>Ga0123391_1013531_pt1 | contig 44619 bp, 40 predicted proteins | sample T3HHNH4metaT_FD_89919 | JGI IMG/M metagenome (GOLD analysis project Ga0123391, IMG submission 89919) | Methane-oxidizing artificial microbial communities from Washington, USA to study methane cycling - T3-HHNH4 metaT (Metagenome... | ecosystem: Engineered > Modeled > Simulated communities...
AAAAAAAGCCACGGTAATTAAACAACTGGGCGAGCCGCTGGAAATCACCGATGAAGAAAAACAGGAAGTGTATCTTTACCATTTTCGGCTGGATGCCAAGGATATCGAAGAAGGTTACGAGGACAGAGCTTTGAGCGAAGTCAGGTTGATGTTCGATAAAACCACCTCCGAATTGATCAAGATGTCCGGCCGCTTTGCCGGCTTAAAAATATCGATCAATTACAGGAATTTTCAGGAAGAAGACGATAAAAAAGTGGCGGGTATGTGAGCTAGAACGGCAGGCATAAAAAAGCCCACATAAAGTGGGCTTCGTCCGGTGTTATTTTTTATATTGATTGGACGCCTACCGTTGTACGGCAGGTTAATTTCTTGCGTTTATTGTTGTTCTTATACCGGATTAACGGTCGCCTATCCCCCCCCTCATTTAACGGTCATGATCCTTTCGAATCATCTGCGTTTCGCTGAAAGTGGGCGCATTCTATTGGATTAAAATGTAGCTGTCCATAAAAAAGTGTGACAATTTGTCGCACATTGATTTTGTGGGCATTGTGCCTGGTTTCTCCTCGGCGTGAGCGAATGACCGAATCGTCTGATTATTGACGCTTTAGAGAGCTAATTGCTTGTCCAGCCAGCGGTTTTAACGAGTTGTGCTCGCCTTGACTAAGTGGGATCGCAAGGTAACTTCTCCCGAGTGGTGCTGGTGATGTTCAGGTTTAGGTCGGGAGATAGCTAAATTTGACTTATTAGTGCCACTGCGAACAAATGACGGTATTTCTACTTTGCTGCCGGCTAAATCTCGAGCCGTTTGAATACCGTGCAGTATTGTCTTATAGGCTCTTGCCTGTCAGCGCTGCGTCCAGCCGGAAGCCGTTTCTACAAATTGTCCCGGTGCCGCTTGGCCTATCACTTTCTGAGCGGTCAGTCGACCTACTTCCTCCACAGCAACGCCGTTTTTAGCCGCTATGCGTTGATATTCCGCCAGGCGTTGGGCGTTAATGCTTTCAACCAGGGCTTTTATCTCGGCCGATGCATCGGGCTTGACTAGGCCCAGGAAACCGTTCATTTGTTCACCCACCAACCCAGCCGATTTTGCCTGGGCTAGATCGGTGGCGTTGACCGGTAGGGCGGTCAGACATAAGCCCAGAAACAAAGGCGCCAAAATTGATAGCAAATTTTTGTTTTTCATCACTCGCTCCTTTAAAACAAGCCTTTTTGGCTGGAAAGCAATTCGTCTACGTCTTTTTCCACTTTCAGACGGATTTCGTGTTCGATTTTGACGTTCATATTGATCTCAATCGGTTTGTCCGGCGCTTCCAACCTGACGGAGGGCGAACACCCCGTCAGGTAGATGCTGCCGCACAAGATGGCCGCGCTATTTGCAGCTTTCCAGTTCATTGATTCCTCCGGTCCGCCGGCGGCGGTTTGGGTGATTGATCCCCGCTTGGGGGCTTGGGCGATGCTCCAGCATCGGCCGGTTTGGCGATAGCCTGTTCCAGAATGGTCCGTTCCAAATCTCCGGCTAAAATACCTTTTTGTAGCAACTCGGGTAGCTGGCCGCTGATATTTAGGTTAAACGCCAGCGGATGGCCGGACAATACTTCCGGGTTATTGCCTTCCAGGCGTAAGCCCAGGTGATAGTCGCCGTTTGGGCGATAATTTACCTTGGCTTGCAGATTCCGGTAAACCAGGTTTTTGAGAGCCTTAAAGGCGATATTCTGACTATCGGCCGGTCCCACATAGCGTAACACACCCGGCTGTGTGCCGCTGAGGCTGCCGTCTTGCACATCTATGGCCCCGGCGGACAACTGCAACGGTAGTTCGCCGTCTATTGAGCCGGTTCCGGAAATATTCGGATAATGCAGGCTTATTAAAAGTTGCGACAGATCGATGTCATGCAGTCGTAAAGTCAGCAGTATCGGCGTTTCTTCCAGTCGTATTTTGTCCGGTTTCAATTCCATGATGCCGCCGAATATTGCCAGATTGGCTTGGCTTAGTGTCAGTGCCTGATCGAGATAGCGGGCCTTGATACTAAGATTTTGCGCTATTAAGTCTTTACCTAATCCCAGCGTAGGTATCTCGGCAGACAAGTCCACGGCGCGAGCAGCCAGCTCCGGAATGTTCAGTTCCACCTTGCCGTTCTCGATTTTCGCCGCGCCGGCCGTCAAGGCCAAATCGGCGATAATCAATTGTGCCGTTCCGGAAACATTTTGATTGCTTGGCCTATGCAGTTGCAGATTTCCCCGCACTTCACCGTCGGCAACCGTCCAACTAGCCGCCATGGCCGGTAACCAGGGCTTGATTAAATCGAATGCCTCGCTGGCGGCCATGTCCAGGCGGCCGTTCATATCGATTGTTTGCTTGTTCGTCATCGACAAATCCATAGCCAGCAGAGACTGTTTATCTTTTGTCAGAAAGGCTTCAGCTTGCAGAGTGGCAAAGTTGTCCGGCGTAGTGGCGTTTGCACTGAGCTGCGTTGCGCTTAGTAGCGGGTTTAATTTGGCTAAGTCGTATGACTGGGTTTTTGCCCGCAAAGCTTGTGGTATCAATAGGCTGTTGTTAAGCCACTCGATCAGCGACAGCGCGCCGGCATCCAGCTTAATTTGCTTGGCCGGACCATCCAGTTGGCTGGCATTTAGTTCGAATATATTGCCAGCTGGCAGCCGTTGGACCTTGAGTTTGGCGGCGCTAAAACCGGGTTCGATATCTAGGTGAATGGATTGTTGGGCATCCTGAAACCTTGCATCGATGGCATCGGCCGCACCTCGTGTGACGTCCGCTTGACCAGCAAAGCTGCTCAAGCCCCAAGGCGTATCTACATCAACTTCCAGTTTCGCGATGCTCAATCGGTCCAGCGGTAAGCTGATGGAATTGTTTTCCGATGTCTGCGTCGCAGCTTGGTCGGTAGGGTGGTAGTTGAATTTTAGCGCGGCGTGACCGATGCTGACGTTGCTGATAGTTCGTTTTTCCAGATCGTAATCGGTAGAAACATTCTGCATCGCAACCGATAAGTTGCCAGTCGGTGTGGCTAGGCCGAAGCTGATTTCAGCCAGCTTGGCTTGCTTGGAATCAAACGACAGCCCCGACAGCGAGGGTGAGCTTAGCGAGGTTTGTTTCAGCGCCTGTTGCAGTAGTAACTCCAGCATAACTGAACGCTGCCACCATAGGGCCAGGCAAAATAACCCAAGCATCAGCAGCGTAATAGCCATCTTGCGCCGCCATGAGCCGCGCTGCTGCAAATTATTTGTGGTGGCAGGCAAGTTCATAGCCTGCCGTAGCCGGTCTGTTGCGTGACTAACCAGTACATGGCAGCTGGGAGTTTGGGGCGATAGACGCGCAAAATCGGCTGCCCTCAGCCCAAACGCTCGATAAAGGCATCGACTTGCTCAGCCTGCGTCGCAAAACTGGTGACCAAACGCACCAATACTTCCTGGTCGGCCACCAGGCCAGGGTTTGCGCGCGGCGGATTCCAGGGGTAAAACACCGCCCCTTGTTGTTGCAAGCGGTCCGCGTGCGTTTGGTTTAGCACGGCAAACACCTCATTGGCTTCTGCATGCCAGGCCAGGCGGGCGTTTTTTGAGTGGGCAATGCCGTTTTGCAAACGCGCCGCCATCGCGTTGGCGTGGCAGGCGAGATTCAGCCAAAGTCCGTCGTCTAAATACGCTTCAAACTGACAGGCGATAAATCGGCTTTTAGATACCAACTGCGCGGCGCGCTTGCGGATAAACGGTAAATCTTTGGCCTGTGCCGGATTCATAAACACCAAGGCTTCCGCGCACCAGCAGCCGTTTTTGGTGGCGCCGAAAGACACAATATCTATCCCTAGTTTCCAGCTCATTTCCGCAGGCGTTAACCCCAGCGAGACTAGCGCATTGGCAAAGCGCGCGCCGTCCATGTGCAAGGGTAAGCCGTAAGTTTGGGCAATGTCGGCAATCGCGGCAATCTCCTCCGGTTGATAAAGCGTGCCGATCTCGGTGGCCTGAGTGATGGAAATGGCCATGGGTTGGCCGGCATGCACAAAATTAGGCGGGAAACGCTCGATTTCCGCTTTCAGATTTTCCGGATCGATTTTGCCGTTGTCGCCGTCCACCGGTGCTAATCGTGCGCCATGCGTGAAAAACTCCGGTGCGCCGCATTCGTCTTCCAGCATGTGTGCTTCTCGATGGCAAAACGAGACGCCGCCCGGACGGTTGACGGCCGCCAGCGCCAGCGAATTGGCGGCTGTGCCGGTGCTGACGAAATAGACTGCGACTTCCCGTTCGAATAGCTCGTTAAACTGTTGCTCGATTTTGCGATCCAGCGCGCTGGCGCCATAGGGGGCCGAAAAGCCCGCGGAGGCTGCCAACAAGCGTTGGGAAATGGCCGGATGAGCGCCGGCCCAGTTATCGGATGCAAAATTCATGGTTGCTATCATGGCGGTGATGTTTAATGTATGGGCTATACGACGGTATGAACTATACCAACGATACCGCAATCCGACACGCGAGCCTGGCTTTCGTTCGGCGTATTCCCGGAAAATAGCAATCTTTTAAGGCACTCTCCACCCATGCAAAATACCATTCGCGATCTCGTGCTTCAGGCGACCGGTGCCGATGATGCATTTCAACTTGAAACCATTCAAAGTCTGTGGAGCGGCTACGGCTATATCTTGCGCTATGGCTTAAGCGGCTGCGACAGCGCTAGCGTGATCGTCAAACACGTAAAACTGTCGGCACAAAGTCTGCAAACGCCCGGTTCCAATGAAGACCTGTCGCATCGGCGCAAAGTCCGCTCTTATCAGATAGAGGCGGCCTGGTACCAAAGCTGGGCCAAACGTTGCGATGCGGATTGCCGAGTCCCGGCGTGTTTAGCTTTCGAAATGTTCGGTGAGGATATAGTCATGGTCTTGGAAGATCTGCATCCGGTGGGGTTTCCGCAACGCCGCTCGCGGGCCGGGGAACGGGAGATACGCACATGTTTAAATTGGCTGGCCAATTTCCATGCCACGTTTATCGGTGAAAAACCCAGTGGTTTGTGGCCCACCGGCACTTATTGGCATCTGCAAACCCGGCCCAACGAATGGGAGGCCTTGCAGGATATTGTCTTGAAAAATGCCGCGCCGATGATTGATCAAAAACTGCGCGATACGCCTTATCAAACCTTTGTGCACGGCGATGCCAAATTGGCCAATTTTTGTTTTTCGGCGGACGGCAGTCGGGTCGCGGCAGTGGATTTTCAATATGTCGGCGGCGGTTGCGGAATCAAGGATGTCGCGTATTTTATCGATAGCTGTTTGGGCCAGGAAGAATGTCAACGCCGAGAGAGCGAATTGCTGGATATTTATTTTCAGGCTTTGCAACAGGCGTTGCGGCGTCAACAAAAACCCGTCGATGCCGATGCGGTCGAACGTGATTGGCGGGCACTTTATCCAGTAGCTTGGACCGATTTTCACCGCTTTTTAAAAGGCTGGAGTCCCGGCTATTGGTCCCCCAACAGCTATAGTGAACGGCTGGCGCGGCAAGTCATCGCCCAATTATAAAATTACCAGGAGAACCGATGCGCTTGTCAACGGACGATCTGTATTTACTCGGCCAGTGTGCCATCTCCGCGGCGATGCAGGCCGGACAATTGATTGCCAAGTCTGCGCATACTGCGGTTGTTGTAAACAGCAAAGACGGCGGCGCCAGTCTGGCTGCTCGGGTAGTGACGGAAATCGATCATTTGAGTCAGGAGATTATTCTGCAAACCTTGCGGCCGATCTGCGCCAGATACGATTTGGCCTTATTGTCGGAAGAAAGTCCAGATGACGGCGCGCGTCTGCAACACGACTATTTCTGGTGTATCGATCCTTTAGACGGCACCTTGCCGTTTATCGAAGGCGTGCCGGGTTATTCGGTGTCCATCGCCTTGGTATCGCGCGCCGGAGAGGCGCTGATTGGCGTCGTTTACGATCCCTTAACTCATACGCTCTATCGGGCGATCAAAGGCCAAGGCGCTTGGCAAAACCAACACGCTTTTAAGCCGGCACCGCCTGCGCAAGTCGTGACATTCATTACCGATAAAAGCTTTGCCCAAGATCCGCTGTATCACGCTACGCAGGCCGCATTGCAGCACATAGCTGTTGAGTTGGGCTATGCCGGGGCCAAGCTGCGTTTGCAAGGCGGCGCGGCCTTAAATGCCTGCCAAGCGCTGACTGAGGCGCCGGCGTGTTATTTCAAATTTCCTAAGCCGGATAACGGCGGCGGTAGCGTGTGGGATTACGCGGCCACCGCCTGTTTGTTCCAGGAAGCCGGCGCGCCGGTCAGCGATATACGCGGTAATGTGCTGGTATTAAATCCGAACGGCTCGACGTTTATGAATCATTGCGGCGTGTTGTATGGTTCCGATCAGGCTGTCGTCGAACGCATAATTGGGCTTTACCAGCAGTTACGGCAGGGATAAGCGAACAAGTTGCCCGTATTATGGCTTGCTAGTGAATGAGGCCCGATAGACGCAAGGTTTTGAATCTATCGGGTATTGATGGTGGGTTCGGTCTTTTTCAGCAGGGAAACAAATCCTGGAAGTGGCGCTTATAAAATCGGTTTTTGGAGCGGGCTTTCAAAAATGCGGCAAACAGGTGTTCGGGCACGTGGCAAAAATCCTGAGCTTGCCGGTCTTTGAACGACACCCGCAGTTTATGGGTTTGTTCGTCGTAGCCGATCACGTCGATGGTGCTGGATTTAACTGATTGCATTTGCATAGTAGCCTCCGGGAATTTCATGCTAAAACTGTGTCGGTGAGGCATGGCTAAATACGAATAGTTCAATCGGCAATTACTTATCAAGACTGCGTAAAACTATAGCTTCCCTAATTTTTCAATCACTCGTTTGGAGACATAACGATGCAAACTGTTTTAATCACCGGCGCCAATCGCGGCTTGGGTCTGGAGTTTTGCCGGCAATATGCCGCAGCCGATTACCAGGTCATCGCGGCCTGCCGCAAGCCGGACCAGGCCGAACATTTGGCGGCGCTTGCCAAACAATACTCGCACATTCAAATCGAGACACTGGATGTAGCGGATTTCAATCAAATCGATGCATTGGCAAGCAAACTAGCCGACTGCAAAATCGACGTGCTGCTGAATAATGCCGGTGTTTATGGCGATCAAGCCGGTCGCGGTTTGGGGCAACTGGATTATCAAACCTGGGAAAACGTGCTGGCGGTCAACGTGATGGCGCCACTTAAATTGGCCGAAGCCTTCCTGCCGCAGGTGCAGCGTGGCGACAAACGCTTGATCGTGGCCTTGAGCAGCTTGATGGGGAGCATGACCGACAATACCAGCGGCGGCAGCATCCTGTACCGCTCCAGCAAGGCCGCTTTGAATGCGGCATTGAAGAGCCTGTCCATCGATTTGCGGCCTTCGTCCATCGGCGTATTGATTCTGCATCCGGGTTGGGTCAGAACCGATATGGGCGGACCGAACGGCCTGATTGACGTTGAAGAAAGCGTATCTGGCATGCGTAAGGTGATAGCCAATTTCAGCTTGGCCGATAGCGGCAGCTTTGTTAAGTACGATGGCTCGGCATTGCCTTGGTAAGCTTTTTGGCTTCTAAGTTTTCGCGTCTTAAATAATTCAGTATCAGAACCACTGCTTAGGTCTGCATAAGCGGTGCGTGTACCCCCTCAAGCTAATGCTCATTAGCGATAAAAATATCGAATCGAAACGTTATTGCTTGCATAAATATTTCGATTCGATATTATTTGTTCGGCGCCGATACGATCTTCCAATACATCGGTTGCTTAAGTGCGACGCCTAAGAATCGCATCGTTTACATTGCAACGACACAAGAGGAGGGGTTTATGCAGACTCCCAACAAATTGCTGCTGGAAAACAAAGCCTGGTCAGAAGCCATGACCGGTAAACAGCCCGATTACTTCATCAATATGGCCAAGGAGCAACATCCGGAGTTTTTATGGATAGGCTGTTCCGACAGCCGCGTGCCGGTGGATACCATAGTTCATGCCCAGCCCGGCGAAATATTTGTCCACCGCAATATCGCCAACCAAGTCATCACCACCGATTTTAACGGTTTAAGCGTGCTGCAGTACGCGATTAACGCCTTAAAGGTCAAGCATGTGATCGTCTGCGGCCATTATGGCTGCGGTGGTGTTGAAGCAGCCTTGCGCCAGCAACGCGGCGATTTGGCCATTGCCAACAAGTGGTTGACGCACATTAAGGAAGTATATCGCTTGCACCAAGACGAACTGGACAATTTGCAGCCCGAACGCAAACTCAACAAATTGATCGAGTGGAATGTCATCGAACAAGTGCAACGTCTGGCCCACACCTCTATCGTGCAATCGGCCTGGAAGTCCGGCCAAAAAGTCAGTTTGCGCGGCTGGGTATACGGTTTGCAAGACGGCTTGTTGAATGAATTGATACACATCGACGCCACGTCGCCGATTCACAACATCTACCAATACGCCCATTAAGGCTCCCAGTTATCCCCACGGAGACCGTCTATGAAAATGCAGTTTAATGATTACCTGAAATATTTTCGTCAGGATTTTTCGGCCAGCATTGTGGTATTTCTGGTGGCCTTACCCTTGTGTTTGGGGGTGGCGTTGGCGTCCGGCGCACCCTTATTCGCCGGGGTTATCGCCGGCATGATCGGCGGTATCGTTGTGTCCTTGTGCAGCGGTTCGCAGCTCAGTGTCTCCGGCCCCGCGGCTGGCCTGACGGTCATCGTCTTCAACGCCATCGAAACCTTGGGCAATTACAAGGCTTTTTTGTTGAGCCTGATGTTTGCCGGGATTTTCCAAATGCTGTTCGGTTTCCTTCGGGCCGGGGCGATTGCCGCGTTTTTCCCTACCGCGGTGATCAAAGGTATGTTGGCGGCTATCGGTATGATCCTGATCATCAAGCAAACCCCGCACGCCACCGGTTACGATGAGGGCTACGCGGCGGACGAGAGTTATATGCCGGATACCGCCGGTTCCAGCTTTATCGAGTTTACCCACTCACTGCACGGCATTTCGCCCGGCGCGACCCTAGTGGCTGGCGTGGCCTTATTGATCCTGATTTTTTGGGAAAGCGCTTTCATTAAACAATTTAATGCCTTGCGGATGATTCCCGGGCCGTTGTTGGCGGTGATTTGGGGCGTGTCTTTCAATGCCTGGGCCTTGGCTGCGGCACCTGAATGGTCCATCGGCGTCAAGTATCTGGTGTCCTTGCCGGAACTTGGCTCCACCAGCAATTTTGTTAACCAGTTGCGCTTGCCGGATTTCAGCTATCTCGGCAATCCCAAGATATACAGCATCGCGCTCACCCTGGCCATCATCGCCAGCCTGGAGACCCTGCTAAGCGTCGAAGCGGTAGACAAGCTCGATCCGCATAAGCGCGTTTCGCCGACCAATCGCGAATTGAAAGCCCAAGGCCTGGGTAACCTGCTCAGCGGATTGATAGGTGGTTTGCCGATCACGGCCGTGATTGTGCGCAGCTCGGCTAACATCAATGCCGGCGGTCAAACCCGGGTATCCAGCTTTTTCCATGGGGTGTTGTTATTGATCAGCGTATTGTTTTTCGCGCATTTTCTGAACATGATCCCATTAGCCTGTCTGGCGGCAATCTTGTTGCAAACCGGTTACAAGCTGGCGAAGCCGGCCATGTTTGTGGAGTTTTACCAAAAAGGTCTGAATCAATTTGTGCCGTTTGCGATTACCGTGTTCGCAATTTTATTTACCGACTTGTTGGAAGGTATCGCGATCGGCATGGTGTGCGGTATTTTTTTCGTCTTGCGGGCCAACTTCCATGCGGCTATCACCTTAACCCAGCATGGGCCCAACTACTTGCTGAGGCTGCACAAGGACGTGTCTTTTTTAAATAAAGCCTTGCTTCGTAATTATCTTGCCAGTATCGCTGACGATAGCGAATTGATCATCGACGGCGGCAAAGCCCTGTTTATCGATCACGATATTCTGGAAACGCTGAGCGATTTCCTGCAAGCGGCGCCGGATCGCAATATCCAAGTGGAATTACAAGGTTTGGCCTTGGAGTCTCGATTGCTTGAGCAGGAAGCCGTCTTCATACCCCGCTTGGCTGCGGCTGGGCATTAGCGGGAAACACGTTCATAGGCTCTGCGACACGCGGGCTTTGCATCAATCCAGCAAGATGCAAAGCCTTGCGCTCGGCGGATCCGATGCCTTACGAACTATTTTATGACACGCTGTTTTCTTTGCGTGATGCCGGCCAGTCCCAGGGCTGAAGCAAACAGCCAGACACTTGCTGGCAACGGGACCACGGACGCCTGTATGTGATAACTGTAACCCGCTTTTATGTTATCGACTGCTGCGAAGCCGTCCATACTGATGGATTCATTGCTTAGGGTTCCGAACCAAGACGATGGGTTTGGGTTGGGCATTGTCACACAGGAAGGAATAAGGCCCTGTGGGATAGTACAACCGAGAGATGCCGACTCCGACTGAAACGCCGTGTCGCTGGTCATAAGACTAAACAAACTTGGGAAATTGAAGCTATGGATTGCGCCGTTCAGTGTGACGTTGGCGTTGGTAAACAATAGCTTGTCGGTAATTTCACCGCTTGCCGACATTGTAGAAGCACTTGCCGTGCTTTGATAGCGCTCGACGTCAAATGACCCGGAAATACTGAACGGTCCTAAATTCTCACTTGGCTCCGAACCGTCTGCGCCGATTACGATAAAAGAGGGGATGTAGGTAGCAAAGCTTTCCGCTGAGTTAATAACGTAATGAGTCGTTGCAGTCTTGATGAAATCCGAGCCGGCAACCACGGTTGCTTGCGCGGAACTGATCGCCAGCACGCCGCCTAACAGAACGATACCGCGTGAAATAGCCAAAGATCTAAACATGAATTTTCCTTAAATTGTTGAAATGACAGGCTTCCTAACCATGCGTTAGGCGGCGCCGATTCTATAGGCAACAGGTAATTTCAGTCAAACAAATAAGCTATGCGGCCAGGTGTTTTTGCCGTTTCCCCAGTTGCCGATTACGTCTCATGCAAAGTCTTTTAAATGCGTTTCCAAGAAATCGATAAACACCCGGGTCTTGGTCGGCATCAAACGCCGGCCGGGGAATACCAGCCAGGCCGTGGTTTGCGGCAAGCACCATTCCGGCAGCACGCGCACCAGCTCTTGATTGGGCATGTAAGTGCTGGCGTAAGAATCCGGCGCGGCGACGATGCCTTGGTCCTGCATTGCCAGTTTGACCAATAATTCCGGCGAGTTGGCTTTGATGCGTATCGGCGGCATGCCCAGCCATTGTTGTTCGCCCTTAGTCAGTAGCCAGGCCGGCGCTTCCCGATTGCCGGCCAACAGGCTGAGGGCATCGTGTTCCAACAATTCTTCGGGGTGCGCCGGTGTGCCGCGTTTTTGCAAATAAGCTTGAGACGCATACAAGCCCCAGGTTTGCAGATTCAAGCGCTTGGCCGTCAACGTCGCGTCATCGGGCAAATCGCCCATCCGAATCGCCAGATCGAAACTCTCGCTGAGCAAATCCACCCGACGTGCAGATAGATCGATTTCCAGGGTTATGGCCGGGTAGCTGTTGCTGAATTCTGCCAGCAGTGGCGCCAAAAACAGATTGGCGAAGTCGTTGGGCATCGAGATGCGCAGTACACCGCTGGGCTGGATTTGCCGATGTTGTGCCAATGCCATCGCCGCTTCGATTTCCTCGCTGACCTGTCGGCCGTGTTGTAACAAGCGCAGTCCAAATTCGGTCAAATTCAGTTGCCGGGTGGTGCGTTGCAGCAAGCGCTCGCCCAGTTGTTTTTCCAGATTGCTGATGCGCCGCGACAAGGTTGACTTAGGCAACCCGAGCAATTCGCCGGCTTTGGAAAAACTGCCGGCATCGGCGATTTTGGCGAATAGCCATAAGTCGTTAGGTTCTATCTGCATGATTGTTCCTCCAATGGAACAATGTTATCCATTTTCCGGTCTTCTGCCCAATATTATCCCGGCGTATAGTCAACCCAACTTCAACACCTTTGGGAGACTGACATGAACATTCTGCAAATCAATTCCAGCATCCGTGCCGAAAATGCCTATTCCAGCCGTCTGGCCGATAATTTGGTGGCCGGTTTACGCCAGCAAACGCCGACCGCTGAATTAACGGTACGCGACTTGGCGAAAACCCCGCATCCTTTGCTGGATGAAGCGGCTTTGATTGCGCTGAGTACGCCCGCGGAAGAGCGCAACCCCGAGCAAGCGCAACGGGTGGCGCTGGACGATGCCTTGATCGCCGAGATTCAGCACGCCGACATCCTAGTGTTAACCGCGCCGATGTATAACTTTGGGATTCCGGCACAACTGAAAGCCTGGATAGATGCCATCGCTCGGGCCAGGGTGACGTTTCAATACACCGAAAACGGCGTGGAAGGCTTGCTGAAAAACAAACAGGTGTATGTGATCCAAACTGCCGGCGGTAAACATAGCGGTACAGAGGCCGATAGCCAAAGCACGTATTTGCGTACCGTCTTGGGATTTTTGGGTATGGCCGATGTCACCTTTATCTACGCGGAAGGCTTGGCGATGGGCAACGATGCCGAACAACTGGCCTTGCAAGCTGCCGCTACGCAAATCGCCGCCTTGGCGGCCTGACCTAACCTTAATATAGGAGATTCGCGATGAACACAGACACAGTTAAAAACGATGAAGTAATGCGGTCCCGCGCTATCGAGCAATTGGTGGTTGGTCATGCTACGTCGGATGGCGCCGGCGTGAAATTGACCCGCGTGCTGGGCCAATCCTTGCAGCTACGCCTCGATCCATTTTTGATGCTGGATGCCTTCGGCAGCGATAAGCCCAACGATTACATCGCCGGCTTTCCCAATCATCCGCACCGCGGCTTCGAAACCCTGACTTATTTGATTACCGGGCGGATGCGGCATAGTGATAACGCCGGCCACCAAGGCTTGCTGGAAACCGGCGGCATTCAATGGATGACCGCGGGGCGCGGGATTATTCATTCGGAAATGCCCGAGCAAAAAGACGGCATGCTGGAAGGCTTTCAATTGTGGATCAATCTGCCCGCTGCCGAGAAAATGCAGCCGGCCGGTTATCAAGATGTGCAAAGCGAGCAGATTCCGGAATTGCTTAAGACGAATGGCGTCAAGGTGCGGGTGATTGCCGGTAGCAGCCATGGCGTCGCGGGCGCTGTTCAGCGGCCGGATACCGAGCCGCTGTTTCTGGATGTGCATCTGCCCGCTGGCGCCAGTTTCAGTCAGTCTTTAGCCGTCGGTCACAATGCGTTTTTTTATGTGTATCGCGGCGAGGTGGCGGTGGCAGAACGGTCGGTAGCTGCACAACGCATGGCGGTGTTAAGCAGCGGTGAGTCGGATGGGGTGATTTTGCAGGCCAAGCAAGACAGTCATTTAATCCTGGTGGCCGGCAAGCCTTTGCATGAACCAATCGCTCAGCACGGGCCGTTTGTGATGAACACTCGCGAGCAGATCGAGCAAGCGATAGACGATTACCAAGCCGGTCGTTTTAACGTCGCGGCTTAGAAGTAAAACATATGGGAGTAGAGACGATGAATACGGCCAAGCCCGACAACCAAAACTTGCCGAGGCTGCCGGCCTTATTCATCGGTCACGGCAGTCCGTTGAATGCGCTTGAAGATAACGTATACAGTCGGGCCTGGGCGGAACTGGGGGAAAATCTGCCCAGGCCCAAGGCGATTTTATGCATCTCGGCGCATTGGCAAACCGATGGCACACGGCTTACTGCGATGCCGCAGCCACTGACCATCCACGATTTTTACGGCTTTCCACAAGCCTTATTCGATTTTGTCTATCCTGCGCCGGGTAGCCCAGCATTGGCGGCGAGGATCAAGGCGCCAATGCCTGGGATTGAGCTGGATCAGGACTGGGGTTTGGATCATGGCAGTTGGTCGATTTTGTGCCATCTGTTTCCCGATGCACACATCCCGGTTTTACAACTCAGTCTGGATATAAAAAAGTCGCCTGAGCAGCATTACCAACTGGGTAAAGCTTTACGCTGCTTGCGAGACGAGGGGGTGTTGATCGTCGGCAGCGGCAATATCGTGCACAACTTGCAAGTAGCGATTTGGCGGGATACTGCCCATGACTGGGCCGTCGCGTTTGCCGAGCGGGTTAAACGCTTGATTGCCGCAGGCGATCACAGCGCCGTCGTCAAATACCGCGAATTAAGCGATGCGGCATTGGCCATCCCGACAGACGAACATTTTCTGCCCCTCCTGTACATCCTGGGCTTGCAAGATGACTGCGAACAGGTCGGTTTTTTCACTGACAAAACCACGCTGGGTGCCATTGCCATGTTGTCTGTGCAAATAGGTTAACGGCCGTCATGTAGTTTGGCTTACTTCCCGCCGATCATTGAATATTCGCCGTTTGTGGTGGTCTGTTTCCGCATTCGGGCATAAAATCCGCCGATTAACCATTCTGTGCGCCGCCAGCAATATGCCCAACAATCAAATTCGCCGCAAGTCACCTGAACACAAAGCCAGCAATAGTGTTGCCGTTCCTGGAAATACGCAGCGCGAATACGCCGTTGGCTGGGCGGATTATGAATTGCTGGATGCCGGTGACGGTAAGAAACTGGAACGCTGGGGTGACGTGGCGACGATACGCCCGGAGATTCAAGCACATTTCCAGCCGGGTTGGTCGTGGGCGGATTGGCAGGCCAGGGCGGATTGGGAGTTTGTAGAGCTGTCATCCACGCAAGGCACCTGGAAAAAATTGAAGCCGCAGGCTAGCGAACACTGGCAAATCGCTTATCAACAATTGCAGTTCGGTTTGAAGCTGACCAAATTCAAACACCTGGGCTTGTTTCCGGAACAACAAGCCAACTGGCGGTTCATCGCCGAGCGGGTCAAACCGGGCGACAAAATACTAAACTTGTTCGCCTACACCGGCGCGGCCTCGCTGGTGGCCAGGGCGAATGGCGCGCAAGTGGTGCATGTGGATTCAGTCAAGCAAATGTTGGATTGGACCCACGATAACATGGTGCGTAGCGGGTTGACCGACATCCAATGGGTACTGGAAGATGCCTTGAAATTTGCCAAGCGCGAACTCAAGCGCGGCAATCATTACGACGGTATCATCATGGACCCGCCGGCCTGGGGTTTGGGCGCCAAGGGCGAAAAATGGAAACTGGAAAATCAGCTGGCCGACTTGATCGAAACGGCGCGCGGCTTGATGAATCCGGGGGCGTTTTTAGTCCTGAACACCTATTCTCCCAAAGTGGACTTGCAGGATTTAGCCCGCGCCGCCGCCCCTTGTTTTGCTAAACGCCAACTCGAAATCAAACAACTGTGGATGCAGAGCCAAACCGGCAAAGCTTTGTTTTATGGAAATTTGCTGCGGGCCATGGCTTAATCCGCGAATGGATTGAGGACCCGAATTCCTGTGCCGGCAAAGTCACCAACATTCCGCGTGACAACGGTAAGATCGTAAATTAACGCCGTAGCAGCGATCAATTTATCCAAGGGGTGTTGAGGATTTGGTACGCGCATTTTCCCCCAAACCAGCGCAATCTCGTTGTCGATAGGCAAGACATGATGGCGATATTCCTGCATAAGCTGGTTTAGCCAGTTCTCGAGTAACTTGCCTTGGCTAAAATCGCCGCGGTGATAAATCAGATCCACGCCGCGCCGCAATTCACCGACGGTGACGACAGAAATATACAGCTTGTGATCATTTTGGGCGACGCCGGCAAAGAACTGGTTAACGCCCGGATTTGTCTTGCTGCCTTTGCGGATTTCGCTAATCACATTCGTGTCAATCAAATACATCAGCCAAATCGCTCTCGGTATCCACACGCAGAAAGTCAGTATCCGAACCGACATTGGGCATGGCGGCCAGCACTTCCGTAAAAGATTTCCGTTGCGGCCCGGTCAAAACCTCCGCCAGGATGGCGCGATGTTCTGCTTCTGTGGAACGATGGTGGGCGGCAGCTCTGGCTTTCAAAGCCTTAACCAGCGATTCATCAAGATTTCTAACAACAAGGCTGGGCATAGCTAACTCCAAGGGGTGGTGCTATCAATGCTAGCATGCGCTTTGGCGTAGCGGTAGTCTTTTAACTCTAACGTTGTTGGCCCGTAAAAAACGGCCGAGTCGCAAATACACCGTCGGCAAAACGCTTACCTTGCCACGACAAACTGCGTTTCAACACAAAATCGAAGCGAAACGGGTGGTATTCCTGCAGAGCCAGCAACGGTTCGACGGCATCGTCCGCCAGCAGGCCGGCTTCGGCGAAAGCCGACGGCGAGATCAACGGCAAAATGCCGGTCAACGGGTAATCCGAGCCGTACAGCAAGCGGCTATGCCAGCTGGTTTCCGTCAGCAGGGTTTTGATTACGCCCATATCGCGGTTGCGTAACACAATCGCCGAAATGTCACCGTATAGCCGGTCCTGCCACTGTTTATCTGCCATCAACTTGGCAAACAAATCAAAACTTCGCACTTCCCGGCCGTCTTCATCCACATCCTGGCCCAATGTCGCGCAATGGGCAATCACCACCCGAACGCCGGCATCGAGCGCCCGCCGCAAACGTAGCGGATTGCCGAACAAAGGCTGGTCGGCACCGTGTAAGGCGTTCTCTTCGCCACCGTGGGTGATGATCGGGATGTTCAATTTTGCAGCCGCTTTATAAAACCGGTCGCATTGCGGCGAAGCCGGGTCTATGCCCATTGCCGGCGGCAGCCATTTCACGGCGCGGGCACCGTTGGCGGCGGCCTGTTCCAGTACAGATGCGCAATCGGGGCGATAGGGATGAATGCTGGCTACCCATTCGAAGCGCTGCGGATAGCCTTGCGCCAAACGCTGAGCGTACTCGTTGGGGACAAAAAATGCGGTATTCGCATGATCCGGGTCGCCGCTGGCCCCATGCGCACGGTCAAACGCATACAACATGGCCTTAGCGCCCTTGGGCATGTTGTCCAGCAAGGCTTGTAAGCGTTTGACAAAGGCGGTGTCTTGGTTGGTGTCAGGGATGCAAGCCGCGTTGGCGTAAGCCCAATGTTGCAGGGTTTGCACCGGGTGCTTGAGCGGGGCATGCATATCCGGCGTTTGCGTAATGCCGCTACCGCCGTCGCCGGAGCCGATGATGTGCGTGTGACAATCCCACCAGTCTGCCGGATCGATGCCTTGCCAAGCGGCGGTTTCCAAGGCCGAAGCAGGCGTCCCAGCCGGATCGAGACAGGGATTAGTTAAGCGAAACAGTGCAGACGCCGGCATGCTGGCGGTGGCCAAGCCGGTAGCCGCCAGTTTTAAAAAGCGGCGGCGGGCGCGACTGGTAGCGGGCACGCGATGGTTTGATGTCATGGGGTGTTTTCTAGGTCGGATACTGTGGGGATAGGATCCGCAAAATCAAATGGGTTGTAAAGAGGTTGGGGCGGATTTTGCTTGGCTTGGTGCTAGCGCCATGGCCTTGCAGATTGGGTGATTATTAACCCGGCTCTTAAATTTCCTGGAAGGTGGAAGCCGTTAGACGGCTCAGGAGTTTCGTGCAGCTGCTGCGCTCCCGCTTTTGCGGGAGCAACGATGTGTAGAGGCCGGGTTAAAAAATTCTTAGAACTTAGAAACTTATTGCGCCCTCAAGGAAGAACGTTCTTTGCGGATAAGGATGGAACACATAAGCCGTTTTGTCCGTCAGGTTGTTGATACCGAATGAGATGCGGCTTTTTGCAGGTTTACCCAGCAAATCGTACTTAAAGCGGTAGCTGGTTTTAAAGTCCAGGAAGAAAAAACCGTCCTGCGAGCCGAACACATTGTTGACGTGGTCTTTGTTATCAATATCGTTGTAAGAGTCGCTGGTATACCGGCCCGCCATCGAGACATCCAGCGCTTCGTTCACATGATAGGTCGCCAGCGCATTAAAACGCCATTCCGGCAAACGGATACGTTCTTTGCCGGTCAGGTTAAAGCGGGTAAGTGATCCGTTCGCTTCTTGAAAGTTAATGTCCGGCCCGCCGTCTTCCACAATAGCGTTCATCCAGGTGGCGTTGAAATTCAGATCAAGGTCAGAGTCGAGGACGCGAGCTTGGTCATACACCAGTTCCACGCCGGTAGTGCTGGTAGCGGGAATGTTTTGGAAGGCATTTTCAGTCAAGATGCCGGTGGCGCGCCTAACTTGCTGGATAGTGTTGCGGATGTCGTCGCGGAACACATTGACCCGCACGTAACCGTTGTCCAGTCCGTATTCGATCATAAAGTTATGATGCCAGCCGTCCTCGGCCTTTAAATTCTCGTTTGCCGTGGTTATGCTCGTCGGCGACTGGAGGTTTTGATACAGCTCTGCGATGACCGGGAAGCGGTAGGCGCGACCAAACGAATAACGGAATTTCCAATTGGACGGCTCAAATCCCAACGATGCTTTCGGGGAGATGGCATCGTCGCTACGATCTGACAATGCACGGTTAGAGCCCACGCCACTGGACGCCAGCCACCATTCGTAACGTGCGCCCAAGGTCAAATCCCAATCGGGCGCAAAGTGATAGGCGAACTGACCGAACATCGCATTGGTAGTGACTTCACCTTGGTTACGCCGTCCTATGGTTTCTGAGCCTATCTGATCGGCCGAATAGCTGTTATAGGAGAACTGTTTGAAGTTCATGTTGTAGTTGTCGAAGTGGTAACCGCCTAAAAACTCCAAGGGTTTCCAGCCTAAAAACTCTCGGGTGCTCAGTTTCAAGTCGTAGTTTTTCCAATTGAAATCGTCAAACACTTGCAGTTGGCCGGTGTTTTGGTTGCGCGGATCGTCAGGATTAAAAAAAGCGGTTCTGCGCTCGTCTTTGATTACATCCAAGTAGCTGAACGTGGTGTCTATATCCCAGGTGTCGGTAATCGCCCCTTTTACCTGCATGCCGATTTGCATGGTTTGTCGTTCGTCATCGGACGGCCCGAAGCCGCTGTTCAAAACGTTGAATGCTCTTCCCGCGTAAACGGCATCGCGAGAATTGGTATTGTTATCGCCGTAATAGGCATTGCCGTTTGCAGAGGTCAGATAATTGCGCGGTTTTTCGGATTTGCGGGTACGTTCCTCGAACGCGCCGGTAAAGATGGCCTGCAAATCCGGCGTGATGTCGTATCCCACTTTGAGTTTAACCAGATCGGTATTGATTAATTCGGGGCCAGTGTCGCCGTAGATATAACTGGGCGTGCCGCGGGTGTCCAGAATCGGCACCGCGCCATTGACTGCGGTCGTTACGCCGGTAGGATTGCGCAAACCTGTATTATCGATGAAGTAACTCATAGGCTGGCTTTCCGCTTCCAAGCGGTTGTAGGAAAGCAGCGCAGACCACTTATCCAAACGATTGCCGTACGAAAAATATTGCCGGTTGCCGTCAAAGGTGCCGCCATCCGCGCCAATATTCTCCCAAGGCTGCACAAAGTAGCTGGTTTCCGCGTAGTACTCTTCTTTCATTGGCATGTGGGTTTTAAGGTTCACTACCCCGCCGATGGAGTTGCCGCTGTATTCCGCGGAGAAAGGACCGTAAACTACGTCAACCGCGTCGATTTCGTTTGGGCCCACCATCGACCAGCGCGGCGCACCGTTAAAAGAAGCCTGCAATTGATTGTGCAGCGGTAAGCCATCGGCATACACCATGTTTCTGGCCGTCGAGAACATATCGGCCCCGCGGATGCCTAACACGCCGTTCGGGTCGCCGATATAACGCTGGCGTATCTGCAAGCTCGGTTGATACTTGACGGCTTCTTCCGTGGTTTGGGCATTTTGCCGTTCAATTTCGGCGCGTGATAGGCGGGTTGATGGCGAGGTGAAATGCGAGTCTTTCGCCACTTCACCGGTGATCACCATTTCTTCCATCACTTCGTCTTTGTTGCTGCCGCCCACAGCCGGCGTTTCCGAGGGCACTTGTTTTGATGCTGTTTGACTATTGTTAGCAGTGGGCTGATCTGTTGGCTTGGAAGCTTCTGCATTTTTTGCCGTATGTTTCGTGGCGTCGCCAGTACTTTTCTTCTGTGTTTCAGCGATGGCGACATTGCTGGTAATAGCCAGCAGAACAGCAGTAGACAATAAAGAACGCATCGGCAATCTATAAGACGCTGATTTATCAAGTGTTTCGGATTGATTTTTCACGTTTGATCTCGGTTGTAATTATTATTTCTGGATTATTGCGAAGTTTGTTTTAGCCTTTTGATCTACTCAATTTGAGCGATTTTCCGAGCTGGATCATGCTGATAGCTAACAGGTTTTCCGGATAAAAAATATTCCGAATCTCCGGCAAGATTGGGGCCAAGATTAAATGTCTTTGATTTTATTGATAAATAATTAATAGTCGTGTTTTATTTTTAATAAACTGTGTTATTTAACTGATTTTTTAGGTTTTTTTGGGCGATACGCCTTGCTATTCCAAGGTGCTATGTCTGAGACATAAACTTTTAAACAAGCGAGATTTTTAAAAAAATGTCGGATAGTTCAATAATTTGATAGGCGTATTGGTTTGCACAAGATTGCGTGGCTTAAAAAGATTAAACCATTCGTTAAAGCAGCCGGTAGGTAAAAGCAAAGTAATAAACTATGTTAAATGACTACATCGCCTGAGTTGAACATGGACCACAGCAACTTTATTGTCATCTCTTCCGTTTGGGCTTGAATGTCGTCTGGACTGGCGCTAAGGTGTTCCTCTTTTTGATGGCAAATTCGGCCCTGGCAGCTAATTTAATAAGGATACTATGAACACAAGAACCATTCTGGTTGGTCTAGCTTTAAATCTCATTGGCTGTAGCGTGGTTTTGGCGGAACAGCCCGAAATAAAACCCTTCACTCCCGGCAGCTACCAACAGATTTTGGCGGTAAATGCCAACAAGCCGCTAATGCTGGCAATCTGGTCGGTGGATTGCCCATCCTGCCTGAAGGACATGGACATACTGGGTAAGCTGCACGAGAAACATCCGGCTTTGAAAATCGTCATGCTAGCCACCGACGACGCGGAAGCCTTGCCGGAGATCAAACGTATCATCGACAGCCATAAACTCGGCGGGCTGGAGAATTGGGCTTTCGCCTCCGATAATCCGGAAAAACTGCGTTACGAGATCGACCCGGCCTGGTATGGCGAATTACCCAGAACCTATTTCTTCGACGCTGGCCATCAGCGGGTGGGTAAGAGCGGGGCGATGTCGTTGGAAGAATTTGAGGCGCAACTCGGTAAGCTGAAAATGTAATGCAGCCAAATCCGGCCCGTCAGCCGTGGGGCGCGGGCTGCCGCAAACGGTACAGGCCATAAACCGCAAAGCCGATCAGGTTCCAGATCAGAAAATACAGCTGCGTAGTGCTCGGCAGGCTGATAAACAGATACAGGCAGCCCAGTATCGCCACCGGTCCGGTGATCCAGACAAACGGTGCCGAGAATTTCCGCGGCATTTCCGGCTGTTGATGCCTGAGCAACAACATGCAAACCGCCACGACACAGAATGCCAGCAGCGTGCCGGCATTGGCCAGCGCAGCGATGTCCGCCAGCGGAAACACGCCGGCGATGATACTGACGATCACGGCGGTAAACACACTGGTGCGAACCGGCGTACCGCGTGGCGACACCTTGGCCAAGCCGCGCGGCAGCAAGCCGTCGCGGGCCATCGCAAAGAAAATCCGGCTCTGTCCGTAAAAAAACGCCAGCACTACCGTCGGCAGGGCGATGACGGCCGATGCCGCCAGCCAGCGCGCCGCGTTAGGTTTGCCCAACTCGCGCAAAATCAGCGCCAGGGGCTCGGGGCTGTCGGCGAAGCGCCGATAATCCAAAGCGCCCAGTGCCGCCACTGCCACCACGACGTAAATGGCCACGCAGATTAGCATCGAGCCGACGATGCCTAGCGCCAAATCGCGGTCGGGGTTACGGGTTTCCTCAGCCGCGGTGGCAATCGCATCGAAGCCGTAGAAGGCAAAAAAGATGATCGCCGCCGCAGCCATTACGCCACGCTCGACGCCGTCCGCGCCGAAGGTTTTAATGAAACCAAACGGCATAAAAGGTTGGAAATGTTCGGCTTGGAACAGCGGCAACACCACCGCGATAAATACCAGCAATGCGGTCAGCTTGACCACCACTAACAAGGCATTGACGCTGGCGCTCTCTTTAGTGCCGATCAGCAATAGGCCGGTGACTACCAGGATGATGAAAATCGCCGGCAGGTTAATCAAGCCACCCAGTTCCGGGCCTTGCATCCATTGCATCGGTACGCCCAAGCCTTCGTGCAACAGCGGCGCTGCATAACCGGACCAACCCACCGCCACCGCACTGACCACCAGCGAATATTCCAAAATCAAACTCCAGCCCACAAACCAGGCGGCCCATTCGCCGATCACGATATAGGCATAGGTGTAAGCGCCGCCGGCGGCCGGCATCAGCGTGGCCATTTCCGCATAAGCCAAGGCCGCGCAGGCGCAAATCGCTCCGGCAATCACAAACGCCAATATCACCCCCGGCCCGGCCTTGGCCGCGCCAACCCCGATCAAGGTTAAGATGCCAGTGCCGACAATCGCCCCCACGCCCAGCGCCATCAGGTGCGGCCACCTTAACGTGGCGGTTAATCTATGTTCTGTCGGCACATTGTCAGCAGCCGGCCAGGGTTTACGCTGGCGCCAATTGTTCATATCGCGTCCCCGTTGCGGCGCGCAAGCCGGTAAAATACCCAGTCAATTCGGTCTATCCCAATGGAACCCCACATGAAAATCATCTCCTGGAACGTCAACGGCATTCGCGCCGTGCAAGATAAAGGTTTTGCCGATACGCTCAGCCAACTCGATGCCGACTGCGTGTTGCTGCAAGAAACCAAGGCTCAAGACGAGCAAGTCAGCAAGGCTTTGGAAAATATACACGGCTATCACCTGTACTCCAACTCCGCGGAACGCAAGGGTTATTCCGGCGTGGCGATATTAAGTAGGCAGGAGCCGCTGCAAGTGATGCACGATATGGGCATCGCTGAACACGACCAGGAAGGCCGGATCATCGTCGCCGAATTCGAGAAATTTTATTTGTTGAATGTCTACGTGCCTAACTCTGGCGACGGTTTGGCGAGACTGGATTATCGGCAGACTTGGGATAAAGAGTTTTTAGCCTACATGCAAAAGCTGCAAAGCCAAAAACCGCTGATTGCCTGCGGCGATTTCAACGTCGCCCATCAAGCCATCGATATTGCCCGCCCCAAAGCCAATTACAACAAATCGGCCGGCTATACCCAAGTCGAGATCGATGGTTTCAGCAATTTTGTGGAGGCCGGTTTGATCGACAGTTTTCGGCACCTGCATCCGGATACCGTGGCTTACAGCTGGTGGAGCTACCGCGCCAATGCCCGTGAAAAGAACATCGGTTGGCGGATCGATTACGTGCTGACCAGCCAGGCGCTGCTCGGGCAAATCAGCGATGCGTTCATTCTGCCGGACGTATTCGGCTCAGATCATTGCCCGGTCGGCATCGAGCTGGCGCTTTGAGCGAAATGATCGAAAAGTCCCCTCTCCCTCCGTACCCGCAGGGCATAAAGGAGAGGGTTAGGGTGAGGGATGTTTTTAATTTTTTTATTCCGACAATCATGAGCGACCAACAGCATTTGCTACAACACCGTCAAGCGCTGCTGGCCTGTACTCGCTGCCCGGCCATGATCCGCCCGGTGGTCAGCGGCAAGCCGGTGCTGTCGCCGGTGTTGCTAATCGGTCAGGCACCCGGCGATAAAGAAGGGGTGTTGGGCAGGCCGTTTGCCTGGACGGCGGGTAAGACGATGTTCAAATGGTTTGCCCAGATCGGCCTGGACGAAGCCAGTTTTCGGGAGCGGGTCTATATGGCGGCGGTCTGCCGCTGCTTTCCCGGTAAAAATCCCAAAGGCGGCGACCGCGTACCCAATCCGCAGGAAATCCAGCAATGCGCGTCCTGGCTGCAAGCGGAAGTCGAGCTGTTGCAGCCCAAGTTAATCATCCCGGTCGGCAAGCTGGCAATTCAACAAATGCTACCGGTCGATAAACTCAGCGATGTCATCGGCGGTTTGCACCACTTGAATTTTCACGGCCACGACACCGACGTCATCCCACTGCCGCACCCCTCCGGCGCCTCCACCTGGCATCGCACCGAGCCGGGTGCCGGTTTGCTGCAAGCGGCGTTGGCAACTATTCAGGCGCATGCGGCCTGGCTGCAAGTGTTGGGGCGTCCAACGTAGGGCGCAATAACCAACGGGCATTGCGCCGCATTGAATCAACTTGCTATTGAAAATAAAAAAATGGATTACCGAAGAATTTGGCACCCTGGCGGTACCTATTTTTTTACCATCAATTTGTTACAAAGGAATGGTAACGATCTGTTGATTCGACATATTCAACCGTTAAAAGATGCGATCAAAACGGTAAAAACACATCACCCGTTCAAAATTCACGGTTGGGTGGTATTACCCGAACACATGCATTGTTTAATCGAGTTACCGGAAAACGACATCGACTACGCTACGCGAATACGGCTGATAAAAATTGGATTTTCCAAGGCAATACCCAAAACCGAAAGCAGATCGAACGTGAGAGTTAGACGCGGAGAACGCGGAATATGGCAACGGCGTTATTGGGAGCACCTGATACGGGATGAAGCTGATTTTCAAGCCCACTTGGATTATATACATTACAACCCGGTGAAACATGGCTGGGTAACACAAGTAAAACACTGGCCATACTCGACTTTTCACCGATGGGTTGAAAAGGGCGTCTATCCGTTAGATTGGGCAGGAATTGACGGAGATTTATATGACTTTGAGTAACTTTAAAATACGGCACAATGCCCTTTGGCTATGGTGCCTTACGGTTTTCGTGTTACAAGTCCAATTGTAGGGCGTCAATAGGCGCAGCCGTATTGCGGCATATGTTGGCCTTCAAGCATGCGGCGCATTACGCTATCGCTAATGCGCCCTACGAGCTGATGATGCACCGCACGGCCGCGACGGCCAAGTGCACGGCTGTTGGGGCTCGGCTTGATTGAGGGGTTAGGCATCACTTTGGGAGTAGTGCGCGGAAGCTCTCCGAAAGCAGAAGTAACAGAACAAAGATGGTCCCCAAAATGATTCCAGCGATATGCAGCCAACCGGCGGTTCTCTGGTTGGAGTCCGTGGACTTAATGTGTTCAATTGATTGGTCGGCGTAAAGCCAGACTAGACTCCAAGCTAGGCCAACTGGGTACATAAACATCGCCGCGCCTAGCGAAGTGCCGAGAATTTTCTCGATGAAGGTAAAGACGGTTCCGGACAGTGCTGCTCCTATGAGTGCAACAACTACTTTCGCTGCGTCTGACCAGTTTGTCGTTTTGCGTACCGCAATGCAGATGAGACTGCCGATAAATACGCCGAGCGCAAGCATCCCAAGATGTCCCATTTTTCATCTCCTCCTGTTTAGGTGTGAACCTTGGCTCTCAACTCTCAGCTGATTGTCCGCGCCGTCCTCAATCCGAAGTACAGAGCGAGCGATAGATGTTCCGGTGATGCCTAACGTAGTATATAAGACATTGTCTGTCTAATAATCCAATACATTATGTCGTATAACTCGATTGCAATTTAGACAAGTTATTGTTTATTAAGTAATTAACTTCGAGAAAAAGGACATGCCGTGAAAACAAGTACGACACCGGTGCTATCCAAGAATCTGCACAACCCAAGTACCCAAGAAAAGCCGTTTTCAATTTCTTGTTCTTGATCAGGAGAATAGTTGCCTTTCCGATATTAAGCAAGGCTGTAACATCTTCCCCAATCCATCTGCCGCTAAGGCCCTGGCCCCACAGCCGACAAATCCGTATTCTGCTCATTCAACGCCCAACCGCCACCCAGCGCCTTATACATCTGCACCTGGGAGACCAACACATCCAATCTGGCCTGCACCCGGCTGTTTTCGGTGGTCAGGTAGCTGCTTTGCGCGTTCAGCAGGGCTTGGTAATCGACCGCGCCGAGCCGGTAGCGGTTTTGCGAGATGTCGTAGGCCAGTTTGGCTTGGGCGGCGGCGTGTTGCAGGGCTTGCAGGCGGCGGCTGGAGTTGGCGTAGGTGGTGGCCGCGTCTTCGACTTCCTTGAAGGCGGTCAATACGGTTTTTCGGTAGTTTTCCACCAATTCGGCATTCGTTGCCAGGGCGTTGCCCAGGGCGCCTTCCAGGCGGCCGCCCTGAAACAAAGGCTGGGTCAAGCCGGCCGCCAGACTGGCCGCCACGCCGGCCGGTTGCGGGTTGGATAATACGCTGCTCAGGCTGAGCTGCAGTTTGGGATAAAACGCCGCGCGGGCCACGGCGATGTCGGCATTGGCGGCGATCAATTCCATTTCCAACTGGCCGATGTCGGGCCGACGTTGCAACAGCGTGGCCGGCTGCTCGGCGGCGATTGCCGGCACGCTCAGTGCGGCGAATTGGGCCGGTTCCAGCACCAGATGTTGCGGCGGATGGCCCAGCAAAATGGCCAGCGTGTTTTCCGCCAGGGTTTGCTGTTGAGTCAGTAAATCCAGATTGGCGCGGGCGTTGGCTTGGGCGGTGCGCTGCTGCGCCACTTCCAGTTCGTAAGCGGCACCGGCCCGCTGCCGGGCTTCGATGATGGTCAAAATCGCACTGACCGTGTCCAAAAAGTCGCTGGCGATTTGCCGGCGCTCCTGGATAGCCAGCAAATTGAAGTAGGCCTGGCCGACATCGGCCATCACTACCAATTGCAAGGCATCGCGGGCAAACACCTGGCTGAGCAAGCGCGCGCTGCCGGCATCGCGCCGGGCCCGGTTGGCGCCCCACAAATCCACTTCGTAAGCAATGTCCAGCTGGCCGCTGGTTTTTTGCGTGTCGCTGGCGTTGTTGCGGGTGTCGGTAAAATCGCCGTTTACGCTGGCGGCCGGCCATAGCCCGGCACCGGCGATGCGTGCCTGGGCGCGGGCTTGTTCGATCCGCTGGCGGGCGGCGTTCAAATCGTTGTTATAGGCCAGTGCGTCGGCCATCAACCGGTTTAACTGTTCGCTGGCAAACGCCTGCCACCATTGCGGATTGATGTTGGCGCTGTTGGCTTGTTCGGCCTCCCGCCATTGCGTAGGCGTTTCCACGACGGGGCGCTGGTATTCGGTCAATAAATTGCAGCCGGTCGTCAACGTCAATAGACCAGCTAACGCGGCGACGGTTAGGAAATTTGGAACAATTTGATTCCGCTCATGGTTCGACAAGCTCACCACGAACGGCTTCAACTGTTTACCGTTCGTCCTGAGCTTGTCGAAGGACGAATTTCGGCCTTTCTTGAGATAGTACCTATTCATTCCGCCGCCAAGGCCACGACCGGGTCCAGATGGGCGGCTTTGCGGGCAGGTAAATAACCAAACAGCAAGCCGGTGCCGAAGGCGCAGGAGAAGGCCAATATCGCCGGCAACGGCGAGAACAATACCGCCATGTCAAAATACTTCAGCACATAACCGGCGGCAAAGCCCAGCAACACGCCCATCAGCCCGCCCAGGGTGCAGACCACTGCCGCTTCGGTATTGAACTGCAATAAGATGTCGCGGCGGCGGGCGCCGGTGGCGATGCGGATGCCAATCTCCCGGGTGCGTTCGGTAACGCTGACCAGCATGATGTTCATCACGCCAATGCCGCCCACCAGCAGGGAAATCGCCGCGACGATGCCCAGCATCAGGGTAAAGGTGTTCTGGGTTTCGGTGGCCGATTCGATGATGGAGGCCATGTTGCGTATCCGAAAATCCTCGGTCTGGTGGCGGGCGATCAACAAGTCGCTGATGGCTTGTTGGGTAGCGTCGATTTGGCTTAAATCGCCGACCTTGACGGTGATGCCACCCAGATATTTCTGCCCAAACAGCCGAATCAAACCGGTGCTGATCGGCACAAACACACCATCGTCGCGGTCGCTGCCCATCGCATCGGCGCCTTTGGGCGACATCACGCCGATCACTTCAAACGGAATATTGCCTATCATCACAAAGCGGCCGATAGGGTCTTCGCCTTCCACAAAAAGCAGTTTGCGCACGGTTTCGCCCAGTACCATCACCGGTGCATAGCGGCGTTGGTCGCGTTCGTCGAAGAAGTCGCCGCTGCCGACCGGCCAGTCGCGCACCGAGGGCATACTCGGCGCAACGCCTTGCACACTGGTTGAATAATCAATCGAACCATAACGCACCGTCAAACGACTGTTGCGTTCCGGTGAGGCCGATTCGACATTGTCCAGTTCAGCAACCGCCTCGGCATCGGCCAGCGTTAGCGTTGCCACGTCGCCGCCACCGCGAAAGCCGGTCAGGCCGGGACGGATAGACAGGATATTGGTGCCCATCGTCCGCATCTGTTCCAACACTTTTTCCTGGCTGCCCTGGCCGACGGCCAGCATCGTGACGACCGCGGCGACGCCGATCACAATGCCCAGCAAGGTGAGGGCGGTACGAAATAAATTGGCGCGTAAGGAGCGCAATGCCGTTTTGGCGGCTTCGCCCAGTTCGGCCAGCAAACCAGCCGCGCCGATGCCGCGGTGCTGGGGAGGGGGCAATCGCTGTCCGCTTTGATTGGCGGTGCCGTCGCTGACGATTTTGCCGTCGGCGATATGAATGACACGCTGGGCGTGGGCGGCGACTTTGTCGTCGTGGGTGATCAATAAAATGGTGCGGCCTTCCTGATGCAAGGCTTTCAACAAGGCCATCACTTCCGTACCGCTTTGGCTGTCCAGCGCGCCGGTAGGTTCGTCGGCCAGGATGACCGGCGGATCGTTCATCAAGGCGCGGGCGATAGCAACCCGTTGCTGTTGGCCGCCGGACAGTTGCATGGGTTTGTGACCGCTGCGTTCTGCCAAACCGAGTTTGCCGAGCAATTGCAAGGCGCGTTGCTGGCGTTCGGCTTTAGGTAGACCGGCGTACAAGGCCGGAATTTCCACATTTTCGGTGGCGGTTGCTGTGTTCAACAGGTTGTAGCGTTGGAAGACAAAGCCAAAGCTTTCCCGGCGCAGCTCTGCCAGTTGGTCAGGGTCTAAATCCGCGACATTTTGCCCCAGCACTTGGTAGCTGCCGACATCGGCTTTATCCAGACAGCCGATCAGGTTCATTAATGTGGATTTGCCCGAGCCGGACTGGCCGATGATCGCCACAAATTCGCCGGGCCAGATGCTTAGCGAGACATCGTCCAGCGCGCGGACGATGGCATCGCCGTTGGGGTAAAAGCGTTGAATATGCTCAAGTTGCAGCAGGGGCAGGGTGCTCATAGTCTGGGCACTCCGGCGCCGGGATAGCCTTGATTGTTTTTGCGGTTTTTAGCCTTGTCGTCCATGCCGGCGTTGATTTGTAGTTTGTCGCCGACGGTCAGGCCATCCAGCACTTGTGCAAAGCGCCGGGTTCTCAAGCCGATTTGGACGATTTTGTCTTGCACGCCTTGTTCGGTAAGGACTTTGATTTGGTAAGCATGACCGCTGGCTTTATCTTCCTTGCGTTGGCGTGGGCCCAGTGCGTTCACAGGAATCAGCGGCACTTGTTCGGCCTTGCCCAGCACAAAAAACATCTGGGTGCTCATGCCGGTCATCAGTTGCCGGTCGCGGTTATCGACATCCACCAGCACGTTGTAAAGCACCACGTTATTGATCACTTCCGGTGTCGGCAAAATCTGCCGCACCGCGCCTTGCCAGCGGCGTTCGCCGGAACCCAGCGTGGTGAAATACACCGGCATGTCCGAACGCAGGCGCATCACGTCGGCCTCGGCCACTTGAGCGCGCACTGTCATCGTATCCAGTTTGGCCAGTTGCAGGATGGTGGGAGTGGTTTGGTTGGCGTTCAGGGTTTGACCTTCGCGGGCTTTCTGATCGACCATGGTGCCGTCCATCGAGGCAAAGATTTTGGTGAAACCCAGATTGGTTTTGTCGCCGTTTAAAGTCGATTGCACCTGTTCGATTTGGGCTTGCAGCGATTCGGCGGTAGCTTTGGCGTTTTTCAAGGTGAATTCGCTGTTCTGAAAGTCCTGGACGCTGACGCCCTGGCTTTTCAGCAGTTCGCGGTTGCGGTCGTATTGTTGTTGGGCAAACACCACTTGCGCCTGCTGGCCGGCCAGTTGCGCCTGCAAATTTTTGATATTGGCTTCGTCGGCCGCAACGCGAGCGGCGTAGATCCGTGGGTCAATCTGCGCCAGCAATTGGCCGGCCTGGACGTTGTCGCCGATTTTAACGTAGATTTTTTGCAACTGGCCGGTCACCTGCGCACCGACATCCACGTATTCCTTGGGTTCCAGCTTGCCTTGGGCGGTGACGTTTTCTTCCAGATCGCCCAGCGTTACTTCCACGCTATCGGCTTTGTCCTGGTTTGCGTGTTTGGGTTGCTTGGCAAAATACCAGCCGCCAACTGCGACCGCGATAGCCAATAAAAACAGAGCAAGCCAGCGCAGACGCCGGCGGTTTGGGGAGGAAACGAGCGATTGCTGCATGGCAATAATGTATGTCTACTTGAGGATGACGGATAGTTTCCCGACCGGCAGTAGTGGCGATGGCTTCGACAGCGGATAGCAGGATATGGCTTGGCGGGATGCAGGAACGCTAGCTCAAGCCGCCCGCCAAGTCTGCAGGGAGTTTATGCTTTGGTATCGGGCTTGGCAATACTGGGAAGGTAAAGCTTGGTAAAGATGAGGTATCGGATTTTGGTTAGCGTCAATCAAGCAGGGAAGTAGTCGCAGTCGACCCAACGCGGAAGTTCGTGTATTTATCTTGAATGTCGGTTTAAAATTTAAATCGGCCATTCAAATAATAAAAATTGTAGGGTGGATAAGCGAAGCGCCATCCACCATGGGAACGCAAATAGGTGGATGACGCTTCGCTTATCCACCCTACGGCCCTGGGGTAGGTTTGTGACCTTTCCAGTCGTATAGTGCTGAGCCTGTAAGCTAATTACACGGCCTTTGCCGCCGGTCGCGGTCATACAATCGAGTGATTGTGGCCGGCATCTCGCAGCTTGCTGTCATTGAATAGGCAATTTGAGTTGGAGGAATACTCCCAAATTGATCCTAAATGTAATTACCCCGGCCAACGAGCAGTAACGTCATACTCGAAAAGCGCCTTGTTGCAGTTCCGCTTCCGTATGACCATCGAATCAGTGTTTTCGTACCCAAGCATCAGCAGGGAGGCAGTCAGAATCGCTGGGGTATCAACCATGTTTCCGAAGAAGCTGGAATTGCCGACAATGTAATGAAGCTCTGCACCCGGCTCCAGTACGTTTGGTAGCGACGATAAATGCAGGTGCATGTCATAGAAGTACTTGAGCACATAGGTCGCCATGAGCTGAGCATTCTTGCCGTCGCTCTTTGCGATGCGTCCAACCGCATCAGTTAGAACCTCCGGGAGCACTTTGCCATTTGGTCCCCATTCATTTAGGCGACTTGTAGCGATCCCCCAAGTGCCGCCTATCGCCTTCCAATCCATCTCACCCGCTTCTCGGGCTTCTTCAAGAAACTTCATCCAATACATGTATGGGCGAAGTTCTCTAATATAGCTGATGCGATTCGGATAAGGGGGGGAGGTGACGACAAGGTTGAAGCGCCGCCCCATTTCTGGAATAGCGCGGGCATCCACCGCAACAACCGCCCCCTGGCCGCGTAGCTGGGTACCGCTAGAGGCAAGCACGGCATCGAGAATGACTAGATACAGGTCTGTCACATGCTCGACTTCGTGGTCTATCGTCTCCGACGAGAATGACATGGACACGTGATTGAAGGCGGCTGCAGAAGTCTCTATCACCAACCGACAGAAGGCCACCCACGCCAGCCCGGTCGCTCGATCTTTCGCCGGCTCTCCGAACACTTCGACAAGCCCTGTCCGAAGTGCCGCTAGAGCTTGGAGTGTATCGGCTGACCACCAGCGCTCGATGTTGAACAGGCGGGGGGTCCAATTGTCCTTCTTCATCAAGGCGGGAACCCGAGCGATAGCCTGTTGCGCACCGTCTTGCACTAAGGCCAAGTGATCAGACGAGTATGACCGACACTTCACATTGCCAAGCCAGATCAAGAACGGATTGATGTCGAATGAAAGCGCAGAGTTGCCATGCTCCGCCGCCGTAAGTGTCGTGGTCGCAGTCCCGGAGAACGGATCAAGAATCGCAATATTGGGGGGGAATCTGGCGATTATCTCCTTCACCAGCTTTACAGAGTAGGCCGGAGTAAGCCGGAGCCAGCCGTGGCGACCGAGCGACTTGTTATGCTTAAACGTGAGGTCCGAGCGTTGCTTAACGGAATGGCGCGTGACTTCAAGCATTCAACAAGGCTTCCAGCGCTTCTTGGACTTCCTTCTGGATTGCGGGGGAGTTGCGCTTGAAAAAGTCGGCAAGATCAAAGCCCAAGACCTCCTTGCAGAAGGCGAACAGGGATGCGGTCGATGCGTCGTCTGCACGACCGACCAAAACTCCACCTCGGCTGTTTTGATAGCGAAGGACCAAATCACCGTCAATCTGACCGGAGAAGATGGCAAACACGGGCATGTAGCCTTGTGCCCAAGCTACGGCGATGTTGTCGATATCGCCGTTCTGCCGTTTACTATCCTTGCTCTTGTACCCCTGACGAACCTCGAACACCGCGCCGTGGTCGGGGATCTTCGCACCAAGAATTCGGCAGTATTCGGCAACCCACTCGTTCACCCGTGCCTTCACCGCAGCGTTCGTAATGTCATCGAATTGGAGGCGACCATCAAGCGAGAGTGTTTTGTCTTTCCCTGCGCTCGTCTTAGTCTTGTAGGACCATGTGGCGCTGTTCCTGTCCGTGTAGCCCGTGGCATCGATGATGATTTCACGAAAAAGGTTCTCGCACCCCTTGCCGATTTGCCGGTACACCGAGGTCATACCGCCTGCGGCTTTGTGGGCTGCATACATCAGTTCAGAATTCAGGCCGCACCACGCATAGAACGGGTCGGCCCCGTACAAGTCAAGAAACTGCGGAAGGGATACGCCTTCTTCTTTATTTCCCTGTCCAAACTTTGGTTTGTACCGCTTGCATACCTTCAGCGGGTCTAAAAACTTCTTCAACAACTCTTTCTCTGTCGCCACCGGCGATTCCTCTTCATTCTTGGTCTAAAAGCCGCCTCAAAGGCGGCGTTTCCATTATCCCACAATCAGAAAGGCCGAATCCCTGGAATTGACCGCCCGTCTGTATTCAGGATAAAGAGGCCCATTGAATGCCACTTAATCCAAACAATTGGTTCGCTAAAGACTTGCCTAACTCAACTAAAAAAACGCCAACCTTGCCGCCTCGCGCTCGCCGCCGTCGAAAAATCGCAAAGCCCATTGGTCGGTAGGGTCCAGAAAGCCGGCTTTGGGATCGGTTTTCTTTTGTTTGGCGGTCCAGCTGACATAGTCGCGAAAATAGTAATGATCGAACATACGCATGAACTCGCCCAAATACACGTCGGCGACCGCTGTGTCGCCGATGATGAATAGCTGGTTCTCGTCGTTGTAACGGCAGGAATTGGTGCTGAAGTTGGCCGAGCCGGTGACGACCAAGGGCTTGTCGGAAAGCGGATCTACCAGCAGGATTTTGGTATGCACATGCACACCGGAATGATGTTTGGATTCGGCCAGCAGCCGGCCTTGCCATTGCTCCAAAATGGATTTTTCATCTATAGCGGCACTGGCCGCCAATTGGGTGTTGGGCGCGTCGTGCAAGGCTTGACCGACTACGCTGCGGGTGTTCAACAAGCCCAAGACGTGAGCAGGCGCTGCGGCCAGGGCCGCTTCCAGGTCGTCGTGCATGGCAAACGGCGCGGTAAAGCAAATCAGGCGTTTGCTTGCCGTTACCCATTCCGCGCATTCGTTGATGGCTTCGGTGGATTTGCGTGGGCTTAGTACCAGATGCGAACCCGTCGCGGTCGTGGTCGGCGGTTGGGTTAAACCCATCGCGACTTTCCGCGAGTCGGCGCCGGGCAAGCTGGGGTTTTTCCAGACGGTTTGATGCCACTCGAAATATTGTTTGGCGGCTGTGGCATCACTGATGACGTGGCCGACGTTGGATTGCCCGTAAATCGCGCTATCGGTGAAATTGGTCGAGCCGGTCCACACCGACAGCGGTTTGCCTTTGCCGTTGCTCAACACCATAAATTTGTTATGCGAGATATTCAAACCGGCACCGGTGCGGGCTTTGCAGACGCTTTTCAAACCGTATTTTTTGATCTGCGGCAGCGCGTCGAGTGAAGGGCCGTCGCCTTTGGCGTCCAGCAAGCCGTCGTACAAAATCTCCAGCCTGACCTTGCGTTGCTTCGCGCGTTTAAGTGCCTCGAAAAATGCGTCCTTGGCAAATTCGTATAAAAATAAATGTAAGCCCTGTTTGGCTTTGGCCGCGTCTATATAGGCGATCAAGGCCTCCTCCAGGCCGCGCGACAGCCAGCGGCGCGCATTTTCATCGACAATCTCGCCGGCCGGCAAATGTGGAAAGCGCGATGCAAAAGCTTGGCTGGCAGCCGCACTGCGGTTGAAATGCACCGCATGACCTTGGCTGCCGATGGCGGCGGGTTGTTCGCAATTGACTTGCACGGCTACCGAATCGAAAGTCTTTAACGCGCCTGGTTTGCCGGTCAGCGCATGGACGGTGTAGGTATAACTGCGCCCAGGCTTGGTAGTGTAGTCACCCCAATGAAATTTCTGGATCGGGTGATGACGGCTGCTAACGCTGGAGCCGTCGTCGCCGGGTAGCTCGAAGCGCTTTAAGCCGCGCAGCCAAGTGATTTCGCCGTTTTCATGGTCTGTGCGTTGGATGCCGAAGCCGAGCAAGCCGCTGCAATAGGCTTTCGGGCAGGTAAATGCCAGCAGCACCACGTAGGTGCCGGCGATCGCTCTGACTTGCAAGCCCTTGGGGCTGATATTAATTTCGCTACGCATGGCCGTCTCCGTTTAGATAGAGTGGATGACAAGTTTAGGTCTGTTAACCCTCGGTTGCGAGGCTGGCAAGCGTCAAGAAATCGCTGTAAAGCCCCCGCAGCTATTTAATATTCCGCACCAAAAAATCCTTTTGCCCGCAAGATTTCGCCGCACTTTTCACCACGTCGGCGCTGCAACTAGCTGTCGCGCCGCTCTTATCCAAACACACGAACATTTCCTTGAAAAACCGTCCGCCGCCGCTGCAGAATGGGGCGATGGCTTGCTCTTTCAGCCAGGGGTTGACGTCGGCAAAGGCGTTTTTCAAAACTTCGGCTGTGGTTCGGAAAGGTTTTTGCGGCCGCTGGTAGGCCTCCGGGATGGCGACTTTGCTTTTCAGTGCTTGCGATAATTGAAAATAACCGGCTTGGGTTAATCCGGAGCAGGTGCCGTGCTTTTCCCATTCGTGTTCGAACAGAAATTCGGACGGATAAAGCTCTGGAAACGCTTGAGCTTGACTAGGTGCGTAGGCTTCCTTGGTGCAAAAGCTTGGATAACCAACGTTGTATTGCGGCCAAAGGCCATGCAGTACCAAACCCAGTTTTTTGCCGCATTGTTCGCGGTCTTTGGGCTGTTCCTCGCAATAGGTGGGTGACCAGGATAAGGCCAGCACATACCCATCAAACTTGCCGGGCTTGCCGTTGGCGGCCAGGGCGGTCGAGAACGCTGCCAAACACAGCAGTAACCAAGCTTTCATAAATTTCTCCAAGTCTTAGAGTTTAGGGCGAGGAATTCGCCGTCTATATTTTTTAGCTCAGTATCAGAGCATAAACTGCTGCCAAATCCGCTCCACTTCCTTGCGCAGTTCTTGAAATTCGTCGCCGTGCGCGGTGGCGCTGAGGCCTTGCAATACCTGATGATGGCCGTAATCGCGGTAGGCGCAATAAGCTTGTTTTAGCAAGGCGGCATCGGCTGGCGAGATAAAACCGTGCTGCTGTAAACCTTCCAATAGGCGGACGTTGTCCGTGTAAGTCGCTAGACTCGGCTGCTGCGCGGTTTCTGCGAGGACGCCGAACTGGACGATAAACTCGATGTCGGCGATGCCGCCCTGGCTTTGCTTTAGATCGAATATCGACGGGTCTTTGGGGGCCAGGTTGTCGCGCATTTTTTCACGCATCTCCCGCACCTGGGTTTTCAGTTCTTCGCGATCCCGCGGTAAGGCTAAAATCCGGCCGCGGATGGCTTTGTAGCTGTGTTTCAAACTTTCGTCGCCGGCCACGAAACGGCCGCGCACCAAGGCTTGATGTTCCCAGGTCCAGGCTTCGTTTTTTAAATACGTTTCGTAATGGTCGATATGCGTGACCAGCAAGCCGGAATCGCCGTTGGGCCGCAAGCGTAAGTCCGCTTCGTAGAGGATGCCGGACAGCATTTTGGTATCCAGAATGTGGCGGATTTTTTGGCCCAGGCGCAAATAAAACTGGCCGGCGTTAATCGGTTTTTCGCCGTTGGTTTGCGCGTCGCCGTCGGCGCAGGCATATAAAAATACCAAATCCAGATCCGAGCCGTAGCCCAGTTCGATGCCGCCGAATTTGCCGAAGGCAATGATCGCAAAGTTTTGCGGATCGGGGCCGGTGCCGGGCGGGTGGCCGTGCTTGCTGACCAGCATTTGCCAGGCGCATTGCAACACCTGCTCCAGAATGGCTTCGGCGGTCCAGGTCAGGTAATCGCTGACGATCATGACCGGTATCACGCCCATGATGTCGGCGGCGGCCACCCGCAACACGTTCAGATGCTTAAATTGGCGCAGCGCAATCATCAGTTGTTCGCTGTCCTGGGTATCGACGCGCGCCAGTTCGCGCTGCAAGTCCTCGCGCAAGGCCTGCTTTTGCAGTGGGTCGTAGAGCGAACGGGTATCCAGCAGTTCGTCGAACAGAATCGGATACAGCGACAGATATTCGCAAATCCACGGACTGGCAGCCGCCAGTTTGATCAGCTGATTCAGCGCGTCCGGATTTTCGGCCAGCAAGGCTAGATAGACGTTGCGGCCGGCTACGGCTTCGAATAAATCCAGAATGCGCAGCAAGCTCGCATCGCTTTTTTCGCTGTTTGCCACTTGTTCTATCAGTTGTGGCATTAACCGGTCCAACACCCCGGCCCCCTTGCTGGTCATGCGTTTAATCGCGTGCGATTCTTTAAAATCGACGAGGGCTTTTTGGATGTTCATCGGATCGGCAAAGCCATAGTCGGCCAGTGCTTCCAGCGCCAGTTCGTTGTCGGCGGGGCTGGCCCAGATCAAGCGCGCGCTTTGCTGTTTATTGTCCTGTTCGCTGAGTGAAAACACCTGCTCGAAAATGTCCTGCACCGATTCGCGCACCTGGTCCAGTTCGGCTTTGAACGCGCTCCAATCCTCAAAATCCAGCGAATACGCCAGAATTTGTTGTACCAGCGGGTTAGCGGGGAGGTCGTGGGTTTGTCTGTCCTGGTATTGCTGGATGTGGTTTTCCACGCGCCGTAAAAACCGGTAGGCAAATTTTAAGGTGGCCACATCCTCGACCATCATCAACCCCAACTCTTCCAGTACGCTGAGGATGGTTTGGATTTCACGTTGCTGCAAGGCGACGTCCTGGCCGCCGCGGATCAATTGAAAGGCTTGGCCGATGAACTCTACCTCGCGGATGCCGCCGGGGCCGAGTTTGACGTTGTCGGCGCGGTCGCGGCGTTTTAGCTCCTGGGCGATTTGGAATTTTAACGAGCGCAGTTCCTCGAAAGCGCCGTAATCCAGATAGCGGCGATAGACAAACGGTTTGATCAGCCCCGCCAGTTGCTTGCCGGTATTCAAATCGCCAGCCACTTGTCGGGCCTTGATCATCGCATAGCGTTCCCATTCCCGGGCTTGGGTTAGGTAGTATTGCTCCATGCCGTCGAAATTCATGATTAACGGGCCGCTGTCGCCAAACGGGCGCAAGCGCACATCGGTACGGAATACAAAACCGTCCACGGTAATTTCATCCAGCATTTTCACCAGTGAGCGGCAGATACGGGTGAAGAATTCGCCGTAGCTGATTTCCTTTTTCTCGGTAAGGACGCCGTCTTCGGCGTAAGCAAAAATCAGGTCGATGTCGGAGGAATAATTCAATTCCCAGGCCCCGAGTTTGCCCATCCCCAGCACCACGATGTTAAACGGCGTGCCGTCGGCCAGCGTGGGTGTGCCCCAGCGCGCGCAAGCCTGCCGGTATAAAAAATCCAGCGCGGTTTGAATGCAGACCTCGGCCAAGGCGGTTAAATCCGACAGCGTTTCGTCCAGATCGGACCAGCCGGCCAGATCGCGCCAGGCGATTCTGATCATCTCCCGGCGGCGGAATATGCGTAATTGCCTGGCTAGGGCAGGTTCACCGTCGGCATTGCCGTTTTGTTGCAGTGCGGCGGCGTAATCGGCGCGGCGCAGCGGGGCGAATAGATCGGTGGATGTCACCAGCTCCGGAATCAGATCGGGATGGCGCAGCCAGCTTTCGCTGATAAATTGGCTGCAAACACAGACTTTTAGTACCGAAGCGCAAAATACGGCGTTGTCGAAAATCTGGCGTTGCTCTTGGCTAAGCTTTTCGTCGAGCTTGGTGCAAAAGTCGGAGGCCAAAGTCCGCAGTTCATCCGGCAACAGTACCGTGTGCTGGGACAGCGAATCGAAAAGTGACATAGGCGGGATCCTGTCGGAAGAACGGAAGCAGCATGATACCTAAACTGCAGACGCTACCCTAGATGGCGGCTGAAAAAATATCCACACAGGAATCGGGTAAACTTAAACCAGGCCAGGATGCGGCTGAACGCCGCATCTTGCAGATTGATCAAATCGGAGCGCAACGCATGAAAACCCTGTATCTAGCCGCACTACTATTGATGTTGGGCGCTTGTAGCCAAAATAATCAGTATGCGAACTTGGAGGGTGGGCGCAGCCAAACCGGCCAGCCGGCCTTGCATGCGGTGCGGGACAAGCGCTTGCATGAATTGATGGACCGGATGAATAGCCTGATGCAGGAGCGGTTTATGACCGAGCAGCAATTAGACGTGGAGCGCCGCAAATATTCACGGCAAATCGGCGAAGCAGCGCGGGATTTGGCGGCTACTGTCGAGATCATGATTGCCCGTATGCCCGGTTTGCAGTTAAACGCAGCCGAACAAACCACGTTTCTGGCCTTGGCCGGCAAGCTGCGCGAAGAGATGCGCCAATTGCAGCTGCTTGCCGAGCAAAATCATATAGACGCCATTCCGGATAGCTTGCATGAAATCAACACCACCTGTACCTCTTGTCATGCCTTATTCAGAAAACTGGGGAGCTAGAGGATGAGCAAATTTTTACAACTATGTCTCATGTGGCTGTGCTGTTGGATGGTTAATCCCGCGCAAGCGGCCGACGAAGACATCAAGGCTTTGCTGAAGGCCTTAAGTCAGCAAGTCACTCAATTACAGAGTCAGGTTGAGCGTTCCAATGCCAGGATCGAACAGCTGGAGCAGGAGTTGCAGCATGTCCGCGCCGAGCAAGTTGCTGCCGGCAAGGCACCGGTCAGCAATACGGTGCAAGCTGCGGTGGCGTCTCCGACAACGGTAGCGACGGGTGGCACCGCTTCCGCTTTGGTGAGCGATAAGGCCAAAGAGAAGCCGGCGGTGACGGTTGGCGATGTGAAAGGCACGTTTAAAATTCCCGGCACCGACACTTCGGTGGGTTTGGGCGGGTTCGTGAAAATGGACACCTTGTTTAACAGCGTCAGCGCCGGGCGTGACAGGCTGGGCGATCAGCAACTGGCGATGGCGCAAATTCCGGTGGGTGCGGCCGGTGAACGTGGGCAAATTACGTTTCACGGCAAAGAAAGCCGTTTGTGGTTCAAATCGTTTACCCCGACGACTGACTGGGGCGACATCAACACCTATATCGAGTTTGACTTTTACGGCGATCCGGCAACGTACACATACACGCCGCGTTTGCGCCACGCCTACGGCTCCATCGGTCATTTTCTGGCTGGACAAACCTGGACTACCTTTCTTAACGTAGCCGCATTGCCGGATACGTTGGATGTGGGTGGCTCTGCTGGCGCTGTCGCCAGCCTGCGCGATCCTTTGGTGCGCTGGAGCGAGCCGTTTAATTGGCTGGATACGCCGATGGAGTGGCAAGTGGCGTTGGAGGCGCCGCGCAGCCGTTTGTGGGTCGATAGTGCGCTGGAGACTTCTTCCAGTAAAAGTACCAATCCCAATTTGGATGCGGGGTATTACACTACGCCTAACGCTGATCGTTATCCGGATGTAATCGCTAGGCTCAATCTGAATCCGGATTGGGGCAATGTGTCTTTGGCGGCGGTCGGCAGGCAGTTGCGCTATACCCATGGCACGACCGGTTATCGACAAGCGGAGTGGGGCGGCGGGGTTAACGTGGCCGGACGGATTAATACGTTTGGCCTGGATAATATGCGCTTTATGGCGCATTACGGCAAAGGCGACGGGCGCTACGTGTCTACCAATAACACCTTCGCCGATGCGGCGCTGGATCAACACGGCGCTATCGAGATGGTCAATGCCTACGGCGGCATGTTGTCTTATCAGCATTGGTGGGATAAGCAATGGCGGTCTAATGTTACCTATGGTTTTGCGCAGGCGGATTACCCCAGTTACGCAAATACGGTGCTGAGCCGCCAAGTACAATCCGTGCATGCCAATTTGCTATGGAGCCCGGTCAGTCAGGCCATGTTCGGCGTGGAATATACTTATGCGACGCGCGAGTTGATCGATGGGCGGGATGGCGTGTTACAGCGGGTGCAGTTTTCAGCCAAATATAGTTTTTGAATTTGGCTGCAACAAATTCCAATGGGCTGGGCTGAAGGCGATAGGCATTCCGCCAGCCGCTATTAGCGTTTGATCTTGAACACTCGGCCCTGATAGCGGACGACAATCCCGTCCTCCACTATTTCCTTCAGTTCCAACTGGTCTTTGATCGTCTGGCCGGGTACGTATTTTACCATGTCTATCATCACGAAACGCTCCGCCGGTGTGGGTGAATAGCTAAATACATTAATCGGTAGATTTGGCAACGACTGGCGCACTTCCGGCGGTAAGTCTTGTAAAGTGGGCAAGTCGTTTTGTGGACTTGCTAGCGCGACTGGCTCCGGTTTTTTCGCTACGGCTTGTTCACTGGGTTCTTCGATGCGTTGCGGAACAAGTTTAGATTGTCGTTCTATCTCGGCTGTCGGCTTGCTAGCCGGCGCTGCTGCGGTGGTTACCGTCGGTAAGGGCTTAACCGGCTGCGCTGGCGCAACGGCCGGTTTAACCCGCTCGACCGGCTCAACTGCTTGTTTTGTGTTAGCGGCGAGTTTTTCGGCTGCCGACGTCGGATTGCGAGGCGGCTCAGTTTTGGGCGTGGGGGCAAGCTTTGCCGGTTTCGGTGGACTATCGGCCGGCAATTGTGGATTTGCTTTCGCGATCAACGGCGCCGCTTCTTCGATATTGACGAGGGGCTGTGGTTTTTCTGCGGGTGTCTGTGGCGCGATGCCCAGAAAATAAATCAAAATCGCCAAGTTCAACAGGACCAGCGCAACGATGATCTTAGTCATGCCATGTCGTTCCGGCATTTGCTCGATAGCGATGCGGCTGGTCACCGAGTCGGGCTGCATGGCTTGGCGTTCTCGTTCGGATTTGCGCAATGCATTCAAGATGTAAGACATATCAACAAGCCTAGCGAGTGGTGATTGCCAAATGGGGCGCAGCAGAGGCGCCGCTTTGGTTATCCAGATGGATCAGGGTGCGGGCGCCGGCTATGCCGTCGGGCGTCAGATGGTGCCGGCGTTGGAAACTAGACAACTCGGCTTTCAGCGTTTCATCGAAAATTCGGGAAGCCATGTCGCCAGCAGGTTTGCCGGTGATTTTACTTAACCGTTCGCGCAGCCAGAGCACTGCTGCGGATTGCTGCGTGGGAGCGATTTCCGTGACCCCTGGATGCGGCGGTCGCCACAGCAACAAATAATTGCCGTCCCAGAGGGTTACCAACTCCGCGAGCGGGATGTTGACGGTGTCCTTCAAACGGATGATCGCCGAATCATGCTCAACGCCGGTCAACAATACATAGCGCTTGGCGCCGGTCGGGTCGGAAAAAGCCAGAATCGCCGGCCGGTTTAAGGTCAGTAACTCTTGCCAATTGCCCTTGCCGAATAAGCACTGCAAACCCAGCGTCGCTACCGTAGCGCAATCCGCAGTGCGGCCAGGAGGGGCGGATAGATGCCAAGTATTCAACGACTCGGTCACGGCTTCGGCAAAGCTGAGGCCGGCCTGATCCAGCTGATCGGCAAAGCTGACCGGCTTGGCGGCGGGGATGGGCGCTGCCGGGACTACGGGTTGTTGGGCAATAGCCGGTTTGGCCGGTTCAACAACGGGCATCGGCTGAGACCAAAACTGCAGCCCGGCCCAAGCGCCGATCACCAAAATCGCGGCGGTTGCGCTATACCAGCGCCGTTTGGTTTTTACCGACCCCAACACTTCCTGTGCCGCCCGGCGAATGATTGCGGGGTTGATTTCCCGCGCATTGGTGGCGTAAGCGCCCAACAAGGCCCGGTCGCACAGAATGTTGATCAGGCGCGGCACGCCTTGCGAATACTGGTAAATCTTGCGGATGGCCGCTGGATTGAACAGCCGATGGTTGCCCTTGCAGACCCGCAAGCGATGGCGAATATAAGCTCGGGTCTCGTCCAATGACAAAGGCAGCAAATGATAGCGGGCGGTGATGCGCTGATTGAGCTGGCGCAAATCTTGGCGGGCCAGCAACGCATTAAGTTCCGGCTGTCCGACCAAGATGATCTGTAACAGCTTGGCTTTGCTGGTTTCCAGATTGGTCAGCAAGCGAATTTGCTCCAATACGTCCAAGCTAAGGTTCTGCGCTTCGTCGATCAACAATACCGTGCGCCGGCCTTGCGAATAAGCGGCCAGCAGGTATTGATTGATGGCGTCGATCAGCTGTTTGGCCGCGAAACCGGCATGGCTGATGCCCAACTCGTCGCAGATCGTCGCCAGTAATTCCTGTGTCGTTAATTTAGGGTTCAAAATCAAGGCAATATCCACATTTTCGGGCAATTGTTGCAGCAAGCAATGGCACAGCGTGGTCTTGCCGGTGCCCACCTCGCCCGTCAAAGCGACAAACCCACCTCCTTGATTAATGCCATACAGCAAATGCGCCAAACCTTCCTGATGTCGCTCGCTCATGAACATGAAATGCGGGTCAGGCGAGATCGAAAATGGCAATTCGCTGAAATTGAAGTATTGCTGATACAAGGTTCTGGGGCTTCAAGAAAATGGTCGGACGATGCTAATTCAAACCGGGGGAAATTGCACTTAAAAGTCTGTATCGAGGCAAGTCTGGGAGGGCTTTTGGTGTCGCTAACGCGACGGTTGTTTTAATGTCGGGTCTCGGCCCGACAGCCGAGTAACTTTTCTTTGTTTGGCCAAAGAAAAGTCACCAAAAGAAAAGCCACCCGGATGCCGCTTGTTTCCTGCGCTCCAGAGCTTTTGGCGGGGGTTGGCGAAAGGGGCTTCCTGCCCCTTCGCCAACGTGCGGCATCCCTGCCGTACCCCTTCGGGCTATTCCCACCAAAAGCTCCGGTGCTCGGCGCGGCATACGGGGAAACCCCGTCGCGAGCTCAGGGCTTTGACGTTTCTTTTGGATTTTGCTCGTAGCTCGTAGGGCGCAATAACCAACGGGCATTGCGCCGTGTGTCGATTCATTCGGCGCATTGCGCAGAAACTAATGCGCCCTACGGGCTACTTGTGCAGCCAATAGTCACGCATGAGTTCATGTGACCAGACGGGCTGATGAACTTCCTGGCGTGGCAGGAACTCAACCATGACGGGTTTGATGTCGAGCACTGGCGTGCCATTGATGGCATCCAATTCAGCGACGAAAAGCTTCGCCCCTTCCACACGAATCACACGGCAGATCGTGCTGCCGATGCGGTTTGGCCGATTCTTACCACGTTGCGCGAAGATGCCTACGGCTGGCCACGCGCTATTGTTCCGAGGGTGGCGCGCGCCCTTGACAATTTTTGATGGCTCGACTTCATGGAAAAGAAACAGTACTTCGACATGGGAAAAATCAGAAATCCCTTGCAATGCCTCAAAAGTAAATTCCGACGTCAGCGCAATACACGCTTCCTATCCTCCCCAAAAATCATCTTCCGCATGAGGCCGAACGGCTTCGACAAATCCGATTGCTGTGACTTGTGAGTGCATTGAAACATTTTCCATTTTGATGCCCAACAAAGAATTAGATAGTTAACTGCACATCTAGCACGAATCCGATCTGGCTGCAATAAGCCTATGCTTTATAGAATGTATTTCCTTATGACTGTCTTCCAAGCCATCGAAAATGGCTAGCCGGGTTTCTCCTCGCGGTGAAAAATCAGTGGCGTAGCTGCGAATAGCGAAGCGTATTCGGAGGAACGAGGGGTATGCGAAACATCGTTTGGACCATTTGCGAGGTAGCACACGTCTAGAGTGATTAAGGGATTGCCAACATGTGTTCGAACAGCTCGTAGGGCGCAATAACCAACGGGCATTGCGCTGTGTGTCGATTCATTCGGCGCATTACGCTAAAGCTAATGCGCCCTACGGTCTCTCGAAAGCCCACCGAAAACCGGGATGGTTTTCTCCCGTATGCCGCGCCGAGCACCGGAGCTTTTGAACGGTTCAGCCCGTTAGGGGCGCCGCAGGGATGCGGCGCGTTGCCGAAGGGGCAGGAAGCCCCTTTCGGCAACCCCGTTCAAAAGCGAGGAGCGCAGGACAAATCGGCAGGATAGCCGATTTGCATGCATCGCACCCGAAGGGCGAGGCACAGGGATGT
>Ga0123391_1010196_pt1 | contig 35943 bp, 28 predicted proteins | sample T3HHNH4metaT_FD_89919 | JGI IMG/M metagenome (GOLD analysis project Ga0123391, IMG submission 89919) | Methane-oxidizing artificial microbial communities from Washington, USA to study methane cycling - T3-HHNH4 metaT (Metagenome... | ecosystem: Engineered > Modeled > Simulated communities...
GCACGCCATTTTCCAGTCCCTTTTTCTTTAACGCATAGAGATCGTTTTCAGAAAGTCTGATGGAAACTGATTTTTTCTTTTCGTGTTTCAAAAAATCTTGCAGTTCTACCAGGCGCTCCTGAATATTGTCTTTACTGCGCCATTCATCGTTTTCAACACTATCGAGAATGTCTTGTTCAAAAGCATCTAAATTTAGCTTAGTCATCATTTGCCGCCTTGTTGTAACGTTTATTTATTTTTCGGGAAGGGATAATCGTCTTTAAAAAAATGCTGTTCTCTTCTTCAACGTAAGGCACGATGTAAACATAATTTATTATGGCGATTAAGATGATAAAAACCGATTGATTGGGATATTTTTCAGAATTTGGATGCGCCAAATCATCGAGTACATGTCCCATTTCAATGGCTAATAAGACATCCTCAAAACCAATCCCTCTTTCCGCTTTTAGCAAAGCGTTTTTTTCAGGAGAGAAATATACTTGTTTTTGCCTGTATGCCATACGATGTATGGTATTTTCTCAAGCAAGGTGCAGTCAACTAATACTCGGTGTATAGCGATGTTAAGTTGTCTGGCGCGCTTAGCGCGGCAGGACTTTAACCCAGAGCGGCAATGGGTTTGTTATCTTGACCGGCAAGTTGGTAGCCAACGAAGCCAGGATTTTGTCGGTATCCTTGAGCGGGAAGGAGCCGATGATGCGCATGTCGGCAATTTCCGGCGCGCAGGTGACGTAGCCTTGCCGGTAACGATTCAGTTGTAGCAGAAACTCGCTGAGTGGGATGTCGTCGGCGACGATGACGCCTTGGGTCCAGGCGGGTTTGTCCAGTTTGCTTGGCTGTATGGGTTCGATGCGATCAGCTACAAACCGGGTATTTTGTCCGGCATGTAGCTGCTGTTTCGGGCTGTTAGGATGGATTGGCTGGATTTCCACGCTGTCGGCAAACACAGCGACCTCGCTGCGGTCGACTTGTTGGCTGACACTAAAACGGGTGCCCAGCGCCCGAACCCGGCCATCCTGGGTATCGACCACAAAAGGTCGCTGCCAACCTGCGTTATCCTTGGCGGTCTCGATATAAATTTCCCCGGAGACCAGTTGCAAGCGCCGCAAATCAGCGCTGAATGCCACGTTCAAGGCGCTGCCGCTGTCCATAGCGACTGTCGAGCCGTCCGCCAAGGTGATTGTTTGGATTTGACCTTGGGCGACATGGTAATCCGCCGTCCAGGCTTGCCAGTAACCTGCACGGGAAAACTGCCAGCTCGCCAAGCCGACGCCGCCGAGCAATACCAAATGTTTGATGGCGCGTCTGCGCTGCAAATCCGGCGCCGTCAGGGCGGCTAACGCGGCTTTGGGTGGCAGCGATTTGAAGCGATCGATATGAAATTCCACTCTGGACCAAGCGGTTTGATGATCGGGATGCGCGACTAACCAGGCTTGCCATTGCGCGGTTTCATTGGCTTGCACTTGTCCGGAGCGGAACAACGCAAACCACTCGGCCGCTTGGGCCAAGATACGTGGGTCGATTTCCGAGTGGCGTGTGTGCTGCATCGGGGTTTAATAGCCGGCGCTCAGGCACTGAAACATGGCTTGTGCCATGTATTTTCTGACCATGCGGTCACTGACGCCTAATTGCCGACCGATTTCGGCATAGGTGAGGTCGTCGAGTTGCGCCAACAAAAAAGCCTTACGCACTTTTGCCGGTAGTTGATTGAGTAGTTCGTCGATTTCCCGCAAGACTTCGAACACGATGGCGCTATCCTCCGCCGAAATGACCCGCTCCTCGGGATAGGCCGCGAGTCTCGCCAGATAAGCCTGTTCGATGCTGTTGCGCCGCCAGTGATTGATCAGCAGGCGTTTGGCGATAGTGGTCAGGTAGGCGCGGGGTTCGTTGAGACTTGGTGTGTCTTTTGCGGCGATGACGCGCAGAAATGTATCTTGGGCATGATCTTCCGCCTGCAGGCGGTCCTGCACCCGTTTTTCCAACCATTGCAGCAGCCAGGGGTGGTGGTCCTGATACAGGCGGGTGAGGTCTTGTTGGCCGTCGTCAATACACTCTGTGCTCATCAATTTAGTTTTACATGCCCAGTTTACAAAAGGTCTTACGCTTTGCCGTTAATGCTTTCGGCCTAGCGGCCCCGCTTTTTTTTGCAAACTCAAAACTAAGCAAGAACTGCTCCGAAGTCGTTAATTTAGGCGGCTTGTCTGTTTAGGGTTTTAAAAAAGTAAATAAAATCATTTTCTTACAGTTGCTCACGCTCATGCGCATGGTCGAGCCGGGGAGTGCGCTGCTTCGAAACCGGATGTCTAAAATGCGTGATTTGGCGTATTTTGTTTGGGAATGCTTGAAATCACCTAAATCCCCCAGGCCCCGCCGTTGAGGTATGGATCGGCCCTGTTACACGCGATCGAAATGGGTGTGGTTCAACGGGGGGCGTAAGTTAAGATGTGCAAAAACTCATCGGCTTAAACGACATGTCTCATTCCAATGACCCGTACTCGGAAACAAGGCGGCTGTTCAATATCTTCAGCGGCTCGGTTGGCAACCTGGTGGAATATTTTGATTGGGCCATTTACGCCGCGTTTGCCTTGTACTTTGCCCCGGCTTTTTTCCCGGAAACCGATCAAACTGCTCAGTTGTTGAACAATGCGGCGATATTTGCGGTGGGCTTTATTTTTCGGCCTTTGGGTGGATGGTTGCTCGGCAGTCTGGCGGACCGTAATGGCCGCAAAAGCGCTTTGCTGCTTTCGGTCAGCTTGATGTGTTTAGGATCGTTAATCATCGCTTGCACGCCGGGCTATGCGGTAATTGGTATGTGGGCGCCGGCCTTGTTATTGTTCGCCCGCATGTTGCAGGGGTTTAGTATCGGCGGCGAATACGGCAGCTCCGCGACATATCTGAGCGAGATGGCTGCACCCCAGCGGCGCGGCTATTACTCCAGTTTTCAATACGTCACTATCGTCTTGGGGCAAATTCTGGCGTTGGGTTTATTGATGTTGCTGCAAAAATGCCTGCTGAGCAGCGCAGAGCTGCATGATTGGGGCTGGCGCATCGGTTTTATCGTCGGCGGCTTGTTGGCGGTGGTGGCGATGGGCTTACGCGGCAATATGGCCGAGACCACGGCTTTTGTCGAACAACAGACTTTTACTGGCCAACGCGCCCAGCTACGGGAACTGCTGAACTATCCCAAACCGGTAATGACGGTGGTGGCTTTGACCGCCGGCGGGACCTTGTCGTATTACACCTTCACCGTCTACATGCAAAAGTATCTGGTCAACACCACCGGCTTTAGTAAGGACGATGCCACCACAATCTGCACGCTGGCCTTGATCGTGTTCATGTTGCTGCAGCCGTTGTTCGGATTAATTTCGGATTACCTCGGCCGCCGTACGATGCTGATTGCCTTTGGCGCCGGTGCAACCCTGTTTACGGCGCCATTGCTTGATCTATTGGGCCACGCGCAAACCATGGCTTCGGCGTTGGGCTGGTATGTTTGTGCATTGCTGATTGTCTCGGGCTATTCGTCAGTTAACGCCATCGTCAAAGCCGAGCTGTTTCCGGTGCATATTCGGGCCTTGGGGGTGGGGTTTCCCTATGCCTTGACCGTAGCGATATTCGGCGGCACTGCCGAGTATCTGGCGCTTTGGCTGAAAAGCCTGGGACACGCGGAATGGTTTGCATACTACGTTAGCGCATGCGCGGCCGTGTCGATGCTGGTGGCCTTTACGATGAAAGAGCCTATGCGGCTGTCTCGCTTGGACGGATAGTTGGGCAAGTTCTTGTCCATTATGGCCACGAATCAGCTAATCGACGCCCAAGCACATGCGGAACTTTAGGTGGATAAGCCTCGTGTATCCAGCATACTTGCCGGATACGCTTCACCTAAAAAAGCGCGGAATTTATTAAAAAGTGCGCAGCCACGCTGCCCAAATACCCTAGGGCAATCACCGGCGTCCATTTTAGATGAGTCATGAAGGTGTAAATGCCCTTGGCTTGGCCCATCAGCGCCACGCCCGCTGCCGAGCCGACCGATAACAAGCTGCCACCAACACCCGCCGTCAACGTTACCAGCAGCCATTGGCCTTCCGACATCTCAGGACGCATGGCTAAAATTGCAAACATTACCGGAATGTTGTCGATCAATGCCGAGATCAGGCCAACTAGGACATTGGCTGGTGTTGCGCCGAGTTCGCCATACAGAAACTCGGATAAATGGCGTAAATAGCCGAGAAAATTCATACCACCCACGCATAACACCACGCCGTAAAAAAACAGCAAGGTGTCCCATTCCATGCGCGCTAAATGATGAAAGACGTCGAAGCGCATACTATCCTCGCCGTCGGCAGTGGGGTTTTCCTCGCCGGACATCGGATCCAAGCCCAACTCCGGTTCGTCGCTGTGAGTAATATGCAGAAAATAGCCGAAAAATTGCAGATAGGTCAGGCCAGCCATCATGCCCACTGCTGCCGGCATATGCAGGCTATTCTGAAAGCCGACTGCCGTGAGAACGGTGAGCAGAAACAACGCTACGATACGCTTGGCGCCGCGACGCGTGACAACCTGGGCATGAAGAGGCGCCGGCAGGGTTTTCGGAATGGCAAAATGCATGATGGCAGCGGGAATCAAGAAGTTAAGCACCGAAGGCACAAACAACTTGAAGAACGCCCAGAAATCGATGATACCTTTTTGCCAGACCATCAAAGTGGTGATGTCGCCGAACGGGCAAAACGCACCGCCGGCATTGGCGGCTACCACCGTGTTGACGCAGGCAATACCGACAAATTTGGGATTGTCCTTGCCAACCGCCATGACGACCGCGCACATCAGCATCGCGGTCGTCATGTTGTTGGACACCGAGGAGATGAAAAACGCCAAGACTCCGGTCACCCAAAACAGTTGGCGATAACTCAAACCTTTGTTAACCAGCCAGGCCCGCAAGCTATCAAAAACCCGTCTTTCTTCCATGGCATTGATGTAAGCAATCGAGACGATCAGGAATAGCAACAATTCACCATAATCCAACACATCGTGCCGAATCGCCGTTTCCGCGACCGGAGACATGCCTTGGTCTTTATAAACTAGGGCAATCGCCACCCAAATCAGAGCCGCAGCCAACATCATCGGTTTGGATTTGCGTAATTCCAAGACTTCTTCCAGCACTACCAGCAGATAAGCGATCGCAAACAGGCCGACACATAGATAACCTACCCAATGTCCGCTCAAGTCCAGGGATTGAGATAAGCTCTCCGCCAGCAATTTGGGCGACGATAACAATAGTCCGGCACCCGTTAAACAACCGAGCAAAATCTTGTTTAATTCTTTCATACGGTCTTCTATTTCAGTTACGCAGCGATTGTCTTCTGAGCCACTGGTTATTCTCGGGTATCAATATTCCGTATTGATGTCACAAAAGCAAACCCTGTTGCTATAGCTGCGGGATAGGTCGAAATGCTCATGCCTTCTTTCTAGGGGAAAGCGGTTTTTTAGGCAGCGCGTTAATCGGCAGCATAGCCGCCTCGTCATCCTTGATTTTCATCTCTTGGACAAGGACATCCAGATTCTTGGCCAGAGACTTGAGAACATTTTCCGGTAAGTCAAATAAGGCATGTTGCAGTATGCCCTGAGGCGGCGTTGGCACTTGGTTTAGTAATTCAATACCCTCCTGTGTCAAAGTCACCGTGACGACCCGCTGGTCCTCACTCACGCGTTCTCGCAGGATCAAACCTTTCTTGGCGAGTTTATCGAGCATATTGCTGGCGGTGGAATGATGAATCGACATCGTTTTAGCCAACTCAGTGACTTTCAATCCAGGCGTTTTTGACAATTCCCAAAGTGCCCACAGTTGCGCGCTGGTGACACCGCAATGCGTTTCGACCCATTGGGAATGTTGTTGGACAGCCTTAAAAATCAGGCGAAACTGTTTCAATACCTCATAAGGCCATTGTTTGGAGTCGTCGGTTTTCCGAGTTTGCAGTGCGGTTTTGTCCATTGCGTTACGATTTATCTTCGGCAAAATTGCCATTAAAAGACATCATTATCCACCAAAGCGTTAATGTGGTCAGGTTGATTCCAGGAGTTTGTGCGTAGTTTGTGGTTACCTGCTAAAACACAATTCATGGAGAAAACAAGGATTCCTAAGTTTGTCTTTATATGTTTACACAAACATTGTTTGCATCAACATTATGCGGTTATTATAATGCCCTCGGCAAGTCTAAGAGCCGATCAACCGTTGTGAAAAGGCTTGATGTGGTTTCAAAAATTTAACCTGAGTTGATCTGTGTCACTTAGCTTGCCAACTAACTTTTTGAGTTGACGCGAAACAGAAAGACAAATGCTGTTTCGCGCTTGCTCAAGTCCCCATGGTTTCCGTAGCAATACTTACAAAGCAGCATAGAATCCGAAACTAGAATGTTTTCAAAAAATCACATGAGACGGCTTATCTACTGGATTTGCCTTGCCTCCCTATTGTCGCTGGCATCCTGTTGCGCTCGACATGATGCGGTCCCTATCGATCAATCTTCGTCGACGACTGCCTAGAGCTCGATAAATTATGCCGATGTCCGGAATGTCACTGTGGCCGCAGGGATAAGCTGAGTAGGGATTGCCTAAAATCGTGGTCTCAACTGCGAGGCCGCAAATGACTAGGAATAACGTATGAAATCGAAATATGGTCACCGGGTATCCGTTAAGAGACAGAAATCCAATCGAATCTATCTCCCCCGCGAAGCGAACGCCTGCGCCACCGTCGTGATACCGGCTTTGAACGAAGCCAAACGCATTCGGGAAGTGGTCGCTTACGCCCTGGCCGATCCGGCAACGGCCGAAGTGATTGTCGTCGACGATAGCTCCATAGACAACACAGCGATATTGGCGCAACAGGCAGGCGCCCAGGTTCTGACCAGCAGTATGCTAGGAAAAGGCGCGTCGATGCGTGACGGTGCGGCGGCAGCCGCTCATGATCTGGTCGTTTACCTGGACGGTGATCTGAGGAATTTGCGTCCCGGTATTGTCACCAGCCTTTGTTTGCCGCTGCTCAATGAAAGCGCGGACTTTGTCAAAGCCCGCTTCGGGCGTGGCGGTGGCCGGGTGACGGAACTCACCGCCAAACCGATGCTAAAGGTCTTTTTTCCCGAACTAGCTTATCTATCCCAACCGCTGGGCGGCATCATCGCTGCGCGCAAATGCCTGCTGCAAACGCTAAGCTTCGAAGATGGTTATGGCGTGGATGCCGGTTTATTGCTTGACGCGCATTTGGCCGGTGCCCATCTGGCAGAAGTCGATATCGGTTCGTTAGAACATGATAGCCAGCCGCTGCAAGACTTATCGCTGATGGCCAATGAAGTCAGCCGCGTCATTTTTAACCGCGCCAAACTGGCGGGACGTCTGCACGTTGAACAGGTGATAGCCATGTATGAGAGCCAACGCCAAGTCGCGGCTAGCATTGACTACGTACTGACCTTGCGCAAGGGTCGGCGCTCCCTGGTCTTGCTGGACATGGACGGCACCATAACGCCCTCGCGCTTTGCGCTGGAACTGGCGCGCAATACCGGAAATGAAACGGCACTGATGCAATTGCTGGATACGCCCCACGACGATGCCATAACCCGTAGCGAGCGGATAGCCGAGTTGTTTCGCTTTGTTCACAAGCAGCAATTCGAACAGGTGGCTCGTACAATGGAAATTCGTCCTGGCGTCATCGAATTCGTCAAGCAGGCAAGGCGAGCCGGTTTCATGGTCGGCATAGTCAGCGACAGCTATTTTGTTGCTGCCGATATCATCAGACGCCGCATATTTGCTGATTTTGCCTTGGCTCATACCTTGACCTTCGAGGGAAGCGTCTGCAATGGGCAACTTCAAATCAATCCGGCTTTCTTGCCTGACGAAAGTGATGCAATGACTTCCATTTGTAAAAGCAATGTTTTGCGTTGCTTCTTGACTGATAAAACACTGCCCCCTGTCGAACTGATCTGGGCGGTCGGCGATAACCTTAATGACCTGGAAATGTTGCGGCTAGCGGACAATGCCTTCGTCATCGATCCGAAGTTGCCCAAACTGCTTGAGGAGCCCGGTATCACACTGATCACTGAGTTCAATGATTTAGTGGAATTGTTAGTCTACGAGGCGTCGGAAAGTATGGAATCCTAATGGTAGCCGAGTTTAGTTGTTTTTAATGGTGTACCTAATATCGCGATTACTCAGCTAGTCCGAACGTCACCAAACCCTTGGTGTTTTTATGAGCCACATGCTTTATGTTGATGTGCTATTTCTTGTCAGTTTGCTATGTATCTTCGGTTGCGAACAGCACAATCCGCAGCCAGTAGCTCAATCTAGTCAATCAAAACGCCTTGCTGACAGTAACAAGCAAACGCACGTACATTGCCCTAAGTCGCATCCCTATACAATCAGCTCCGATAATTCAACCCGAAGTATCCGCGGACATGATTTTGAAACGGACCCGCATAGATTGTCTTGCTCAGACATTTATTATCGCAATCAGGGGCGAGTGGCTCGACACCCTAATACTCTAAAATAGGCGACAAAATATCCTCTTGCGATGTTGTTCTGTCCCCTGGCAACACCATTCACATTAAGCTGTAGAAGACGATAGTCTCCTCAATACACATGATTAGGATAGGTGATTTTTTGCGGCAATATGTTCATGCAAACATTGTTTGCTTCAACATTGAGTCATCACTAAAATGCTAACGGCCTGATCGATTTCTGCTGCTCCTCAATGCATTTAAAAAGACCAGGATTATCTAAAACCCGAGCCGCAACCTAATTCACGGCCATTGGAAATTACTTACTGTGTCGTGAGCCCGATAAACGTAAATTCCCCCACCTGAACCGGAGAAGGTTGTTGAAATGTGACTTATCAGAACACCAGCCGGCGTCAGCGGCGGAGCTTAACCGGCAGCGGAACCGTTTGATACCCCAAGCAATCGTTCTCGGCTTACTGACCGGCGGAACTTCGGTAGCATTTCATTTTGCGATGAATAGCGCCGAAGCATTTCGACATAAATTTTTCGACTTTTCCCATCAGAACAGCCACCTTGGCATGGGCATGGTTCTGGGGTTAGCGCTAGTCACCGTGAGTATCTCAGCCGGAATGGTCAGGCAATTTGCACCCGAGTCAAGCGGCAGCGGCATTCCCCATATTAAGGGGGTATTGATTGGGCACCGGCACTTCCGTTGGGTACGGGTGCTGCTTACCAAGTTCTTCAGTATGGTCATTGGCAGCGTTGGCGGCCTAGTGGTTGGCCGGGCCGGTCCCTGTGTGCACATGGGCAGCTCTATAGGGCAAGGGTTAGCCGATATTTGGCCTAAAGATGGTAAGCACTATCATACGATTTTGATCGCTGCCGGCGGCGGTGCCGGCCTCACGGCGGCATTCAATGCTCCGCTTTCCGGCTTGACCTTTGTACTGGAAGAACTTGAAAGGCGCTGCTCGTCGCTTGAATTCATTACCGCCGCCATTGCCTGTCTGACCGCTGATATGGTTTGCCGCGTAGCACTTGGGCAACAATCAGTCTTCCATTTCGCCCATGTCGCTGCTGCGCCGCTTAGTCAGTTCATTGCCTTCGTAGCTTTGGGCTTGTTATCAGCCCTGTTGGCTGGCTTGTTTACCCATACTTTATTGTGGGGACAGCGCTTGATCCCCCTGGGACCTTGGTCAAGATCGATCTGGTGGCTAATCTTGGCTGGCGGGTTGACTGCCACAGCTTGGTATGCACCGCAGTTATTGGGCGGTGGGCATGATTTCGTGAATGATATTCTCGTCGGTCAAGAACTCACATTGCAGACCATCGGACTGTTATTTATCAGCCGATTCGTGTTGACTATTGGCAGTTCCTGCTCAGGCGCGGCCGGGGGAATTTTTATGCCGATCCTGGTGCTGGGTGCGCTGTTGGGGTGGGGTGTCGGTGTGTCCACCCAACTGGCTTTCCCCTCATTAGATGTAGACCCCAGATTATTTGCCGTAGTCGGTATGGCGGCGTATTTTAGTGGCGTGGTGCAAGCGCCCTTGACCGGCATTGTGTTAATCATCGAGATGACCGGTGATTACGCGTTGATTTTGCCGCTATTCACCGCCTGTTTTACCGCATTGCTAATCGCGAATTGGTTGGGGTGCCCGCCCGTTTATGAAGCGTTGTTGGAAAACGATTTGCGAAAAGAACGGATTCAGTGAATGGTTCATTGAAAACGCTTGATACTCCCCACATTGCCAACCCGCCCCATCAGGAGACAGTTATGGAATCTTACCGAATAGCGCTATTTGTCATTGCTTTGGTGGCGGCTTTCGCGCCTTTGCTCGCCAGATTACCCACTCGCCTGCGTATGCCGGTGGTGGTGGTGGAAATGCTTTTGGGAATGCTGATTGGCCCGCATATTTTCAATTGGGTATCCCCTGACGGTTTAGTGGGCATGTTGGGCGAGCTAGGCCTGACGTTTTTGCTGTTTATGGTGGGCATGGAAATTAATCTCGGCGAAATTCACGGCAAACCCTTAGCGCTGGCGATTGGTGGCTGGTTTCTGTCGTTTACGGTAGCCATGGTGTGCATGTTTTTTGTGCATGCCATCGGCCTGATTCAGGCGCCGCCCTTATTGGCTGCCATCGCCTTGTCGACCACTGCGCTGGGAATATTGGCGCCGATCCTGCGCGACGAGGGCATTTTGAATTCGGACTTTGGCAAGCTGCTTCTCTCGGCTGCGGCGATGGGAGAATTCGGCCCGCTCATGGTTGTCTCCTTACTGATCATCCCGACCCATAGTACCTTTTTGCATACTGTGTTCATCGTGGCCTTCGTGGGGATTACCTTTGTGATTGCGGATACGGCTATCAATGCGCGATCCTCTGCTTTAATCAATCTCCTGGCTCAAACCATGCAAAGCAGTGGCCAATTGCCGGTGAGAATCTGCATTGCGCTCCAAGCGTTATTAGTGGTTTTGGCCGGCGAGTTCGGGCTGAATGTGGTGATCGGAGCCTTCGCGGCCGGCATGGTGGTCAGCCTTGCCAGCCAAGGCGACCATGGCGTGATTCTGCATCAGAAATTGGATGCCATCGGTTATGGCTTCTTAATACCCATCTTCTTCATCGTCTCCGGGATGAAATTTGATGTCAGTGCGCTTTGGGCGAATCCGTTGGTTCCCGTGCAGATTATCTGTTTATTGGGCCTGCTGATCCTGATTCGTGGCGCTCCGATACTGCTTTACCATCAAGTTTTATCAAAAAAAGACAGGCTGCCTTTTGCCCTTTATTCCGCCACCGGCCTGCCCATGATTGTCATCATCACTGAAATTGGGGTCTCGTCCGGCTTGATGTCTCCGGATCGCGCCGCGGTTCTGGTCAGTGCTGCGATGATTTCCGTTATGCTGTTTCCTCTCCTCGCGGAAAGGATAAGAGTGCACTCGTAGGGTGGTATGCAAACACCATCGATAACCCGGCCCGTTTCAAGCTCATTCCGTTACCGCTATATTTAAATTAACGCCGGAAATAATCTCTTGTTCAGCCTGATTTTCTGATTTAGCGGTAACGGTTTGAGTGGGGCGTTTCAGGTTTCGGCCTAAGGTTGCTTTTTGCATGGCCTCGATCACTGTAGGATTGGGCGAAAAATAGTCCGGTGTGTTCCATCGACTCCATTTGTACTTGATCGTGTTGAAATCATCCGTAGCAATATTGGCAACATTGCTATTCTGCTCTGCGGTGTTGTACATGCCCCAATTATTGCGGCCCAACACCTTATACGACCAGGTAGTCCAATGGCTGCCGGACTCTGTAAATTGCTGAAGGCCGTAATTCCAGGATTCGGGATTGCCGAACAACGTGAACTCCCCTATAAAATGCGGTACGTTATATTCCGCACCCCATTTTTTCGCGTCCTGAATCCACCCGTCCACGGCATTCTTCATCACCATGAAGTCTTCATTGTTTTGCCATTGGTAATAGTGCAGAGAATAGACGACGTTCTCCCAGTTTTTTTCTTGAGGATTCGGCAGGGTATTCCACCACCAGATGGCTTCCATAATGATGATATGGTCGGGATCAATTGCCCGGATAGCGTGATACAGGCGATCATATAGATTGACCACCTCAGCCCCCATCGCGCCGGGAAAGGTTTCCGAGGGTTCATTTAGCAGGTCATAACCGGCTACACCCGCATTGTCTTTAAAACGCATGGCAAGGGTTTCCCAAAACTCTACCAGTTGATTCTGATAGAGCGGAGTGGAATAAAGCAGCTTGCCGTTTTGCCGGCCTGAGTGATGGGCTCCGTTTTGTGAACCCGGCGCACCATGCAGATCAAGGATGGTGTACAGCCCATATTCCCGAGCTTTGTTGACGGTCCACTCAATCCTGGATAAATCAATGGCACCGGTATCGTCCAGTCGCCAGTTGCCCCCGTCATCCATATGGTTTAGCGCATAGATGGGCAATCGGATACAGTTGAGACCGGCGGCGGCGATGTTCTTAAAATCGGTTTCCGTGATCCATGAATCCCAATAAGCTTGGTAGAGCTCCCAGACGGCATCCTTACCAAAACGCTTGTTAAGAATATTTCGCGCATCCCATTCATTTGACGCGCCGGCTAATGGCGACATCCAGGGTTCATGCCCCCGCCAGCCACCCAGGTTGGTGCCGTAAAGATGAACCTCCTTACCCATACCATGATTGTCTTTGATAGTCGCGCCATCCACTTTCAGAAAATCTGCAGCGGAACGACATACAGGCGACCATAGCAGCAGCGTGCAGAGTAAGACAGAAATTGTCGGTAAGAGTGGGAGAAAAACAGAGTTCAGTTTCATAATCATCACTAAAGCTTGGTGGGCTCCGTCCCTTGGATCTTAGCATCGAACAAGCGACCGTTTATTCTCGAGCTAACGGTAAAAGCGTGGGCAACATAATCCGCATTATTAGCAATGCCGCTACAGATTTTACAGGCTATTCAGCCAATATACGCGATCATGGTCAGTCAATGTCGGGTGATCTAATGATTATATTTCCGTCAACCAATAGAACTGATAACCCTGCAACACCATCCGCCTATCATATTGCGCCGGCTTGCCGCCGCTGTACAAATCGACGAATTGCCCAAAAGGATCGATGCCCCGACTCCTGAGCAGATATAAATCAAGATATTGCGGGTTGGCGTCGAAATTGGCGACGACCAAAACGCGTTCCGATGGCCGGTCGTGATTGAAACGAATGAAGCACAGCAAATGCGGGTTATCGACCTCGACCAGTTCCCGGTTGTTGAAGTCGGCGAACGCCGAGGTTTCCTTGCGGATTGCTATCATCTTTTTCATGGCATTAAACAAGCTATATTCAGTGGTGCCCAGTTTTTTTCGCAATTCCGCTCGGTCCCAGTTGATTTTTGGGCGATGTATCCAACGGTTGTCGTCGCTTTTGCCGGGGTCGTCGCGGTAGCCATAATCGTTAACGACGCCGAGCGCATCGCCGTTGTAAAGTAAGGGAATACCGCCAAAAGACAATATCAGGCTATGCAATAACAGAATCTTTTTGATCGCGGTATCGATCAAGCCCTGGTCATTCATTTCCTGACCCGCCTCCAGTCCCGCCAGGGACGCCAGCGAGCCACTGATACGGGCATCTCCGGTGGTTTCGTTACGCATGAACACCATCCCTCTGGCTGGCGACGCCTCGAACTGGCCGCTGAAATAATTGACTAGAAACTGCCGGTGCGCATAGGGATCGTATCCTGCGGCCCGGATGTCGTTGTCGTCAAAGCCAAAGCCTATATCATCGTGGCAGCGCACATAATTCAGCCAAGTGGCTCGTTCCAGTTTCGCCGGCAGGTTTTTGACGCCTTGATAAAGCAATTTGGTATTTTGCGTGGCGATGGCATCCCACAGCAAGGCCATCAAGGTAGCGTTGTAGGCGATCTCGCATTCCTTGGCGATGATCGCGTCCTCGCCGAAATATTTGATGACTTCGAGCGGCGTGACGATGGCTTCGGCGATGAATAGCACGCCCGGCGCGGTGACCTGACAGCAATCCTTCATCAGTTGCAGAATCAGATGGGCATTGCGTTCGTTCTGGCAGGAAGAACCGATTTTCTTCCACAGGAAGGCGACGGCATCCAGCCGCAGGATGTCCACTCCCTGATTCGCCCAGAACAGGATGATATCCAGCATTTCGATGAAGACTTCTGGATTGCTGTAATTTAAATCCCACTGATAATGCTGGAACACCGTCATCACCCATTTCTGCATCTTCTCATTCCAGGTGAAGTTGCCAGGGGCTGATTCCGGGAAAATTTGCGGCATGGTCTGCTCGAACATATCGGGAATTTCCCGATTGTCGAAAACAAAATAGTAATCCTGATAACGCTTATCGCCCTCGACCGCCTTGGCAGCCCAGTCGTGTTCGTCGGAGGTATGATTCATGACGATGTCCAACACCAGCAGGATATCGCGTTTCCTGAATTCCTCAGCCACCCGTCGCAGATCATTCAAATCGCCCAACCTGTCGTCGATTTGCCGAAAATCGCTGACTGCATAGCCGCCGTCACTCTTACCGGTTGGACACATCAGAATCGGCATGATATGCACCAAATTGATGCCAAGTTCCTGAAAGTACGAGATCTTGGTGGCCAGATCAGCCAGATTGTCCGCGAAACCATTGGTATACAGGGCCATGCCCACCCATTTCTGCGACAGAAACCAGTTGTGATCCTGTTCGCGTTCGATGTCGACCCGTTCCAACTCGGCGGATCGATCGATATAGCCCTTGGCCATGGTTTCCACCAGTCGCAGCATTTGTGCCTTGAAATCCTCGCGGTGACCATATAAGTTGAAAAACAGCGAATAAATCGCATAAAAATTAGCACCCAGCCGGGTGTAGAAGTGCCGAAGATCCTGGCGCCGAATCTCCGGCTTCAGATCATCCAGAATGGCGTTCAAGAGCGAGTGGGAAACTTGTTCGTACATGACCGTAACCTGTTCGAGTTAATGTGGCAACATGGCGTAACGAATGCGAAACTGGGATGGGCATTGGCGCCCATTGCGAGCTTAGTAGCCCCGCAGCAATTGTTGCATCATGCCGTTGTCTGCAAGACGCTTGAACTGTAAGGTGCAGAAAACGGCCATACTGCGATCAATCTTCATGGGTCTCCATCATCCAGTACCGGGTTTTCGGAAGATAATGGGCGATGCCTTCGAGTATACCCGCACTGTAATTGCCATTCATGCCCAAAAAGCCGCCTCGCGCCAGATAAAAAGCCACCTGGTTGCTGTTTTGCTCAACCAAGATTTGCGCCTGTTCGACCACGGCACGGTCAGCATTGGCGACCAGCACCGACGGTATCCGGCTGACAATCACCGGCAGATCGTTGCCGCTGTCGCCGGCAAATACCGTATCGCCAATATCGAAGCCCTGATGCCGCATCAAAAATTCCACGGCGTGCAGCTTGGTGGCGCGGGCCGGCAGCACATCCAGCAAACCGGTCGCCGAGGCTTCGTCCACGCTGTAAATCAGGCTGGCCGCCAGGTTTTGAGCCTCCAGCCGACTAGCCATTTCCTGGCGCAAAGCCTCAGTATCACACTGCATCGACAGATAATAACTAAGTTTGAAACGGTTTTGTTTGGCCTGTTCCTGCACGCGCAAATCCGGCAAATCGTCAAACAAGGGCCGCAAGTCCTTGGCCATCAGACCACGCCAGTCGCTGTTGATATTGTCTTCCCAGGCGGTCCAATGCTGCCATTCTGTGGAGCCCGCTCTGTAGATCGTGGTGCCGACGTCGCCGATGACCCAATCCGGTAACGGCAAATCGTATGCGAGCATGGCTTCCTCGACCAGTTCGCGGTGCCTGCCGCTGACATAGGCCAACGTCACCTCGGGGCGCGCAACCAAGCGCCGGAAAATGTCGCGCGCACCTGGCGATTCCGGCTGGCTGCCGTTGGGCAACAGGGTACGATCCAAGTCGGTGCAAATCAGGATACGCGTCTGCATGACACTGGCGCTTTGTCAGAGATTGAAGAAATCATAATGTTCGATGGCCTCCAGTATGCCCCAGGCATTTGACCGCTCGGCGAAATAGACTTGTTCTATGTCGGACAAATTCGCCAATTCCTCGCGATGGCGGTTGGCGACCACCACGCCCAGCGTATTGCCTGCCACCATGTCGCAATCGCCGCCGGAGCCGCCCGTCGCCAGGATGCGCTCTAGTGGAATATTCCATTGCCGGGCAACATATCGCAATGCCTGTCCTTTCGAGGCTCGCGCCGGTACGATGTCCAGAAACTGCCCAAATGACAGGGTGGGATTCACCGACAATTCCTTTTGACGCAACAAGGTCAGAATCTCGTCCATCGGCGGCGCACGCTCACTATCGTAATAATAGGAAATCTTGAAGCGGCTTTGTTCTCGCTTGGGTTGCGGTGTCAAACCGGGCAGACCACTGAGAACACGGCACAGCACCTGTGGCGTCCACAGATGATCGATATGATAGCTCCAGGCTATATCGGCAATCAGTTGTGACGTGAAATAGATTTCGGTACCCAAGCTGGTGATCAAAATATCCGGCTTGGGAATCCGCTTTTGCTTCAAAATCGCCAAAACTGCATCCAGCCGGCGTCCGGTGGCGATACCGAACAGACACTTTCGTCGCTTCTCCCTGATCAAGTTGACGAATTGTGCCAATCCCTCGTCATCCCCCAACAGCGTGTTGTCCATCGCCGTAAAAATCGCCTGCCGCCGCAGCCGGCCCACTTTTCCCACCGGCGGCGTTTTCGGCAGACGTTCGAAATGTTGCAACAGCGGCTGCAGTTTTTGTAGATAGGCTTGAGTATGCGCCTCCCAGGAATAATAGCGGGCTACATTCCGTAGTCCGTTGGCGGACAGTGTCCGCCAGCGCTCGGGATTGTCTAGTATGCTCAGCAAGGCCTCGGCAATCGCGGTTTTGTCCAGCGGGTCCACTAACAACCCGTTATGGCAGTTGCCGATGATGTCGACCGGGCCACCGTTTTCGGTGGCCACCAGCGGCAGGCCGCTGGCGGCCGCTTCCAGCAGTGTCAGTCCAAACGGTTCGGTCAGGGCTGGATTGATGAAAATCCCCTTGGCTGCCGCCGCCAGACGATAAATCTCCGCGACCTCGTCCGCGCTGTGGTGCTTGGGTAGCGCAACCCGGCCGTACAGATCATAACAATCGATCACCAGCAACAATTCGGTCAACACGCCTTGCGCTCCGTCGTTCATTTCCCGGATGTCGTCACGGTTGCCGGCGACGATCACCAGGTTAGCCATCGCCTGTAAACGCGGCGATTCGCCGTAGGCTTCCAATAAGGTGACAATATTTTTGCGTTCGTCGGGTCTGGACAAGGCCAAAATCATCGGCTTATCCGTTTCGTACAAGAATTTATTGAGTGATACGGCAAACGCCGAATCCGCGGTTTTGGCGCTGGGCGGGTGAAATTGCTGGAGGTCCGTGCCGGGCGGAATGACCGCCATCTTCTCCGGGGTGTAGTAATCGTAAAGTTCGTATTGGTCTTCGATTTCGTTGCGGGTACTGGTGATGATCAACTCGGCATTGCTCAGCGTATCTTCTTCCGCATTAATGCGCCGGGAAATGTGATAACGCTGCTCGATTTCCTCCATTGCCAGGCCCAGTGCCAACAACCTACGGCACTTGTCCCGCCCCAAGGAATGGCCGGTATGAATCAACGGCAAACCTGTCAAATGCGCCAGTCGCACGCCAACATAGCCGGCGTCGGCATAATGGCTGTGCAACACATCCGGCCAGCGCGACTGACTATGCAGCCAACTCAAAAGATTATCCGCGAAGCTGTCCAGATGATCCCAAAGCTCTTCCTTGCGGATATAGCCTTCCGGACCGGCATCGATACGCACGATCTGCGCGTTTTCCGCCAATGCTTCGACGGCTTCGGCGTAATTGTCGCTGACGTCGCTGTCGACGATGCGCCGGGTAATCAAGTCCACCCGCTCGACCTGTGGCTGTTTTGCCAAGGCTTTGGCTAATTCCACGACATATTTGGTCTGCCCACCGGTATCGGCGTCGCGGCCCAATTCCAAATCATGCCCACGTATCAGGCCGTGGATGCTGATCAAGACGATATGCAGGCGTCCGGTATCTCCGTGTTCTAGCATGGTTCGCTCCGTGGACGACGTTGGTTTGCTCCGTCGACCTGGGTTAATACCGCTAAGAAATAGAGCAATCGACTTATTTCACGTAGCGGTAAAAACCTTTTAATAACATGGGCGCAAACAGGGCGGTCATGGCTATGACAATAATCAGCGCCGCGTAAACTTCGTTGACCATAATACCTGATGTGCGGCCGAGCTAGGCAAAAATCAGGCCGACTTCGCCGCGTGGAACCATGGCAATACCGATAGCCAGGCGCTCAGTCCAAGGTCCGCGCAGCACTAAGGCACCCAGCATTTTACCGAGTATAGCCACAGCCAACAGGCTGGCGGAAAACCACCAAATGAACGGCGAGGCCCAATCGATTTCACGCAGATTCAACGAAAGCCCGACCATCACGAAAAATATCGGCACGAATAATTGGATGATAGGCCGCATCTGAGCTTCGATACGCCCGGTAAAATCCGGATCTTCATGCAACGCCATAGCAAACGGCAGAAAAAAGCGCCGTGAAAGCGCTAGTCCCGCGGCAAACCCGCCCAACAATTCCGGGGCGCCCATTTCGTGGGCTAACCAGGCGAAAAACAGCACAAGAGAGACAATCAGCGTGGGGATGAGTCCGTCGGTCTGGCTGATTTTGGCAAATTGCCGGATCAGCAAGGAAATAGCTTTAGCAAACAACGGCGCCAAAACAAAGAACATGGCGATAAAGCCGATGACTTGCAGGGCATTGGCTGTGTTGATTTGTCCGACCTGCGAAAAATCGTACAGTACGGCCAGCAGCACGACGCCGAGTATGTCGTCAATCACTGCCGCGCCCAATACCACCTGTGCTTCCCGGCTGTGCTGACGTTTTAAATCGGTAAGCACGCGGACAGTAATACCGATACTGGTGGCGGTCAGGGTGCCGCCGATAAATAGCGATTCCAGCAAGTTACGATCAAACAGCCAATGGCTGAGACTGAAACCGAACACGAATGGCCACAGAAAGCCGCTGACCGCGACGAACAAAGCCTGCCAACCGCTTTTTGCTAGTTGGCGTATGTCGGTATCCAGCCCGACTTCAAACAACAGCAAAATGATGCCGATTTCCGCCAATAATTTGATGACCTGACTAGGTTCCATCCAACCCAGAAAACTGGGGCCAAGAAGAACACCGGCCAACAGTTCGCCTACGACTGGTGGGCTTTTAAGCCGCGCGAACGATTCGCCAAACAGCCGAGCGGTCAGCAGAATAACCATTAACTGCAAGAAAAACTGATGAACGGCTTGGGCTTCCATGAGCTTAAAATCGTTTAAAGCTGTTGCCGGCTGTCGATCACTTTATCGGCTTCGGTTTCTGGTGACAGCGTTTCCACTGGTTGTAAAGCCTCCTTATCAGGCTCCCGTAACTGCACGGCAAGGTCTGGTGTGGCCACAATGCCGGACGGTTGTGAGTGGGTCAACATCGCTGGCAGCGCCGCTATACCGATCAAGCAGGGCAGTGCTAAAGCTTGGTTAACCCAGCGATACCGGGGCATAAATGGCTCGAAATAGTAGCTGTTATCGCTTTGGGCCAATCTTTCCGGCTGAGAAACTTTCCAGGGCTTGGTATCCAGCCAGGACATCGTTTGGCCGGCCAGCAACATCAGTCCTAAGCCGCTGAGATTGACCAAGGCCGCAGCGGACCATTCGTCGCGCCCAAGGTGGTCCAGCCAGATGCCCCCCGCATACGAGAGCACCATGGAACACAGGTAAATCGGTAAAGATTGTTGACCCATAATGACAACGGCGCGCGGCACCGGACTGTGTAGCCACTGTGATCGCCAATGGCACAAGCGATACATCAGATAAGCCAGCGCGAGTAAATGCAACCAACGCAACACCCCCAAATGACTTTTGTCCAGCCAGGGCGTCAAGTTAGCGCGAAGCTCGCCCCAGAATTTAATCCGGGTATACGTGGCCTCATGCTCCAAAGGAATTGAAACCAGGACTAGCCCGAGGCAAACCGCTAACAGCCAGCCGTGTTTTACACTGACCTTGGCCCAGCCGGCGCCGAAGGCGTAACCGGTAAAAAACATCAGTTGCCAGTTATAGGGATTGAAATACCATTTTCGTCCACTCACTGGGTCGGCACTCAGTTCCCATCCGTAGTAATAACTGGCCCAATAGAGGGTGACCGAACACGCGAAAGCCATACCGACATGCAAACGGGATACTAGCCAGAATATAGGCAGCCAAACGATCACTAGTAGATACAGCGGTAGGATGTCGAAATAATTGGGTACATATGCCAAGGTGAACAAGTCATACAGCGCTTGTTGGGTGGCGTCGAAAAAATAGGCAATGTTCAGGCGTTGAATATCATCCATTTCCGGCACCCAGCGATTACCAACTACGCAAACCAAAGCCAGCAGCACAAAAGAAGCCAGATGTGCGCTGTAAATTTGCACGCATCGGTGCAGGACGCGAACCAGTCCCAGCCAGAGTCCGGCGCGTTCAAAGCAGCGGCCGTAGGCCCGCGCGGAGGCAAAGCCGGATGAAAACACGAACACTTCTGCTGCGTCGCTGAGGCCAAATCGAGAAGGGGTATACCAAAACCAGGGGTTATCGGGCATGTGATTGATAAAAATCACTATTAGCGCCAAACCTCTAAAAAAATCCAACGGCAAATTTCTATTTTGCGGTGACGGGTCCGGCAATGCCATATAGGTCCTTTTATCCAATAACATCGGTTGTGTGAATGACGCATTTCAGCTAAATCTTCCTGATTATAAGAATATTTCAAGTATGCCGTCATTCCAGAGAATGCTGGATTCCCAAACCGGGAAGTCAATCCAGACTATTGGGATGTGCCTGTCACTGGATTTTTTGAGGCTTTCGGATCTGGACAACCCTTGGCGAGGTGATAATTTTGTCATTTCAATGACAATACCCGCTTGGTCAGTTCGCAGATCGATAAATGCGCAGTTATCACACCCTGGACGTGGCTTCGCATTCGGCCCATTTGGTTTGAATCGCTAAGATCTCGGGTAGAACGGCAATAAAGACCTCGATCATCGCTGGTTGAAAATGGCTGTCGCTTTCCGCTTGAATGGTGGCTATTGCTTGCTCGTTAGGCCAAGCTTCTTTGTATGGACGTTTCATCGTCAGCGCGTCGAACACATCGACTAAGGCTGCGATACGCGCCGATTCGGGAATTAACTCGCCAGCCAGTCCATCTGGATAACCACTGCCATCCCAATGCTCATGATGGTGTAAGGCAATCTCCGCTGCCATCTTAAAGACCGGTGCATCGCTTTTGCTAAGGATGTCGTAGCCGATTCTGGGGTGGGTTTTCATGATGATCCATTCACTAGCATCCAATGCGCCGGATTTCTTCAGAATCGCATCCGGGATGCCTATTTTGCCGGTGTCGTGCATCGGGGCCGCCAATTCGATGAGCCGGCATTGTTCTTCTCCCCAGCCTAGGGCACGTGCCAAGGCGCCCGCATAATCCGCCATGCGCCAGATATGCACCCCGGTATCGTTGTCATTGTAATGGCCGGCTTCACCGAGCATGTAGATGGCGTCGCGATGACTTTTTTCCAGATGGATCGCGCGTACCAAGGACAGGTGGGTTTGTACGCGCGCCCTTACTGTCGGTGATGAAACCGGTTTAACGATGTAGTCCACCGCGCCGGCCTCAAAACCAGTGACTTCATCATCGGCATCCGCCAAACTCGTGATAAAGATCACCGGAATGCTTTCGGTAAGCGGATCAGCTTTTAACTTCCGACACACCGTATAACCGTCCATATCCGGCAGTTGAATATCCAATAAAATCAGAGACGGTCGAAATTTACGTGTAGCCGCCAGCGCCTCATGGCCATTGCGAGCAAACACCAACTTATATTTGCCTGCTAAGATTTGCTCCAGCACTCGCAGATTCTGCGGCTCGTCGTCAATAATTAAGATAGGACCGTTAGGCATGGCAATGCTCACAGAGTAATAGAATGTTCAGCTGCAAGTGTCCTGACTTCAGCTTCCGCAGTTCGAAAATCGTAGTTCTCGATGGCTCGGTTTAACGGTTCAAGGCTAGTAGGTCCGACCGTCTTATCAAGTTCAAGCAACAGCGGCCTAAATTCCACCATGTCATCGTTTGCCAATATAGCTAGCATCTGCGCCAGGAGTGCTGTCAGTTGTTGCCGGTCTATCGTTTTTGCTTGGGTGTTGTCTACAACGTGTTTGTCGGGGGCATATTCAGCAATCGAATCCAGTGCTTTGTCTAAAGCAGACTTTAAAATTCGCAAGGGTCCAGTCATTTCCGCGCCCCTAACTAGCTGCTGTTCGACTTCTGCCGCTTGTTTGCCAAGTTCTAGTAGGGCCAGGGTGGTCGCAACACCCTTCAGCTTATGAAGAAACGCCCGTGCTTCAGCGGTGTCCGCGAATTTGATAGTGTGTATGCTGTCGGCGTAATCCCGGGCAAACTTACGTAAATATTGTTGGTAAGTACTTACATCCGGGAAAAGTTTTAGGCCGCGTTCGACGTCCAAACTCGGTAGCTCGAGATCTGAAGTATTGGGCTGTATGGCAAGATGGGGTTTATACATCGGCGCAATTTGACGAGTTCCGCCGGTCAACTTGATAATCAAGGCAATGGCGGCGTCCACATCAAACGGTTTGGCGATAAAGCTGGTCATGCCGGCGGCTTGCGCCAACTCTTGTTGTTCCATAAACGCGCCGGCGGTCAGCGCCACTATGGGGAGATCGGCTAAGGCCGGCATACGGCGGATGTGCTGGGTAGCTTCGTAGCCGTTCATAATCGGCATCTGCACATCCATCAGCACAATATCTATGGTGTTGTAATGCGTCTCCAGCCATTCAAGGGCCTGGCGACCGTGATGGGCCAATTCGACATGCGCGCCTTCACCTTCCAGAATACGTTGAGCCACCTCGCGATTGATGTCGCTGTCATCCACCACCAAGATGCGTAAGCCGGCAAGGCGCTGCTGGGCATGTTTAGGTCTAAGCGGCTCGCCGCCTTGGCGCACCCGTAATGCGCGTGCCACCGTGTTATACAGTGCCGAAGCGGTGACCGGCTTGGTCAGTAAGGCGTCTACGTGGCGCATGTCGCTGTGAGTCTGCAGGGCGTTACTAGCGTGAGCGGTGACCATAATGATAATTGGGTCGTGATGGTCCTTGAGTTCGTTGCGGATTTTATTGGCGACGGTGAAGCCGTCCATGCCCGGGGTTTTGTAGTCCAATAGCAGAACTTGATTGGGCTCTCGCCCCAGCAAGCGGCTTTGGATATGTTGAAGGGCGGCCGAGCCCGAACCGACCGCTGTTGAGTTCCAGCCCAGTCCGGCCACAATTTCCGCCAACACTTCGCGGGCAATCGGGTTGCCATGTGCGACCAATACCGGGAGATTCGCCATGTCCGGTGCGGCCAGCCAAGCGTCTCGGCCGCGTTCAAATTGCAAGTTAAACCAAAACTCGCTGCCGCTGCCCGGGATGCTGGTGACCTGCAATTCGCCGCCCATTGCCGCGATCAAACGACGGCAGATACTCAAGCCCAAGCCGGTGCCGCCAAATCGACGGCTCGTCGAACTGTCGGCTTGGGAAAAAGGCGAAAAAATGTCCTGCTGTATATCCGCCGGAATGCCGATACCGGTGTCGCGCACCGCAAATCTCAAGGTTATCTGCTGGTCGTCTTCGGCAACTACTGCGATAGCTAGTTCTACGTGGCCTTGCTCGGTGAATTTAATCGCATTGCTGGTCAGGTTAATCAACACCTGTTCCAACCGCAGTGCGTCACCGTAAAGTTGCTTGATTTTGCTGGGGGGCTGGGCGATGATCAGCTCCAGTTCTTTTTCGCCGGCGTTGGTGGACATAATGGTCGACAAATTATCCAGAACATCCCCCAGGCGAAACGGTGCGTGTTCGATTTCCAGCTTGTCCGATTCAATTTTGGAAAAGTCCAGAATATCGTTGATGATGCCCAACAGCGAACGTCCGGCCATGCGAATCTTGCTGACCAAATGGTTAGCATCGCCCGGCAATTCGCTTTTTTCCAGCAGATATGCCAAGCCCAGTATGGCGTTCATCGGGGTGCGAATCTCGTGGCTCATGTTGGCCAGGAATGCACTTTTGGCGCGGGTGGCGGCCTCGGCTGCGCCGCGAGCGGTTTCCAGCGATTGTTCGGCTAAGCGGTGCGGGGTGATGTCCGTGTAAGTCAGTAAGGTCCAGCCATTACTGATGGGTTGGCCGCAAATCTCCAGATAAATGCCATTGGCTTGCTGGCGTTCAAAACACACGGTTTCGCGCGCTGCCATCATATCGATGAAGCCGTTTAGGACGTCATCAAAAGTTCGATTCGGATAGTCGCCCCGGTCAAAATTGAAGCGAATGGCATCGGCAAAATACAGAGGTTCTTTTTTGCACAGATCGGAGGGATAACTTAAAAGTTTGCCAAACAAGCTGTTACGGAAAACGGCTTTATACGACTCGTCGTAGACCACCACACCGAAGGGCAGTACTTCTAATACTTCGTTGAGAAACTTGTTCAGGTCCTGGAGCTTTTGTTCGCGGGCTTTACGTTCGCGGTCATCCACCAAGGTGCTGGTCGAGTACTGGGCCTCGCCTTGAGCATTCCGGATCAAATCGCCGTTAACCAGAAATGGCCTGATACTGCCGTCCTTGCAAAAAAAATCGAACTCCAGATCACGCACGTGACCGGTACGCATAAACTCCGGAAAGTGACTTGCGAATAGTTTGCGGCTGTCGGGTGTCATGAACTCGGTAATTGGGTGGCCCAAATACTCATCGCTGGTATAGCCCAAAAGATCCAGCTCGGTTTGATTGACCCGTAAAATCGTTCCCTCGGGCGACAACGAGTGGTAACCGCAGGGCGCTTGGTTGTATAGATCGAAAAATTCTTTGGTCCTTGCTTCGACTTTATCTTCGAGTTCTTGCGTGAGTTGCTGTAGTACGTGTTCCGATTGTTTGCGGTCAGTGATGTCGATCACCACGCCGCGATAAAGCAGGAGTTCTCCGTGCTCGTCCAACAGCGGCTGGCCGCGCGACAGCAAATAGTGGGTGTGGCCGTCCAGCTTGGAATGCACTCGCCACTCTGACAGGACGTCGGCTTTTTGTTTGAGTGCTTGGTCCATTGCTTCGTGTGTTGTCGCTCTGTCTTCTTCGGCGATGGTGCTTAGCCAGTTGTCGTAGGAGGCCTGGCAACTATTTTTTTTAAGACCGTAGAGCCGCCATAAGCTCTCGCTCCAAAACACTTCGCCGCTGGGGACGTGCCATTCCCAGATGCCAGCGTCGGCGACACTGAGCGCTTGGTCCAGCCGCTGTGAATAGCTATTGACTTCAAAACTTGACAAACGTTTGACTGCTAGCAGAGAGCGATGCAGTTGCTCGAAGACAATGCTGAACAGTATGCCCATCGAGAAAAATATACACATCGAATAGATGCTGCGAGTTTCTGCAATGTAAAAGGTAAAGCTTGGCGGGATAAACAGAAAATCGGCTAATGCCACCGCTATCAGCGTAGCCAGCAAGCCGCCGACCAGACCACCCACTGCAGCGCTTAAAAATACAGAAGGGTACAGAAAAATCCAGATGGTCGGTTTTAGGATGTCCCACAGATGATATTGGAAGACTGCACCGCAAATCGGAATGACCATCGACAGCAGAATTCTGAGTGTGCGATGTTGGACGAACGGCGGCATGGGATAGCTCCTGATGCTAATGCAAAAGGGGCATCAGCGGTTTGGCTACGTTTATTGTTATTCCCATTTTAACCAGGCGATTCTAATAATTTCTACACGCAGGATATGGAAAGGGCGGGTGTCCTTTTGGTCGGTCGCAGCTTATGCAGCCGGACTAAATTTTAGTGCATCACTGGAATTTTTGCGCCGGCGCTTAAATACCATTTGTCCTGAGCCCGCCGAGCAAGGTTGCCTTAATTTACGGGGCAGGCCAATAGTGTCAACGGGAGGCTTGGTAGCCAGTCGTGCTAATAAAATTAGACAAGGTTGAATTGCAAGGTAAATTCCTTAGCTTGAGTCAGCTTGTCCGCCTGAGAGCTGATAATTAAGCAAAAAATAGGGGGAGGAATTATGGGTCCGTATTACAGAGGCACGTCGCAAAGCACCGGTGCATTTTTTGACATGTTTTATCAGCATCCTATCTTGATGTTGGTTTTAGTGGTAGCCACGATTGGCGCAGGTTTTTTACTGATGCGCGGAAAAAAGTCTGAATAAAACCGCTGCTTTTGGCAATTTACACGAAGATTACTGGAGCTGATCAAGCTCCAGCCTGCGTAGTTTAGGCGCGTATTTTGCCGTAACCGCCACCACCAACAGCGTCATAGCACCGCCAAACACTACTGACGGCACCAAGCCCAGCAGTCGCGCGGCAACCCCGGATTCAAACGCGCCAAGCTCGTTAGACGAGCCGATGAATATGCCGTTAATCGCCGCTACTCTGCCGCGCATCGCGTCTGGTGTGGCCAATTGCATGATGGTAGTGCGCATCACCACCGATACCCCGTCGCAAATTCCAGACAACAGTAAAGCCAGGCCTGCGACCCAAAAATTCGTCGATAGTGCGAAGCCGATCATGCACAAGCCAAAGCCGGCCACGGCTATCAATAACCAGCGCCCGGCGTGCTTGTTGAGGGGATGCCGGGCCAGAAACAAGCCGGTCATCACGGCGCCAACGGCCGGTGCGGCGCGTAAAATCCCCAGGCCTTCCGGGCCGTAATGAAATATGTCGTGGATAAACGCCGGCAGCATGGCGACCGCGCCGCCAAACAACACTGCAAACATGTCTAGCGACTGCGCGCCGAGGATGATCTGGTTATTGAATACAAAGCGCAGGCCTTCGGCGATGCTGGTAAAAATCGGCGCGCTTTCCGCTGCCGGCGGTTCCTTGATGCGTAAGGACAGCAAAGCCAGTGCGGCCAGTACGCATAAACCACCGGAAATGCCATAAGCCACGGTTTTGCCGGCCCAGCCGACCAGAATCCCACCCAGTGCCGGGCCGGCGACTAAAGCAAACTGAAACACCGAGCTTCCTAGGCCGGCAGCGCGCGCATACTGTTCGCGTTGCAAAACCAGGGCGAACAGTGCGCTGTAAGATGGGCCGATAAAAGCCCGCGCCACGCCGGTGACGGCTATGGAGCCGTACATCAATACCAGCGGATTGTCGGGAATCCATTGCGCCGCGATGGCGGTCAAGGTCAGGGCGTTGAGGCATAACAGCAAACACGCTGAAATCGCGAACCAGCGCCTTGAATAATGATCGACGGCATAACCGGCGAACAGCGCGCTGCAAAAATACGGGATCACTTCGGCCAGGCCTATCAGGCCCAAGGCCAGCGGGTCGTGCGTCAGTTCGTAGATATGCCAACCCACCACAATCGCCACGATTTGATAGGCCAGCACGATCAGTACGCGAAACGTCAACAGTTTTAGAAAAGCGGGGTTTGAAGTGCCTAAAAAATGCATGAATATCCAATGTTTAAATACAGCCGGCTACAGCTGCATGGGCGAATTTATTATGTGACTGATTGACTTGGTTAAGCCAGTCAAAGTCTTAGCGTTGCCGAAAGCGAATGTCGCCAAATAAAGCCTTTTGTTCGCGGGGCTGACAGCGCCAGTATTGCGGCGGCGCTGCGACTTGGGCACCCAGTTTGGCGGCGGCATGCCAGGGCCAGCGTGGATCGTAAAGTATGCCGCGCGCCAAGCCCACCATATCGGCCTGGCCGTCGGCGACGATGGCTTCGGCGTCTTCCGCTTCGGTGATCAGGCCGACGGTGATGGTGGGCAGGCCGGTCTCAGCGCGGATGCTAGCCGCCAGCGGCACTTGGTAATGAGGACCGACCGGGATTTTTTGCAACGGCGACAGGCCGCCGCTGGAGACATGGATAAACGCGCAGCCGCGTGCTTGCAAGGCTTTGGCAAAGATCACGCTTTGCGCCAAGTCCCAGCCGCCGTCCACCCAATCGGTCGCGGAAATTCGCACGCCGATGGGCATGTGCATAGGCACGGCAGCCCGCATCGCGTCGAATACCGCCAACGGGAAACGCATCCGGTTTTCCAGCGAGCCGCCGTATTCGTCGTCACGCTGATTGGATAAGGGCGAGAGGAATTCGTGCAGCAAATAGCCGTGGGCGGCGTGTATCTCGATGGCGTCGAGCCCTAGCTTATGCGCGCGCTTTGCCGCAGATACAAACGCCTGCACCATGCGTTGCAATCCGTTGGCATCGAGCGCAGTCGGCGCGGGGTCGTCCGGCATAAAAGGCAGTGCCGACGGTGCCACGGTTTGCCAACCGCCCTGTTCGATATTGACCAGGCCGCCGCCGTCCCAGGGCGCGGCGGTGGAAGCCTTGCGGCCGGCGTGCGCCAACTGAATCGCTATCGGTATCTGCGAATATTTTCGCACCGCAGTTAAAACCCGGGCCAAAGCGGCTTCGGTGTCGTCCGACCAGAGGCCGAGATCGGCCGGCGAGATGCGGCCTTCCGGTTCTACGGCTGTGGCTTCGATAATCAACAAGCCGGCGCCGGACATCGCCAAATTGCCCAGGTGCATTAAATGCCAATCGCCGGCTTCGCCGTTAACCGCCGAGTACTGGCACATCGGCGCGATGACGATACGGTTGCGCAGCGTAACTGAGCCGAGGGAATACGGCGAAAAAAGCTGACTCATATCAGGGTACCTTTGAATAAAGTGGGTGTTAATCCAATGTTGCAGTCTACGAGCTCGGTTCCGGCTTGGCAATGGGAAGGGCTCTGTCGTGCAGTGCCGAATTTACGGCAGGAAAGGGCGTTGAATTTGTCGCATTCGTTGTAACTTGGCCCGGCTTGCTATAATGCCGGCTTTTCCAATTCATCGGGTCGATAATTGTGGACGTTAAACAGTACATGCAGCAATTGGGGCAACAGGCCAGAGTGGCCGGCCGCGAGATCAGCAAGGCCGAGAGCGGGCGGAAAAATAGCGCGTTATTGAAAATTGCCGAGGCTATCGCCGCCGGTAGCGCCGAAATAGCCAGCGAAAACCGCAAAGACTTGGAAGCCGGCAAACAGAACGGTATGGATCCGGCGTCGCTGGATCGTCTGGAACTGACACCAGCCCGTATCCAAGCGATGATAGACGGCCTGAAGCAGGTTGCCGCGCTGCCCGATCCGGTCGGAGAAATTACCAATCTTAACTATCAGCCCAGCGGGATTCAGGTTGGACAGATGCGCGTGCCCTTGGGTGTGATCGGCATTATTTACGAATCGCGGCCTAACGTTACTGTCGATGCGGCGGCCTTGTGCTTGAAGTCGGGCAACGCCTGTATTTTACGTGGCGGTTCCGAGTCGATTCATTCCAATCGCGCGATTGCGGTGTGCATCGCCAGCGGTTTGGCGGCTGCCGGTTTGCCGCAGCAAGCGGTGCAAGTGGTGGAAACCACCGATAGGGCCGCAGTCGGCGAGCTGATTACGATGAAGGATTATGTTGACGTGATCGTGCCGCGTGGCGGCAAAAGCCTGATCGAACGGATCAGTGGCGAAGCCACCATCCCGGTCATCAAACACCTGGACGGCATTTGCCATGTCTACATCGACGGTAAGGCCGATCTTGATAAGGCCGTGGCGATAGCGATTAACGCGAAAACCCATCGCTACGGCGTTTGTAATGCGATGGAGACTTTGTTGGTGGCGGAAAGCATCGCCGCAACGGTGTTGCCGATTCTAGCCGAACAATATGCGGCAAAAAACGTGGAACTGCGCGGTTGCTTGAAAACCTGTTCTCTGATCAAAAACGCCGTACGGGCGACAGAAGAAGATTGGCATACTGAATATCTGGCGCCGATTTTGTCCATCAAGATTGTCGCCGACATTGACGAAGCGATAGCTCATATCAATACTTACAGCTCGGCTCATACCGAGGCCATCGTCACCGAGGATTACACCTTGGCGCGGCGCTTTTTGCGGGAAGTGGATTCCAGCTCGGTGATGGTCAATGCTTCTACCCGTTTTGCCGACGGCTTTGAATACGGTTTGGGTGCGGAGATTGGCATCAGTACCGATAAATTGCACGCGCGCGGTCCGGTTGGCTTGCATGGTCTGACCTCGTTGAAATTCATCGTGCTGGGCGACGGGCATATCCGCCAATAATGATCGGGGTTTACGGCGGCACGTTCAATCCGGTCCATTACGGCCATTTGCGCACCGCGCTGGAAGTGAAAGAGCTGTTTGAATTGGAGCAGCTGCGCTTGATTCCTTGCCGGGTGCCGGCACACCGAGACGAACCCGACGTGCCGGCGCACCTGCGTTTGCAAATGCTGGAAGCCTCCGTCGCCGATACTCGCGGCTTTAGCGTTGATCGGCGCGAGTTGGATAGGGCGGGGCCATCGTATATGGTGGATACGTTGCATTCCTTACGCAACGAAATGGGCGATACGCCTTTGCTGTTGTTTATCGGCGCCGATGCCTTTGCCGGTTTGGAACGTTGGCATCAATGGCAACGTTTATTCGATTATGCGCACATCGTGGTGATGACTCGCCCCGGCTATGCCGGATCGGCGCTATCGGCGTTTTTACAACAACGAATTGCCGAAGACCGAGCCCAATTAAGCCGGCAGAATGCAGGACTGTTAACCTTCCAGGAAGTCACCGCGCTGGCGATTTCCGCTACCGCAATCCGCGAACTGGTGGCGGCCGGACGCGATCCACAATTTTTACTGCCCGACCGGGTCATCGAATTGATTCGCAGGCATTATTTATATCAACCCCTCATTCATCACACAGGAAATTGAATGCAAACAGAAGCATTACTTAAGCTGGTCGAAACCGAGCTCGACGACCGCAAAGGCCTTAACATCAAGACTATCGATGTGCGTGGCAAAACCAGTATTACCGATTATATGGTCATCGCCACCGGTACCTCGTCTCGGCACGCCAAATCGCTGTGTGATTATGTAGTGGAAAAGGTCAAGGAGCAGGGGCAGCAGCCGCTGGGATTGGAAGGCGATCAAAGTTCTGACTGGATTTTGTTGGATTTGGGTGATGTGATCGTGCATGTGATGACCGGTCAGGCCCGCGAACTGTATCAGCTGGAAAAACTCTGGTCAGTGGCCGGCGACAAGACGCACGGTTAGTTTTTGCCGCGATTTGCCGAAAGAAATTTCAACCGGCTCAAGGGCATAATTTGTCATCCGCCCTCAAGAAAAAGCCCAAGTAGTCGATGACTTAGGCGAGTAGGAGGAGGGGTTATGAAAGCGTTTAAGACAATCTGTTTGCTGTTGATCATGGCAGTCGCGACGGGGTGCGCGTCCGTGGGCGGCAAAAGTGCCGAGGCGCCGTCGCAGTCAGCCGGCAAAACCCTGCGCGCTAGTGGTTATAGCCGTTTCGACGATAGCGGCAAGCTGGCGTTCAATCAACGCTGGTTACAAGCGCAACAAGCTGCCAAACTGGATGCCTATCGCGGCTTGGCGGATTTGCTGTATCAAGAAAAATTGGGCAATCAAACCACGGTCGGCGCTCAAGTGATGCGTGACGAGGTCTACCGGGTTTATCTGGATAGTTATTTACGCGAAGCGCGTGCCGCCGATTACCGGACTGTCAGAGACAATTTAAAAACAACGCTGGAATTGCGTCTTAGCCCGCGTTTTTACCAATGCATGTCCGGCGATACCTATGTCGTCGGCCAGTGTCTGCAGGAAGATAACAAGCTGGCGTTTACCCGGCTGGGCTATAAAACAGCAACGGTGACTTCGGCCAACCTGGCCTGCGGCGCACGCGATTGTAGCGATCAATATTATGTGTCTGGCTTTTCCAAAAAGCCCAATGTCGTGGACGATACTTTGCTGGAAGCCGGTCTTTACGATTTGGAATGGATAGCCAACACCGGCTTGCGGACGATATTTCAGTATTTGTTGATCAACGGATTTTATAGTGCCTTATAAAAACTTGCTAACAGTGTTACTGATCGCTTTGCTGGCTGCATGCAGCAGCGGTAATAGTAAGCGGGGCGGCGATGAGAATGGCGTTGCCGTGTCCGGCCAGCAGGTCAGCGTGCAAGGCAGTGCGCCAATCGTTGGCGGGGGTATCGAAGCAGCCCGCCGCGCGGCTATCGACGATGCGGTGCATCAGGCATCTATGCAGCTTAAACGCAACAATCACTCGGCGATGCTGGTTAGTGATATTAAGGTGGTCGACGAATGGCAGGATGCCGATCTTTATCATGTGCAGGTGCTGGCAGTATTGTCCGATAAGCAGCGTTGCGGTTCGCCTTATCGGAAAAAAATCGTCGCCACCGGCTTTCCGGTCATGAATGCCGATCAAATCAGCGGCAGCGAAAGCCAGGATTTATACAGCGGCATTCCCCGAGAGATTAATAACCAGTTGATGGAAACCGGCGATTTTATCGGCCGTAATCTGACCAATACCTCTTTATATAGCCGGCCCGATATGGCACCGGAGATTCGCTTTGCCGAGGGTACGCCTGAATCGGTTATTGTGAATATCGCCAAACAGCAGAACGCGCAATTTGTGTTGTCCGGCGTGATTCGCGATTTTCGGGTGGAATCCACAGAATACGTGCGCGGCAGCGGCGCTCTGGCGGACTTAAAATCCATGGTCAGGGATTTTGTCGCTCGCCGTAGTGTTGGGATTGACGTATTTGTTTACGACGGTTTTAGCGGTGCCTTGCTGTTTCAACATCGTTACACCGATTCTATCCTGGGCGACGTCTCGCTGCCGAGCGGCTATACGGTGGGTAGCGAGCGTTTCAACTCCACGTCGGCCGGTCACGCCATCAGCGAGATCATTCAGCAGGCTAGTGAAGATATTCACAAATTATTCGGCTGCTATCCCTTTACCACCCGGGTGATACAAGCCGGCAACAACCGGATCGTGATTGCCGCCGGCGCCCAGGATAAAATCAGAGTCGGTGATAAGCTGATGATTTATTCGGCGTCCGCCGGCGGTACGTCGGGAGCGGGTTTGGGTGAGTCGCAAGGTATCTTGACGATAACCGACGTTAGTGCTGCTACGGCGGCGGGTACTCTTGATTCTTCGGCGGTTGCCGGTGCAGTAAGGCCGGGCGACTGGGTGAAAAGTTTTGCTACGCCTTAACGGGGGCGTCGCTCAAACTCAGTAAGCGTTCTATGTCTTTACTGATACCTGCCGGCGTGTCTATCGGCGCATAGCGTTTAAAAACCTTGCCATCTCGGCCGACCAGAAATTTGCTGAAATTCCATTTAATGGCATTTAAACCCAGGATGCCCGGGGCTGAGGTTTTCAAATACTCGAACAGCGGATGTGCGTGGTTACCGTTAACGTCGATTTTTTCGAACATTGGGAAGCTAACGCCATAGTTCAGTTCGCAAAAGCTGGCAATTTCTTGGCTATCGCCTGGTTCCTGCTGGCCGAATTGATTACACGGAAACCCTAGGATCACTAAGCCGCGGCTTTTATAGGTCTGGTATAGCGCTTCCAAGCCACGGAACTGCGGGGTAAAGCCGCATCGACTGGCAGTGTTGACGATTAGCAGCACTTTTCCGCGGTAATCTGCCAAAGCGACAGTTTCACCGTTAATGTTAGTGGCCGAGAATTGGTATATGTCATTCATGCTAATGCTGGTTCGTTATGGAATTACTTGTGCTTGTTGTAAACGTTGGGATGGCGCTTCTTAAAGCCTATGTATCCCCATCAAGATGCATAGACAAACATTTGCAGAGCATACCGTTATTCATCGGATTGTCAAAAATCTGTAGTGCCAACATACCCATATTCGCATGGGGGCTTAACAGGAATTTTAATGGGCTTTGAAGGTATACCGCCTAGGCAACTCTTTCGCGGGACGACCGCCCATAGCGTCCTGGCGTACGGGCGGCTGTTGAAACCTGCGGAGATTTCTCAGTGCCTATTGTGAGGCTAGCCGTTGTTGCAGTTTGGTTTGCAGTAAGCTGTCATAGTGGCGTTTCAACACCGAGTCGGTAGGCGGTGTTGGCAATTCGGCTGCAATTTCGCGGCGTAATTGCTCAAGGTCCTGCGTCTGCACTGACGAATCTTCAGGCAGAACCGCTTCTACAGGGCTGGCTGGCTGGGCCGCAGCTTCCGGCTGGGAGGGCGCCGATTCGTCCACCGCTTGTGAATGCTGAGGCGATGCGATTTTGTGCAGCGTTTCGTAGTGACGGCGCAGCACGGAGTCGGTGGGATAGGGATTGCTGAGGGTCTCTTTCTCCGCTTGCAAGGCTGCCAGATAATGGCGTTTTAATACTGAATCTTCCGGTATTGTGATTACCGGCTCTTCTTTCGTCGGTGTTCTCGGCTCTTCGATAACGGCTGTGACGATTGGCGCCTGTGGCGCGGGTTCGACAATTGGTTCAGGCGCTTGGATGGGAGGCTCTACCGGGGGCTCGATTTCTTGCGCTATTGGAGTGGTTGGCGACGCGGTATTCGGTTGCGAAGGGGAATTGGCTGCACGGGAAGCTGCAGGTTGAGGTGGTGTCGCCTGTTTATTCTCCGGCGTCTTGCCGATGGGCTTGAGTTTTAGTTTGCCTTTCCAGACCAGCCAACCGACTACTGCCAGCCCTAAGATTACCAGAAGTTCTATCATGATTTGTCCCCCTCAATATTGTTATTAATCCAAAACTAACTAACACCTACAGCGTTACCGATTGGCTTTCTAGGCATAGCTTCCGCGGCTTGTATTCCAAAGCATGATGGAAGCGCTACGATTAAATCGCAGCGCTTTATACCATAGATCGTTGAAATAGTTGATTTGTCGAGTCGCAAGGCCCGCGCTTGGTCAGCAATAGCCAAGGCGCATTGCCCGTGTTAGCTTTTCTATATTGAAAAAACGAAGTTTCAATTTATTCGATTGGGTCAATCGATCATGACTTGCAAAACATTCAACAGTGCACGTGTTGTGTCAGTTTTTTTTACAGGCAAAAATGCTGAATTTCCAAATGAAAATTGCGGTTCGGGGTATTGTTAAATTTTTATGACAATGCGTCGGGATTTTTTCCTGAAATTGCTTTGCAAAAGCGCTCTGGCATTGGATTTGCAAAAACTTAATGAAAATCCCTGGGGAAAAACCGATTAAGTTGATGCCACGACGCAGTTTTTCTTAGTTGATGCTCAGGTAGGTTTGAATTGTAATGCACGGTAATGTAAGCAAATGCTGACGTAAAAATTTACAGTTCGTGGTGGTTGAAATTGTTTTGATAGGATGATTTTTATTTAAGCAATTGTTTTATAAATTTAAATTATTCTTGGCTTCCTATTTGCTTAATAATCGTACGATTTCGTGGAATGCCTAACGGAAACTTAACCAAAGAAAGTATTCAAAAGGACTGTACAGATTTTTATATTAGGGGGGAATTATGGAAACCAAAACGATTAAACACATACTGTTGGCGGGATTTTTATCGTCAGCCGCAATTTTCGGAGGAGGCGCTCAAGCGGCCTCATTTAGCGTAGCGGGTAGCCTAACAGGCGATCCAAGAACCGATAATCCGGATAACCTGTTCATCAACGTCGGCATAAATGTCCTTGACACTGTAGCTACTTGGACAGTAGATATCGCTTCGCCTCTGCATCCAAATGCAAAGCTCGATGAGTTTTATTTCAATCTGGGATCTTCGGTTAATGCTGCCAATGTTCTTTTTGGTGGGTTTTCGCCAGCGGGTTGGGTTATCAACAGTCCAGCATCGACAGTAGGTGGAGGGAACTTCAATCCCACGTTTCTTTTTGAAGCTGTTGATCCGCCAGGTAACGGAAACAACGTCACTAATGCCGTGAATTTGTCGTTTACCGCAACCTTAAACCGTAATTGGACTTTGGATGATTTTTATTCCGCAGCAGCA
>Ga0123391_1046286_pt1 | contig 31070 bp, 30 predicted proteins | sample T3HHNH4metaT_FD_89919 | JGI IMG/M metagenome (GOLD analysis project Ga0123391, IMG submission 89919) | Methane-oxidizing artificial microbial communities from Washington, USA to study methane cycling - T3-HHNH4 metaT (Metagenome... | ecosystem: Engineered > Modeled > Simulated communities...
CCAAAGTATGCCCTTAGACTTTGCGTCTTCGTAAGCTAATGGATTATCTGACATGTGGTGCGTATCCTGGTCTGACTAAATAAGTGAGCAAAAACCGTGCTTTCCGATAAAGATTTTTTGTGACCATGTTAGCACGGATATACCAATATGGCGCGCCCGATTTCAGTGCAGTTGCTTGTCCAGCGACGCCGACATGGCACTGATCAATGTCGGTGGTAATTGCACGAAAAAGCCTTTGCTTTGCAGGCTGGCAATGACTTTTTCCGGATTTTCCCGGGCTAATTTGCGATCCGGGCTCAACTGCAACTCCATCACAAATGTTAAGCGGCCAAGGCTTTTGAACAAGGCTTCCGGTACGGCGGAAAAGTCGTCCTTTTTGTCCAGATATAAATAGAGTTCGTCTTTTTTCAGGCTTTTATAGATGAAACATTGCATGATGATGACCTGTGATCGCTAATGCTGCCAATTCTAATGGTTTTTGTTTAGAATTTTCAGTCCCCGTTTGCCTAATGCCCAACATCATGGAAAACCAGCCCGCCGCTTCAAACGCTTTTTTCAGAATTGCCTGTTATTTCGAGGGTTCTTTAGCGGTATTGGCGCTGGCTTTGGGCTGGCTTGCCGACCTCGACCCGTTCGCCAGTCTGGCGTTTTCCGAGGCAGCATTAGGGATTGGCTTATTCGCAACTGGGCCGCTACTGGTATTGTTTTTTGCGATGCAACAGCTTAGCTATCCGCCCATCCAAAAGATTCGCGAATTACTGCTGGAAACCTTGGGTGCTAGGCTGGCATATCGGCATTGGACCGATTTGCTGATACTGGCTGCGATTGCCGGCTTTGCCGAAGAAGCGCTGTTTCGCGGGTTTTTACAGCCTTGGCTGGAAAATGGCTGGGGTGCGAGTGTAGGTTTGTGGGTTAGCAATGTGCTGTTTGCCTTGGTGCATGCGGTCACGCCGCTTTACGCGGTTTTAGCGATGTTGATGGGCTTGTATATGGGGGTTATGCTGGATTATGGCGGTGAACGCAATCTGCTGGTGCCCATGGTGATTCATGCCGTTTATGACTTTGTGGCGTTTGTTGTTATCCTCCGCGACTACCGTAACCGCGCTCGTTAGGAGTTATTGATGTCCGTTCAAACCCAGCCATCATCCGAAGATTTGCGTCCGCACTGGCTTATCTGTGCAGGCGCGTTGCTAGCGATAGTGGGCTACAACCTGACTTGCCATTTCTGGGCCAGCGAATTGCAACTAGGCGTTGACGAAGCGCAGCGAGTGCTGATCAGGAGTGTGCTCTACGGCTTAGCGATTTTGTTGTTTCCTGTTACTAAACTGCTGCGGCACATCCTGCTGCGTCTGAATCAAACCATGCCGGGACCGAAAACCGCTAAGCAGCGCTACTTGTCTACGATAATAGTCACGCAGTTTCTGATCGAACTCGTAAGTTTGTTCGGCTTCGCGATGTTCTTTCTCGGCGATGGATTTAACACCTTGTATATTTTCAGTGCGATGGGCGTGCTGGGAGTTTTCCTGCATAAGCCCAATACCAGCGAATATTTAGCGATTGTGGCGGCACTCTCAAGCGAAAACCAGCACGGACCTAAATACCATTGACTATTTCCGATTTTTCGGATTGCAGGTTAAGTTGTACAATGGCTGGCTTATTTACGATTAGCCACCCGGTGTGATTATGCAAATCATTCAAGAAGCTCTCACCTTTGACGATGTTTTATTGGTGCCCGCCCACTCCAGCGTACTGCCGCGCGAAGTCGAACTAAAAACCCAGCTGACTCGAAAAATTAAGCTGAACATCCCGCTGGTGTCCGCGGCAATGGATACAGTGACCGAAGCCCGCCTGGCTATTGCGATTGCTCAGGAAGGCGGCATCGGTATCATCCATAAAAACATGACTGTCGAGCAACAGGCAGCGGAAGTCAGAAGGGTTAAAAAATACGAAAGCGGCGTGATCAAAGACCCGATTACCGTCTCTCCCAACGTGACGGTTCGCGAGGTAATGGAATTAACCCGCGCTAAAAACATCTCCGGTGTTCCGGTGGTGGATGGTGAAGAATTGGTCGGTATCGTTACCAGCCGTGATTTGCGCTTCGAAACCCGGCTGGACGAATCGATTCGTTCGATCATGACGCCGAAAGACAAGCTGGTGACGGTCCATGAGTCGTTTAAGCACAAGGAAGTCATAGACTTGCTGCACAAGCACCGCATCGAGAAAGTGCTGGTCGTCAACGATGCCTTTCATTTGCGCGGCATGATCACTGTAAAAGACATTCAAAAAGCCAAAGACAATCCGCAAGCCTGCAAGGACGAACAGGAAAGACTGATCGTCGGTGCGGCGGTTGGCACCGGTGCCGATACCGGCGAACGGGTTGGCGCGTTGGTGGAAGCTGGCGTCGATGTCATCATCGTCGATACCGCTCACGGTCATTCGCAAGGCGTGCTGGATAAAGTGCGCTGGGTAAAACAAAACTTCCCGCAAGTTCAGGTGATCGGCGGCAATATCGCCACCGCTGCGGCCGCCTTGGCATTGGTCGAAGCCGGCGCTGATGGCGTCAAAGTGGGTATCGGTCCGGGCTCTATTTGTACCACGCGGATTGTCGCCGGTGTCGGCGTGCCGCAAATCACTGCCGTTAGCAATGTCGCGGATGCGTTAAGAGGAACAGGCGTACCTCTGATTGCCGACGGCGGCATCCGCTATTCCGGCGACGTTGCCAAAGCCTTGGCGGCCGGGGCGCATGCGGTGATGTTGGGCGGATTGTTTGCCGGCACTGAAGAGGCGCCGGGTGAAGTGGAATTGTTCCAAGGCCGATCCTACAAATCTTATCGCGGCATGGGCTCTTTGGGTGCGATGTCGCAGCAGCAGGGCTCCAGTGACCGCTATTTCCAGGAAGATACCGAGCAAGTCGAAAAATTGGTGCCGGAAGGTATTGAAGGCCGGGTGCCCTATAAAGGCAGCGTGTTGGCGATTGTGCATCAATTGTTAGGTGGTATCCGTTCCAGCATGGGTTACACCGGTAACAGCACGATTGCGGCGATGCATGACAATGCCCAGTTTGTGCGTGTCACCAGTGCCGGTATGCGCGAAAGCCATGTGCATGACGTGACGATTACCAAGGAAGCGCCGAATTACCATATGAATTAAAACCGGCCCTCAGGCTGTTGCTCTCGGGTCTGCTCTTTCGCGTCGACCCGCTTTAATCGAACACAAATCACAGAAATAGCTCAATGTCCGAAACCTCCTCAACTCCATGCAATCTTTGCGGCGGCAACCATGTTGCCGTGTTATCCATGCGCAGCCGCAGCGGCGCCGAGTTGCGCAGCGTCATCTGCAAGGACTGCGGACTGGTCTGGAGCGATCCGTTTCCGCACGATCCTCGGCAGTTTTACGAAGAAGATTATCGGCTGGCATACAAAAATACCTACGCCCCCAAAGCCAAACATATCTTGCGAGCCGGCCGAGTTGCGCTGACCAGGCATGAAAAAATCAAACACCTACTGCACAAACCGCAATCCCTACTGGATGTGGGCACCGGCGGCGGCGAGTTTGCTTATTTAATCAAATCGCTGGGCCACAATCTGTACGGCATCGAGCCAAACAAGGGTTACGGCCAATATTCCGCCGCGCAATACGATCTGAATTTGCAATTTGGCTTTATTCAAGATGCACAGTTCGAAGAAAGCAGTTTTGATGTGATCACCATTTGGCACGTATTGGAGCACACCGAAGATCCTTTCTTTGTTTTAGGTAAGTTGCGCAGCCTGTTGAAAGCCGACGGCGTGTTAGTAGTGGAAGTACCGAATATCGAGGCCACTTGCCAATCGCCGAGCAGCACTTTTCATGAGGCGCATCTGTACAATTTCAATTTAGCGACGCTGCGGCGCATGGGCGAAAAAGCCGGCCTAATTGAGGAAAGACATGTGTTTTCCGAAGACGGCGGCAATGTCACGCTGTTTTTCAAAAAAGCCGAACACCCGGCCGACCAAGCCATGACTTGGGGAATCCCAGAAAATGCCGAACGAATCTCCACGATTGTACGCGGCCATACCAATTTACGGCATTACATGCGCGCGGCCCCTTATTTGCGGTTTATCAAACGCATGAGTCGTTCGCTGTTCGAAAATCGGGACGTTAAAGGTTTCGATAACAATAAAAGCCTGCTCGATCAGTTGTATCGAGGCTTGTAGTACGCTCGTCACTTAGATTTTCCGGTGGGCTCGTAGTCGGCTCACCCTACATTTTTGAAAGGTTTCCCGTCATGTCATCCCACGCGACCAACATCCATTCCGACAAAATCCTGATTCTCGATTTCGGTTCGCAGTACACGCAATTGATTGCCCGCCGCATCCGTGAAATTGGTGTGTATTGCGAAATCTATTCCTGCGATTGCAGCGCCGATGAAGTCAAAAACTTCGCACCCAACGGCATCATCCTCTCCGGCGGCCCGGAAACCGTCACCAGCAGCGACACCCCGCGCGCGCCGCAAATTGTTTTTGAGTTGGGCGTGCCGGTCTTGGGTATTTGCTACGGCATGCAAACCATGGCCGAGCAGTTGGGCGGCAAAGTAGAATCGTCCGATCACCGCGAATTCGGCTACGCACAGATTCGTGCCCGCGGCCATTCCAAATTGTTGTTGAACATCGAAGATCACGCATCGCCCGAAGGTTTCGGCTTATTGGATGTTTGGATGAGTCACGGCGACCGCGTCGTCGAATTGCCGACCGGCTTCAAATTGATCGCCAGCTCCGACGGCGCGCCAATTGCCGGCATCGCCGATGAAGACAAACACTTCTATGCTCTGCAATTTCATCCGGAAGTGACGCACACCAAGCAGGGTGGCCGGATATTGAGTCGGTTTGTGTTGGAAATTTGCGGCTGCCAAGCGTTGTGGAATGCCAGCAATATCATTGAAGACAGCATATCCGCAGTCCGCGAAAAAGTCGGCGGCGATCAAGTCATTCTGGGCCTATCGGGCGGTGTCGATTCTTCGGTAGTCGCCGCCTTGCTGCATCGCGCTATCGGCGAGCAACTAACCTGCGTGTTCGTCGACACCGGCTTGCTACGCTTGCACGAAGGCGATCAGGTGATGGCGATGTTCGCCCAACATATGGGTATCAAAGTAATTCGCGTCGATGCCGAAGCCCGTTACATGGCGGCACTAGCCGGCGTTAGCGACCCCGAACAGAAGCGCAAAATCATCGGCGGCCTGTTCGTGGAAATCTTCGACGAAGAAGCCGGCAAACTCACCGACGCCAAATGGCTGGCACAAGGCACTATTTACCCGGACGTCATCGAATCGGCCGGCGCCAAAAGCGGCAAGGCGCATTTGATCAAATCGCATCACAATGTCGGCGGCCTACCGGAAAACATGAAGTTGAAACTGGTCGAACCCTTGCGCGAATTGTTCAAGGACGAAGTACGTAAACTGGGCTTGGAGCTGGGCTTGCCGGCCGACATGATCCACCGCCACCCGTTCCCCGGTCCCGGTCTGGGCGTACGCATCCTCGGCGAAGTCAAAAAGCAGTATGCAGACTTATTGCGCCAGGCCGATGCGATTTTTATCGAAGAACTGTATCGCCACGATCTTTACCACAAAGTCAGCCAAGCCTTCGCGGTGTTCCTGCCGGTGAAATCGGTGGGTGTGATGGGCGATGGCCGCAAATACGATTACGTGGTGGCGATCCGCGCTGTCGAAACCATAGACTTCATGACCGCGCGCTGGGCGCATCTGCCTTACGATTTCCTGGATTTGATCTCACGCCGCATCATCAACGAAGTGCCCGGCATTTCCCGCGTGACATATGACATTTCCGGCAAGCCGCCCGCGACGATAGAGTGGGAGTAATAGCTTCAAATTAAAATGGAACTTTGAAAATGACTTCCGGTCAGTGCAAGTGCGGGGTGTGAAAATTTGCTCCGCGCAATAGCTTATTCATTGTTTCTCCCAAGCCGGTAGTCAATTGTTTTGACTACCGGTTTTTTTTGCGATGAATGAGCAGTCTTGGTCGCCATGCCGAATTAAAGTTAATAAAACGCAGCTTAACCTACGTCGGTTCTTACTGATAATCGTCCGTCAATTCGTCTAACAACCCATCATTGGCGCACCCCGGTCTTAGCAGGTATAGGCTGGGTCATATCGATGCCGGCAGCTTCTTTTCTTGAGTATTGGATGTTTCGTAACTGGGCTGTTTATGCTGCACGTTGCGAAAAAACTTAAGCTGAGGGTTTGTCCATATCATTTCCTTGGTGGCCGGTAAAGGTCCGCCAAATTAACCAGCCATTCACGATTTTTGACGACATTGACGTTGGTCAAAGCCATCGAATAACAGCCTGTGTCCGATACGGCAATTGTTGGGTATTTAATGACAATAAGATGAATGCTCCCAGGCACATTTAGAATGGTTTTCAGGTGGAAAACGGTTAGATTATTTAGGCAAAAATGCAAGGGATTAATTTTAATTATGCACAAAAAACTACTTGACACTGTCGGCGGCCAAAGACTGCCTGGTCCTGGGCTCTAATGTTCGTATATTGCATGTAAGTTATTGATTTTAAATTGTATAAACTGTTGTCTAAAATTGAGTCAATTTAAGCAAAGGCCCCAAAAATTAGGCATTTAGAGCGCGAAAAAACTTTTTATCCCCAAGGTTATCCACAGCTTTTGTGGATAACACCATAACTTAGTTGCCTGTCAGTCAGTTAGCGCTAAAAGCTATATTCCCGTGCAGGTTTTTGTCTTATTTCCGACACGGTTGCAACTTGGCCTGCCTGGGATTTTGCAAAGGAATGTCAGTGGATGGCTACATTGGCGGAGGCTTTTGATTACAGTATTTTAAATGCGGAGTTCGTTGTGGTGCTGCTTCTAGTGTTATGACAGGGCTCTTAAAAACCGTTCGCCTTATGCTCTTGAGCGAACTCAGCCTGTCGATGGACGCACTCACCTGGGCTCAGACGAGCTCAGCCCGGACGGATTACCCGAGATAAAATACTGCCGGGTTAATAAGCTATCGGCTCCAACTGCGCTGGATAAAAATTAACTATGTTAAATAACTTTTCCAATTAGGTCATATCCCGCATTATTTGTAGCGTGTTGCTCCGGTAATCCCGGGCAATTTGCCGCCAAATGCCCTAAATACCGCTATTTTAGTGCTCTGGCATGAATCTTGGTTGTTCGCCCAATTAACGACACCAAAATCCGCATATCCTAACCATGAGCAACGCTCTCCACATCTCCCGCCTGATTGAGGCTTACGACGAGGAATTACGCCGGGTGATGTTTAGACGCTGCGGCTGCCTGGATACCGCCGCCGACATCGTGCAGGAGACCTACCAGCGCATGTTTACCGGCAATTTGTGGCAGCAGGCCGACAACCCGCGCGCCTTGCTGCATCGCATCGCCGCCAATCTGGCCACCGATTACGAACGCCGCCGCAATACTCGCAATCAACATGTAGAGCATGACGATACCGGCGACGCGGCCTTGCAGGTTAGCGACGGTATCGATCCGGAGCAAATCAGTTTGGCGCGCGAGCGCTTGGACCGCTTGGTCGCGGCGATAGATAGACTCCCCGCCAAATGCCGGACGGTTTTCGTGCTGCGCAAGTTCGAGGAACTGAGCCACGCCGAAATCGCCCAGCGCCTAGGCATATCCCGCAATATGGTGGAAAAGCATCTACGCAATGCCTTGGCCGCCTTGCAAGAACACGACGATTTTTAGCTGATTCGATCCTGTTTTCACAGGGTTATGCGTCCTATAATGGCGAGCCACCAACCCTGAATTGCGCCCGATGAAAAACTTCAGCCTTTATCGCTCACCGCTAAGCAGCAGGATGCATTGCCGACTGCCGGCTGTAAATGGACATAGGCAATGAAAATCTCTGCCGAGATTAAAGCCGCTGCCCGCGCCTGGTGGGTCAGGCTGGATAGCGGCAAACTTAGCCCTAATGAGCACGCCGAATTTACCCGCTGGTTGGCTGCCGATCCCTTGCATCGTCAGGCTTACGAGCAATTACGCGAGTTATGGGGAGCCCTGGACGCTATCGCGCCGAGAATAGCGATTCCGGCCGCCAGCAAACCCAAGCAGCTTGCTTGGCGATGGCAGTGGGCGCTGCCTGCCTTAGCCGGCGGCTGCCTAGCCTTGTGGTTGTTCAATCCGCTATGGCTTATATTGCGCGCCGATTTTCATACCGGCTTTGGCGAGAGGCGCGACGTGCATCTTAGCGACGGCTCGACGGTGCATCTGAACAGCAACAGCGCATTGGAAGTACATATCGACGGCGCACAGCGGCAATTGACCCTGCTACAAGGCGAAGCCTGGTTTGAAGTCAGTCCCGACAAAGCCAGGCCTTTCCGGGTAAATACTGAGCACGGCAGTGTCACCGCGCTGGGTACGGCATTTAACGTGCGGCTGCGTGACAGTAAAACCGAAGTCAGTGTCACGGAACACAGCGTGGCGGTGGACTTGCAACAAGCCGACGGCAAAACGCTGCACACCGTGGTTGCCGAAGGTCAGCAAATAGCCTATAGCGCCGAATCGGGACTGGGCAATTTGCAACACATCGATAGCCAGGCCGTAACCGCCTGGCAACGCGGCAAACTGGTGTTCGAAAACCGGCCCTTGGGCGAAGTGCTTGCCGAGCTGAATCGCTATCATCGCGGCTTTTTGCTGATCAACGATCCTGAACTGGCCCAACGCCGCGTCAATGGTGTGTTTCGTACCGACCAAGCCTTATCGGTGCTGGCGGCCTTGGAAAACTCTCTGCAACTGCGCTCAACGCGGTTTGGGGATTATTTGATCGTGCTGCACCGCTAAACGAGATTACGGCATCGGCGGCGTTTATTGACCGGGCAAAGGCATTCAGGCGAATGCTATTTAAGGGCCGGGTTAATAACGCTCCCGGCAAATTCCCGTTTTGACCTACTCGATAGTTGTTGTCAGCGCATTGCTGAAATTATCCCTCTACCAATTATCCTAAAAATAAATTTCAACCGCATTGAACTTGGCAACTACTTGGCGGAATTAACCTCGGAATGCAGTTCGCTTTGAGCAAGTCCCCTAAGTCGCCTCAAGGCAGGGTCGCATTCGCGCTAGGCAGTTGGTCAAAATGCCGACGCAACAGCAAAGGTTCCCATGGAACAAAAATCGCAGCCAACCTGAGGCTTGCCGCTGGTTAGCTGTACCTTAATGATCTTATCGACAGAGGATAGAAGTATGAGATTAAACATTGCTAAAACAGTAATTGCCGCCGTTTTGTTAATCGGTGCTGCGCCAGCGAATGCCAGTGCCGTGCATGATGCCGCCGGCGATTATCTGGCAACTTATTTCGGCAGTAAGACCGGCGATCTGGATGTGATCAGTGCCTCGGTTACTTACAATCCGGCCAGCGATCTTTTTCATTTCGAAAGTACCTTTGCCGGTAACCTCGGCGGCTCGCCGTCCGGTTTCTACATTTGGGGCTTCGATCGGGGCGCCGGTACCGGGCGGTTTACCGCAAACGGCTTGCCGCAAGTACTGTTCGATTCGGTCGTGCGTTTCAACATGGACGGCAGCGGCGTGGTAAGCCTGTTGACACCGACTTCTTCCACTACCCCCTTCGCCGCGGGGACCGCCAAAATTAAAGACAACCAGTTGATTGCCGACATTGCCGCGAGCTTGCTGCCCTCGAATGGTCTTGCCAAATCGAGTTACACCTGGAATCTCTGGCCGCGCGACGGGGCTCTGCCGGCGGGTTTTGGACAAATTTCCGATTTCGCTCCCGATGCCATCAACGCCCCCGTGCAAGTCGTACCGCTCCCTGGCGCGTTTTGGCTGTTTGGTTCGGTGTTTGCTATGTTCAAGTTAGCCGGCAACAGCAAGCAGCGTTTTGCGGTAACAGTAAAATCCATTTGATAGCAGCACATTGAAAGCTGGCAAACCCGTTCCTGTTGTTTTATAGAGGCTTGAGCGGGTTTGCGACTTCATTCCTCGCCGGACGGCGCTGCCAGATAACTTACCTCTACCTCCGTCAAGCCGCTGATGCCGATTTGCTTGGCCGCGCCTTGCGATAAATCGATCAACCGATTCGGGCTGAACGGACCTCTATCATTAATCAGCACATCCACATAACGGCCATTGCGTAAATTGGTAACCCGCACTCTCGACGGAATCGGCAAAGTTTTATGCGCCGCCGAAAAGCCTTGCGGATTGAAACGGCTGCCGTCGGCGGTACGATTGCCCGATTCCGCGCCGTACCAGGAAGCCAAGCCGGTTTCCCGGTAACCATTTCCCGATGCCAAAGGGTAATACGTGATGCCTTTAACGGTGTAAGGCTTGTTGTAAGCGGCGTTGTTTTGATAGGTCGGCAGTTGGACAGGCCCCGGAGATCGCGGTGGCTCGGACGCACAACCTGCTAGCAGACCAAGAAAAACTGGCAAAAAGCCTGGATTGGCAAGCGCCTGGATTAGTTGGTTTCGCGACATTCGATAACTCCACAGGGCGTAATTTATTTGGCGCGCATGCGCTGGCAATAATCTAAGCATAATTTAAAGCACTCGTTAAACTCCGTTCGCTTGGGTCGCACCTTTCCGGTCTTCGCGCAGGCAGACCGTTGCCGGCGCGAGCTCATCCCGTCAAAATCGGCCAGCCCGAACAGGTTTGGTTATAATGCCGGCATCAGGAAATAGACAACTAGGGCCGGGATAGCGATTTCTTTGTTTGCCGACGCGGCAAACGCCACTTGAGGGGGAAAGATACATGGCGGGTGAATTACATAAAATCTTGATTGTTGGCGGCGGCGCGGCGGGGTTGGAGTTGGCCACCGAATTGGGGCAAAAACTTGGCAGAGCCGGCAAGGCGCAAATCACCTTGCTGGATGCCGCGTCCACCCATATTTGGAAGCCGTTGTTGCACGAAGTGGCGTCCGGCACGCTAGCTGAAGCCGAGGAAATCGAATACTTGGCCCAAGCACACAGCAATCACTTCCGCTTCTTGTTCGGCAGAATGGAAGGTTTGGATCGGGCCAATAAAGAAATTATCGTCAGCGCGATTACCAACAAGAAAGGCGAAGAAATCATTCCGCAACGCCGCTTCAAGTACGACACGCTGGTGATGGCAGTCGGCAGTGTCAGCAACACCTTTGGTATCAAGGGTGTCGATAAATATTGCCGCTTTATCGATACCACCAAGGAAGCCTTCCGCTTTCAAAAACAACTGGTGGAAACCTATTACATCCAGTCTTACGCCAACCAGAGCCATCAACGTGACAAGCCGTTGTCGATTGTGATCATCGGCGCCGGCGCCACCGGCGTGGAATTGTCAGCCGAGTTGCACGAAGTGACCAAATTGCTGGCCACCTACGGGCTTGAAGGTTCCATAGACGTCAACATTACCATCATTGAAGCCGCGACTAAATTGTTGCCAGCCCTGCCGCCACGGCTGTCGCAAGCCACCCAGGAGCAATTGATCAAGCTGGGCATCCAGTTAAAGCTGGGTCGCAAGGTCACGGAAGTGACCGAAACCGAAGTACACACTTACGATGGCGAAGTGTTCGATGCGGACTTAAAAGTCTGGGCCGCCGGCATCAAAGCGCCGGATTGGATGAAAGACCTGGATGGTTTGGAGTCCAATCACATCAATCAATTAGTGGTCGATCAAACTTTGCAAACCAGCGACCCGGACATTTTTGCTATCGGCGATTGCGCCGCCTGTGAATGGGTCGGCCACGGCGGCAACGTGCCACCGCGCGCTCAGTCCGCCCACCAAATGGCCTCTACCGTGGCCAAAACCATCATCAACCGCTTGAAAGGCAAACCGGCGGCGAAGTTTGTTTATCGCGATTACGGCTCACTGGTGTCGCTGGGTAAATTCAGCACCGTCGGCAGTTTGATGGGTAGCTTGATGGGCACGGTCAGCGTCGGCGGCTTGATTGCCTATGGCGTGTATTTGTCCTTGTACAAAATGCACCAAGTGGCCATCCACGGCTACTTCCGCACCGCGATGCTGACCTTATCCAACCTGTTCCGGCGCAGTACCCACGCCAAAATGAAAATGCACTAACCCACAACTCCATTGAGCGATACACATGTTAGAAATCGAATACGAATTCCGCGAAGAAGATCTGGTCCACTTTAACGAGGAAAGGCTGAAAAAAGACCCGGAAATGCAGAAGAAAATCCGCCAAAACCGCATCTTCGCGCCCGGCGTGATGATGGCTATCGCCTTGTTTTATTACGTGTATTACGTGGACATGACCACCACCGCCTACATCACGATATTGGCGCTGGCCTGGGCGATTGCGTCGCCGTTTATCATGAAGATGGACATGCGCCGCCAGTTTTTCAACAAATACACCGAAGCGGAAAAAAAAGCGTTATTTGGCATCCACTGGTTGAGCATTGAGCCGGAGTTTTTGCAGGAACGCGCCCCCGGCGGTAAGAGCAAAACTCCGTGGAAAGACATGTTGCGGGTGGAGAAACATAAAGATTACGTTTACATCTATGTGGATATAGATGCGGCGATTGTGATTCCGCGCGCTACGGTCAAGAAAGGCGATTTGAAGGCGTTTGCCAAGCAGGCTGAGGGGATGATTGAGAGGGCAGGATGAGGTTTTTGTGCCGTGGCAGTTATAGGCACTTATGTTGTATATCCTGCGAATTAAGAGTTATGTGCAGACTAGCTAATAAGTTGTTTAGTAGCATGTCAAATTTTCGGAGTATTCATGGGCACTGATAAAGATTGGGAACAATGGGGGGCGGCTGACCCATACTTTGGCGTCCTTAGCAGCGACGAATTTCGTAAGGACAGGCTCGACGCCAGAGCAAAGGACGAGTTTTTTGCTTCAGGGAGGAGGCATATTGAACGTGTCTTCCAACTAATCAGCGAAAACTTCGGTCACGCATTTTTTCCAAATACAGCACTTGATTTTGGCTGTGGAGTGGGTCGGCTCGTCTTAACATTGGCTGAGCGCACTGAACGGACTGTCGGCATTGATATTTCGCCTTCCATGATTGCCGAGGCTCTCGATAATACTAAGTATGCCGGCATCACCAATGTCAGTTTCGTATTGTCTGATGACGCGCTTACGAATGTTGTCGGTGAATTCAGTTTTGTCCATTCTTGCATAGTGTTACAACATATCCCATGGGCACGTGGTCGACTAATATTACAACAACTCGCAGATAGAGTAGAGCCAGGCGGCTATTTAGCTGTTCACTTTTTAACATCGTCTAGTGCCCCTAAGCTTATTAGAGCAGCAGTTCGTCTTCGATATGTGTTCCCCCCGCTAAATTGGTTGAGGAACTTAACAAAACGCCGTCCACTATTCGAGCCAGCCATGCAATTGCACATTTATAATACTGGCAAAATTATTCTCGATCTGAAGGAACGAAACTTTGAAACGCCGGTATGTTGTAACGAACCAGACATGGACGGATTTACGAGCATTCTATTACTTGCTCGACGCTTGCCAAAGCCTTAGTTCCGTAGACACTGTTATCCAAGTCAAGCCAAATGAATAACCGAGTCGAAGGGTTTTGCGGATTTTTCATCGTTCCCACGCGCCGCGTGGTAATGCAAACCAACCGCGCTGCGGTGAGCTAAAACCAATCCCGATTCCATCCTACCCGGCATAAATCCAGGCACTTGAATAACGCCAATGCTCCGGTAAATCAACATAACCGCATTTACCGGATTCAGGTGGATATAATCCAAGGCCAAGGCGCAATTGGTAGGGCGTCAATAGGCGTTGCCGTGTTGTGCCGTATGTTGGCCTTAAATCATTCGGCGCATTACGCTATTTATCGTTCCCACGCTCCAGCGTGGTAACGCATCCCTAGACGCTCTGCGTCGTCCTGCGAAAACAATGTCTCGCTTCCACGAAACCGGGAAGTGTTGACACGGTTTTTTACCCACGCTGTCAATAGGCCTTTGTGTTTGGTGTCGCTAACGCGACGGCTGGTTTTAATGTCGGGTCTCGGCCCGACAGCCGAGATACTTTTCTTTGCTTGTCCAAAGAAAAGTATCCAAAAGAAAAGACACCCGGATGCCGCTTATTCCCTGTGCTCCTCGCTTTTGAACGGGGTTGCCGAAAGGGGCTTCCTGCCCCTTCGTCAACGTGCGGCATCCATGCCGCACCCCTTCGGGCTATTCCGTTCAAAAGTTCCGGTGCTCGGCGCGGCATACGGGAATAAAACTATCCCGATTTCACTGTAGTCTCTTAGGGTGGGTACGGTTTTTGTGCCCACGCGGATTGCTCTCCGCGACGCAATGATCCCCACAAAATATTAGTGCGTGCTAATCTATACTTGCTTTGGATGTTAGACAATGGCGAATTAGGTTAGACTCTGGTTGCATGTGCTTATGCTGACGGTTAAGCCACGACAAAAGACGCATCCGCTATCTACGCCAAGGCGATGGGCCGGCCCGTCTCACCCACAGGGAGACTCAGCATCTATAAGGGCATTCGCCGTAATGTCGTTCGAAAGCAGAGGACCTGCAAATTATTGGGAAATTAACGAAGCCCACCGGTTCATCGGGTGGGAGGAGCAAGCATGGAACTGTTACTTTTTCTTATAGGTGAAAAATATTTTTGCCTACCGCTATCCAGCGTCAAAAGGATTGTGCCCATTTCCCCGGTTTATCCCTACAGCGGGCAGAACTCCGATCCCTTCTACGGGATCGACGGCGAGGTTTTTCCTTATGTGTCGCTTTGGGATTTGTTGGATATCAAGTCGAAATACTTTGAATACGAGGAATTAAAGTCTTTTTTGGAAATTCGCAGAAAGGATCACCTGGAATGGATTGCCGAACTGGAATATTCGGTCCGCAACCACGGCACCTTCAGCAAGGCCAGAAACCCCAGAGAATGCGCATTCGGTAAGTGGTATTACGCTTACACACCCCGGCACAAAAGACTGCATTTGCTGTTGTCTTGTTTCGAAAGGCCGCACGCCGCCATACATGAACTAGCCGATAAATTGCTGAATATGGCGGAAACCGGCCGTGTCGATGAAGCTTTGTCGGCTTTGAATCAGGCTAAACAAGGCACGTTAATGGAGCTTTTGAATATTTTCGACTCAACGATTGAATTGGTTGTCGACCTGCAAAGACGTCTAGTCCTGCTTGCCAAACATGATGCCAATTACCTGGCTATCGGCATTGATGAGGTGTCTGACATTGTTAAAGTGAAGGCGTCGATGCGTCGTGACAACCCTATTACAAGGTCCGAGCATTTTTCTGAGTTCGTTTCTTTCGAGAATGGCCAAGCTGTGCCGATTATTAATCTTGCATCCTTAGCCAACAATGCGCCGGGGTTGACGGGTAAATCAGATAATCCGGTAATTTAGCGCCCGCAGTGCTGGGTGGATGATGAAATCATCCTGACTTCCAAGTTGTGGTTTTATATTTTAATACCGACGGCTTGGGCTACCAGTTTTTGATTCAGGACGGCAGCGGTTCGTGATAAATTTCCATACATTCTCCTTCGTAGCCCGACGACCATCATGACCACCATTCGCCAAGCCGATTTCATCCAAAGCATCGCCGATGCCTTGCAGTTCATTTCCTATTACCATCCCAAGGATTTCATCGATGCCTTGTACGCAGCTTACCAAAAGGAGCAAGGTCCGGCGGCCAAGGACGCGATGGCGCAGATTTTGATTAATTCGCGGATGTGCGCCGAGGGCCGCCGGCCGATTTGCCAGGACACCGGCATTGTTACGGTTTTTTTAAAAATTGGTATGGACGTGCGCTGGGATGCGGCATTGAGCGTGACCGAGATGGTTAACGAAGGTGTGCGCCAGGCTTATCTGCATCCGGACAACGTGTTGCGGGCGTCCATCCTGGCCGATCCGGCCGGCAAGCGTATCAATACCAAAGATAACACACCGGCGGTGGTGCATATGGAACTGGTGCCTGGCGACAAAGTGGACGTGGAAGTCGCCGCGAAGGGCGGGGGTTCGGAAGCCAAGTCCAAATTCGTGATGCTGAATCCGGCCGATAACATCGTCGATTGGGTGATGAAAACCGTGCCGACCATGGGCGCCGGCTGGTGTCCGCCCGGTATTTTGGGTATCGGCATCGGCGGCACTGCCGAAAAAGCGATGTTGTTGGCCAAACAGGCGTGTATGGGTTCTATCGACATTCAGGAGTTGATCGCTCGCGGGCCATCGAATGCTATTGAAGAGTTGCGCCTGGAACTATACGACAAAGTCAACGCGCTGGGCATAGGCGCGCAAGGCTTGGGCGGCTTGACCACGGTGTTGGACGTGAAAATCCTGGATTACCCGACTCACGCCGCCAATAAACCGGTGGCGATGATTCCCAATTGCGCGGCCACCCGCCACGCGCATTTCGTGTTAGACGGTTCCGGTCCAGCGCTGCTGACGCCGCCCAAACTAAGCGACTGGCCGGCAATCACCCAATCGGCCAGCAGTGCTCGCCGAGTCAATATCAATGGTCTGACCAAACAAGACGTTGCCGACTGGAAGCCCGGCGAAACCTTGCTGCTGAGCGGCACCTTATTGACCGGCCGCGACGCCGCGCACAAGCGTATCGTCGATTTATTGAACAAAGGCGAGCCCTTGCCGGATGGCGTGGACTTAAAAGACAAATTCATCTATTACGTCGGACCGGTCGATGCGGTGCGCGACGAAGTGGTCGGCCCGGCCGGCCCCACCACCGCCACCCGGATGGATAGTTTTACCGACACCGTGCTGGAAAAAACCGGCCTGCTGGGCATGATCGGCAAATCCGAACGCGGCCCGCAAGCGATAGCCTCCATCGCCAAGCATCAAGCTGTTTATTTGATCGCGGTCGGCGGCGCGGCCTATTTGGTGTCCAAAGCCATCAAACAAGCGCGCGTCGTGGCCTTTCCGGAATTGGGCATGGAAGCGATACACGAATTTGTGGTTGAAGACATGCCGGTGACGGTGGCGGTGGATAGCCGCGGCGAGTCGATTCATGCGACCGCGCCGAAAGAATGGCAATCAAAAATTGGGAAGATTCCGGTGGTGCTGGCTTAGGCTTTAGCTCGAGAGGGAGTTTACGCCGCGCCTTCAAACACGATGCCTTCATAAATCTCGGCGACCGGCAGTTCCAAGCCGATGGATTGCAATAACGCCCGCTCGCCGGCTTGATATAGCCGTAAGTCCCATTGCTCGGCGCGGCGGTAACACTCCACGCGCTGCGTGTCCTGAGCGATCAGCACATACTCTTCCAAACTGGGCAACTTGCGGTAGTGATGAAACTTTTCGGCTCGGTCATAGCGCTCAGTAGCGTCCGATAACACTTCAATAATCAGTTTCGGCTGGCTGTTGTAGTGCTCGGCGGTGTCGGCTGCCGAGCAGGTGACGTGTAAATCCGGGTAGAAGAAACAGTAGTCGTGGGCGGTTTGCACGTGCACTTTCATATCGGAATTAAAAACCCGGCAAGATGTACCGCGTAGATGCGTGAAAACCAGACCAGCCAGGTTCATGCTGATGACGTTATGCGACCTTTTCGCTCCCGCCATCGCATACACCTCGCCATTAATATACTCATGCTTGATGTCGCTGACTAATTCGCCTTGCAGATAATCCGCGACGCTGATCGATAATTTTTCCGCTAAAGCCATGTGCATGTCCTCGTGTTTACCCGCCAGCGATTTTAACGGCTAGAGTCGCCAATAGATAGTGTCGGCCCAAACCTTGGCCGGCCTAAAAACACGGGCTAAACTCAAAACTCTTTTTTTGCTTGGTCGTCCATGTCTATCGTTGCGTTGTTATTTATCGGTTTCTCGTTCGGTGCGGCCTTGCTGTTGCTGGCCGGCAATATCTTGCAAGCCAGGGAACCCGTACGCTTTACGTCGAAATTGGCCGGATTTCTATTGATAGCCGGCTTGGCCGGTATCCAGAGCCTGCATTTAGGCTACTTGCTGAATCGATACGATCTGGTGCATTCCGCGCTCTACCTATTTCTGCTGTACGGGATTGCTCCCAGCTTCTATTTTTACAGCCGGCAACTGTTACGTAATGACGCCGGTTATAGCCGGCACGATGTATTGCATGTCTTGCCGTTTGCACTGTGCATGATTTTGCCTTATCGATTGGCCCTGCCCGGCGCTTTTTTGGTTGGCGGCGGCTATTTGCTGTGGCTGGCAAAAACCGTCTATGCGCTACGCGGACAAAGACAGCGCTTTCATTGGGAGCTATTGGCGCTGGGGGTTTTGTTTGCCATTGCGGTGGCGGTTTTAGTGTTGGGCTTCATCTGGCCGCTACTGGATGAAGCAGACTTTATCGCTGCTTACAGCATCTTGATCGGTTTGGCCTTTTTCGCGGTGGCGTTGACCTTATTGCGTTTTCCCGGCATTGCCGCCGACGTGTCGGAAGCGGTGCAGGCGGCTTATGCGGAATCGACCTTAAAAAATATCGATAAACCGGCAGTGCTGGCCAAACTGGATGCATTGATGACACAGGACAAACTATATGCACTGGAAACCCTGAACCTAGGTTTGCTGGCCGAGCAACTGAATTTGAGCCAGCACCAATTATCCGAACTGATCAATACCGAATTTCAACAAGGTTTTTCCCGCTACATTCGCGAACAACGCATCGCCGCTGCTAAAAAACTGCTATTGGCGGAACCCAATGCGTCGGTGTTGTCGATAGGCTTGACGGTGGGCTTTAGCACCCAGTCCAATTTCTACGCGGCGTTTCGCGACATCGTCGGCGTCGCGCCCGGACAGTATCGAAAAACACACGCCGGCTAAACAAAAAACTCCAGTTTTATCATTTTGTAAATCCGTAACACTTTGAAGTTTATGGGGTTATATCTCGCGTAAATTATTTCTATTCCTGTCCTATCAATTCGGAAGTTCGGCCGTTTCGTGGTCGTTAATCTGCTCCTGCCTCTCAACATTTGGAGCAAAACCATGAACATCCTATTAACCGGCGCGACCGGTTTTATCGGCAGCGCCGTATTACACGAGTTGCTGCGACAGGGTCACCAGGTCACGGCCTGTTGCCGCCACCCCGAACGCCTACTCATCGATCATCCAAACCTGACCCGATTAAAATTGGATTTTGCCCAGGCCGGCATGATCGACTCCTGGCTGCCCCATCTGCGAGCTATCGACGCAATCGTCAATTGCGTGGGCATTATTGCCGAGAACAACAACCAAAGCTTTGCCCAGTTGCATAGTCAAGCACCGATAGCCTTGTTTCAGGCCGGTGCGTGCGCCGGGGTAAAAAAGATCGTGCAAGTTTCGGCTTTGGGTGCCGACGCGGGCGCCGAATCAAATTACCACCTCAGCAAAAAAGCCGCCGACGATGCCTTACGTGAATTGGCCCTGGACTGGTTTGTACTGCAACCGTCGCTGGTTTATGGTCACGGCGGGCAAAGTAGCGGCTTGTTTCATGCGTTGGCGGCATTACCCGTGCATTTGCTGCCGGATGGTGGTCGCCAGCTTTTGCAACCCATTCATATTGCCGATGTGGCCGCCACCGTCTGTCGTTGTCTCGAGCCGGCTGTCTCCGGTCGTAAGACCTTGGCTCTGGTCGGCACCAGTCCGATAAGTTATGCGGACTGGCTGCAAGGGCTTAGGCGGCGACTTGGCAAACCAACAGCCAGAACTTGCTCCGTATCTTACCAATTTGCTCTGAGCATGGCGGGTATGGGCAAATGGCTGAACGAGCCGATTGTCAGTAAAGACAACCTGGCGATGCTGAATCGCGGCAATTGCGCGGATCCAGCGCCGCTCACCCAGTTTTTGGAACGAGCGCCCATCAACGTGAACGAGCAATGGTTTGTTCAACCGGCCAGCCCAGCCGAGCGTTGGCATGCGGGTTTGTATTTTCTCAAGCCTTTGTTGCGATACGTGATTGCCTTCGTCTGGCTATGGAGCGGCATCACCTCGCTGTTTTTCTACCCGCATCAACTGAGTTATCAGCTATTGGCACCACTCGGCATCACCGGCGTGGGCGCGCCAATAGCCTTATACGGCTTGGCAGCCATGGATATGGGCTTGGGATTGGCGACCTTGGCGCAGTTTAGGATTAGTCAGCTCATGCTTTGGCAGTTCTGGGTCGTCCTCGGCTATAGCCTGATAGTGGCCGCATGTTTACCGGAATTTGTATTCCACCCGTTCGGCCCGCTACTGAAAAACCTGCCGTTTTTAATGTGCTTGTTGATGTTTAGAGTAATGGAAGGAGAGCAGTCATGATGTATTTATCGTTAAAATTGATCCATATCCTCAGCGCCATCGTCCTGTTTGGCTTGGGTTCCGGCACGGTGTTTTACAAAGTGATGGCCGATAAAAGCGGCGATCACGCGGCAATCGCCACGACCAGTAAACATGTAGTGTTGGCCGATTGGTGGTTCACCACGCCGACCGTGATTATCCAACCGCTAACCGGCGTGCTATTGGCCGATCAATTGTCGGCTTCGTTCGGCGACGGATGGCTGTGGTGGACAGTGGTGCTGTATTTAATCACCGGGCTGTGCTGGTTGCCGGTGGTGATTTTGCAGATCCGCATGCGCGACATCGCCACCGAGTCACTGGCCCAAGGCCGGGCTTTGCCGTACCTTTACCACTATTATTCCAAGATTTGGCTATGGTTGGGCGTGCCGGCCTTCTTCGGCATGATAGGCATCACCACCTTGATGGTGTTTCATAATTCACTCTGGAGCTAAGCCATGTCTGTGTCATTAATGCAAAAAGTGTTGGGCGACGACTGGCAACAATTGCCGGAAGTGATTCAAAGACATTATCGAATCAGCGACTGCCAACAAAGCCGGCTAACGGGAACGATGGAAATAGGCTATCCAATTTACCTGTTTCCTTTGATTTGGCTGATTCATTTGTTCGGCGGCTTGTTACTGTGGCGCGGGCAGGCGGCACAAGCCGAAGTGGACAAGACCGCCGACGGCGAACTATTGCAGTGGCATAGGACGATGACTTACGCCGATGGTAAAACTGATTGCTTTAGTTCCAGGATGAGTTATGCGGCTGACCACGAGTTGGTCGAACTCATAGGCTTTGGTTTTGGTTTACGCTTGCACGTCAGCGTCGAAAACGGCGAGTTGCTGTATCGCAGTAACGGCCATTTCTGGCAATGCGGGTCGCTACGCCTGAATATTCCGGATTACTTATTGCTAGGTTCGGCCAGCATCAGCGAACGTGCTGTTTCAGAAGACGAGTTCTATCTGGATTTCAGCATCCGCCATCCCTGGTGGGGTGTGAGTTATTACTACCGGGGTAACTTTCGCTATGGCTGATAGGGTTTATCGATGGGAAGGGCGGCTACAGAGCGGGATACAAACGCGGCTCTTCCCAAGCATGCATGCCCGCTATACCGCTGTGTTCCGGTTTTCAAGACGACCCGGAATAATCGCGGATAAGTTCGAATATTGTGGGGTGAGCTCTTGCATGGCGGTGTAACCGGAGTGGGTTTGAGCCTGGTTAGTCCAGGCACCATTCCGGCTGAGCGCGAACAGCTACGACGTGTTGACTGAAGAAACCCAGCATGGCCGGTTGGCGCGTCTTGGCCAACTGTTTTTACCAAGCCGGATGTCCAAAATATCGCCAGATTTGGCTGGAATTATTGCAGGATATGGCGTTGTCTGAAGTTCCGGGTGGCGATTAATATCTCTCTGCAAGCCGCGCAAGCCACTGGTGGGTAACATGTTTGGTTCCCGTTTGCGCGGGAACCACACTATTTTTTTAGCCCACGTCCGCGACCAAACGCGGGTAATCGGTATAGCCAATTCTCGGATCCTGCCCCGCGGCCCCATAAAAGGTTTCAGCATGATAGGGGTTAAGGGCCACATTTAGTTGCAGACGCCGGACTAAATCGGGATTGGCAATATAGTCCTTGCCAAACGAAACGGCATCCGCTTCGCCGGCTGCAATGACTTGCTGCGCGGTTTCTCTATTAAAGCCTTCGTTGGCAATCAACACCCCGCCGAACCGCTTTTTCAACGCCGGGCTGATACGGTTTTCTCCGAGCGATTCTCGGGTAAAAATGAACGCAATGCCGCGTTTGCCCAATTGCTCGGCTAGATAGCCAAAGGTATTTAAGGGATCGGAATCACCCATCGTATGCGAGTCGCCTCTGGGCGCAAGATGCACACCCACGCGACCCGGTCCCCATACCGAAATAGCCGCATCCGTCACTTCCAGCATCAGACGGGCGCGGTTTTCCACCGAACCGCCGTAAGCATCGGTTCTTTTATTGGTGCTGTCCTGCAAAAATTGGTCTAACAGATAGCCATTGGCGCCGTGAATTTCCACCCCGTCAAAACCGGCAAGTTTGGCGTTTTCCGCGCCTTTACGGTAAGTCTCGACAATCCCGGGGATTTCGCTAATGTCCAAGGCTCGGGGTGTCACGTAATCCCGCATCGGACGGAGCAAGCTGACATGCCCCAAGGGCGCAATCGCACTGGGCGCGACGGGCAACTCGCCGTTTAGGTAGTCCGGATGCGACACCCGGCCGACGTGCCAGAGTTGCAGGAAAATTCGTCCGCCCGCTGCATGTACTGCTTGGGTTACCTTAGTCCAGCCCGCCACTTGCTCATCCGACCAAATGCCGGGCGTGTTCGGATAGCCCACACCTTGCGCGGACACGCTGGTGGCTTCGCTTAAAATCAGCCCGGCATCCGCTCGCTGTGCGTAGTATTCGGCCATCAACTCGTTAGGCACCCGGCCGGCGCTGGCTCGGCAGCGTGTCAAAGGTGCCAGCACGATGCGGTTAGGTAAATTGATGTCCCCCACTTTGATGGGCTCAAACAGGTTGCTCATATCGTCTCCATGTTAAATGCAATTGTTAGCTGTTTTACCTGACACCATACCATCCAGCCAGGTATTTTATGGAAATATGCAATCAGGCGGCACCGTTCATGCCGTGCGCGGAAAAGTCTTATTAAGAATTGTCGTCAGTTAAGAGATGTTTAAGCCTGCGGGTGAACAATGAGCCGCAACTGAAGATCCCGGATAAGGAGGGTTTATGTTCAGGCTTACCACACTATTGGCAACCATCTTGCTATTTTCGAGCGCAACATTTGCGCATGACGGCAACTGGGGCGGTAGACATCATCATAGTTACCAGCGCGAGCACTACGGGTATCATTATAACAATCCGTATTACCGCGCATACGTGCCACCGCCCGCAGTCGGCTATTACCAGGCGCCGGCAGATTATTACGGGTTGCCGCCAGTGAGAGGGTTTGTCTATCAACAACCCATCCCCGCACCGCGGTGTGATCGGAATATACGGCAAGGTTGGTAGTCGTGAACACGCGAATACGCCTCGCCCTGATGTTTTTGGGTCTGACTATGTTGAGCGGTTGTGTGGCTTACGCACCCTATGCCGAGTCTTATCCAGCGACGTATACGCCGTATGGTTACGGTAGCTATAGTTACGGCTATTCGGCGCCTGTTGTGCCGGTCCCTGTGCCAATGTTTCGCGGCGGGTGGGGATACGGAGGCCATAGGGGCTATGGCGGGCATCACGGTCACGGACATTTTGGTCACCACGGGCATCATTAAACTGCGTTTCAGCCAGGTGGCGCGTGACATTATGTCGCATTCCAGGTATTAGGAAACACTGATACTATGCTCACCATTGCAGAGATGTTCAGCGCAATAACTTCCTCCCTTAATCCGGCCTCGTGTCGGAATTTTTTTGCCTAAAAAACAGCCGTCTGATATCGGGCAAATAAAGACCAGTCATATTAAGGACCAGCTTAATAGTCAGGACTTTATTTGTCTGAGCGGCTCGAGGAAAGGTTTTAGGCCGTTGTGATCCATTTCCTGCATCAATGCCAATAGTCTGCCTAATTCACCGGCAGGAAACCCCTCGCGCGCGAACCAATTGAGGTAGTGGCCGGGCAAATCGGCGATAACGCGGCCCTTGTATTTGCCGTAAGGCATAGTAACGCTGACCAGTTTTGGTAAATCTTCGGGTTTCATGGATAAGTTTCCCTGGCTATTCCCTCTGCCCTGTTAAGCTTAAATAACGTGCATCGTCCTACTTAGTTTGAAATGACAGGAAGTTGCACAAGATAGCGAAATGGTCCTCAAACAGCGCTTCTTCCAGTGCCGGCAGCTGCGTGATCGGTATCCAGGCCACGCTTTCAAGATCGTCAGCTGCTTTTATCTCCGGCCAAGTCTTATCCGGCCAAGGTGTTGCCAACGCAAAGTGATGCGCATGCGTGATGACGCGGCCACGGCACGATCTTCTGGGGTGGGAAAACACTTTAACCTGTTGCAGGCAGTCTCGCAAAGCGGCATCCGGCAGGTTCAGGCTGGTTTCTTCCTTCAATTCGCGGATCGCGCCTTGCAGCAAGGATTCGCGTTTCTCCAGAAAGCCGCCGGGGATAGCCCACAAGCCTTTGCCGGGATAATGTTTGCGCTTACCCAGCAATACATGATCGTTGACGGTGACTACCGCATCGACAGTGGTGGCAATAATATCCCAGGGAATGCCGGCATAGACTTGATTCTCTGCATGGATTTTGGCGTATTCCGCTTTTAATACCGCGTACTCAGGATTCTTTGCCCAATCGTTTAAAAAATCCCTCACCGGCACGGAAATCCGGCTGGCGATATTTGCCAACGCGGTCTCCACGCTTTCCGCCGCAAACAATTGGTGGCGTAGCGCCGTGGCATCAATATCCAGCTCGGACTCTATCGCCTCCATCGCCCAATCGGGAAAATTATCCAGATAATACGTGGACTCGTCTTTGTTAAAGCCGACCAACGCGACCCGTTCGCCGTCGGCCACACACGCACCAACTTGCCGCCTGACATCGGCATTCCACAGCGTATCGTCGTAATAATCCCGCACCGGTAAAAATGTCAGGCGGGCTTGCTCGCTCTCCGGCAGCGTTGCGGCGATCATGGCAGCCCGTTCGGTCCATTTAAACGGATTGCGGATGTTTCTGGACTGAAAGGACGAGCCGACAATTACCAGCACCTCGTCAGCAATCTCCAAGGCTCGGCGTGTTAGTTGCTCGTGCCCCTTGTGATAAATTTGGTAACGGCCAATCACAATGGCTTTTTGGTATTTAGTCATCGCTCTAGCCTTAATGTTTGGCCGCTATCGGCATTTGCCGGCCGGCGCCAAACGCTCTGGGTCGCACCCGAATGATGGGCGGTGCTTGCCGGCGTTTGTATTCGTTGCGGGCTATCATGCCTACGATGCGTTGGTACACCGCTTCACCGGCAGCGGTGGCTCGATAGCCAGCCACAAACTCGCGGGCTTGCTGATATTCGTGGTCAGCCAGCTGTTTGCCTTCGATCAACAGTTTCAAAATTTCATCCAATACCTCGTAAGGCGGCAAGCTATCGGTATCTTTCTGATCGGGCGCCAATTCTGCGGAAGGCGGTTTAGTTAAAATCGCTACGGGAATAATCTCGCGATTGGCGCGTTGGTTGATATACGCGGACAGGCGGTACACCTCGGTTTTGTACAAGTCGCCGATCAGGCCCAGGCCGCCATTAGTGTCACCGTACAGCGTGCAATAACCCACCGATATTTCGCTTTTGTTACCGGTGGTGAGGACCATCGCGCCGGAGTGGTTGGAGTAAGCCATCAGGATGGTGCCGCGTAGCCGAGCCTGCAAGTTTTCCAAACTCAAACCACGCAATTCATCGTTAAAGCTGCTTTGAAATTGCCCCCCAAAATCATTGACCAGCGTCTTGATCGGATAGCTGAAAAGCGTTACGCCCAAGGCATCGCACAGTAACTGCGAGTCGCTCACCGAACCGCTACTGGAAAACGCCGACGGCATCGTGATGGCGATGACATTTTCCGGCCCCAAGGTCTCGGCGGCAATCGCAATCGTCAACGCCGAATCAATACCGCCCGACGAACCCACCACGACTTTTTTGAAGCCGCAGCGCCGCACATAGTCTCGTAAACCCAGCAGAATATGTTGCAGAATGAATTCCTGATCATTATCTGCTTGAGGTTCTGCTGGTGGCGGACTGATTTGAAATCCGCCTTCTGCAAAACGCAGCGTATCGATCACCGTTTGGAAAGCCGGCCATTCTCGGGCAATTTCGCCATCGGCATTCACGGCAAAGGAAGCGCCGTCGAACACAATACTGTCTTGTCCGCCGACTTGATTGACATAAAGTATCGGCAGCTCATGTCGGCGGGCGGCGCCGCAAATCACTTGTTGGCGTTGCGTGCGTTTACCGATATTGGACGGGCTGGCATTGATGCTGACCACCAAGTCCGGGCGCATCCGGGCAAGTGCTTCGTAAGGATTAACCGGATAATCGTCGGCGTTATCGTTCCAACCGTCCTCGCAAATCATCAGCCCTACTTTATAACCGGCGACGTCGATACTCACCGCGCCCTGTTGACCCGGCTCGAAATGACGGCGCTCATCGAAAATATTGTAGGTGGGCAACAGTTGCTTGTGATATTCCGCAATAGTCTCGCCGTTACGGATGGCAATCAGCGCGTTATACAGCGGCTTACCGGGGCCGTTTGCTTTTATCGGCGTGCCGACAATCGCAACGAGGTCCGGAAACTGCGTTGAAAAAGCAGTCAGCTCTGCCAGCGCTTCGTAGGCTTTGCGAATAAAGGTCGATTCGTTTAACAGGTCGCCAGGGTAATACCCGCACAAGGACAACTCCGGGAACACTAACAATTGCGCCTGCTGCGCGGCGGCTTGGCGATAAGCATCTTTGGCAATCGCCAAGTTGCCGGCAAAATCGCCGACCATGGGATTGATTTGGGCGATGGCGACGGTCAAGGGACAAGTAGACATAACAATTCCTATGCAGAATTTAGGCGTAGTGATTAAAAATCTGCCGCAGATAGGCAATAAAGGTTTGGTCGTTGCATAAGGTCTTGCCGGGGGCATCGGACAATTTCGCCACCGGGTCGCCGTTGCAGCACACCAGCTTCATCACAATATTCAGGGGTTTGGGGCCGCCAAGATCGTTAGTTAAATGGGTGCCGATGCCAAAGCCCAGCTGAATGCGATCCGCAAAGTGTTCATACAGGCTAATCGCCTTGGGAATATCCAAACCATCGGAGAACACCAGGCGTTTGCTATGCGGATTGATGCGTAGTTTTTGATAATGGCTGATGGCTTTTTCGCCCCAAACCACCGGGTCGCCGGAGTCATGCCGCAGGCCGTCAAACAATTTGGCAAAATACAAATCAAAATCGCGCAGAAAGGCATCCATGCCAATGGTGTCGGTCAACGCCACACCCAAATCGCCGCGAAACTCCTGCGCCCAATCTTCCAAAGCCATGCGTTGAAATTCGCGCAGCCGCACCACGTGGGCTTGGTAGGATTGCAGATACTCGTGAGCCATGGTGCCTATCGGCGTTAAACCGAATTTTTTGGCCAGATACACATTGGACGTGCCTTTGAACAAGCTCGGCACTTCGGCTTGAAACGTCCGCACCACTTCTTCTTGCCAGCTACCCCAAGCGCGCCGGCGCAAACCAAAATCGAAAATCTCGAAGGCATGGGTTTTTGCGGGGTGCTCGGCAAAGGCTTTAAGAGTGGCTAATTTTGTCTGCAAGCGGCGGCGGCCTTCCGCCAATAACGCCGCTTGGTCGAAGCGGCGAAAATACAGTTCCGAGACGATGTACAAACAAAATATCTCGAAATTCATCACATGCACTTGCGGACCCTGGGCTTGAATTCTGAGGGTGTCGCCTTCGGCAAATGCCTTGATGTATTTGCTTCTAAACCGAAACAAGGACAGGAACTCGATGAAATCCGGCTTTAAGTACCGCAGCCCGGCTAAATAGGCCAGTTCGTCATCGGCAAATTGCAGGGAACACAGGTGATCCAGTTCTTGTTTGACATCAATCAGCAAGTCGGCCAGCGGGTATTCCGGCGTACTCCGGCAGATAAAATCGTATTCGGCGCTGGCTTCCGGGCGCTTATGCAGCATGGTTTGCCACATCGGAAATTTGTACAAATCGTTTTCAAGCAGGCTTTTGACGATGGGAGTCATGTGCATTCCTTAGTATGGGTTATTTTCGGGGACCAGTTCCAAAGCCATTTCGGCGCTGGTTGCCAGACGAATGTCTTGTGCGCGCAGTTCGGTAAAAAATTGTTCGACAGCCGCTTCGAATCCACTGACAGGACTCATGCAGTCAGTCAGGATCACCAGTTTGCGTTTTAGCTCGGCGGCGCCGAACTGCAAAATGTCGCTGATCGTTTCCTTGACGCAATGGCTGCTGGCTTGGCCGGCGATTAACAAACGATCCGACTCAGCGAGCATTTCCAGTAAGGCCTGATTCAACTGCGTGGCCTGATCGGCAGGGTCCGGGATGACGGCTTTTAGTGCGGAAAAGCTTTCCGTCCAAATGTTTTCACCTTTTTGCACCAGCGTAACGGGTTTGGAGGTTCGCGTTTCCCAATGGCTTAAGGCTTGCGCCAACTCGGGGTTAAGCTTGTGTCCCGGCGTCCCGATTAAACAATGCGGCGGCCAAAGGATAAAAGGCCGCTGCATCTGTTCCAGTTGTTGCAGGTAGTTTAGAACATAATCGTTTTGCTCCGGTGACACCGGTGTGACGGACAGGCGATAACGGCCTGCTAAAAAGTCAGCGGCGGTCACTCGGGAAAATGGGGGTGGGGCTACACCCTCTTCAGTTAGCCAAGAGCTGTTGTGTGCCAGATCGATCATGTGATGGGTGTCGAGCGTGGCGATAACGCCGGCAATGGCAAGTCCGGCTTGTTCAATCAACTGCGCCAGTCTCAGGCAATCCTGACAGGCGCCCGGCACGGGCAGGGCCGGAACATACCCTTCGGGGACGTGATCGCAAAAGTCGTTTTGCGCATCGATGATCAGTAACTGAGTATTTGCCATGAGCTTTAACCTGCGACGATAGTTGATATGGGCTTAGCTTAACCTTGTTAGTTACATAATGCAACTAACAAAAATTTATCGTGCGCTATTTTGTATGCAGGTATAGTTATAATTCTTTACTAACTAAGATACCTCAAGTAGCCCAACTCAATATTGCTATGCTCGAACCCATTATTTCAACTGTTGATATTGTCTTGCTGATCATCCAAGAAGATCGCTTGTGCGTTACGCTGTCCAAGCGCGACAAAGAACCTTACGCAAACCAGGAAGCCTTGCCCGGCGGGTATATTCACGCGCAAGACGATAGGGATTGCCTGGACGCCGCGGTACGCATCCTGCAACAAAAAACCGGTTTGCTGCCGCCCTATTTAGAGCAACTGAAAACCTTTGCCGGCGCAGCGCGGGACCCACGCGGCTGGTCGATCTCGGTGGCGTATTTTGCTTTGGTCGATGCCGATTTGATCTTGTCCGCAAACCATCCCGGCCTGACTATTTGTGCAGTGGATGCCTTGCGGCGCTTACCGTTTGACCATAACGACATCATTGCCGCGGCGGTGGAGCGGATTCGTAACAAGTCGCAATATTCCTCCTTGCCTTGTTACTTGGCCGGTGAAACCTTCAGCCTGCCAAGATTGCAGAAGATTTACGAGGCTTGCTTAGGCGAAACCCTGAACAAAGTCAGTTTTCGACGAAAAATGGAGGAACTGGGGGTGCTGGAAACAGTAGAAGGGCAAACCGAAACAGCCGGCGCGCATAGGCCCGCGCAGCTTTATCGGTTGAAAAGCGAATTTAAAAATCAGTTAAAACTATTGGTGCGCGGATTATAGCGCCCGATCTTGTAGCTTAGTGCCGACCTGTTTCGGCATCGCTTTTTTGCATTAAGCCATCCAGCGTCAAGCCGCAACTCGGCGCAAACGCCTGTATAAAAAACACTACTTCCGGCTGCTGCAATTCATGAATATTCTGAGCCAACTGCGCGGCGGCCAGTTCAAACTCGGTGTTGCCGGCTTTGAGTTCGGCCTGGCATTTTAGATAAGCGGAAATCTTGTCGGCCGCTTTGATGATTTGCTGATGAGCATCCGGCAGGCTTTCGTGTTGAATAAATGCGCGAAAATCCTCGCGCAATGCGTCCGGCAACAAGTTCAACAGCTCGGTTTCGGCCTGTTGTTCGATTTGCTTGTAAGCGCCGAGTATCGCCGGTGAGTGGTATTTGATCGGTGTCGGCAAATCGCCGGTAATCACTTCCGTCACATCATGATACAGCGCGGCGGTGGCAACCGCATTGGCGTCGAGTTGGCCGTCAAAATAGCGATTTTTGATTAAGGCCAGCGTGTGGGCAATCACCGCCACTTCCCAGCTATGCTCCATGACATTTTCTTCATGGGCGTTGCGCTTCAAACCCCAGCGCTTGATCCAGCGCAAGCGCGATAGGTACGCATAGAAGCTGCTGCTAATGGCTGGCATTAATGATCGCTATAGGTTGTGGTGCAGACTTTGCGTTCATCGCAATGCACGGTTTTTTTGATGGTCGTGGGCTTTTTGGCAGATTGATTGGCGGCCAAGTTCTCCGGGCTGTCCACGTATTGGCTCGCCGGTCTGATGCCGGCTTGGTTATTGGCTAACAAAGTCAGCGTATTGCCGGTTTGCGTGATCTGGAAATATTTTAAAGTATTCATGCCAATCAACACTTCATCCAGGTGGTCGTTGATGTGCGCATCAAGATTTTTAATGACAGCACTACCCAGAACCAAGCTTGTGATTTGAGTCGCGCGATCCGCTACTTTGCCGCCGGCGGTATTGGATTGCACCACGCCGCCAAACGGCAAACCGGCTTGGATTGCCATACTGCTCGGAATCACGGTTTTGGTCGCTCCGGTGTCGATTAGAAAAGGCATCGGCACATTATTGACTAACACCGTACCGCGAAAATGGCCTTGCGGGTCGGTTTTTAAAACCACGCCGCCGGCTTTGGGAGTAATCAGATTAGATTGTGGTTGGGCTTGCGGAGCCATAGCCACCGGAAGCGGTATCTCCGTCTGCCTTTTGGACTGTTGGAACCTCAAAAAGGCATCGGCGCCGTACCACAGGGCGGCAATGGTTAAGACCGGAAACAAAAGATAGCGAATGCCGCTGTGACCGGATTTTCCGCGATCCCGCTGCGTCGTCCGATGAGCGACCGCATCAGGGCCGGCAACTTTAGACCCTGGTTGATATTTTTCCCGGTAGTAGTCGCGATCCTGTATGCCCATGTTCCGTTCCGAC
>Ga0123391_1095825_pt1 | contig 27993 bp, 44 predicted proteins | sample T3HHNH4metaT_FD_89919 | JGI IMG/M metagenome (GOLD analysis project Ga0123391, IMG submission 89919) | Methane-oxidizing artificial microbial communities from Washington, USA to study methane cycling - T3-HHNH4 metaT (Metagenome... | ecosystem: Engineered > Modeled > Simulated communities...
AGCATCAAACCGAAGCCATGCAACACCTGTATTTCGAGGATCAGACCCCATGACCACCGCGCAACGCCAACGTGCCGATCAGTTATTCACGGTACTGGCTTATGAATATGACCATCATCTGTTCTTGATGGCCGATAGCAGCATTGGTTTTGGCTTTCTGTGCCGACCGCTGACCGGTGCCGATGCCAGCGTTTCCGCGCGCGTCAACGTGTTGCTAAACCAGGACTGGCCGACTGACACCTTGTTGCAGGTGAGCCTTTGGACTTCGCCTGACATCGAAGAATCGCTGGCGATCATGCAGACCCGGCGCTTGAAACAGCAAAAGCCAACCTATAAAACCATGACTCAAGCCAGTATCGAGTTTCTGCGACAAGGCACCACCAAACCGCCGGAATCGATCTCGGGGGCTCGCTTGCGGCGCAGTCACATTTTCGTGACCGTGAAATTGCCCATGGCACATCCCCGGCCCAGTGAAAGTGACATCCGCCGGGCAACCGAATTGCAACTCGCTACGCAACAGTCAGAAGGGAGGTGATGGAAAACGGACGAATTACAACACCAAAATTCGCCCCGAAAACCACGAAATTCGCGGGATTCAGGCTAAAAACAAAAAATCTTGAATTCCGGACAGTTTAGGGATGAAAGTGCGGAAATATCCCGATGAATATCAGAAAAATAGCCCCAACAGTTGCGGAATAAATACCGTTTAAACGCCATTTATTCCGTCATCGAACGCGTTGTAAAACACGCAATAAATGATCTGCGGTCACATTCTCTACCAAGTTTTTATCGCTATCAGGAAAGCCTACCAGCTCCCGTTTCGGCAACCCAGGATGATTAACCCGCTTTCTGACAATACCCGCAAACGCCAAGGCTTTTCGATTCTTTGGAACAATCGTATAAGGGTCGGTACCGCCATGGTGAAACCCTGCCAGTTTGGCATCCCGCGCGCCATCAAAACCTAAAATCAACGTGTCGTCAGATACTTGATAATTCAAACTTGCCAGCATTCGGCCGGTCCGATTTAACGGTCCACCTTTCCTGTCACCCGCTGCAAGCGTCAAAGGCGACAACGCCTTCCAATCCTTACCTTCCGGATCAACTCCTGCCTCATGCCGCCGCCTATTCACCCGTAACAACGATTCGCCGATGCTACCAAGCATCTCTTCAGGTGTTGCAATTTCCCGGCGGATTGCCTCCATCATCCGATCTAAATGACTGGCCTCAAACTCTATCTCAAATTGCATAATCCACCGCCGCCTATATAATAAAGGAGTGAATCGGTCAGACTGCGCCTCGCGCGCTACTGCACAGTATCCGATCCATAAACGCGACCCTTAAAAGGTCGCGTTTTTTATTTCTTGAAAACCATCCTGCCGGCCCGCTGCCGATCAAAGTAACCCTCGCGCGCCTTTTCCGATTTTTGCGACCCCATAAACACCGTCGAGCCAGTCCAACCCGTCTGTCCCCACTCGAAAACCGCATACGCAAATTCATTTTTGCCGTCAATTTCCAAAGCCCGCAAATACCGACGTTTTAACCGCCAGCGACCTTTTTCTTTGGCATCCTGTACCCAAACCCACCAGATTTCATCCGGCTCGATCAGCGTCATTGCCAACAAATTGAGATATTGCAGCCGATGCTCCTTATCCGTATTCGCCAGCCACTTAAAATCGCCTTTGCCATCCTCGAACAACGCCTTGGTAATCGCCAGCGTACTCCCTGCCGCATCGGTAAACGCAGCGCCTTGCTCCAACGTCGCGCCGAAAATATCCAAAAACTCAGTCACCGCCGCTGCCGGGGCGATATCGGCTGGCAACAAAATATTCGATGAAACCTTGGTCGGCTTCGGCATGTCCGGTACTTTAAACCCAGTCGGCCATGGCTTATCGCGCTGCTTCAATACAGCGTCGTAACCCGTCAACGGCGGTACCGTCAGCGGTTCCAGATACGCTTTGCCCGGATTGTATGCAAACCCCGGATCGATCCCTTTCGGCACCCGCACCGTGCGCGGATTGCTGCCTTTAGCGCCAACCGTCTTTTCTTCCCACTCTATCGCAGGCGACTCATCTGGGCCGGATTTTCCTTGAGATGTCCATAAAGCCTGTGCCTCAAATTCGGATAATGAATCAGCGGTGCAATTACATCCCCAAGCATTTTGCGGGTAGTAATAGCCCCAAAATGGATCATCAATAGGCAACGTAATGCCATCCAGTTTTTTATGTTCAATCCTGGGGTGTTCTATAGTGTGATGGTTATAAGTCAGATAAGGTCTTAGGTGTTTGACTGCCATTTGCTGTTGCCAGCGGCCAGCGTTGTAAGACTGTTTAATGTTGGTATCGTAGATAATCTTGCTACGCCAACCCGGCGTACCGTTATACGACCAAACATGTTTTGCAACGATATCGTCAAACCGCAGCCGAAAATCTTCATAACCGCCGCCGTTCTGCTTGGCGTCGTAAATCGCGTTATAAAAATCCTCGACTAGCGCATCCTGAGCCGCGCCGGCTACTACAAACGCATGGCTATGCTGCTCCTGCCAAATATCGGTCCAGCCGGATGTTGGCAGCTGGATTTTTGCCTTATAGAAATCGATGGCTTCCTTAAAGGGTAGTTTTTCAGGCTTCAATTGGCATCTCCCAATACGCCAGCGGACCTTCTTCGCGAATAATCCGACCGCGAAACGGTGGTGCCAGTCCTTTCAATCGCCAACAATATAAGCGCTTTGTACGGTAATCCGTTGTCAACTGACGGCGTAGTTCACGCAAATCCGCACGGGTAATCGGATGACTGGGCCAAGCTAAATCAGCACCCATCTGTACCTCGCCCCGACCGATAAAATCCAGAGAACACACCAAATTAAAAGGGTCGCCTGCATCAAAGCCGTTCCCCTCTGCGTATCGGCGCACCGTAGCTTGTTTAATCTCGATATGCACATTGCTCATTGAGATCCTCTCAAAATGCCAGCTTTAGAGAAACAAACGGTAGCGTAATGGTTATGACCTTTACGTTTTGATATTCGACCGGCATGTAATACCCAAGGCGAAAAAGATGGTTAACACGTGTGCCGGTTTGTAGTGTGTCGAACCATAACTCATTCGAAACTTTGACGATTAACACCGCGTGTTTGAAATCAAAAACCCATTTTTTAATCCACATCGCTACGCCCCGCCAAATGCGCCGCCGCCATCCCCAACTGCAACGAGTCCGCCCAGGCGGAACCGCTTAAATTCAGCGCCTCAATCCCGGCAATCGCCTCATCAAACGAACCGGCCGCTGCCACCACCGCCGCAATCTGCTGAATTGCCGCCTCTTCGTGCGGCATACACAACGCCGCCAGTTGCTGACTGTAATTGCCGACGATATCGCCGTCCGCCTGTTGCTTAGCCAGCGCTGCCAGCCGCGTCAAGGCCGCATTGGCCGCATTGGCCGGTGATGCCGCCGCCGGTTTGCCGGATGCCGTTAAAATCTTCGCATCCTTGCCAGCCCGTGGAATCTGCAAGGCGTTATGCGCCCAATCCACATCAATCTCCAGACCCATTGCCGCGCCTTTCTCCAGCACATCCACCAACGCTTTTTGATCGACCTCATCCGCCGTGTCGTAGCGCCAAACTGGCATGCGGTCTTCCGGAAACAGCCCGTTCAACAACACAATCGGCTTGATGATTTGACTATTCAGCGTCGGCTCCAGCTGCCGTACGTCGTGCAGCATAATCTCGCGGCGCACCTTGTCATGGATCACTCCCAGCGCGTTGGTGCTAGTCTTGCCGTCCGCCTGGCTGGTCAACGTGCCGCCCAGGATGGCCATGGACTGTTTGCGCTCCCAATACTCGGTCGCGTTTAAAAAGTCGGTGACATTACCCGTCGAGGTTTGCGTCACAAAATCGATAGTCATCGTGCTGGGCACGATGCCGGCACCGTCGTTGCCGATATTACGCACTGCCTTCAGCAGCTGGTCGCGCTCGTTTTTGCCGATGCCGCTGGGATATTTACCCAAGCGCAGCGGCATGCCGTACACCTCTAAAAACCGCTGCATGTCGCGGATGTTGTAGGCCTTATACGCATACGTCCACGCCAGCACCCGAAACAACGCCGCTTGTTCGATATACCCGGACTTGGCCCGATGCTCATGCACTACCCAGCCCCATTCCCTGAGCGGTTCCGGCGCGCCGTTTTTCAGGTACATCAGCGCGCCGGTTTTGATGTCGATGCGCAACTCGCGTTGCGGCACCCAGTTCAAGGCCTGCGGTACCCATTCCGCGCCGGTGCGCCAATCGATCTCCAACGCAGCCAGGCCCTTGCCGATGGCATCGGTAATGTCGTACTGCGCGTCCTCAAAACGCGGGATTTTGCATAGCATGTCTTTTAATTCCTTGGTGCGGTCGATCTCGGCCTGGGTAGCATCCTCGCGCGGGTGCAAATCCCAACCCAAACCGGTCACCGCGCGGCGGCGTTTGCCCAATTCGCTGAAGATATGCGGGTCTTGCTCTTCCACCAGCTCGAACAGCGTGGCTTGGTCGGTGATGTAACCCTGGTCGGCTTGGGCGAAAGCAGCAGCCAGCCGGGTTGGGTCCAGCGTGTTGACGCTCATGTAATTGAGCATATGGCTTTGCGTGGATCGCGCCCCGGCTTGCAGGGTTTCCAGGCCTTTTTTGCTGACCTGGGTCAGTTTCGCTAGGGCGGCTTTGGCTTGTTTAATCATCGTCGGTCTCCATTGCATAAGACGGCTTTGCGTAATCAACATCGCCTAACAATGCATCACTTGGAAACACCATCGTGTTCATTTGGTCGTATAGCTTTACAACCTGATTAAAAACAGCGCTTGCTAATTTAGAGTCATAACCAAACTCGTCAACAAAGGTCGAGAATGTCGAGCCTCGCCCATTGATATACAACCAATCAAGATAATCCGCAGCGATCCGCAACAACGCGACATTATTCAAATGCGCTGTGTGCCTCCATTTGGCTAATTCACGCTGCTTCAAAATTTCGGCTTTTTCTTCATTCACCCGATTCAATATCTGGAGCTGCTCGTCGTCGGTGAACTCGCTTAGATCAAACGCTGTATCAATCATCATCCCAATCCTCATCATAATCAGCACTGCGGCGGCTGGTAGATCGGCGTTTTCCGCGCCCCCCGCCCGCTGATGTGTATTTAAATTCGCCGCCAAACTGTTTGGCGATCTGCCACAGCATTTCCAGCGCGTCCGGGCCGTCGTCGTGGTCGGCTTCCGGCCAGAATTTCAATTGCTCGGTCATGGTTGACTGATTCCTATGCAACCGAATCAGGCCATTATTAACATGTGGCTGCAAACTGATAATCCTCAGGGCTTTGTCAGTATCCGGTTGCACCGGAATGCCCGGAAAAGCAACAGAACGGCGCGCAGCCTCTTTTATTAACTGTGTATGCAGAAAAAATTGAAACTGCACGGTTTCTACCGCCCACGCCACGCATTGATACTCAATCTGATAGTCAATCGCTCGGGTAATGATTAAATCCGGAACCCGCTTGCAGATGTCCGCTTCCACCACATCCAGAATCATCGTTTTACGATCCAAGCCGCCGACCAGAATCGCCGACGGGTCACCTTTTGGTGTGCCTTTCTTACCCAACGATGGGTCAATCGCTCCAAAAAATATCCAGTCCGCCAATCGGTTAACCCAAAACTGAATATTTTTGAACGGTGCGTTTTCATCGTTGCCAGCCTCGTTTTGCTGCTCCTGGCTAAAGGCGTCGTGATCGGTCGCCCGCATACACATCAAGCGATACAGAGGCCGCACATCCGGCCAGCTGACCACTGCGCCGGCATCCATTTCCGCTTTGTTGGCTTCGTAAAATGCTAACGCCTCAGCTTCGAACTGCTCCTTTTCCTCATCTTCACCGCTGCGGGTGTAAAGCGCTTCCCACTGATCCCATAAGTCCATGCGGTCCGGCCAATTGACGATTGACCGGAATATTTGCCGCCGCCAGCCGGGTTTGCGGCTAACGCGGTTAATTGCCGCGTCGTAATGTAGAGACGTACCCACGTAAAAAACGTCCATGCCGCCGCCCGGTCCGGCCAGGCCGATAACCGCTTTCAGCACGATGTCTTCAACCTTGTCGCGCTGGGCTTTGACTTTAACGTTCTCGTCGTTTTCCAAGTCGTCAAGAAACATGATGTCAGGCCGATGCGGGCCGTGCTTCATACCCCGGATTTTCTTGCCGGTACCGCCGATGCGAATCTTGATATTGTTGGTCGTTATCGCCGTCGTCGCCTGCCACACCCGGCCTCGGCCTGTGGCTTCCGGAAAATCCATTAGAAGGCGTGGATTGGTGTCCAGCTCTGCTTTGATACTTTCCAGCATCTCCGCCGACTGTTCTTCAGTGTTCATCAGGATGCCTGCCATGTGCTTTCTGGCCTTGGCCGGAAGCCCCAGCGCCTTCGCGCCACCTTTTTCATCGATCAATACGGCCCGGCAGATACACCACAACAGACCCAGCTGCGTTTCATACGTCGATTTTGCCTCGCCGCGCGGCGCTTCGTGAACTTCGCGGGCATCTCGATCACTATCGATACATGCCGGCAAGCGTTTGAAAATAAACCGATGGAAATCGCTGAAAAACGCGGTTGGCACGTAATGCGGAAAATACGTCTGGCAGAAAAATTGATAATCGAATAGACAGCGTTCACGGCGTTCCTTCGTCGCCTCAGGATCGGTGGCAAAGGCCTCTACCTCCAGCTCGATCTGCTGGCGGATTTGCTCGCCGAGCACCGCCAGCTCTTTCTCGAACTCGCGCCAGTTGCGGACTTCTTGGATGTCGAGGGATTCAGACATGACGCAGTCCACTCCATTGCCAATCCGATATACCTATCGGACGTTTAATCGATAGGTAATGATCTGCTCTGGCTAGCATGTCGTGATATAGCGCTATTTGGTTCCGTGATTGACGCAACAGATCATTTGGGCTTTTGCTCTCTTTCGCAGATAGCCTCAGCCATATTCCGGACCATTTATAGCAATGCGGTTTCGGTGATTTACGTGCCATTTCGCCGGCATAGCACATAGCCTCTCGCAATGTCAGTGGTTGTTTTTCAACCATACCTTTTCCCCAACACCGCCCCAATCTCATCAATATGCGGCTGCAAGGCCCGCAAGGCTTGCGGATCGCGCTTTTGCAGCAAATCGACCACGGTTTTCAAGGTGTCCAGCGCTACCGACAAGCCGCTAAACTGCGGATTGATGCGACTAAACGCCTTGGCGAACTTGGCGTGAGCATCGGCCAGCTGCGACAGCACACCGGCTTTTTCATGAGCCGGAATCGGCGAATTGTCCAGCTCGCGGGTTGTGGTCAACACCAGCCGGGCAAAATCCTCAATCATGTTTTTGTTCAGCTCGTCAATGCCTTGCTCGCTGATTCGGTACGCCGCCCGCGCCGTGTCCCAATCGTCGCCGCGTTCTTTTGCCAGCCGTTTCCATTCGCGCGCCGTGTCGTAGCTGACATTGCCGCATGCAGCCGCAGCCGTCAGCGCCATGCCTTCAACGTACATGCGGCGGACGTTGGCTCGGGTTTCCGGCGTGTGTGCCATGGGTTCCCCTGGTTACCAGTGAATCTGGCGTTTGATTAACTCAATCGCCGCAGCGGTAATTAAGCCGCTGATCGCACCACCCACCGCGCCGCTTTTGGCAATGTCTACGGCTTGGCGTTTGTCTTCCGCTTCCAGCGCGGCAACGCGCCCGCCCATGGTATCGATGTGCTTCATTAGTCGGCTCTCCATGGCGTTCATCTGCTCTTTGGAGGCATCTTCTATTCGGTGCAAATCTTTGCGGATCACTTCAATCTGCACCATCAAGCTTTGATGCATCACCCGCAGCTCGCCGGTCAACTGCCCGAGTGCTTGGGCGACGGCGGTATCGTTTGGATCACTCATGCGGCCTCCTCAATCCAACGCACAATGCTCAGGAATTCACGGTGGGATATGCCGCTATTCATTGCATCCAACAGCTGTTCATGCAGATCCACTACGGAGTCGTGCATTAACCAAAACTCGCGAACCGCACATTGATTTTCACGGTACATGTCTTCCAACTTTTGATTGACGGCCTCGTCAAAGCGATGCGTTATCGCGGTTTCGCTGATAAATGACCTTGCCAATGCCGAATGCTCGATAGTCAATGCGGAGTGAATAGTCGCTGCGGCTCGTATCGCCCGGTAGCCGCGCTTAATGCGCTCGGCTAAAAAGAAAATCTGTTTTCGAGTCATGTGGCCTCCTGGTTAGTAGTTTGCTGCATAGCGCCATCTCCATAACGGGCAGTAAAGTGTTTGCAGGTTGGAGCTTACGCGCGCGCGCGAGGCTTGCTTAGGCTGGAAACGTTTCCAGCGCTGCCGGTTTGGGGTGCCAGGCGTAGAGTGCGACGCCACACACAACCCGATAGGACATGCTCATGAAAAAGGCACTAGCGTATTTAATCACTCGGGCGGCGGGGCTATTCCTGCTGGCGGTATTCAAGGTATTACCCGTGGTCGGCAGGCTGTGGCAATTTTGCCGAACGCGGTATTTGATTAATCTATGGATACCGTTGCGCATCATCCAATGGCTGATCTATCTGCCGATACACGTGTTTTTAGTGGTAATGGTTAGGCCCTGGCTGGCCTGGGTAGCCGTGAAATGGTTCAGCACCGAGAACAAATTGGACCTGCAACCTTGGTTGTGCTGGTTCATGACGCCGGATAACCCGCTATCTGGAGATAAAGACTGGCAGACGAAGCACATAGCGGCCGGATCGGACCCATTGAGCGACGAAAACCGCATCGCCTGGATACGCCGCAACGGCTTTAACTGGTTTAACTATCACATCTTAGGTTGCCGCAATGACACGGTATTCGAGCTGTTCAACCTGGCGATACAGAACGAGCATTGGCTATGGGTGCGCCCGGACGGCTATTGGCTGGTGAGAGCCTACATCCCCTGGGGCAAGCGCTACTTGAATCTGTTCTGGGGTTGGTCTTTGTTCGGCGAGATAGACGGGCGCTGCAAATTTACTGTGACCACCCGCTTTAAAGATCACAAGCCGGGGTAAGCCATGTTTGCAAAACTCTACGGACCCGATGACCACCAAGTGTTAGTGAAGCTGGATGAAGGCGACGAAGGGCCGGAGGTGCGGTTCTATTTCAAACCCGCCGGTCTGGGTATCTGCTCCTCGGCGTTGATCTTCAAAGATGACACCGACGATGCCTGGGAGAAAGCCGAAGCCGCATTCGCCAGTATCGACGAACAAAAAGCGATGGCGGTCGTTGGGGAAATAAAAGAAAGCCTAGCCAAGCACTTTAGCGACGGTCAATCGACATGAGCCCCGACGAACTTAAAAAGATCGCCGCCAAAATCAGCAAGTGCTTGGCCCTTGCCGCCAGCGACAACCCCGCGGAAGCCGAAGCCGCTCGCCGCCAGGCCGACGCGTTGATGAAGAAATACAACCTCACCAGCGGTGATGTGGCAGCCGCCGAGGTGCATGAAGAGGCTATCGATACCGGCGCGCCGTACAAAATGCCCATATACCTGGGCCGCCTGTCCGTGATCATTGCTGAAGCGTTCGGTTGCGGCACCGTCTGCGAGCTGGGCTTCGTCAATATCAACACCGCCGTCAAATTCTTTGGCTTGGGTTTAAAGCCCGAGCTGGCAGCGTATACCTACGAGGTATTGCGGCGGCAGATCGGCAAAGACCGCGCCGCTTACAGCGCCACGCTCAAACGCTACAAACGCGCCAACCGCATCCGCAAGGCCGATTTGTTCTGCCAGGCCTGGGTCAGCCGCATCGCTCGCCAGGTCAACGCCTTTGCCGGCAACGAACAGGAAAAGGCCGCTATCGAGGCCTACAAAGGCCGGCAATACGGCGAAAGACTGGAAGACGACCGCCGCGCCCCGGCCAAGCCCAGGCAGAACAACGACTGGCAAGCCCAAGCCGGCGGCTATCAAGCGGCCAATGATGTATCGCTGCATAAACCGGTGCAGGGTAAGCGTGGGGTGTTGTTGGGGGTGCAGCAATGAGCAGCGGCCAAGAGCCGCCGCCGCTAGTGGGCTTGGTTTTTGTGCTGCTGAGCCTATGCGTGATGTGGGGATATGTCTATATGTTGCTGGAAGTGGCTATTTGGGGCTGGGACTACACCGTTCAGCGCTTTTGGGAGCGACTGGCGTCGCTGGGGGCCGCAAGATGAAAAGCCAGTTTTTAAGGTTGGCGCTAAAGAATTTTCTGGTATGGCTGTTCGGCTGGAGTATGTGGGGTTTGGCCCATCACGAGGTTGCTACAGAATGTAAATTGCTGGGCAAATTTTACGTTGGCAGCGAAATATTCGAATGCGTGAAGGTGGAGCCAAAGCCATGATTGAGTTTGTAGCAGCATGGCTTATTTTTGGCGGGCTGACAATTAATACCGGAAGTCCCCTGGCATCCTTCTTTTTTGGGGTTGTAACCGGCGTGTTCTGGGCTGTTTTTGTCACGGTCACTAAATGACCTGGCAAGCCCGTGTCGACAGCAACTACCAGCGCATCAAAGCGCATTACGAAAGCCGGGGCGGCACGCGTTGGCAGGATGTCACCGCAGATCCGCGCGTCTTTAACCGGGTCTGGCGCAACATGCTGCGGCTGCCCAAGGGCGATAACCCACCACCTAAGGAGTATCGATGAAAGCCTTTTTTGATAGACCGTTATTTACCGGATCGGCATGCATAGTGGCGTTGTTGATCTGCTTGATAGTCGACCGCCCGGCGCTGGTCGCTCGCCTGTGGTGTGGCCGGCAAGTTTCCCCCAGTTAACCAGCGCGTTACATTTTAGAACTTACCAAGGAGCACACAATGAAACTAGGCATAGACTGGAGTCAAAACTCCACCAAACGCGGCGTTGTCTGGCTAATCGCCGGCATCATTGGCATTTATTACAGCTGGGGCACTCATGACGTCAACCAACTGCTGTCGGTAGCATCCGCCGTGGCGGGCGGGTTGGGTGTGGGGGTTAAGGATTAAGCTAAGTAGCGGGCACCCAAAACCGTGCCCACGCACTTGACTTTATTTCGAGAATTTTAATGTTTAAACAATTACATAAAAGAATGTCGCTGGCTCTGATAGTGCTTTCATACAAATTATTGATTTGGTTTGCATCACGTAATTATTTTCTTTGGGTTTTATATTTGGCCTTCTTTGATATTCCTTTAGTTATGGTAGCCACACTGATTTTGGCAATATTGGCCGCAATAAGAGAATTTAAATGTTGTCTTGTAGAGAATGATGTGCCAATTAATTTAAGCCATTCTTTTTACGAGGAAAATAAAGAGAGGGTCATCAGAAGGCTTAAAAAAAACATGCGCAGATATACTAGCTCTGTGCCTAGCGTAAAAGTTTCTGAAAAATAAAGAAGATTCTATATCTACTGGAGGTTAGTTTTGAATACCCTGATACCAGGCGCACAAGTGTCGAAACAAGGTATAACACTCACCGTTGATTTTGTTAGTAACGGCGTAGTGTATTACATGAAGCATCGCCAAAAACCAGATGGAGAACCAGATTCATTAGCAAGTGATTGGTCTCGTTTCATAGGTTTATTCAGAGTGCCTATCTCGGAATGGAACGCGCAAACGGCTTAAAAACGAAGGCCTAGAGCCTCATATAGCGCGCCATTGAGCGCCCAACCTCAGAGGGCCTTTGAGCCCCTTTTTTTCTGGAGGAATCTATGCAGTTCGATCTTGAATTCGATACCAGTCATTTGACCTATATCTTACGTGCTGCCAGGCAGGAAATAGATCAACCCGAAGCGATGTTGAACAGCATCGGCGAATCTTTATTGCGGGTTAATCGGAAACGCCATGAAAAAGGCGTCGATCCGGAAGGCAAGGAGTGGAAACAGCTGTCCGATTTGACATTGGCAGAGGGGAATCGCAAAGGCGGACCGCTGAAAAAAACTGGACGGATGCTTATGAGCCTGCTCTATCAAACTAATAACGATGAGCTTCGCTTATGGTTTGATGGTGCGCGAGATGCCAAGCTGGCAGGCTTTCATCAGTTTGGTACCAATCCTTATGACATCGTGCCAAAGCATGCGAAGGTATTGGCCTTTGCCGGCATTGTAACCAAGCGCGTCCATCATCCAGGCCTGCCAAAGCGGGAGTTGATTGGCTTTCCTGATTCTGACAAGCAATTGGTCGAGAACGTCACGGCCGATCATTTAACCAGGATTTTGCAGCGCGCGAGGGCAAGGTGAACAATTAGGCATTTGTTCTACTTTTTGCGCTCTTTACCAAGGGTCGCCTTAATTTCCTTAAGTATGGTTGAGAAATCATCTACAGCAATGCGTACATCATCTGGCGCGACGACGCGATGAGTTTCAGGAAGAGCCGTTCGAAACGCCTCATCGGGATTAATAGTGCGCCCATCCATTGCCGTAATGAGTAAGTCATATCGTTCTTTGAGGCGAGCCTTTAATTTTTTGACAGTATTTTCAGAGTGAATAGCCATGGCAAATCCAGATATAAAAATGTTAAATAAGAAAGTTGAAATAGCCGAAGTAAGGTTAGCGTTGCTAAAAAACAAAATAACCGATGCCGATTTAAATAATGAAGACGATGTAATTGAATGCCGTGTTTTATTAAGGGACGTTATCACTCCGTTGAATATTGCGCTAACTGATTTAAAGTAAATAATCCCGTTTTTATCGGTAAGCTTGAGAGTGCTTACCACACCGGCGGCAAATAAATATTTTGTCGCCTTCCAGGCTTCTCATTACAAACCGCCATTTGTAGCCGATTAGGCGGCAGATTAGGGATTTGAATATCAATTCAATTCACGATTACAAAACCGGCAAACTACTGCTTCTTTTTTAATAAGCTCCGCGCATGCGGGGCATTTCTTCATTTCATCAGCAATTAGCTTGGCTTTGTTTTTGTTCGATAAGATCAGCATGTCGATACCCATGATGATGTTGACCACAACCCAAGTTGTTAACACATCGCCGCCGGAAATATAGGCGTTCCATGAAATTCCGATAATCAGCAAGCAGCCTGCAATCCCGATTAACCATTTCCCCATGTACATGTAGCCCAATCCGGGCAACACAATGTTTAAGCCAATTGCCAACGGCAGGCTTTTTTCCTTGATTTGTTTCTCTTGATTCATTCCGTTTCTCCTTTGTTGATGGGTTTTTTCTGTTTCTCTACAGGTACAAAATTTAACAGGTCTAGCACGATTTCTTCGTTCTCATCAAGGGTTCCGGTTGAAGTGGACCCCTTATCTGGATATAGCGGGACACCATAAGCGTTTCTAAGAGCCACCAAACTATTCAATCCAGCCATGCGCGCGTCTTGCGTAGGGAATGCGCGGCAATTGCGTAAATAGGCCAGTTCAGTTGGTGTAGTGGCTGCGTTACCTGCTCGCACGTTGGATATCACCCAGAGCACGTCAACACCAATGTCGGCTTCGATTAGGCGCTGAATATAGTCCAGGTCTGGCATGCGCTCGCCTTTTTCATACTTGATTTGAGCGTTCTTCTTAACGCCACAAATTTCTGCGAATGCCGGTTGACTTAAACGCAATCGCTCTCTTTCGGCTTTTAGCCGCTCTCCGATACTGGTATTCATAAAAAAACCTCAAAAACTATTTACAGGTATTCAAACGGGTGCTATGCTTAAGCCGTATTCAGCATTTAACAGCCAACAGGGGGCGATTATGACACCGCAAGAAGCTAAACAAAAATTGATTGAATCCGGCGTGACGGCTGCCGAGTACGCACGTCAGCACGGTTTCAAGTACACCCAAGTCGTTGCCGTCTTAAACGGCACCAATAAAGGCCGCTATGGCGAGGCTCACCGGATTGCAGTAGCGCTCGGGCTGAAACAAGGAGAAGCGGCATGATTACCGACGCCATGATTCGAGAGCAGGGCATTGATATTGGGATCAGGCTGATGCCCGTTGCAAATCCAAAACCAATTTCAGGATTGAAAGAATTGTCCAGAGTTTTAGTGGAAGAAAGCGCGGTTGAGCAATTCAACAGAGCCATGACTAATTGGTTTCATGGGTTGATGCGGGAGTTAGGTCAATGAGTGTCTTTCCGGTTGAGTTGAATATAGGCGACGAACTTCCGTCAGTTCGCACATTTATTGACGGCGAGCTATTAAATATTGATGTTGACCAGCAAGCCATTACGCCAATAACTAAAACGCCCGACGCCGGTGATTCTGGCACTCAGCGCGAAATCGCCCAGGTCCAGCTATCGGAGTGGATTGGACAGCGTAAATTTTCGGCAGCTCTTCAAAAATTACTGACGGTCAGTGATTTAGTGGAATTGCAAAAAGTAAAAGAAACGAAAGCTTACAAGGGTTTGGTAGTTGTAATCGATGGAAAACTACAGACGGTCAGTAGTTTTAAGCAGCTCTGTGACTCCATTGGGGTCTCTGAGCAGCATGTTAGTGAACAACTATTAAACCTGAAGACCTTTGGTCCAGAATTTGTCGAGTATTCGGATAAATACCTGGGGTTTCGCGATGTCCGTGCGTTGCGCAAGTTACCAGACGACGAACGTACCGCATTGATCGAGGTAGCTAAGTCCGGCGATAAAGATCAATTGTTAGATTTGGCCGAGTCGTTGATAGTCAAACATGCCAATGAAAAGCAATCGCTGCAAACCGCCTTGGCTGAACAATCTTTGCGCCTTGAAGATATGGAAAACGCCGAGTCCAAACAGGTCAAAGTCCTGAAAGCAGACCTGGAAGCCGAGCAAGCCAAGGTCGCTAGGCTACAAAGCAATGACCACCGCGTCTACAGCTTCGACCTGCAAACCCACTTGGTGCGTGAGGAGTGCCTAGCGCATCAAGCGGAAGCCGAACTGGCTTTAAACAGCCTGCGACAGCTGTTTGAAGACTGTGTAAACGACGATAACAAAGTCGAGCGCGATCTGCGCATCGAACAAGTGTGGGTCACGCTGCACGTCACGGCGGCTCGGGCGATGGATGCCTTGGCCTTTCTACGCGGCTTTGGCCTGGAAGGCATGCCGGATTCTATCGGCCATAAGCATTGGTTGACTGATGACGAGGCGCTGCGCTGGCTGGACGATTACGAGCGGGTTGAGTACAAGCATATCAAGGCCAAGATAGAGCGCCACGACAAGCGCGAAGCTGCCAAGCCCAAAGGCCCAGGCCGCCCCCGCAAGGACAAATAAGGGGCATGCGTCATGAGAACCAACCCACTCGTACAACGGATGGACAGCAATAGCCCCGCCGTGCGCACCACTGCCCAGGTTATCGCGCTACGTCAGCGCGACCCCTGGAAAGAGGCCAGCGAGAAGCAGCGCGATGTGGCGCGGGCGCGGATGGTGATTGTGGAAAAGCTGATGGATATGGAGCGCAACGGCTTTAGCGCCAACAAGGCGGTGGAAACCCTGCTGTGTTACGCGGAGGTGGGCAATCTGCATAACCATTTGGTGTGGGCCATGCAAACAGCCGCGAAAGCCGGGCGAGCGTTCCCCAGCCGCAGCGCAATCTTCGAATGGCTAAAGGTCGTTAAAGACGGCGGCGGTAGAGTCGATCTGTTGGAAGCGCACAAGGGCAAAGTGGTGAAAGAGCAACCCGCGTGGTGGGGCCCTGCGCTGGAGTATTACAACCAGCCCAGCAACCCGGAATACTCCGTCGTGTGGCGACAGCTGGCCGAGGTGGAAGGTTTTGCCTGCACTTACGACCAAGTCAAAAACTACTTGAAAAGCGTACCGGCCATGCTGGGCCGCCATAGCCCGGCACGGATTGGCCGCAAGCTGTATCGGCTTACCGAAAAGGCCTACATCCGCCGCTGTACTGAGCGGTCCTTGCCGGGTGACGTGTATGTGGCCGACGGTTACATGGCTGACATTTATCTCGTCAACCCCATCGACGGCAAGTTTCCCTGGCGTCCGGAGCTGACGGTGGCCATGGACATGCGCAGCCGCTTTATCGTGGGTTGGCGGGCCGATGAGCACGAAGGCACCACGGCCGTACAGAACTTGTGGGCAGAAACCTTCGCCCGCTGGAACCACGTGCCGCTGTTTCTGTACGTGGATAACGGCTCCGGCCATAAGAACAAGCTGATGAGCGACGAGATGACCGGCTTTTATGCCCGCCATAACATCGAGGTGATTCACGCCATACCCGGCAACCCGCACGGTAAAGGCTGGATCGAGCGATTTTTCGTTGAGGTGAAGCGCGACTTTTTGAAAGCCTGGCGCCCCGCCTTTTACTGCGGCGATGACATGTGCGACGAGGCCCGCGCGGAAACCATCAAGGCCGTTAAGGCCGGCCAGTTGCAAGCGCCCACCTTGCTGGAGTTTGCCGACGCGTTTAACGCTTGGATAGACCGCTACGTGCAACGCCAGCATCCGGAGAACAAGCATGTCACGCGGCAGCAGGTTTGGGGCGAACTATCGCCGCTGCCGCCGCATGCCGATTTGCTGGAGATGAAGCGGCAAGCGGTGGTGCTGACCGTCAAGCGGGCCAGCATTACCCACAACAAACGCCAGTATGGCCATCCGGACCTGCATGCCTACAACCACATGCCGGTGGTGCTGGAGTACGACTTGATGGACAACCGTGTGGCAGTGATCCGCACCCAAGACGGTCGCTGGATCTGCGATGCGCATTTGATCAACGCCATAGATGCCATCGACAAGAGCCGCTCGGAAGAACGCCGCGACAAACGGGTGGAAGACCAGCGCAAACGCTTGCAGCGCAAGGTGGACGAACTCAACGCCCGCGCTGGCCTGGTGATAGACGCCGATGCCGTCGCCAGCGATGCACAAACCCTGTTGGACCAAACCCCGGCGCTGCCGGAACCCGAGATTGAGATTGATATTTTTACATTTGAGTGAGGTAAGCACATGAGCACAAGAGAAGAAGTTTACGTAGCGATAAACGAAGAGCGCGATTACCAGGATATGAAGTGGGGGGCTATCGATGAGCATTCACATGAAGTGGGTTCATGGTTAACGATCATGCGTTATTTGTTAGGAAAAGCCGAAAGCGCTTATACAACGGCGCACGGCGATAGTGCCTCGCTGGATGAAATACGTCAGCTGGTAGCCGTTGGTGTGGCATGCATGGAACAGCATGGACCAATAAAGCGAGAAAAAATTGATTTAGTCGCAATGAGAGGCTCTTTATGAGCACCTACCCCGAACACTACACCCCGGAAGACATCCGGCAGGTCGAGCAAATCAAGGCCTGGATGGCCGAGCGCAATTACAAGCAGGCCGCATTGGCCCGCCTGGCCCGCGTGTCGTCCAGCTCGCTGTCGCAAATCCTGGGCGGCACCTACGCCACCGCGCCCGGCAAGCTGCTGGTTAACGTCGCCAACGCCATGAAACACGCCGACGACACCGCTAGCGATACCGTCGCCGCCGTGGAAACCAGCGTGTTCCGTGTGGCTAATACCGCCTTCCAGATGGCCCGCCGCTACCGCAACTTTGCGGTGGTATCGGCCTTTGTCGGCACCGGCAAAACCTTTGCCGCCAAGCATTACCAACGCACCACGCCCAACACGTACTTGATTGAGGCCACGCCCACTATGACCGTGCAAAGCCTGATCAAGCTGCTGGCCCGCACGGTGGCCGGCTTTGACGGCAAAGGCAGCATAGACGACAAGTTTCGCGCCATCGTCGATAGCCTGGTCAACACCGACAGCTTGTTGATTGTGGATGAGGCCGACACCTTAACCCCGCATGTATTGCACACCCTGCGCCGGCTGCGCGACCTGGCTAATGTCGGCATCGTGCTGTGCGGTACCGAGCATCTGACCGGCCTGATTCGGCCCGCCCACGGCCAATTCGACCAAATCCGCAGCCGCGCCGGCTTTTGGCCGGAAACGATACGCGGCATCACCGCCGACGATGCCGCCGCCCTGGTCCAGGCCGCGTTTGGCGACGAGGACATCAGCGACGAGGTAATCGCCCGGTTGTTTGCTTACTGCAAAGGCTCGGCGCGGATGCTGATCGAGGGCCTGGTAGCCGCCATCACTCAATTCCGCAACGGCCGCGAGCTGAACGTACAGCTGGTGGATGCGGTGGCTAAACAGGCGTTATGCCTGCAATCGGTGGCGTAGGGGGCTGTGATGCGTAGAGAAATGATGATGGAAAAAGCCAAGCCATTAAAGAGGGCTGTGAGGATTAAGGGGCATTCAAGCCGCGTGTTTTTTTACGACGAATTTCACCAACGGCGCGCGATGGAACATAGCTATCACGCATTTGGTTGGCGAATTTTGGCCGATAGCGAGGTGGCACTATGAGCATCTGCATCATCACCATCCGCGACACCGACACCGGCGTGGATATTCAGTCGGTTGAGGTCGCCGATCCGTCCGGGGACCTGGACACGCCGGCCATCGTGCTGGGCGCGGCCATGGTCAACAACGCCCAGCGTTACCTGGAGCGCCGCGCAGCGGCGATATCGCCTTATCAATCGCACACCCAGCATTAGGAGCAGACCATGACCGAGTTTATCCCTAAACGCCGCATCTCCGACGATGTGAGCAACAACATTTTGATGGCGTATCACCAACGCCGGCAGACCGACGGCAAAAACCAAACGGCGCCGCTGAACAGAATCATTGACGCGCAAAACAAAGAGATGCTGGAACTGGAGCACCAGTTATTCACCGCCCGCGCCACCGCCGTCATATCACTACTAACGACAGCCGTCATCCTGTACCAATGGCTAATGGCCCCCGCGCTGGAGGCCCTGTAATGTCTAACGCCTGCGTCATCCCTTGCCCGTATTGCGCCAAGGACATAGACATCATCCAGGGAATGGAAGTGCTAGCCGGTCAACAATGGACCGCGCTCCTAAAACCCCTCCCTAACAGTGTGATCGGTGCCTTGCTGCGCTATCTGGAGCTGTTTAAACCGCTCAAGCAAGAACTGCGCTGGTCGCGTCGGCTGGTATTGACTCAAGAGATCGTGCCGATGATGACTGCCGCGCAGGTCAAGCGCAACGGCATTGTTTACGCTGCTCCGCTGCCCGTGTGGGAAGCGGAGATGATGAAGCTGGTCGTCAACCGTCCCGAATCGTTAGTGCTGCCGCTGAAAAGCAACGGCTATCTGCTGAGCATGATTGCCGGTCGAGGTGAGCGCGCAGCGGCCAAGCTGGAGCAAGACAAGATCGAGCAGCAACGCAACCGCAGTAATGTCGGCGGCGCGCCGATATCGGTGGCGGCGTTGGCCGAGCAGGCGCAGAAGAAAACCAAGAGCAAACCGCCGGCCGGTTGGAAAGGCGCTGTTCCAGTACAGGACAGCTCGTAGGGTGGGTTAGCGCTAGCGTAACCCACCAGACAACCTACGAAATGACAAGGAAACATCATGGCAACTAAACGACAAAAAGCCCCGGCACTGGCCTACGCCTGCCAAACCAAAGAAGACACCCAGTCTGCAATCTGCGAACTGGGCCTGGTGCAACGCGAGTTAACCCGCGTGGAAACCGAGATCAACGACGAAATCGCCGCCATCACCGATAGCCGCAAGGTACAGATCGAGGCGCTAAAAATGCGCTCTGAAGCGCTGTTGAAAGGCATTCAAACCTGGTGTGAAGCAAACCGCTCGGACCTATGCAAGAACGGCGCAAAAACCGCCAACCTGATCACCGGCGAAGTCAGCTGGCGGTTGCGTCCGCCCAGCGTGTCGATTCGGGCGGTGGATAAAGTGTTGGAAACGCTGAAAGTGCTGAAGCTGGACCGGTTCGTTCGCACCAAGGAAGAGCCCAACAAAGACGCGATGTTAGCCGAACCTAAGGCAGTATCCGGCATCGCTGGTATCACCATCGTTAAGGGCGTGGAAGATTTCGCCGTCACGCCGTTTGAGCAGGAGGTGGTGTGATGACGAGCTTAGAACGGGCTGGCTTGCAAAGCCGTATACAGATGCTGCGGGAGTGCGCCACACTGTTGCGCAATGCCGCCAACCATGCCGACAGCCGCGCCGCGTATAACGAGGACATGGCCGCCGCTGCCAACGCCGACAACGAAGCGGACGAGTTAGCGGCGCAATTGCAGGACGCGCAGCCGTGAGCGACTTGGTCAAACACTTCCTCAAACAGGTCGGCATCGCTAAAAGCTGGGCAGAAAAGACGCTGCCCGGTTGGGATGACGACATGCATCGCGCACTGTTGCAGCGCCACGGTGCGACCATGATCGAGGGCCGTATATCTGCCAAGAGCATGAACGTGCCGCAGCTGGCTAAAGCGTTGGACGATTATGCCGCCCGTGGTTGGCCGCGCCGTAAGGAGTGGGCCGGCACCAAAACAGCCTCGCCTAAAACCGTGTCGCCGCAGATCGGCCACATCGTCAAGCTGTGGGGCAAGCTGGGCCAGGCTGGCAAAGTCAGCAACGCCAGACGCCAGGCGCTGCTGGCCTTTTGTGCCCGGCAAACCGCGCACAACGTGCCGGACCTGGATAGCCTGACCACCGAGGAAGGTCAGGCCATTATCGAAGCCATGAAAGGCTGGCTGGGGCGCTAAGGCAAGGCTATGGACTTCCCGGACGTCGACCAATCGCTATTAGCCACACTGCCGCCCGTGCTACGGGCGATAGTGCAGGCGCTGGGCTATGCCCGCGCTAGCGATTGGTTGCGTCTGCACGGTGGGGTGAACATCAACCTACCGCAGCACTACACCCAGGCGCTGGGCTTGTCTGACGAAGAGCTTAAACGCATGCGCGTCACGTTAGCGCCGCACCTGGATAGCAATGGCCGGTTTTATTGCCCCAAGATCGACAAGCTGTGGATTAAGCACCGCAACGCCGCGATTGTCGCTAACGCGGATTGGCAAAGCGGCTCCAAACAGGCCCGTGCGTATCTGTTATCGATCCGGCAAATATCCAATATCCGCCGCCAGGCCGAGAGCGACGATATACAAGTGGATTTATTTAAAAGCCCCTAGGGGGCACGGCTCCAGCGGGCGGTGAGCTAACTCAAAAAACACCCGCAGTCGACCCGGATTTCCTTACCTCCGTCCGGCGAATCGGCCGATTGGCCCCATGTTACGTGGCTTTGTTTTATTAACGGAGATCTATGATGATTCATCACCTAAAAACCTTTCCCGCATTTTTTGAAGCAACCGCGCGCCATGAAAAGCTCTTTGAAATACGCAATAATCGCGACAGAGGCTTTCAGAAAGGGGACGCCGTGATACTTTACGAATATGATCAAATCAACGATAGAGTGACAGGCCGGGAAATCATGGCCAAAATCACCTACGTCCTGAATTTTGCGCAGAAGCCGGATTGGGTGGTGTTTGGGATTTCGATAATCGACAACCCGGCTAATTGAAATACAGCCCCTCTAAGCCCCAATACACCCAATCCCGCCACCGTTTCCATCCCAAAAGTCTTTAAACGTTTCTACGGGTTTTTAAACGGGTTTTGAACGCGGTTCCGTTTGCGTTATCAGACGGTATCGCATCGAATACTAACACCGTCCCCCTGGAAACATTTCCAGCCTCGTTTCCACTCGCCCAAATCCGGATACTGGCCGCAACTGAATTGTTGAGGTCGTCATGTCCAAGCCCGCCGTCAAACTTGCATCGCTTGCCTTCGAAATCGCCGCCGATGGTGCTGTGCCCGGCGAAGCGCATTTATTGCCGGTCGGTCCTTTCCGTGCCGCCGATGGCAGGCCGGAAGATTGTGAAGCCTGGCTGCTGGACGCCACGATTGCCGCCAGCGTGATTCAACGTCTGCGCGACCGTAAGAACGACACCCTCATCGACTACGAACATCAATCCCTGCGCGCCGAATGGAACGGTCAACCCGTTATCGCCGCTGGCTGGTTTCATGACATGCAATGGCGCGATGGCAAAGGCCTATACGCGGTAGGCGTGGACTGGACCAAAACCGCCAAGCAACGCATCACCGATAAAGAGTACCGCTACATCAGTGCGGTGTTTTGGTACTACAGCGGCACCGGCGAGGTGCTGGATGTGGTCAGCGTGGCTTTAACCAATACCCCCGCCATCGACGGCCTGGATGATCTGGGCGAAGAAGGCATGGCGGCATTAAACAAACGTTTTTCCCTACCCGACCCCAATCCGGAGCATACCGATATGGCCACACCGCAAGAAGAGCTAGCGGCGCTGCGCGTGACGCACGCCAACACCGAAACCGCCCTGGCGTCATTAACCGCCGAACGCAACACGCTGAAAACCCAGCTGGCCGCATTGACCGCCGAGCACGACGCGGTGGTCGGCGAACTGGCTGCGTTGACCAAGCAAATCAACGATGACAAGGCCGCTGCCGAAGTGCAGAAAAAAACCGACCTGATCACCGCTGCTTTGACCGATGGTCGATTGGCGCCGGCCTTAAAGCCTTGGGCGGAAAAGCAAACCATCGCCGCCCTGACCGAGTATTTCGAAACCACCGGACCGCTGCCCATCACCCAACGCCAGGCCGGCGACGGCCATACCACCGGTACTGCCGCGCTGACTGCCGAACAAAAGGCTATCGCCGACAAGATGGGCGTGACCGAAGAGGAATACCTCGCGGCACAGAAAAAACACGCCCGCTAACTGCCGGCACCGTCATTTACATTAGGAGCAAACGATGCTGACACAAGCGCAAATCGACGCACTGAAAACCACGCTCCAGGCCAATTTCGATAAAGGCCTGGTCGCTACACCCAGCAACTGGAAAATGATTGCCCGGTTGATGAAATCCACCAGCAAAAGCTCAACGTATGCCTGGTTGACGCAATGGCCTTCATTTAGGAAGTGGGTCGGTTCGCGGCTACACAAAGCGATTGCCGAAAAAGCCTATACCGTCACCAACGATAAGTACGAGGCCACTATTGATGTGCAACGTACCGACGTGGAAGACGATGATTTCGGTCATTACGCCACAGTGGCTTATGGTCACGGCGAAGCAGCCTCTCGGCTGATGGATGAAATCATGTTCTCGGCCTTGCTGGCCGGCTGGTCTACCAACTGTTACGACGACCAGTTCTTTTTCGATACCGATCACCCGGTGTATGCCAACACTGACGGTACCGGTGCGGTTACCGCCACCTCGAATATTCAAGCCGGTGCCGGCGCGCCTTGGTATTTGTTCGCGCCCAATGCACCGGCATTGATCTTACAAGAGCGCGTGCCGGCTACGCTGGAGTCGCAAACTAATGCCAACCAGTCTACCAATGTCTTCGAAAACGACGTGTTCAGTTTTGGCGGCCGGTGGCGCGGAGCGGCGGCTTATGGTTTCTGGCAATGCTGCTACGGCAGTAAAGCCACGCTGGACGCCACCAACTTTGCCGCCCTTTACGACCGGATGCTGGCCCAAACTGGTGACGGCGGTATCAAGTTGGGCACGGTGCCTAATCTGCTGGTTTGCGGGCCAACCAATCGTGTCGCCGCTGAAAATCTGCTGACCAAACGCACGCTCGCGACCGGCGAAGACAACATCAACTACAAAAAGGTCGAGCTGCTGGTTACCCCCTGGGTAGCGTAAGCGCCGATTTGATTGCCCGCATTAGGAGACTGAAATGCCCAAAGTTTATGTCCGCGTTAATCCACGCAGCCAAATCAGCAAGCGCCACCGTTGCGCGATTGAGTTTACCCAGACCTGGAAAGAGCTGGAAGACATCGACGCCGCCACCCGCGCCGCGCTGGAAGAAGACCCCTATCTGGAAGTGAGCGAAACCCCGACCGTGTTGGTTGAGGTGGCCGCCGCCGTCCAAACCGCTGCGCCGGAAGCCAGCGGCAACTCCATACAACCCACCGAGAGCACAGCGCAGCAGGACTCGGCGGACGCCGCACAAGGAGATAGTGAGCAAGTAGGCACGGCGTCCGCTGCTGATGGGCAGGCAACGGAGATAAACGATGTTAAAGATTCTGGCCTTAACGGGGTTATTAATGACCCATCCGATTCAACCTCCGATGCGCCGGAAGCCACCAGTGGTACTGACGCAGGGAAAATTCCTGGTAGTCAACAGGAAACCCAGGCCATCCAGGATGAAGCCGGGGCCGAGTTATCCGCTGCCAAAACGAAGCAAGCCTCGGTAGCTGAAGCGCATGTTGATACCCGTCTCGAAACGATCAAAGTGGCCATTGCACAACTCGACCCCAACAACGCCGAGCACTGGTTAAGCGATGGTAAGCCGGTTATCGATGCTGTGTCTGCGTTGGCCGGTTTCAAAGTGCTGGCCGCTGAACGCGACCAAGCCTGGAACCAAGTTAAAACCCAAGCGGTAGCCGGCTAATGCCCTTCGCCACCCGCGCCGATCTACTGGCCCGCAGCAATGCCCGCCGCTTAGCGCAACTGGCGGTGCCGGCCGATAAGACCATGCCGCCGGAAGCGGCGCTGCGGGTTGCCATCGACGGTGGCGACTTGACCGGCTACACCGCTGATGAACAGGTCGCGTTGACTCTGGCATTGGATGCTATCGACACCGCGCTGAATGATGCCGAGCAGGTGTTGATCGGTGCCGGTGTGCCGGACGGCACCCAAACCAGTTTGCTGGCACGGATGGCATCGACTATCGCATTGTTTTATCTGCAAGGCGCGGAGCGCATGACAGCCGAAGTGCAAAAGGCTTACGACGGCGTGATGGACATGATCAAGATGTTCAAACGCGGCGAACTGGACTTGGTACCGGCACCGCCGCCTGGCCCGCTTGATCCGGTTATATCCGAAGACTTGGTGCAGTTTGAAAGCTCAAGCCGACGCTATGGCAGCACATCGACCGTGATCGAGGACTGGTAATGATCTCGCTGACGCCCGTGCTTGACCACCTGAGAACTAAGCCGTCGGATTTTACCCATGCCTGGTTTCGCGATTTCGGCATGGCGGCCGAATTTGCTCAGATTGACCCGAAAGCGCTGCCGGTGCCGGCCATATGGTTAATACGTGCATCCGACAAATCGGATTCCGTGGATACGGAAGGCCGCGCCGAGGATATGGATTTGGCATTCGATGCCGTGATTGCGATAGAGAACATTCGCACTCAACGCGCAGGCGAAACTGACGATGTGTTGCTGGATTATCGCCACGCTGTGCGTAAAGCGTTGCAGGGGTGGGAGGTCGCAGCCGACGTCAAGCCTATCAAATTCAAAGGCGGGCGAGTCATGGAGTACACCGCGACCGATATTTACTGGGCTGATCGATACAGATTTAACGCCCTGATTACCAACTATTTACCCGATCCAGGCCCCTACGACAGCCTGAATTACATAGGAGCACCTGCATTATGAGCATGGCATTTGATTACATTCCCGCCTCGTTGCGCTATCCGGGCGTTTACGTCGAGATCGACGGCAGCCAGGCCGGGCTGGGCGACGATATTCCGGCTGTGTTGCTGGTCGGCCAAAAACTGGCGGCGGGCACGGCAGCAGCGGGCGAAATTGTCCGCATTACCTCGGTATTCGATGCTCAGCAAAAATGCGGAGTTGGCTCTATGCTGGCACAGATGGCCGCGCGTTACCGGGCAATAGATGAAGTGTTTGACGTGTATGTTTTGCCCTATTCAGACAATCCCGCCGGCGTCGCCGCTACCGGCACGATTGTAGTGACGGCCGCCGCTACTGCCAACGGCACTCTGGCGATTTATGTAGCTGGCAAACTGATCGATGTGGGCATCACCACCGGTATGACCACGGCGCAAATTGCCACAGCCATTAACGCGGCGTTTACCGATTTGGACATACCGGTGACGGCTGCGGTTATAGGCAGCACGGTAACATTGACCGCCCGCCACAAAGGCACATGCGGCAACAACATCGACATCCGTTTGAACCTGTACGGCGAAATCAAACCGGCCGGCTTAGGGCTGACCATTACTGCCATGTCCGGTGGATCGGGCGACCCTGCACCCGGCAATTTGGCAACCATCATTGGTAGCAACCGTCGGTATCGCTACATTGCCCTGGGTATTAACGATGCTGCCACGCTGGCAGCCTGGCACACCGAAAGCCAGCGCCGGTACCAGCCGCCCGTGCAAGGCGGCTTTAGAGCCTTTACCACGTATCGTGGTGATGCAGCCGCAGTAATGGCGTTTGGCGAAACCAAAAACTACGAGCACATCTGTGATTTAGCGTTGGAGATTAACCCAACCACCACCTGGGAGAGTGCCGCTATGTTGGCAGCGGCCGCAGGCCCGCAGCTTTACAACAACCCGGTCGAATCTCTGGAAGATATCCAGTTGACCGGCATGGTCGGCGTGACGTATTTCGATGATTTCCCGACCGCCAACAGCCTGCTGTTTAAGGGAATGTCGGTGATGAAGGTAGCTAAGGATGGCTCATGCTACATCAAGAGCTTGATTACCATGCATCAATACCGGCCCGATGGCAGCGCCGACGACGCATACCTGGACATCAATACGCCGGAAGTGATGGAGCGTATCCGCGAGTCACAAATTGCCGCAGCCAAACGCAAGTTTACTGGCACGGCGGCGGCTGAGAATGACGAGGGCTATAAGCCAGGGTTGCGCATTACTACTAAAGATTCGGTCACCGCCTTGTTGTTGAGCCATTACCAAAATGTGCTGGTACGCGAATTCGGTTGGTGCCAAAAGTACGATTATTACAAGGCCAATTTGTATGTCGAACAAGACCCGCTCAACCCCAGCCGCTTTAACTTCCGCGATACGCCGGTGCCATTGTCGCCATTCAAGATACTGGCTGGCCGCGCGCAGTTTGTGAAGCGCGTTTAACGACACTTTATTGGAGATTGACACATGGCCCAATTAAACAACATCCGCACCGTGTCGGTGCCGTCTATCGGAAAGTTGCCGCTGGGGGAAAACCCCGGCACGTTTACCCCATCTGGCTTGACGCGTCAGCACAAAGCCGGCCGCCTGCCTACCGACGGCGGTTACATCACGGCCAGCAAGCCGGCCTCGCTGGAGCTAAATATCAACCTGCAAAGCGGTATCGATATGGATGCGTTGAACGCGGTGGCCGGTGAAGACGTAATCATCCGTCTGCAAGACGGCCACGTGTACATGATGAGCGAAGCGTTCGTCACGGAACCGGTAGGTTTTGGCGATGGTGAAAGCAAGATCACCATTATGAGCAATATATCTGAGCGGATTGCGTAGGGGGCGGTATGGGTAAGCGAGTCGCGAGGGGAGTTTGGGAATACGACAGCCGGGCCGACTTTGATGCGGACGGCGGGGCTGTAAGGTACGGCAATGGACTGGTGAGGATTAATAATATAGATTTTGTTTGTGCAAATGGTTTATTGCGTCCGCTAGCAGGCGAGACTGGGGCTAATAAGCGGCCTATTTTGATTGCAATAGGCCACAGCTTTATAGCGCAGGACTCTCCGACCATTGATGCGTTTTACAGCGCGACGTCCGGCAATGTGACTGCCGGTGGGTCTACTAATGCGGGCGTCACTGCGGTCAGTCATCTGTTGTATTTCAACGCGCTAACGTTATGTACATTTGATTATTTGCTGTGCGACATTCCGGCTGCTCAAATTACGCCGTTGTCTACCAGCAAGTTCACCAACGGCATATATGGCGCTAGCGGGCAAACGCTGATTAACGTCATTGATGCTGCATGCGATGTGTTATTCCGTCGCGCTATACAACTAGCGGATGGCGCGGCGGTATTTTGTGTATTCGATCCGTGGATCAACGATCTTAATGCCAGTGATGTTGCAGGACATTGGCAAGCAATTTGGCGTACGTGGCTGCGCATTCAGTCCAAAGCGATCGATTCGGGCATCACTCCAATCCTGCATTCGCCGTCTCCATCTACGTATATCAACACGCCTAACAAAAGCGCAAACTGGTACAAAGTGCGCGACCTAGTGCTATCAGAGGGCATCAAAAATACGGACATTATTGCCGTGAATACCTCAGACCTGTACCGCAATACTGCTCAAGCATCTGGATACCCGTGGCCGTTGGGCTATGCATCGGATGCAGAGGCGGTGGCGCTAACCGGTCACGCAAATGGCAAAGTATACTCACTGTTTAACCGACATGCCGATGCCGCTGGCGGGAATGGATTACATCGCAATGCAAGGGGGCAGGCGCTGTGC
>Ga0123391_1012298_pt1 | contig 24722 bp, 22 predicted proteins | sample T3HHNH4metaT_FD_89919 | JGI IMG/M metagenome (GOLD analysis project Ga0123391, IMG submission 89919) | Methane-oxidizing artificial microbial communities from Washington, USA to study methane cycling - T3-HHNH4 metaT (Metagenome... | ecosystem: Engineered > Modeled > Simulated communities...
GCCCTATACGCCATAATGATCGCTTTTACGACGGCTCATGTTGTTGCGTTTCATTCTGCGCACCGCCAAAGGGTGTTCTGAGAAGGTATCATGATATTCCATTCCTATAAACTGACACTGTCCTCCCTGCCCTTCATAGTTATGCTGAAAACCATGAATGAATTCCATCACGGTATGATCGATCAGGTACGCATTGTTCAATTGAAAGATAACTGTTTTGCCGTTCTCCAGATTGGCTAAAGCAGTCTTCAATGACATAAAGTTAGAGAAAATGGCCGCGCCGACTATCGATACCACAACAGAATCGGCATCTTTGGGTTCAATCACAAAATGAATTTTGAACAGGTTATTTAGCCTGACACCGCGCAGCATATGGATAGTAAATTTGGTGACGATACCTATAGCGACACCGATTAATAAATCGGTTGCCAACACACCGATAATCGTAACAACGAACATAAACAACTGTTCTTTACCAACGCCCATGACTTTAGCGAACTCTTTGGGCGAGGCCAGGCGAAAACCGGTATAGACCAACAATGCCGCCAATGCCGCCAGAGGAATACTATGAATCAGCCTCGGGAACAGCACCACGAACAACAACATAAAACTGCCGTGAAAGAAGTTGGCCCACTGGGTTTTTGCGCCGTTGTTCACGTTTGCCGAACTACGCACGATCTCGGCAATCATCGGCAAGCCGCCGATCAATCCGGCCACCAGATTACCCGCACCGACCGCTGTTAAGTCACGGTCAAGATTGGAATGGCGCTTATACGGATCAAGTTTGTCGACCGCCATGGCGCTAAGCAAACTCTCCAGACTGCCGACCAAGCTGATACTGACAACGGCTTCCCAAAACTCTACGGTGGCGAATTTTGAAAAATCGGGAAAATAAAAGCTGGACATAAAATTTTCGGAAATCGCGACCAAAAATTTCGGTCCGACGGTTTCTTCATGATGCGATAAAAAATGCGCATCCGGCAGGAACAAATACATGTGCTCATGTTCCAGGTCAAAATACCGCGCCAAGCCCATCCCTGCCAACACCACAATAAGCGGCGCCGGAATCATCTTTAAAGTCGGGTTTTTCAATATCGACCAAATAATCAATATCGCCAATCCGGTAAAACCGATAATGGCAATTTCATGATTAAGATTCAGAAGACTATGCGGGATTTGCGCGATAGTCGAAAACAGACTGCTGCCTTTCTCCGGCGTAGTTCCCAGCATGACATGGATCTGTTTAGCCATAATAATGATGCCGATAGCCGCCAACATGCCATGTACCACCGATGCCGGGAAAAACGAACTTAACCGTCCGGCTTTAAACACGCCCATTAAAATTTGTATTACACTGGCAACCACGATGGCAGCCAAGGCATAACGATAACCTGCCATCGCATCGCCTTCGCCGAGTTCCTGCACCGCACTTAACACCACCACGATCAAGCCGGCGGCCGGGCCGTTAATGGTTATAAACGATCCGTTGATGCGCGAAACCAGCATCCCGCCGATAATAGCCGTGATAATACCGGCCGATGGCGGAAAACCGGAGGCCATCGATATACCCAAGCACAGCGGCAGGGCAATAAGAAAAACCAGGAAACCGGACAATAAATCGCTACGCCAGTTTTCTTTTAAACCGGCTAAACCGGACTTTGGTAACTCTGACAGGGATGGTTCACTCATACAAATCCTCGTAATTATAAAAAGGTTCTAACGAGTCATAAGCGATAACCGTGCCAATTGTTTTTTTATTTATAACCCATTGATTTTAATTGTCAGTATTTTTATTGCCAAGTCGTGAATAAGGAATAGGAGGGTGCAAAACAACCGATCCGTTGTTGTTTTGCACCGGTGCAGAAAAAACGATCTGATGTTTTTGGCGTTAACCCCTTATTGACTACACTGCTCTACAAAGCAGGGCTTTTCTGTAATAATCTGTCGGCTAATCGCGTCGTATACAGTAGCCCAACAACATATAAAATTTGAATGACCCCACTTCCTCAAGTCGCCTCCGAGCGTGAATCCACTCAACCGGTTGATCAAGGCAACGCCGAATGCCGTTACCTTTCACTCGACAGGGACGCTATGCGCAAAGCATTACGGCAACAACTGGATGATGATTCGTTGTACCGCATGCTCATTGAAGAGCGCCCTCACCAATTCGCCGAAGCTTTAGTTGTTGTCGCTGAAAGCAGCCTACGCAGCCAGCGTGACATTATTACCGCCATAGAAAGTGTTATCGCGATGCCCGCTTATCAGCAACGCGTTCTGGCTTACGCACCCGGTACGGCGCAATTTATTCCCAAAGCGCACGGCGTTTTTTTCGGCTATGACTTTCATTTAAGCCCTAAAGGTCCGCAATTAATTGAGATAAACAGTAATGCCGGAGGCGCGTTGCTTAATGCCATTCTGGTTCGGGCGCAAACAGCCTGTTGCGATTCGGCCGGACTAAATGCGTCCGCGGTTCAAAATCCGGAACAGGCGTTTATGGCGATATTTCTTGAAGAATGGCAAGCCGAACGCGGTCAACAGCCCTTACATTCAATCGCTATCGTCGATGAAAATCCGCCGACCCAATTCATGCTGCCGGAATTTTTACTGTTCAAAAAACTGTTCGAGCAAAACAATATCAATGCCGTTATTTGCGATCCTTCCGAGCTCGATTACCGCGACGGGGCTCTTTGGCATGGCGATATGCCTATCGATCTTGTTTACAACCGCTTGACCGACTTCGGACTGGAAGCTGGAACGCTAAAACCATTGCGAGAGGCCTATTTGGCTGAAGCAGTCGTGGTCACGCCCCATCCAAGAGCTCATGCGCTATACGCAGATAAAAGAAATCTGGCGATATTGACTGATGAAACGGCGTTGCGGGAATTGGGCGTTGCCGCAGAAACCCGGGCGCTGCTTCTTGGCGGCATTGCCCACACCGATTGCGTACATAAGGAGGACGCAGAAGCCTTATGGGCCGCGCGCAAGCATCTGTTTTTCAAACCGGCCAAAGGCTACGGCAGCAAAGCCGCGTACCGGGGCGACGGGGTGACCAAACGAGTGTTCGGTGAGATTGTTCTACAGGGGAATTATGTGGCACAGGCCCTGGTGCGGCCTACCGAACGGCAATTGAAAGTGGAAAATGAAATGGTCGATCTTAAGCTTGATCTGAGACAGTATGTTTACAAGGGGCAGGCGCAGTTGACCAGCGCCCGTTTATATCAGGGGCAAACCACTAATTTTCGCACGCCAGGCAGCGGTTTTGCCGGGGTTGTAGTGATTTCAGACGACGGCAAGGGCGACCGGTCGGCCGCCCTTGCGCTAACTTAATCGAGAGACAGATTCTTTAAATAATCCCGGAAGTCGCCCTTCAACTCATCATGCTCCAGACCGTATTCAACGGTAGCCTGCAAATAACCGAGCTTTGATCCGCAATCATAACGTTTGCCTTCAAACTCATAGGCCAATACCTGTTCATCAGTCATCAATGCGGCGATAGCATCGGTCAGCTGGATTTCGCCGCCGGCGCCGCGCTCTGTTGTTTCAATCTTTTCAAAAATCGCAGGCGTTAAAATATAGCGTCCGACTACCGCGAGATTTGACGGAGCTCGCTCAGGAGAAGGCTTTTCAATAATCAGTTCAACTTGGCCTACCGATGGGGATACTTCCTTGGTTTTGACAATGCCGTATTTATCGGTTTCCTGAGGATTTACTTTCTCTACGCCCAATATGCTGCACTGATTTTTATCGTATTGCTCGACCATTTGACTCATGCAGCCATCGCCGTGACGATTCGTGATCAAGTCGTCGGCCAGGATAACGGCAAACGGTTCATCGCCAACGACAGACTTGGCGCAAAGCACCGCATGACCCAGTCCCAATGCCTCCGGCTGACGAATAAACACAAACGACACATTCGGCGGCACCATGCCCCGGACCATTTGCAATATTTCAGTCTTGCCACGGATAGTCAGCTCATTTTCCAACTCGTAAGCCTTGTCAAAGTGATCCATGATCACGTTTTTGGTCCGGCCCGTTACAAAGATCATCGTATCAATACCGGCAGCTACGGCCTCTTCAACGCAGTACTGAATCAAGGGCTTGTCCACAACCGGCAACATTTCCTTGGGGCTGGCTTTGGTAGCGGGTAAAAAACGGGTTCCGAGACCCGCAACCGGAAAAACTGCTTTTCTTATTTTTTGATTCATCTGAGACATTCTCGACAATACATATCATTAAAAAATCAAATACTGGACGCAGCATTTGATCATCCCTGCCCCCTTATAAAGAGCGATTTTTTTGGGCGATGAAATCGCCCTATATTTTCATTTCAAGCTAAAAATTTTCAACCAGTGTTGTAAAAACATCCGGTTGTTGGACATGCAGCCAATGTCCGGCGTCGGCTATGGTGCTGAAAGCCGCCTCTGGGAATAATGATTTTATATCCTCCAGCTTAACGAAGTCTGAATCGCCTCCTGCGATAAACAAGGCCTTGCCGGTAAACGGCGCTAAATGATCGGCATTGGGAAAGGCTGCGATATTGGGCGCCATCCGGTGAAAAATATCCAGGTCGAGTCGCCAGCAATATTTGCCGTCTTTTAGAATGAGATTTTGCAACAAAAACTGGCGATAACTCAGCTCGGGTATGCGCGATGCAAGCAGTGTTTCGGCCTGTTTACGGTTATTGATTTCAGCCAGCGGCAGCGCTTTTAACGCCAGGACGGTGTTGTCAAAACTGTGCTTGTAACTGACCGGGGCAATATCAGCCACAATCAGCTTATTGACCCTGTCCGGAGCTGTAAGCGCAAACCACATGGCTACCTTGCCGCCCATGCTGTGCCCCAGCAAGTTGGCTGTTTCCAAGCTTCGGTCGTCAATAAACCGCAACAAATCAGCGGCCATGGACGGATAATCCATTAACGGATGATGCGATGATACCCCGTGATTGCGCATGTCCGGCACATAAACATGAAACCGGGCAGACAGTCTTTGAGCTATCTGCCGCCAGTTACGCGACGAGGCAAAAAAGCCATGCAGGATAATCAGCGGGCTATTATCCGGGTCGCCGAATTCCTCAAAAGCCAGTTCCATGGTTTCCATCAGGCAAAATCGAATAATGCGCCCATCAAGCCGCCGAAAATACCGCCCCAAACAACCAGCCAACCCAGATGCTGACGGATGATAGCCTGAACCATTTCCTTGACCAGCTGCGGGGTTAATTCATTCAGGCGCTTGTCGATCACGGATTCGATTTTACCGACAATGTCGCCGCCGATTTTGTGCGCATCCAGACCTTGCTTTAATGCGGATTTAAAGCGGTCGGACTCGACCATTTCGGTCAAGGTGATTTTCATTTTTTCGGTAAACGGCTCTTTTAACGGCACCAAGGCTTCTTCGCCGCCCATCATCATCAACATGCCGCCAAAAGACGAGCCCATAATCGACGATACCAGCCCTTCGTATACCTTGTCATAATCAACGGCATTCAGCAAAGGCTCCAGATTCAACAGGTTTTTGCCTTGCTGTTCCTCGTTTTCAATAAACTGCTCGATGTTGTTTGCAGTAAAAAACTGCTCCATCATCAGTTGCTTGATAGATAGTTTGAACTCTTCAAACCGGGCAGGTATAACGCCTGAACCGTATAAATAAGGCACTTTCTCAAACAGCATATAAATTGCCAGCCAATTGGTAATCGCCCCGGATAGGGCAAAAAAGCCGATGGATTTAATGAATTGTATAGAGCTTGCAGAGCCGATAATAATGATCACAACCGCGATAAAATTGGTCATAAAGCTTTTGTTCAATAATTGTTCTTTCATCGTCTCTTAATAAATAAATCAGTAATAGTGCCTTCCATCATTTCTGCTGAAAAGCCCAGGGTTTCGGCCAAAGTGGGATGCGCATGAACCGTTAAGGCCAAATCTTCAACACCCGCGCCCATCTCCAACGCCAATACGGCTTCCGCAATCAATTCACCGGCATGGGTGCCGACGATACCGGCGCCAAGAATGCGCCCGGTTTGTTTGTCGCTAAGCAATTTAGTCACGCCTTCCTTGCGCCCGATGCTTAATGACCGACCGCTGGCCGCCCAAGGGAAGGCCGCTTTTTCATAAGCGATGTCCTGCGCTTTAGCGGCATTCTCAGTCAAGCCCATCCAGGCTATTTCAGGATCGGTATACGCGACGGAAGGAATGGTCAAGGCCCGCCATTCGGTTGCCATACCGGCCAATGCTTCGGCCGCTATTTTACCTTCATGCGACGCTTTATGCGCCAGCATCGGGTTTCCCACCACATCGCCGATCGCAAAGATATGTTTTACGTTACTGCGCTGTTGCTTATCGACGCTGATAAAGCCGCGCTCGTCGACATTAACCCCGGCTTTGTCGGCATCGATTAAATGACCGTTGGGCCGTCTGCCCACTGCGACCAGCACTTTATCGAACACGTCGGTTTCTGGAGCGTCTTTACCGCTGAAACTGACTTTCAAGCCTTCCGGCAACGCCTCAATATTTGTTACCTGGGTTTCCAGAAAAATATTGTCGTATTGCTTTTTGATTCGCTGCATTAACGGCCTGACCAGATCCTTGTCGCAACCGGGGATAATCTGATCCTGCATTTCAACCACGGTGATTTTGCTGCCCAGCGCATTATAAACGGTCGCCATTTCCAGGCCGATGATGCCGCCGCCGATAATCAGCAGTTTTCTCGGGATGCGCTCAAGATTGAGCGCGTCGGTGGAATCCATTAGCCGGGGATCGTCATTGGGAAACGACGGTATTTTTACCGGCTGGGAGCCGACCGCGATAATGGCCTGCGCAAACTCTATGGTCTGGGTGTCGTCACCGTCTTCAACCAACACCTGCGTGTCGGAAACAAAGCGTCCGATACCTTTGACAACCGTTACGTTGCGCTGCTTTGCCAACGCCGCCAAGCCCGTAGTTAACTGTGAACTGATGGTGTTTTTCCAGCCGCGCAGTTTTTCCAGGTCAATGTCAGGTTCGGAAAAACCGATCCCGGCCGATTTGATTTTCTTGGCTTCATTGAGCACCGCCGCCACATGCAACAAGGTTTTTGACGGAATGCAGCCGACATTTAAACAAACCCCGCCCAAAACGGGATAACGCTCAACCAAAGTGACTTGTTTCCCTAAATCGGCCGCACGAAACGCCGCTGTGTAGCCTCCAGGGCCACCGCCCAGCACCAGAACTTCTGTTTTCAATTGCACACCTTCAATCAATTAGAGTGTTAAGAATTTATTGGTATCTAAAAGGCAGATAACCATGCCCCTTTATTGGTATGACTATTCAATGGCATCAAAACCAATGGAATGCAGATGAATCTGATAATTTATGATTTTATTGAATTATCTGCTTTGACCATAAGTATCGGCGTCATCTGCGTTCCATTTTTGGTTACTGAAATTGTTACAGTTTTTTGATACTGACGAATTTGTTTTCAGGCGTTAATTCCATTTCAAAATAACCGTTGATACCTTGCTTGGTCAAAAAAGACTGAATCCTGCCCGCCGGAAAAGCGACTCTTCTGCCATCATCGGCGATAACGGAAACATTTTTGGCAATGCCTTGATAGACTTTAAAATACTGGTCATATGACAAGTTTAGTGCAAAGCGGATATGTTGATGTTGAGTCATGATGTAGGGGCGACTTTAGTCGCCCAGTATTAAAGGACGACTAAAGTAAGTTGATTTAACGGTTGTTTTGTAATGCTGCGATACGCTCTTCCAATGGAGGATGGCTCATAAACAACTTGCTCATGCCACCACCGTTAATGCCGAACGCCGCCAGTTGTCCCGGCAGGTCTTCCGCTTCATGACCGCGCTGTAAGGCACGCAGAGCGCCGATCATTTTTTCCCGTCCCGCCAGGTTTGCGCCACCGGCATCCGCCTTGAATTCCCGGTAACGGGAGAACCACATGACCAGCATAGAGGCTAAAATCCCCAAAACGACTTGAGCCGCCATCTGGGTGATGTAATAGGCCGGGCCGTAACCGCGTTCGGTTTTAAACACAACCCGGTCGACAAGATGACCGATGATGGTCGCAAAAAAGTAAACAAAGGTATTTACCACGCCCTGCATTAAGGCCATCGTCACCATATCGCCGTTGGCAACATGGCTGATTTCATGACCGACAACGGCTTCAACTTCATCGGCGTTCATGTTTTGCAGCAAACCGGTGCTGACCGCTACCAACGCACTGCTTTTGCTCATGCCGGTAGCAAAGGCATTGGACTCGGGAGTCTGGAATATGCCGACTTCCGGCATGCCGATTCCCGCTTGTCTGGCTTGCCTGGCCACGATGTCGATCAGCCATTGCTCGGTTTGATTTTGGGGGCGTTCGATAACGTGTACGCCCATCGCCCTTTTTGCCGACCATTTAGACATCGCCAAGGAAATAACGGAACCGGTCATGCCGATGATGGCAGACATGACTAAAAGGGCATTCAGGTTAAGGTCGATGCCTTGAGCATCCAGAGTGCCGCTTAAACCTAAAACATTGAAAATAATACTGACCACAACCAATATGGCCGCATTAGTCGCCAGAAAAAGAAAAATACGCATCATGTTTGAGCCTTTTGATAAGTTAAGGTTTAATCTATATGGGGATTGAATAAATAAATTCAATCCGTTTTCAGGGTGCTAACATAGCTTAAGTTTATTGATGGGGGTATTCTCATGCATATTAAAACAATACTGTTGGCTTTGTTTTTAATTAATCCTTGTTTAGCTTTTGCGCTACAAAACAGTCATCAGAATATTATAAAGCAACTGCATGTACCCGCAGGTTTCACCTTGTCTATTTTTGCCGATAATCTGCCCAATGCCCGTAGTTTGGCCTTGGGCGATAACGGCACGGTGTTTGTGGGCACAGGATCTGAAGGTGCGGTTTATGCCGTACAGGACAGCAATAGCGATGGCGTAGCGGATAAGTCATATGTTATCGCCAGTCATTTATATATGCCCAACGGCGTTGCTTACAGGGACGATTCACTGTACGTGGCCGAAGTTAATCGCATTATTCGGTTTGGCCGCATCACGCAGCAGTTGACCAATCCGCCTAAACCCGTTGTGGTTTACGATCAGTTTCCATCAGAGCAGCATCACGGCTGGAAGTATCTGCGCTTTGGCCCCGATAACAAGCTGTACACCTCAGTCGGAGCGCCGTGTAATATTTGCGAACCTGAACAACCGATCTATTCGTCGCTGGTCAGACTGAATGCCGACGGCAGCGGTTTTGAGATGCTTGCCAGAGGCATCAGAAGTTCGGTTGGTTTCGACTGGCAGCCGGAAACCAATGCCTTGTTTTTTACCGATAATGGCCGCGATTATTTGGGCGATGATCTGCCGCCCGATGAGCTTAATCAGTGGACAACTACCGGGGAACATTTTGGTTTCCCTTATTGCCACGGCGGTGACATTCCTGATCCGGAATTTAGTGCAGATAAGAAATGTCGACAATTTACCGCACCGGTGTGGAAGTTTAAGGCGCATATAGCGCCGTTGGGACTGCATTTTTATCGGGGCAAGCAATTTTCTGTCGAATATAAGAACCAGTTATTTGTTGCGGAACACGGTTCATGGAATCGGTCTGAACCACAAGGCTATCGCGTTGTCTCGGTAAAATTCAAGCAAGGCAAACCCGTTTCGGAACAGGTTTTTATCGACGGCTGGTTAACCAAAGACGGCAAGGTGCTTGGACGTCCCGTCGATATTCTGGAAATACCGGATGGCAGTTTGTTGATTAGCGATGATAAACTCGGCGTCATTTATAGAGTTGAATACAAAGGTAATCATGGATAAACAATTTGAAATTTTAAGCACAGAAATCGTTTATCAAGGTTTTTTCCGAGTGGAAAAATATCGTCTTAAACATACGATGTTTGGCGGTGGGTGGAGCTCTGAAATAACTCGCGAGTTATTCATGCGTGGCAGTTGCGTTGCGGTTTTGTTGTATGACCCTCATGCCGATAAGGTGGTGCTGATCGAACAATTCAGGACGGGCGCAATTTTAAACCCTGATAGGGCTTGGCTCGTGGAGATTGTTGCGGGAGCAATCGAGGAAGGTGAAGCCGCTGAGGAAGTGGCTTATCGGGAGTCTCTGGAAGAAGCGGGCTGTGAAATTCAGCAATTGATGGTCATCAATGAGTTTTATACCACACCGGGCGGTTCATCCGAATGGATCACGTTGTTTTGCGGCAAAGTGGACAGCACTCATGTGGGCGGCATTCATGGCTTAGACCATGAGGACGAGGATATATTGGTACGTGCTGTTGATTTTGATAAGGTGTATTTGATGCTGGAAAATGGCGAGATAGAATCGGCGATACCTATCATTGCGATTCAATGGCTGGCATTGAACAGACAAAATCTTAAATTGGAATGGGGAGCTGTATAAAAAGGAAGGGTAAAGCGTTAACGTTTTTTACTCAACAACGGTAACATTAAAGCTCTGCATAATTCTTACAGAGCTTCAACGCACTAACTATTAGTCAACTATTTTGCATTTTTCCCGCGAAGCATCTACTCGATCGCGTAGTTCCTTACCAGGCTTAAAATGCGGTACATGCTTTTTTGATAATGCTACAGATTCACCTGTTTTAGGGTTACGCCCCATACGAGGAGGACGTAAATGTAGCGAAAAACTACCAAACCCCCTAATCTCGATTCTTTCACCGGAAGATAACGCCTGATTCATTTGTTCAATGATGCATTTTACCGCTATCTCTACATCTTTCTGTGCCAGATGCGGCTGATGTTTGGCAAGTGCTTCAATTAATTCTGATTTTGTCACATTCTATCCTGCGAAAACAAATAAACACAGGGGGTATGCACGGATGCATACCCCCTCATGAGTTTTATTTTTCCATCTGTTTAAAGATATCGGCGAAAGTTGGTGCGCCAATTGATTGCTGGGAATGATCTTTAATCGAATGAGACTCTTCATCAGAATCTTTAGCTTTAATAGATAAAGAAATTGATTTACTTTTCTTGTCGACGCCGATGAACTTAGCTTCAAGTTCGTCGCCTTCTTTTAACAAGGTTCTGGCATCTTCAACGCGATCACGTTGAATTTCAGAAGCGCGTAAGTAGCCTTCAACATTATCAGCTAAAGTGATAACTGCACCCTTAGCGTCAACTTCTTTAACAGTTCCTTTTACCAAACTGCCTTTTTCATGAGTAGCCAGGAAGTTTTGGAATGGATCTTGTTCAAGTTGTTTGATACCTAAAGAGATACGCTCGCGCTCAGAATCAACCGCTAAAATAACAGTTTCCAGCTCATCGCCTTTCTTGAAATCACGAACCGAAGCTTCGCCTTCATCTGCCCAGGAAATATCAGACATGTGAACCAGACCATCGATACCGCCATCCAGGCCGATGAAAATACCAAAATCAGTAATTGATTTAATTTTTCCAGAGATTTTGTCGCCTTTGTTATGTGTTGCGGCAAATTCATCCCAAGGATTGGTTTTGCACTGTTTCATGCCTAAAGAAATACGACGACGTTCTTCGTCGATTTCCAGAACCATCACTTCGACTTCATCGCCCAACTGAACAAGTTTGGAAGGGTTGACGTTTTTATTAGTCCAGTCCATTTCAGAAACGTGAACCAAACCTTCTACGCCTTCTTCAATTTCAACAAAGCAACCATAATCAGTCAGGTTGTTTACTTTACCGAATACGCGTGTGCCGGCTGGGTAGCGACGGGCGATGTTTTGCCATGGATCTTCACCCATTTGCTTCATGCCTAATGAAACACGGTTTTTATCTTTGTCGTATTTAAGGACTTTAACTTTAATTTCTTGACCGATTTCTACACACTCGGATGGATGACGCACGCGTCTCCATGCCATATCGGTGATGTGCAACAGACCGTCAATACCGCCAAGATCGATAAACGCGCCGTAATCGGTCAGGTTCTTGACCACACCGGTAACAACTGCGCCTTCTTCCAGCGTTTTCAGCAATTCTTCTCTTTCTGCGCTGTATTCTTTTTCTACAACTGCACGACGAGACAGAACAACGTTATTGCGTTTTTGGTCGATTTTTATGACTTTGAATTCCAGATCACGATTTTCCAGGAAAGTCGTGTCTCTGATTGGGCGAACATCAACCAATGAGCCAGGCAAGAAAGCACGTAATGCACCAACGGCCACGGTGAATCCACCGCGAACTTTACCGGTAATACGACCGATAATGGTTGCTTCTTTTTCAAAAGCATTTTCAAGTTCGGACCAAGCTTTGTTTTTCTTCGCTTTATCACGAGAAAGAAGTGTAGCACCAAGGCCGTCTTCAAATAAATCAAGGGCAACCTCGACTTCGTCGCCTATGGCAACTTCTAATTCGCCATCGTTATTTAGAAACTGCCATTTTGGAATGACACCTTCTGATTTAGAATGGGTGCTGACGATGATCATATCGTTTTCGATATCAACAACTGTACCCATTAACATGGCACCAGGACGCATTTCCGTCTTGATTAAACTTTCTTCAAATAATTCAGCAAAGCTTTCGCTCATTTTCCATTCCCAAGCCTGTCGAAACACGAACAAGCCTTTTCTTTATCAAAGTTAAAAAAAATCACACGCAAACAATTTGATGTGACCACGTAAAAAATCCTTAACGGATTAAATTCAGTACTTCTTCAATAACAGATTCCAGTGTCATATCCGAAGAATCGATATAAAGCGCGTCATTAGCCATAGCTAATGGAGCAGTCTTGCGCTCCATATCCCGACGATCTCGCTCTTCTATCTCGTTTATTATCTGCGCTAGATTAGCATCATTCCCTTTTTCTATCAACTGTTTATATCGCCTTTTAGCTCTCTCGGCTGCGCTGGCGGTTAAAAACACCTTATTTTCAGCTTCAGGAAAAACCACTGTTCCCATGTCTCGTCCGTCTGCAACCAGACCTGGCGATTGTTTAAAATCCTTTTGTTTTTGTAATAAAACATGTCTGACTTCAGGGAGCGCCGCAACGATGGAAGCTGTATTACCCGTGCTTTCAAGGCCTAACTGTGCGGTAATGTCTTCACCGTCCAGCCTGATAACTAATTCGTCATTGCAATCAAACTCCAGCGCCATTGTCTGGGCCACATTGACAATGGCAGCTTCATCTTTTAGGTCAACAGCTTGTTTTAACACTGCAATTGCCAGTGAACGGTAGATAGAGCCGCTATCCAGATAGTTCCAACCCAGTCTTTTCGCTACAGCCCTGCTGACTGTGCCTTTTCCGGCACCGCTAGGGCCATCAATAGTCAATACCGGAATACTCACTATGCTTCCCTGCAAACCAGATCAAGACCCAAGCGCTTGGCCAAGTCTCTAAATTCAGGGAATGAGGTATTCACGTTTTCACAATCATGGATGGTAATCGGCGCATTAGCGCGTAAACCGGCAATTGAAAACGACATCGCAATTCTGTGGTCGCCATGCGATATAACTTCGCCACCGCCAATCGAACCACCCTGAATAATCATGCCGTCCTCGGTAGATTGCGCATCCACGCCCAAAATTTGCAAGCCGTCCGCCATCACTTGAATGCGGTCCGATTCTTTTACCCTAAGCTCTTCCGCACCGGTTAACCGTGTTTGGCCTTCTGCGCAGGCTGCGGCGACAAACAACACCGGGAATTCGTCAATAGCCAGCGGCACCAGATGTTCGGGAATATCTATGCCTTTAAGAGCGCTGTAAACCACGTGCAGATCGGCTACCGGCTCGCCGCCAACCGTGCGCTCGTTAAGAACTTCAATGCTCGCGCCCATCAATCTCAGGATGTCGATAACGCCGGTACGCGTAGGATTAACGCCCACATGTTTCAACAGAAGATCGGAACCCGGTGCAATCGACGCCCCGACCAGAAAAAACGCCGCCGATGAAATATCGCTGGGCACATCAATATCGGCTGCCGTCAAACTGCCTTCGGCAGTAATGCTGACTTTATTGCCTTCCTGCTTCACCGGATAATTAAAACCGATCAGCATGCGCTCGGTATGGTCACGGGTAGGCGCAGGTTCGGTAACGCTGGTGACACCCTGCGCGTACATGCCTGCCAATAACAAGCAGGATTTGACCTGAGCGCTGGCGATTGGCATTGCGTAATCGATGCCGGTCAACTGCCCGGCCCTGCCGGTAATGTGCAATGGAGCCGTGCCTTTCTCAGTGGTTTTTATGTCGGCGCCCATAGCTGCCAACGGCTCGGTGACCCGTTTCATCGGCCTGCCGGACAATGATTTATCGCCGGTTAATACCGAGTTGAATGCTTGACCCGCCAATAAACCGCTCAGCAAGCGCATGGATGTGCCTGAGTTACCCAGGTACAAATCGTTTGTTGGCGCTTTCAAGCCGTGCTTGCCGACGCCGTGTATAGTCAATTCGCCATTGACCGGACCTTCAATTTCAACGCCCATGTCGCGAAAAGCCTGCAAGGTTGCCAGCGCGTCTTCCGCTTCGAGAAAGCCTTTGACATGAGTAACGCCTTCAGCCAGCGAACCCAGCATGATTGAACGGTGCGACATGGATTTATCGCCAGGCACGCGTGCCTCGCCTTGTAGTTTGCCGCCGGGTTGTACGTAAAATGTAATTGATTTTGACATATTAATTATTATCGAACTGGTCAAGAAAGCGTTGCCGTGCATTTCTGGCATACGTAAAGGTTTCAAAAAGTTGCCGGGTATCATTCGTTTCCAGCAAGCGTTGTATTTTATCCAATTCCCCCTTTAGCTGCTCAATTAAAGGGATGATTTCGTCTTTATTGGCGGCGCAAATATCTTTCCACATCGTTGGGTCGCTGGAAGCAATCCGGGTAAAGTCTTTGAAGCCGCCGGCCGCATATTGAAAAATCTCGCTCTGTTCATCTTTATGACCGAGCATGTCGACCAAAGCAAAGGCCAGGATATGCGGCAAATGGCTGGTTGCGGCCAACACCCCGTCATGATGCTGCACATCCATCACCGACACCAGCGACCCCAGTCGCTCCCAAAAACCTTGAATTTTTTGCACCGCTTCCGGCTTGGTATTGCCGACCGGCGTGATAATCAGGCGTTTATTCAAAAACAAGTCATTGACTGATGCGGTCACGCCGCTTTGTTCTGCTCCGGCAATGGGATGAGCCGGAACCAGGTTATCCGGTACAACGCCAAAAACCCGCTCTGCCACGGCGATAACGCTGCCCTTGGTGCTGCCGACATCGGTATAAATCGCGCTATCCGACCATAACGGCTTGAGCAGAACAAAAATGCTTTCGATACTCGCAACCGGCGTCGCAATCACCACGCAATCGGCGCCTTGAACGGCTTCCGCCAGATCCAGCATATAGTCGTCAATAACACCCAACTGTTTTGCCGTTTGCAGGTTTTGCTCATCCTGCTGACGACCGTACCCGACTATGGTATTGCTTAAACCTCGCTGCCGTGCTGCGCGTGCGATAGACCCGCCGATCAGGCCGACGCCGATAATGCAAATCCGGTTAAACATTAGCCAGCTAAAACTTCGGTTAATGCCTGTAGAAACAACTGGTTTTCCGCCTGTGTGCCGATGGTAATACGCAGATGATTGGGTAATTCATACACGCCAACCGGCCTGACGATAACCCCTTTGCGCAGCAAAGCCTCGTAAGTCGGCATTGCAAGCTGTTTCAGGTCAACCAACACAAAATTACCTGCCGATGGAATCCATTCCAAGCCCAGTTTCTTAAAGCCATCGGTTACGAACTGCATGCCTTGAGCATTAACGGCAATAGTATTTTGCAAATGCTCGGTATCCGTCAATGCCGCTTCGGCGGCGACCAAGGCCAGCATATTGTTATTGAAGGGCTGACGCACCCGGTTCAGGATGTCGGCCAGTTGCGGACTGGACAAGCCATATCCTATGCGTAATCCGGCCAGACCGTAAGCCTTGGAAAAGGTGCGGGTAATTAATAAATTGGGATATTTTTTCAGCCAGGCGATTGAATTGTCTGCGCTTTGGTAGCCAACAAATTCACAATAGGCTTCATCAAGTACACATACACAAGTGTCCGGCAATGCCCCAATAAATGCTTCCAAGTCGGCGTGGCTCAGCAATGTGCCGGTAGGATTATTGGGGTTCGCAATAAATACCAATCGCGTTTTGTCGGTCACTCTTTGCAGCATAGCATCCAGATCGTGACCGTACTTCAACGCGGGAGCTACAACCGCCGTAGCGCCGACTGCTTGAGTTACTATGGGGTACACGGCAAAAGCATGCTGCGAAAAAACCACTTCAAGTCCCGGCGTTAAGAACGCCCTGGCCACCAGTTCAAGAATTTCATTGGAGCCATTGCCCAATGTAATCTGACTCATATCGACAGCATATTTATCGGCTAACGCGCACTTTAAATTGAAACCGTTGCCATCCGGGTACAAGGCCAAATCCTTTAATGTCGCCTGTATGGCGGCCAAGGCTTTTTTTCCAGGCCCTAAAGGATTTTCATTGGATGCCAGCTTTATGATGTTAGAAAGCCCCAACTCGCGCTCAAGTTCTTCAATCGGCTTGCCGGGCGTATAAGGAATCAGTTTTTGCACGCCGGACACGGCAAGATTATAGATTTTATCAGTGTTGTTCATGGAGTTTGTTTGAGATCGTTTAATACTCACCTGAAGGATGAGAAAGAAATTTTAGAGTACGGCCTTGGGATAAGAACCCAAAAGCTTGAGCATATTGACGTTGTCATCCAATAGTGCCAGAGCTTGGGCAACATCGTCATCTTCGCTATGGCCTTCAATATCGATAAAAAACACATAGTCCCATAATCCCTGGCGTGACGGCCTGGATTCGATATGCACCATGCCGATGTTAAATCTCGCGAAAGGCTCCAGTATCCGGTATAACGCACCGGGTTGATTACCTGTGGACACCACCAGCGAGGTTTTATCGTTACCCGTGGAAGACGATATTTGCTGTCCAATAATGATAAAACGGGTGGTATTGTTGGATTCGTCTTCGATATTTTTTTCGATGACATTCAACTGGTAAATTTCAGCGGCAACGATGCCCGCTATCGCAACCGCCTGTTTATGGGTTGATGCCAATCTTGCGGCCTCGGTGTTGCTGTTAACCGCAGTTCGCTTGGCATTCGGCAGATGATTATCCAGCCATTGCCGACACTGCGCCAGGGATTGCTGATGCGAAAACACCTCGGTCACTTCATTCAGGCTATCCACCAGTCCCAACAAGTTTTGATGCACTCTGATTTCAACTTCACCGCATATTTTTAGCGGCGAATTCAAAAATCTGTCCAGCGTGTGGCTGATGACGCCCTCGGTAGAGTTCTCGACCGGCACGACGCCGAACTGGCAGTTGCCGTTCTCCACCGCATTAAAAATATCGTTAATGGTTGCAGCCGGCACGGTTTTAACCGCAGAGCCGAAATGCTTAATTGCGGCTTGCTGGGTAAAAGTGCCCTCGGGACCTAAATACGCCACATCCAGCGGTTTTTCCAGCGCCAAACACGCGGACATCAATTCCCTGAAAAAATGAGCAGTCGTATCATCGGACAAAGGCCCCTGATTCATGTCTTTGATGCGCCGCAATACCAATGACTCGCGATCCGGGCGGTAAAACGACCCTTGTTCACCCTGCGCACTCTTGGTCTTGGCAACTTCCATTGCGCAAGACGCACGCTGATTAATCAATAGCAGAATCTGCTTATCGATTGCATCAATTTTGTCTCTTAATTCTGAAAGGGGTGTAACGGATGACATGGCGGCCTGATTCAATTATTAGGTTTTCGGTAACTACTCAGTAGTTAGAAAAAATGGAACTCTGATGAGGCTGATAGTTATGATCAAATAAGATTATCTGCGGTAATCATATTCATCTGCGTTATCTGCGTTCCATTATATTTAATGGCTGAGTAAGTACGGTTTTCGGTTAATGAGTGCGCTCAAACTCAGCCATGAAATCGATCAAGGCCTGCACACCGGCCTCCGGCATCGCATTATAAATACTGGCCCGCATGCCGCCGACCGAGCGATGACCTTTCAGCTCAAACAAGCCATTGGCTTCCGCAGCCGCCAAAAACGGCTTATCCAGGCTTTCATCGGACAGAATAAACGGAACATTCATCCGCGAACGGGATGCAATTTCTACCGGATTGGCATACAAAGCCGACTGGTCGATGGCCTGATACAGTTTCGCCGCTTTAGTGATATTGCGTTGCTCGATACCCTCAACGCCGCCCTGCCCTTTTAACCACTTAAGCACCAAGCCGGTCAGATACCAGCTGTAGGTTGCCGGTGTATTCAGCATGGATTGATTTTTTGCCTGCTCGGCATAGTTAAAAACCGAAGGCACGGTTTTAGGCGCATGACTGACCAAGTCGCCCCTGACTATCACTACGGTAACGCCTGCCGGTCCCATGTTTTTCTGCGTACCGGCATAAATCAAACCGTACTGACTGACATCGATCTTGCGCGATAAAATATTCGATGACATATCCGACACCAGCGGCAAGCCCTTGCTGTCTGGACAAGACTGGAACTCCACGCCATGAATGGTTTCATTGGAGGTATAGTGCAGATAAGCCGCTTCACTATCGATTGCCCAGCTTGCAGCATCGGGAATCGTAGTAAATTTTGTACTTTCCGAGCTGGCGCTGACCACTACATCGCAATAAGCGCCGGCATCCTTGATGGCTTTTTCCGACCAGGCGCCGGTTTTCAGGTAACAGGCTTTGCTTTTGCCGTCCAGGATGTTCTGCGGTATCAGCGAAAACTGCGCCGATGCGCCGCCTTGCAGGAACAAGACTTTATAGTTTTCAGGAACAGCCAGCAGCGCTCTCAAATCGCTTTCCAGCTCTTCGGCAATAATCGAAAAATGCTTGCCGCGATGGCTCATTTCCATGACCGACATGCCGCTATCGCGCCATTCCAGCATTTCTTGCTGAGCTTGCTGCAATACCGATTCAGGGAATGCAGACGGGCCTGCGCTAAAATTATAAACTCTGGACATTACGCTTCCTCACCTGATTCACTATCGTCATTTGTTGTTTCATCCGATGCATCCAGCTCTGATTCAGCATCATCTAAAAGAGCGTCTTCATCATCAGCATCGTCCACCCCTGCCAAGCCTTCGATACGGTCAACGCCGATTACTTTTTCATTCTTACCCAGCTTGATAATGGTCACGCCCTGGGTGTTCCGTCCAACTACCGAAATGCCGTCAACCGGTGTCCGCACCAACGTGCCGCCATCGGTAATCAGCATGATTTCGTCATTGTCGTTGACCAGCACCGCGCCAACCACGGCACCATTACGCGCGGACGTTTGTATCGCAATCAAACCCTGGCCGCCGCGTTTATGGCAGGTAAACTCTTCCAACTTGGTGCGCTTGCCGTAGCCGTTCTCGGTGATATTCAGCACCGTGCCTTCGGTTGCGATAATCAGGGAAATGACTTTCTGTCCTTCCTGTAATCGAATTCCGCGCACCCCGGATGCCGTTCTGCCCATGGAGCGTACATCCGCTTCATTAAAGCAGACTGCTTTGCCGGTGCTGCTGAACAACAGCACGTTTTGCTGGCCGTCGGTCACCGCAACGCCGACCAGCGTGTCGTCTTCTCTTAAATCGATCGCGATTTTGCCGTTAGCGCGTTGGTTCTCGAATTCTTTTAGCGGAGTCTTTTTAACGGTACCCGCCGTTGTCGCCATAAAGATGAACTTGCTGTCGGTAAATTCGCGAATCGGCAATATTGCATTGATTTTTTCGCCTTCTTCCAGCGGCAGCAGATTGACGAAAGGTTTGCCCCTCGCTGCACGACTGGCAACCGGCAATTGATAGACCTTAAGCCAGTAAACCTTGCCGCGCGAGGAGAAGCACAAGATAGTGTCGTGGGTATTGGCAACAATGAGCTTGTCGACATAATCCAGCTCTTTAGTGGCGGTCGCCGATTTGCCGCGACCGCCGCGCCGTTGCGCCTTGTAATCGCTGAGCGGCTGAGACTTGACATAGCCTTCGTGCGACATGGTCACCACCATATCTTCTTCGGTAATCAGGTCTTCGTCGGACAAATCCGAATGGTTTTGCAGGATTTCGGTGCGCCGTTCGTCGGAATACTGTTCCTTGATAGCGACCAGTTCTTCCCTGATGATTTCCATCAGGCGAACATCGCTGCCCAGAATAAACAGGTACTCGTCAATCTGTTCCAGCAGCTGCTTGTATTCATTGACTATCTTGTCCTGCTCCAGACCGGTCAAACGATGCAGGCGCAACTCAAGAATGGCCTGAGACTGGGTTTCAGACAGGCGGTAAATTCCGGCATGAATGCCGAACTCCACCGGCAAATCATCCGGTCTTGAACGATCCGCATCGGCGCGATCCAACAGCGCTGCAACCAGCCCTGCATCCCAGTTTTTCTCCAACAAACCGACTTTAGCGTCGGCCGGTGTGGCAGCCGCCTTAATCAGCGCAATCATTTCGTCGATATTGGCTAAAGCAATCGCAAGCCCTTCTAAAATATGGGCTCTTTCCCTGGCTTTGCGCAGGTTATAAATCGTTCTGCGGGTAACAATTTCCCGTCTGTGATTGATAAAGGCGCTGATAATCTCTCTGAGATTCATGCAATGCGGGCGGCCATCCAGCAGCGCGACCATATTGATGCCGAACACGGTCTGAAATTGGGTCTGCTTGTACAGGTTATTCAGCACTACCTCGGGCATTTCGCCGCGACGCAGTTCAATCACCATGCGCATACCGTCTTTGTCCGATTCATCGCGCAAACCGGAAATACCTTCAAGCTTGCCTTCCTTAACCAACTCGGCAATTTTCTCCAGCAGTCTGGCCTTGTTGACCTGATAGGGTAATTCGGTAGTGATAATTGCCTGACGGCTGCTGTCGCCGATGTCTTCAAAATGGCAGCGTGCGCGTAGATAGATTTTGCCGCGACCGGTAGTGTAAGCGTTGTAAATGCCGGAAGCGCCGTTGATAATGGCTGCCGTAGGAAAATCGGGCCCTGGAATATGAGCCATCAAATCATGCACGGTCAGATCCGGCTGATCGATCATCGCCAAACAAGCGCTGATCACTTCAGTCAAGTTATGCGGCGGAATATTGGTCGCCATGCCCACTGCAATACCGGATGAACCGTTAATCAATAAAGTCGGTACGCGGGTCGGCAATACCTTAGGCTCGGATTCCGATTCGTCATAGTTGGGCGCAAAATCGACGGTTTCCTTGTCCAGATCGGCCAGCAATTCATGAGCAATCTTCGACATGCGCACTTCGGTATAACGCATCGCCGCAGGCGAATCGCCGTCGACCGAACCGAAATTGCCCTGCCCGTCGATCAGCATATAGCGCATTGAGAAATTCTGCGCCATCCGCACCATGGTGTCGTAAACCGCAGTATCGCCATGAGGGTGATATTTACCGATCACGTCACCGACCACACGGGCCGATTTTTTATAAGGCTTGTTCCAGTCATTGCCTAACTCGCTCATCGCATACAACACACGGCGATGAACCGGTTTAAGGCCGTCTCTGACATCTGGAAGGGCTCGACCGACGATAACGCTCATGGCGTAATCGAGATAGGACTGCTTCATCTCATCTTCGAGATTAACAGGTATTATTTCTTTAGCGAAGTTTGACATTGATCCCTATATACACTGTGTGCCGTTAATAGATACCGGCATGGTTTCGTGACTAAGTACAAACACACTTTCCTTGATTTTTTTTGTTTAAGTGTGACTACATGACATGAAATAAGCCTGAGATTATAGCAAATTGTCTCAATAGTGTCGAAGCCGATAGCATTTTATATCGAGGCAACCAATAGGTGGGCGCAGTCCACATTTGCAGGCTTTAAGATTCCGTTTTTCCGGCGTTTATTGTCAGGCGAATATTTCCGTCAAAAAGTTTTGCATCGCTATCCATGAACGTCGGTCTGCGGCGGGTTGGTAGACAGTGCCGAATGCCGGGTTATTGGCGAGCGGATTGGTGAATCCATGCATGGTGTGGCCGTAAGTATGCAGCTGCCAGTCTGCACCGGCTTCGGTCATTTCCTGCTCGAAGGCAAGCACTTGCTCAGTCGGAACCAGCGGATCATCCCGGCCACGCAAAGCCAGGATCTTTGCCTTGATGGCAGTACCCTGCGTATTATCCGGTGCATTCAGCAGGCCATGAAAACTGACCACGCCTTTAATGTCAACACCCGTTCTGGCAAGGTCAAGCGAACACAAACCGCCAAAACAAAAACCGATTGCGGCGATTTTGCTATCGTCAACCCACGGCATCAACTTCACAGCGGACAAAGCCGCTTTCATGCGCTTTTGCAGCATTGCCCGATCAGCCATAAAAGGCTGCATGAGTTTCATATTTTCTTCCGGGTCCGAGCCCAAAACGCCTTTGCCATACATATCAACCGCAAAGCCGACATAGCCTAAGGCGGCGAGTTTTTTGGCTTTTTCGGCAACAAAATCATCCCGACCGGCCCAGGTATGATTGATTAAAACCGTCGGCCTGCGACCTGAAAGCGCATCATCAAATGCAAAGAAAGCTTCCAGCACCACATCGCCATCCAGATAAATCACGGTATTCGATACTATTGCCATGACCTTATCCTCTTCGTTTAATGCTGCCTGATTCCTGCAAGGTTTTTAAAAAACCGGCGGAAGCCTCTTCTATCATATCCAGCACTCTCTCAAAACCGTATGCGCCGCCATAATAAGGATCGGGCACCTGACGTTCGTTCAAGTGTGGTGCGTAATCGAGAAAATATTTGATTTTGGTTTTATATTGCTCGGGACAGGCGCTAATCAGTATTGAATAATTTTCATCATCCATAGCCAGCAAAAAATCGAAATCCTCGAAATCCCCGTTAATGACTTTTCTGCCCCGCAAACTAGATAAATCAATACCCCGCTCAAGGGCTGCCGCTTGCGAACGCAAGTCAGGCGCATTGCCGACATGATAAGCATGAGTACCGGCTGAATCGATAGCAAAATGCGTTTCCAGGTTATGATCCTTGACCAGCTTTGTAAACACGCCTTCAGCCGTGGGCGACCGGCAGATATTGCCCATACAAACGAAAAGAACCTTTATTTTTTCCATAGCCATGCCTGATGAATAAGACTGATAAGTTAACCGTGATAGTGCATATTGTAACGCCTGAGCAGGCAAATGGGCAGAGCAACTATTCAGTCTCCATTGCCGTTACCCACAGCCATCAGCGTTGTCATCAATAAGATAATGACCAGCACCGGCCAGAAATAAGGCGCCATAATAAAAACCCCCACCAATGCAACGCACATGGCGAACAGAAACATAAACACGCCGACACCTAAAAACAGCAGTACCATCAGTACGCCGGTGACAATCATGATCAACAAAAATGTCGGCACGGCGGCAAAGCGAACCAGTGGCTCTGCAACAGGTTCGCCGTTGAGCATAACGCTGAGCTGCCCAACTCCGGGATGAAACAAATAGCTGAGAACGGCGATGACTGCGCCGACTATCAGCACTTTTACGATCAGTTTTTTATTACGTTTTTGCTGCATAAACAACCGCCTTTCAGAAGTTATTGCGCTTTATGGTGCAAGCTTATTTTAACCAGAGACCAACCCAGAAAAACCATATTAATACCTAAAAACAAACCCAGCAGCCACTGCGCCGATTCAGACCAACTAATCCAGATAATCAGCGCAAAAACCAAAGCTGTAATGCCACTGAACAGAATAAATCCCCAGTTAGCCAGGGGTCGCATCATCAATGCCAGGGAAATTTTGGCAACGCCTTCCAGAGCAAAAAACACCGTCATCAACATCGTTAAGGTCAGTGCTCCGGCAACCGGTTTGGTGATAAACAAATAGCCGACGATAACCTGCAAGACACCCATGAATAACCACCAGCCAAAGCCGGGCATATTGGCAAAAACAAAGGCCCGGCTAACATGAACTATCCCGCCGAACAGCAAAATCCAGCCTAAAAATACGACTATCGCCACCGTAAAAAACTGCGGCACCACAATCGCGGAAAGCCCAAGGAAAATGAATAAAATACCTTCCGCCAGAAACAACCGCCAATGCATTTGCAAATATTCCTGCATTTGTTGCTGTATATGTTGTATTTCGATATTGATGTCGTCTATTTTGCTCATGGATTTTCTCCTGTCCTATTTGAAAAGATACCGACGCCAGCGTGTAGGCCTTCCATAACACCTAACGATGAGTAATGAGTCGAAAATTATAATCGGAAACGCCGTTTATCGGCCAACAAGCCAATGGCAGTATCATGCACCCATACTGATTTGGAACAACAACTATATTTCTCCGCTAATTCTTGATCAAAAATCAGTTGATTACAACAGGCTCACTATCAACTCGGTGACAAGGACTGCGTATTTCCAACCCCAAGCTAACGGTTGATGTACGACATAACCGGTTACCCAACGTGGCATTGTGGAATGCTGTGCCACTTTATGTAAGGCTGCTCAATAGTAAGTTCACTGATAGGTAATAATGCGTATTGATTAAAGAAGTTGGGCGCTCTATTCTGCGGTTTTTGTGTAACAGCACATATCAAGCATAGAAAATGGATCTCCTCAATATGATACAAGTCCGTGCTATGCTTTTTATAGTATTAACATGCCAATGCTTTTGGGTGTCGGCCGACCCCATCCATCTCCAGTTACGCTGGCATCACCAATTTCAATTTGCCGGCTATTATGCGGCGTTAGAAAAAGGTTATTACAAAGA
>Ga0123391_1062928_pt1 | contig 21693 bp, 20 predicted proteins | sample T3HHNH4metaT_FD_89919 | JGI IMG/M metagenome (GOLD analysis project Ga0123391, IMG submission 89919) | Methane-oxidizing artificial microbial communities from Washington, USA to study methane cycling - T3-HHNH4 metaT (Metagenome... | ecosystem: Engineered > Modeled > Simulated communities...
GCAGTTATTTTTAGACTCGGCGACGTTAACGCCGTTGTTGAAACGGCTGGAATCTGCTGCGCTGGTGCAACGCATCCGTTCCAGTCAGGATGAGCGCCAGGTGATTATTTGCCTGACAGAGCAAGGGCGGCAGTTGCGCCAGCAGGCGGCTGGCATTATGGATGACATGCTGTGTGCCATGGGCTGTTCACTGGAGGAACTTGGTGCATTGCGTGAGCGCCTGAATAGCTTGCGTAATCATTTGATTCAGCATGTTGCCTAAGCCCCGGGCAACTTAAAAAAGCGGGTGTTCATTTTTTTGACATTTAAGTAGTGCACGATTTAATTTTGTGTGATCATTTTTTTAAATTTTAGTGAAAGGGAATGAAGATGAAAACAAGAGCAATCCTGAGCGCGTTGTTCGCCGCCGCTTTTGCCACCGCGAGTCCAGCATGGGCCGATGATAAACCCGTGACTGAGCAATTGGTCGATACCTTGACAACGCTCTCCGGCGGCCCGCATGCCGGCTATCGCGCAAACCATGCCAAGGGCGTGCTGGTTGAGGGCACGTTTACACCGACTGCGCAGGCGGCAGGCATTAGCCAGGCTGCGCATTTCCAGAAAGCGTCGCCGGTGCTGGTGCGTTTCTCAAACGCGACTGGGGTGCCTAATATTCCCGACGCCAATGGCAACGCTTTTCCTAAAGGCATCGCGATTCGCTTTCAATTGCCAGATGGTACGGCGACTGACATTGTGAGTATTTCTGTCAATGGTTTTCCGGCAGCGACACCTGAGGATTTTCTGGGCCTGCTGAATGCCGTGCGTGATTCAGCAGGCAGCACGGCCAAACCTAGCCCGGTGGAACAGTTCTTAGGCACGCATCCGGCAGCCCTTAAATTTGTGACCACCCCGAAACCAGCACCGGTGAGTTTTGCCACTCAGCCATTTTTTGGCGTTAATGCGTTTCAGTTTACAAATGCGGCGGGTAAATCGGTCTATGGTCGTTATCAGATTGTGCCCGTCGCCGGTGCGCAATATTTAAGTAAGGAAGCCACGGATAAGGCAGCGCCAGATTACCTGATGACCGATATTGTGGAGCGCGTACAGGCCAAAGGTGTGCAATACAAATTGTTGCTGCAACTGGCTGAGCAGGGCGATGAAGTGAATAACGCGACCGTGGTATGGCCGGATAGCCGTAAAACGATAGAGTTGGGCACGTTAACACTCAATAAAGCCGTGGCTGATAGTAAAGCGGCAGAGAAGCCGATCATGTTTAACCCCTTACAGCTGACAGACGGCATTGCGCCTAGCCAGGATCCTATCTTGCTGGCACGCCCTACGGCTTATGCGGTGAGTTTCGGCAGAAGGCTTGCGCACTAAGTTTAGCGAGTAGCTGCAAGAGACAAAGCGCTGGCCCTAATAGGTCAGCGCTTTTTTAATGGGCGACAAAAGTAATGGCTTTACCATTAATGCAATAACGCAGGCCACTTTCTGTTTTGCCATCTGGAAACACATGCCCCAGATGCGCGTCACACACATTACATTTCACCTCAACGCGCTGCATGCCGTGACTCTCATCGGCAAAGTAAGCGATCGCATTGCTGGCCAATGGTTGGTCAAATGAAGGCCAGCCGGAAGCGGATTCAAATTTCTGCCCGGAATCAAACAGCACTTGCTCGCAACAGGTACAGGCGTAACGCCCTGGCGTGAAAGCGACACACATTTCTGACGAAAATGGCCGCTCGGTCGCACTCAGGCGCGTGATTGCGAATACTTCGTCATCCAGAATCTCGCGCCAGGCACGGATGGATTTCTGTAATTTGTGATCGGGGGCCAGGTTTCCTTCCCTGGCAAGTTTCAGGATATCTTTCCATTTCAACATGATGTTAATCCATTAGCGATGATGCACGGCACAGACGACAAAAAATGCTAAACCAGTGGTTTCCCGTGTCTTTTTCAAACATACAGGCGCTGCACTGGCAGATAGACTACAGACTATCGAGTATAACATTATCGCAATGGTTCGCCAGGCAGGAGACTTCCCTTGATCGTCAGACCCAGACCACATTTGTTAGAGCTGTTTTTTATCATCAAAGGCTCGATCGTGCTCAGAATCATGCCCTTGCTGGTATTCGTGGCAACGCTGTCCGCCGCGGTGGTGTCTGTATACACCTTGAAGCCCGACTGGTTACCCAAGTTTGATGGTGGACCGTTTGCCCTGCTGGGCATTACCTTGTCCATCTTTCTCGCTTTTAGAAACAATGCCTGTTATGAGCGCTGGTGGGAGGCGAGAAAAATTTGGGGCGAATTTATGCTGACAGCCAGAAACCTGGCGCGTTTAAGCCAGATTCTAGATCACCTGGATGGTAGCCTCAGCCCGTCACGTAGACAGCTTCTGGAGCACAACATCGCTTACGCGCATGCTCTGCTCATGCAGCTCAGGCCAGGTGATCAATTGCCAAAAATAACACGGTTGTTGCCTGCGGCAACTGCTAGCGCATTTACCCAGAGTAAAAATCCACCGGAGGTCATTTTGCGCGCGATGGAGCGTATCTTGATCGAAGCGTTAAGGGATGGTCGAATTCAGCCTATCCAATTTAACCTGCTAGAGGAATTAATTCAGAAATTGGCACTGACTCAGGCCGCTTGTGAGCGTATTCAGAACACGCCGATTCCCTTTGGCTATACCTTGCTTTTGCATCGCACGGCTTACACATTTTGCTTTTTAATGCCTTTTGGTTTTGCCAACACCTTGGGCTGGGCAACACCCTTTGTGACCGCGCTAGCCGCCTACACCTTGTTTGGGCTGGATGCCTTGGGTAACGAACTGGAGGAGCCTTTTGCGCCAATTGCCAACGCATTACCGATTAACGCACTGACCGATTTGATTGAGATAGAACTCAGAGAAGCGTTGGGCGATGAGACGCTACCCGCATCGCCAGTGCCAAAAGAATTTGTACTCATGTAGCGCACGTCATTGCTAAAGCGACTCTAGAAATTTCAGCAGGGTTGCCCGCTCTTCTTTACTCAGGTGGAGAAAGCGCATTCTGGCCGTATCGGCTTCACCGCCATGCCATAGAGTCGCTTCCTGTAGGGTTCTGGTGCGTCCATCGTGCAAAAAAACCAGCTTGGGGATACTGTTTTTGCTAATCCTATGCCCCATAGTGGCGGCGTGCGCCACTCGCGTCCAAGTGCGTAATTCATTGGTATGGCATTTTGGTTTTCCAGCCGAATTTACCTATTCCTCAATAGGATTAATGCGACGTTCGCTATATACTAATGGGTATAACGATACGCCATTCGGGCGGACACCACTTTTAAAAAAGGATAGACAATGAAATCTTGCCGCGGGTATCTTGCCATCCTGCTGGCGATTTGCTTGGCGACGAGTGAAGCAGCACAGGATACGACTGCCGAGACACGGGTCAAAGTGGCCGTGGTAGGGGGACTGGTGCTATCGGGCGTCTGGCCCGCCCTTGCCAAGCGTGTCAGCAAGGAAACCGGCCTTAAAATCGAGACTGTGGCTGCGGCTCCCAAAGAAGGCGTGGTGCCCATCTTTCGCGATGGTGAGGCTGATTTGTTGCTGATTCATGGCAGCGATGAGACCTACGGCCTGTTAGCCGCCGGTGTGGCTGCGCCGTTGCGTGCCTGGGCAATGAATGAGCATGTGATCGTCGGGCCAAAGGATGATCCAGCCAAGGTGGCCGAGGCACCGGATGCCGCCGAGGCCATGCGCCGTATCGTGGCCGCCGACGCGCCCCTGATCGGCTTCCGTGATCCCGGTAGCTTTGGCATCGTGCACGGTATCTTCCGTTCCCTTGGCCTTAGACCGGGGCCACGCCAGCAGTTATACGACGATGCCGAGTCACCCCAGCAGGTGCTACGCTCCGCAGCCGACAAGCATGGTTACGCGGTGGTTGGCCATATTCCTGTGGCCTTCGGCAAGATGCCGACTGCTGGCATGGCGGTGCTGCTCAAGGGTGATCCGGCCATGCGCCGGGTGTATGTGGTGGTTGAGCCGGGGCCTCACCACCCAGCAAATCCACGCCAACGTGAACTTGCCCGGCAACTTGCAGATTACCTCGTCAGCCCCGCTGGCCAAGCCGATCTGGTGGCTGCCGACAAAGAAGCTGGAGGCCCTTGGGTGTTCCCGCTACCGGCGGCTGACACGCATTGATTTCGTTAACCATACTCGTATAAGTATTCACTACGCGTAGGGAGCGATTTCGTGAAAGGTATCAAACTTTTTTTTCTTACAGCCCTGCTGGCTTTCGCCTGTGCCGTGCCCGCCGCAGAGGAAGGTAATACAGGTGCTGACCATATAGAGCTTAGTGATGTCGTAGTGACAGGTAAAAAGCTTAATCCACTAGCCATTCCCGTGAAAACAACGGTTGTGACGGCGGAAGAGATCAAGGCCAAAGGGGCGCAAACGGTAGATGAGGCCGTGAAGGATGTCGCAGGTCTGTACGTGACCGGCAGCAATGTGAAGGGGCGAAAGGTATCGCAGGTACGCGGTAGCGATGCCAATAGCACCAAGGTCATTATCGATGGAGTGATGATCAACGGCGGCGGGGACGCAAGAATCGATTTGTCTATCATCCCCACTGACAACATTGAGAAAATCGAAATATTCAAGGGGCCTGTTCCCGTCATTTACGGCAGCAATGCGCCCGGTGGCGTGATATTCATCACAACGAAAAATGCCAGCGGAAAACTTTCCGGCTCGCTGGGGCTGGCCAAGGGAAGTTGGGGTTCAGAAATATATTCGGCCTCGCTGGCTGGAGGCACCGAAAATGTCAGCTATTACCTTGGCGCGAAGCTGAGCAGCACAGATGGCTATGACGACAATCCGAACAACATCGGGGGCTTTAAAAGCCATACGGCCGAAGACTCGCAATACCTCAACGGAAAACTGAAGTGGGATATCAATCCAAAGGCTTCTCTTACTGTGTTCGGATCACATTCGGAAACGACGAGGCAATTGCCAAACCGATATAACGCAACAGCTCGTGTGGGGTATCCCGGTGGGGGCAGTACACTGACGATGCAAAACAATTATTTCGGTGGGGGCGCCACCGGTGGTGGTCCCACTTATGACTGGGGATATGACCCTATCAAGGAGTCATATTTGGGCACCGTATATAACCAGAAGCTGAACGAAAATAACGATATCAGTTTGAAAGTTTTTCGGTCCGAATTAAGTAGTTTGCTCACAACATCCGGTTTCCAGCAAATAGACTGGAGTGGCAATACGACTGGCTATGAATTGCAACACACGATCAGAATCGGCAAAGCCAATACAGCCACTTGGGGATATACGGAAGAAAGACGGCGCTTTGAGGAGCAAACCCCTCTGCCTCCAGGCACTCCTCCGGTGACTTATGCCAGTGGCGACTACAATTACACAGCCAAGAGTTATTATCTGCAAGACGTGTGGAATGTCACCCGCCAACTCAGTATGAGCTTAGGCTTTCGGCACAATGAAGTCGAAGATCATGTCGCCGTCAAGAACGTCACATGGACGAGACCAGCCAATAAAGAGCAGAAAGGTGTGTATTCATCCGACGATCCAGTGTTGGCTTTGAATTTCAGGCCAATCGAAAGTATTGCGCTACGTGCTTCCATCGGGAAGAGTTTCAGAGCCCCCACGGCGATGGAAAGATCTGCACCCGCACTGGCTCCTTTGAATAGTGGAGGGACGATTATTCCTTACTTTGGTGCGACTGTTTTGCCAGAAGTAGGTCTCAATCGTGAAGTGGGGATAGAGGCTTCAACAGACTTTGGACTTCGGTTCGGCCTGACGGGATTCAACCGACGCATTACGAACATGATCAAAGGTGCCGGTGGCGGTGGCGGACACACCCAGTACTTCAACATACCTGAAGTTGAAATGCTGGGCTACGAGACGGAAGTTAGCCAAATGGTTGGCGAAAGCATTAAGGTATTTGCAAATTACTCTTATACGAATGCTTATGACACGGCGATGAAATTGCAAGTGGCCGATATTCCATTGCGTAAATACTCGTATGGCGTCAATTACACCGGGAGCAGCTTCACCGCACATGTGAACGTAAACTATGTTGGGCCGGTGAGAAGCATGTATAGCCAGGGTAGCGGTAACGCCAGTAGTGATGGAAATTACACTAACGTGGTGAATGGTGTCGCTACTTATTTCGGAACCCATAATTTGCCGGACTACCATGTGGTTGATTTGAAGGTGAATAAGACCGTGGGAAATAACGACTACTACGTCAAGGTTCTAAACCTGTTCAATAAAGAATATTACACAGCGGCATTCCTTGTTGCACCAGGCCGGTATGCGGAGGTTGGCGTCACGTTCAAATTTTAGATGAGCCTCTATTTATGACGATCAATATCGGAATGCATCTCGGCATCTTGAATTCCAGCGATCTGCGGGCCGGGTCGGTATACACCTAGATTCTGGGCGATTTCATCAACATCCGCTTCGTTACATTGCCACAATCCTAGGGAACTAACCAATCCCAGCAAAGAATGCTGGCGACATCGCTATATACACTTGGATATAGCGATATGTATAATGCATATAGGGGAACACTATAAGTGCCCATTCATTTTCTCAACAACGAGTAGGAGTCTTAAAGTGAACAAACATCTACCAACCATCCTTCTAGGGTTGCTTGCCGCAACCTTTATCGGAAATGTGAGTGCAGCGACGCTGACACATGAAAGCATTTCGATTGTGGGTAGCGGGGGGGCTGGCGGCACGGGCTCAACGGCCAGCGACATGATATTTTCAAGTTACAGTGCCGTCGATGGCTGGGGATGGGCCGGTGGTGCGGGTGGCGTCCAGGGCAGCCTCTCTAAGACCAATACCGGGGCTAATGCGTTGGCAGCCAACGAAGCCTTCAGTTTTAATATCGGCTCGATTGTCGACTCTCTAAACACCACCTATGGGGCTGGCAACTGGAATGTTGCCAACGCCAGTCTCTCCTTTACATCCTCATACTCTGTTCAGAACAACTCGCGCTTTGGCATTGGTTCTGGAACTTTCGATATTTACTGGGTAGGCAATGACGACTGGGCACAGTCCAAAGGCACGCCGACAGATCGCCAACTCAACCCAGTCTACGCCAGCAACGCTGCAGCGCTACAAAGCTGGGCAGGTAGCACTTCACTGCTGGGGTCGGAAACCTTTGCCGTGCCTGCCGGTGGCACCGGATACGTCAGCCTGAGCTATAACCTTGCATCAGACGCGTCGTTCTTCTCTGACATCCTCTCTGCATCAGCAAGCGGCACCAACAAAGAGACTTCATTTTATCTGATGAGTACCGCCGACACTTTGGGGATGATTATTTTCACTGGCGGACAAGGGCAAGCATTACCAACCTTAAGTTTTGACGTGGTTTCGGTTATTCCAGTGCCAGAACCAGAGAACATAGTCATGCTCTTGGCAGGCTTAGGTGTCATCGGCGCAACAGTTCGTCGCCGTAGAGTCTGACTTAATTTCCGCACCTGCATGAGTGTTGTAGGTGCGGATTCCCCGATTCGCTGTGGGACATCGCGCGCCCGGGGTCGACGTTGCTTCGCAGCAGGCATGTAATCATGCCTGCTATTTTTTTGTTGTGGAGTTGCCACGATGATTGGCTTCTCTTTATCCGTATTGTTTTTATAAGAAATACCCATCGATTTTCCTACAAATAATCGGTAGAGCCGCGTTCCTGGAAATCGGTAAAGTTGGCATAGACGGGTTGAGCGCTAGATTGACCTCACGCGGCTTGCAGGTTTTTTAATTGATCAGCCATGGCATCAATTTTAAAAATTGCAGTTCAAAGCTACATTTTGGCACAGGGGAAATACAAGGAAGGCGTTAAGCAGAATAGCGTTTGAGACTGAATTCTTGAGCGCCAATGGCGGGGGTGTCATGGCTTATCAGGTCGGCAAGTACCTGCCCCGAGCCACAAGCCATGGTCCAGCCCAAAGTGCCATGGCCGGTATTCAGCCATACATTAGGATAGCGGGAGTCTGCCTGGCCAATAACGGGGGTGCCATCCGGTGTCATCGGGCGCAATCCAGTCCAGAACAACGCTTGTGATATATCGCCTGCATGTGGAAATAATCCATTTAAGACCATCTCCAGTGTTTGGCGTCGGCGTGGGTTGAGGGTTAAATCGAAACCGGCCAGTTCTGCCATGCCCCCTATGCGGATACGCCGATCAAAGCGGGTAATGGCTACTTTGTAGGTTTCATCCATCACTGTCGAGACCGGGGCAGCGTCAGCACGCATAATCGGTACGGTCAGTGAATAGCCTTTGACCGGATACACGGGCAAATTCAAGCCCAATCCTTGCATCAGCTGACGTGAGTAACTGCCCAGGGCGACCACATAATGATCTGCCATCAAAGTGTCGGTACCATGCGCATTTTTCACTTCTACACCAAGTAACTTGCCTTGTTGTGTGATCAGGCGCTCGATAGCGATGTCTTGCCTGAATTGCACCCCCAGTGTTTGTGCTGCTAGCGCCAGCCGGGAGGTAAATAGCTGGCAATCGCCAGTTTCATCACCGGGCAAATACAAGCCACCCAGCAACTGGTCTTGCACATGCACCAGTGCCGGTTCAATGCGCACGCAACCCTCAGGGTCCACATGCTGAAACGGTACGCCCATGCGGCTAAGTACGGCAATATCCTTGGTTTCAGCAGCGAGTTGTTTTGGTGTGCGGAAAACTTGCAGCGTACCACGGCTGCGCTCTTCGTAGTGGATGCCGGTGTTGGTGCGTAGTGTGCGCAGGCAATCGCGGCTATATTCGGCCAGGCGCACCATGCGGGATTTGTTGATATCGTAGCGATCACTTGAGCAGTTGCGTAAGAACTGTGTGATCCATTGCAATTGCCATACACTGAAGTCTGGCCTGATGGAAAGCGGCGCATGGCGTTGCAGCAACCATTTGAGCGCTTTGAGCGGCACATCCGGCCCGGCCCAGGGCGCTGCGTAGCCGGGTGAAATCTGGCCTGCATTGGCAAAACTGGTTTCCAGGCCGACCGCTGGCTGACGATCGATAACGGTGACTTCAAAGCCTTTTAATGCCAGGTAATAAGCACTTGTGACGCCAATAACACCAGAACCCAGCACCAACACACGCATGATGACACTCCTACGACTGCAACGGACGATATCACTAATGACTTCAAATCACATAAATCATATTAGCAAACTTGATAATTGAGTATGCAGATGGTTTGAGTTTTTTGAGCGTGCTAGGGCGTGAGCTTTTCCAGCGCCTGTATCATCACCATTGCCGGGTCACATGGCAGCGTCCACGTTGCTGATTGTGCGGCAATTTCAACCATGCCGGTCGGGCTGGTGACATTCACCTCGGTTAAATAATCGCCTATCACATCGAGGCCGACCAGAAACAGGCCATGTTGTTTGAGTGTTTGTCCAACTGTCACGGCGATTTCTCGGTCACGGTCACTTAGTGGTTGCGCGACGCCTTTGCCACCTGCGGCCAGGTTGCCACGTGTTTCGCCGGTTTTGGGGATACGGGCCAAGGCATACGGTAACGGTTCGCCATTGATGATCAGGATGCGTTTGTCACCTTTGGCGATGTCTGGAATATAACGCTGCACCATAATGGTTTGCGTTTCAAATTGGGTCAGTGTTTCGAGGATGGCGTAGATATTCGGGTCATCTTTACGTAAACGGAAAATGCCACTGCCGCCCATGCCATCAAGAGGCTTGACGATGATGTCCTCATGTTCGGCCAAAAACGCCAGTATTTTCTCTTGTTTGCTGGTGACAATGAATGGTGGCGCAAATTGCGGAAAGCGCGCGACGGACAATTTCTCATTCCAGCCACGGATAGATGCAGGGTCGTTAATGATGCGCGCGCCCTGTTGTTGCGCTAGCTCCAGCAAATAGGTGCTGTAGAGATATTCGTTATCAAACGGCGGGTCTTTGCGCATCAGCACAGCATCAAAACTGCCTGGCGTCTGTGTGGTTTTCTCGCCCACAGTCCAGCTGCTGTCATTCAATGCAAAGGGCTGGGCATCGATTAGCGCCACTTCGCGCTGCAAGTGCCAGTCGTGTTGCTCGCAGACCCATAACTGGTGTCCGCGCGCTTGCGCAGCACGCATGATGGCGAGGCTGGTGTCTTTATACGCTTTAAGGGTATGCAGCGGGTCGAGAATAAACAGCAATTTCATCATGCGCCTCTGGCTCAATTATGCATTCAGTGGATCATTGTCCTGTAACTCCATGCCGGCTGCCAGCAAGGCCAGGCGCGCAACCACGCCATAAGCGTAGAAGCGGTTAGGCGGCGCATCAGGTGCGCCCGCACAGTCGGGCAGGGTACAGGGTTTTTCAAACGCCAGTGGCACGAAATGCATGCCGGGAGCATTGAGATTCTCATCAATACCACGACCGGTATGCACGCGGTAAAAACCACCAACCACGAAGTGATCCATCATATACACGACGGGTTCAGCCACTGCATCGTTGATATTCTCAAAGGTATACACACCTTCCTGGATCATGACTTCAGACACTTGCATGCCTTCTTTGATCACCGACATTTTGTTGCGTGCCTTGCGGTTAAGGTCGCGTACTTCATCCGCTGACTTCACACTCATGATGCCCATGCCATAAGTGCCGGCATCGGCTTTGACGATGGCAAACGGCTGTTGGGTGATGCCGTATTCATCGTACTTGGCTTGAATCTTCTTCAAGATGGCATCGACTTTGTCTGCCAGCAAGTCTTCACCGACGCGGGCATGGAAATCAATGCCGCTGGCGGTGTCAAAATACGGGTTCAGCAACCAGGGGTCGATTTGCAGTAATTGCGAGAACTCCTCTACCACTTTGTCATAGGCGGCGAAGTGCTGTGATTTGCGGCGGATAAACCAGCCAGCATGCAAAGGTGGAATCAGGTTTTGCTCCAGGCCTTGTAACATGTCAGGCACACCGCCGGATAAATCATTATTGAGCAGGATGGCACAGCTATCAAAGGCTGGATAATCAACACCCTCAAACGAAGCCGCTTTTAATTGCAGGCGGTTTTTCACGCGCACCAGCGGCTCCAGGATCAAGGGCAGGCCATCATGGGTTTCCAGTCGGGTGATTTTAGTGATGTCTGGTGACAGGCTACCAACGCGCACTTCCATGCCTGCGGCTTTGAGAATATTGCATAATTCCACCACATTGCGCAGGTAGTAAGTATTGCGGGTATGGTTTTCCGGAATCAGCAATAAACGGCGCGCATCAGGACAGATTTTTTCGACGGCAACTTGTGCCGCTTGCACAGACAGGCTTAAGAATTCAGGATTAAGGTTGTTGAAACCGCCTGGGAACAAATTGGTATCTACCGGCGCGATTTTAAAACCGGCATTACGCAGGTCCACACTGGCATAAAACGGCGCGGGGATTTCCTGCCATTTCGTGCGAAACCAGTGTTCGATGTCCGGCATCGCCTGTAACACGCGTTTTTCCAGCGTGTACAGTGGTCCGCTCAAAGCCGTTGTTAAGTGTGGAACCATGGTTGCTCCTGTGCTTGTTATTGTTGGCCGGGGATACCGGCACTGCTTATGATGAGGGTTGTTCGATCACGGCATGCGCTTGCTGGTCTGCATGGTAACTGCTGCGTACCATCGGGCCGCTAGCGGCATTATCAAAGCCCATGGCGTCTGCATGTTGCTTAAACCAGTCAAAGGTTTGTGGCGTGACATAGCGCAATACCGGCAAATGGTGCACGCTGGGCTGTAAATATTGACCTAATGTCAGCATGCTGACACCATGCGCGCGCAAGTCCCGCATCACTTCCAGAATTTCTTCATCAGTTTCGCCCAGGCCCAGCATCAGGCCGGATTTGGTCGGCACATGCGGATACATCTGGCTAAATTGCTTGAGCAAGTCGAGTGAGTGCTGGTAATCAGAGCCCGGGCGTGCCTGCTTGTAGAGGCGTGGCACGGTTTCCAGGTTATGGTTCATGACGTCCGGCGGCGCCTCGCGCAGGATTTTGAGTGAAACATCCAGGCGGCCACGAAAATCCGGTACCAGGATTTCTATTTTAATCTGCGGGGATTGGGCGCGAATGGCGCGGATGCAATCGACAAAATGCTGTGCGCCGCCGTCAGGCAAGTCATCACGGTCGACCGAGGTGACCACGACGTAACGCAGCTTCATTTGCGCGATGGTACGCGCCAGGTTTTCCGGTTCATTGACATCAGGTGGCAACGGTTTGCCGTGGGCGACGTCGCAGAACGGGCAGCGGCGGGTACAAATATCGCCCAGAATCATAAAGGTGGCGGTGCCTCCGCTAAAACATTCACCAATATTGGGGCAGCTGGCTTCTTCGCACACGGTATGCAGGTTGTTGTCGCGCAATACCTGTTTGATTTCCTGGAAACGGGCCGAATCCGGCACCTTCATGCGTATCCATTCCGGTTTGCGCAGCATGGGTTGCGGCACGATTTTAATCGGAATACGCGAAGTCTTGGCTGCGTCGATTTCTTTGACACCTGCCACCTTTTTGGCCGGGCGCGCGTCGATTGGATGTTCTTGGGTGGAATTATCTGACATGCGTCAGTTTCTCTTTCAATCGTTGGGTTAAATCCGCTGCAATGTCAGTCATCGTCAGCGCGATATTAAAATCCCGGGTTTGCGTCATCTGCATGCCAGCATAACCGCAAGGGTCAATGTCGGCAAACGGTTGTAGATCCATCTCAATATTCAAACTCAAGCCATGATAGCAGCACTGGTTTTTCAGGCGTAATCCGAGTGAGGCAATTTTTTTGCCATCCACATAGACGCCGGGTGCATCGGCACGCGCTTCGGCGGCAACGCTGTGTGCGGCCAGAAATTCTATCAGGCTGCTTTCCAAGATGGAGACGAGTTGCCGCACATTCAAGTGGCTGCGCGCCAGATCAACCAGGCAATAAATGATTAACTGCCCGGGGCCGTGATAAGTGATTTTGCCACCACGGTCTACATTAACCACCGGGATGTCGTTTTGCGGCAGGCGCACGCCACGGCGGTTAAGGCCCAGTGTATAGACCGGCGGATGTTCGGTGACCCACAGCTGGTCTGGCGTGTCTTGGTTGCGTCCGGCGGTAAATGCCTGCATGTCAGCCAGCGTGGCTGCATAATCAGTCAAGCCCAGCTGGCGGATTTGCAGAGCAGGCATGGAGGCAAAGCAGGTTACAGCACGACCTTGACCATCGGGTGCGAGGTCAGGCTGCGGTAGATATCGTCCAGTTGCGGTTTGGAGGTGACATACACCAGGCAGGTCAGGCTCAGGTATTTGCCATTGCTGCTGCCGCGCATTTCTATCAGGTGCGTGTCGAATTCTGGCCAATGGCCCTGAATCACGCGCGTGACTTCGAGTGTGAAGTCGTCATGTGTTTCGCCCATGACCTTGATCGGGAAGTTGGTGGGAAACTCAATCAGGGTTTCTTCCGCCGCAGGCGTTTGTTCTTGCTGGGTCATGGGGTTCACCTACCTTTGTGCTTGTTCCGCTTTATGACGACAAGGGTTTACTGCAAATACAGGCGGACCTGGTCGATCATGCGTGAGAAGATATTGCTGGCCTCAACGGCATGCACGGTCACCAGCGGCACACTATGTACCACTTTGCCGCCCAGGCTAAAATCTACTGCACCCACGGTTTGATGCGCTTTTAATGGCGCTTCCAGTGGTTTTGCAATGCGCAGATTCGCCTTCATATTGGCATACTCACCTTGCGGTAATGTTAAATAGACTGGTTTGGCGACCGTTAAGTCGACTTCGCTTTCGGTGCCTTTCCATACTTTTTGACGCGTAATGGCTTTGTCTGCTGCGTAAATCAGCTTGGACTCATAAAACTGGAAACCAAAGTTCAGCAGTTTCTGGCTTTCGGCCGCGCGTACATTATCTGAAGTGGTGCCGAGGACCACAGAAATCAAGCGGAAGTCACTACGTTTGGCTGAAGAAATCAGGCAATAACCTGCAGATTCCGTGTGGCCGGTCTTCATGCCATCCACGCTGGGGTCGAGAAACAGCAAGCGGTTGCGGTTAGGCTGCGTGATGTTGTTATAGGTATAAGACTTTTGTGAATACAGGCGTGCATAGTCTTGTGGATAGTCACGAATCAGGGCATTGGCCAAGATCGACAAGTCACGCGCAGTGGTGGTGTGCGTAGGGTCTGGCAAGCCTGTGGCATTCACAAAGTGGCTGTTTTTCATGCCTAGGGCCGCCGCTTTTTTGTTCATTAATGATGCAAATAACTCTTCACTACCCGCAATGCCTTCTGCCAGGGTAATGGCAGCATCATTGCCAGACTGGATAATCAGGCCATGTAACAGCTCATCCACCGTGACCGTCATGGTGGTATCGATAAACATTTTAGAGCCTTCGACTTTCCAGGCTTTTTGGCTGACCGGCAAGGTTTGTGTCAGTGCCAGGCGTTTTTGCTTTACCGCTTCAAACGTCAGGTAAGCCGTCATCACTTTGGTCAGTGACGCAGGCTCAACCGGCATATCCGGATTACTCGCTGCCAACAGACTGCCGGTATTGGCATCGCGCAGCACAAAGGCTTTGGCTGCCAATGTCGGTGTCGGCACATTGCCAGTGATGGCTTCGGCCGCCACGGTCATTAAAGGAATGGAAAGTAGAAAAGCAATACAGGAACGCCACATGGTCATCATTTATACGAGAATAAAAATTAATGAGAAGAAAACTGCTAACGGAAAAAAACTACCGCGAAAATATCAGTGCAGGTAACTGCAATTTGTCACGCATCTGACTGGCGGCCTGCGCTGCTAATGCGTGATCCGGATAAGGCCCCAGCACAATCTGGAACGTTTTTCCATTATACACTTTGTTGAGTAGGGATTGTGTTTCTGGCAGGGTGGTGAAAATGCGCTGGTGCAGGCGGTCCGCATTTTCTTCCTGGCCAAATGCTCCCACTTGTACATAAATGCCACCGGCTTCCAGTGTCGTCAGTGCGTTGGCGGATGCCACGGCTGGTGTGGTGATTGCCTGGGGCGGTGTATTGCTGGCAGCAGGTGATGCCGAGGGTTGTTGCGACGGGGGTTGCTGGGTCGGCGCTTGCTGAGTCGGGTCTATCAGTGACACCTCAACTTGTGCCGAGCCATGGCGAATAATATCCAGTTGTTTGGCCGCGGCGTAAGAGAGGTCTATGATGCGGTCGCGGCCAAACGGGCCGCGGTCATTGACGCGCGCCATGATGGTTTTGCCATTGCTGAGGTTAGTGATGCGTACATAGCTTGGGATAGGCAACGTTCTATGCGCAGCGGTTAATTTGAACATGTCATAGGGTTCACCACTGGCAGTGCGGCGGCCATGGAATTTTTTGCCATACCACGAAGCATGTCCGGTTTGTGTGAACGGTGTATTGATTTCAGACATCGGTGTCATGGTTTCACCATTGACGATATAGGGTTTGGTGGTGCCTTTGACAATCGGTTCCAGCTTGGGCGTGACTGTGGTTTCGAGCGGGATGTTCGGGTCTATGCCGTCAGTCGGATTGCCGCTAGTCTCTGGTTTGGGGTCGATGTTAATGACTTTGGGGCCGCCAATGACTGAGCCATTCGTTGCGGGGTTGTTGGTAGCGGGAGTAGGTGTCGAGCTGGCAGCGCCGCTGGTGGCAGGCCTGGTCGGTGGTCCCGCTGGTGCGGTTTGCCGGGGAGGCATGCTGCTGCTACAAGCTGCTAGCCAGATGGCCAGCGTGACGATGCATAACCGTTGCAAGTAAAAAAACATCCTGTTCCTTAATCGGTGTTTATGCGCTTAATCCGTCGCCACCAGGCGTTTGTGCGATTGCACGCTCATCAGCAAGCCCAGGCTAAGGCCCAGGGTTAACAGTGAGGTGCCGCCGTAGCTGACCAGTGGTAATGGAATGCCGACCACCGGCAGAATGCCGCTCACCATGCCCATATTCACGAAGCAATAAGTAAAGAAAGTGGCGGCGATGCTACCCGCCAGCAAGCGCGAAAAGGTACTCTTGGCTTGTGACGCGATAATGAAGGCGCGGCCGATAATAATGGTGAACAACAGCAATAACAGGCTGCAGCCAACCAGGCCAAACTCTTCAGCAAACACCGCAAAAATAAAGTCGGTCGTTCTTTCTGGCACAAAGTCGAGTTGTGACTGCGTGCCATTGAGCCAGCCTTTGCCGGTGGTACCACCTGAGCCAATGGCGATGGTAGCCTGGATAATATGGTAACCCGCGCCTAGTGGATCCTGGCTGGGATCAATCAGGATCTCCACCCGGCGACGCTGGTAATCATGCAGCATGGACCACAGAATTGGCAATGCGGCACCGAAGGCAACAGCGCTGCCCAAAATAAACTTCCAGCTCAGCCCGGCCAGAAAAATGACATAAAAGCCTGACGCAAAGACCAGCGTGGCTGTGCCGAGGTCGGGTTGTTTGGCAATCAGCAACACGGGCGTGAGCAAAATGACGCCAGCGACGATGTAGTCTGCTGTACGCAGCATACTTTCACGTTTGGAAAAGTACCATGACAACATGATGGGTACCGCCAGTTTCATCAGTTCTGACGGCTGGATTTTGGTCACACCGAGGTTGAGCCAGCGTCGTGCGCCGTGGCTGATATCACCGACCAGTGCTACCGCAATCAGCAATGCCAGCCCGAGCAGGTAGGCTGGTAGCGCAATGCGTTCTATATGTTGTGGCTGGGTATTGGCGACCAGGAACATCACCCCCAACATCACCACAATGTTGATTAACTGCGCATTCACCTTAAGCAGTGACTGGCCCGAGGCGCTGTAAAGTACCATGAGTGCCACCACCAGTACCATGAGCACTGTTGCCAGCAAAATCGAGTCGATATGCCGGATAAAATGGCCTATCCATTGTCTAATCATGAGGCTCCTCCTCGACTTCTGGCGCGTTCACGACAGCTGCTTCTGCCGCCGCTGCAGCTTGTGCCGCTGCCGGATCCACCGGGACTTTACCCAGCAAGTAATAATCCATCACCTTGCGGGCAATGGGGCCCGCGGTAGAGCCACCGTGGCTGCCGTTTTCAACAATCACCGCCACGGCAATTTTTGGGTCTTCGGCTGGTGCATAGGCAATAAACCAGGCATGGTCGCGGTGGCGTTCATTAATCAGTTTTTCGTTGTATTTTTCATTTTGCTTGATGCCGACCACTTGTGCAGTACCAGTTTTAGCCGCGATGTCATAGCCGGCATTGGCGCCGATTGCCGCAGCGGTACCGCCTGGGCGGGTCACATCCATCATGCCCAGTTTCACAATATCCAGATTCTGCGCGCTCAAGTTGAGCTGGTCGGCAATGATGTGCGGCAACATTTTCACCTGGTTGGTTTTGGCGTTAACGATGGCATTGACCAGGTGCGGACGAATCGCCTTGCCGTTGTTGGCCAGCGTGGCCGTGGCATAGGCTAGCTGCATGGGCGTCACCAGCGTGTAGCCCTGGCCGATACCGACAATCACGGTTTCGCCCATGTACCAGGGTTGTTTATAGCGCCTTTGCTTCCAGGCAGGGGTTGGCAACAGACCGGACAACTCACCCTGGATATCAATATTGGTTTTTTCACCAAAGCCAAAATGGCGCACAAAATCTGTCAGGCGCTCAATGCCGAGCTCAACTGCCAGGCCGTAGAAAAAAGTGTCACAAGAGACGGTAATCGCCCTGCGCATATCCACTGCACCATGGCCGGACGGTTTCCAGTCCCGGTAGCGATGGCGGCTATTGGGCAGGGTGAAATAGCCGGGGTCGCTAATGGTAAAGGGGGGCTGGCGTTTGCCGGATTCCAGGCCTGCCAGTGCAACGAATGGTTTAAATGTCGAGCCAGGTGGGTAGATGCCCTTGAGGCTGCGGTTAATCAGTGGCTTGTCTGGTGAGTTGTTGAGGTTATTCCAGTTGTCAAAATCAATGCCATCGACAAACAGGTTGGCATCAAACGACGGCATGCTCACCATAGATAGCACTTCACCGGTTTTTGGCTGGATAGCCACTAATGCACCACGTCTGCCAGCAAACTCATGCTCGGCGATCTCCTGCATTTTGGCATCCATAGACAGCACAATATTGTTGCCTGAGGTGGGCGATGCGCTGGATAGCACACGCACCGCGCGGCCATCGGCGTCAATTTCTACCTGCTGGAAACCGGTGATGCCATGTAAGTCTTCTTCATAAGCCTGCTCAACCCCGGCTTTGCCGATGTGCTCAGTGCCTTTGTAATTCGACAACTGGTTACTTTCTTTGAGCTGCTTGAGGTCGTTTTCATTGATACGGCTGATATAGCCGATGCCATGCGTGCCCAAGGTGCCATATGGATAATGGCGGAACAGGCGTGATTTGAGCTCAACGCCAGGGAAACGGAAGCGATTGACGGCAAACTTGGCCGCTTCATATTCGTTGAGGTGGGTGCGGATCGGGATGCTTTCAAAGGTGTGACTCTGCGCGCGCAACTTCTTAAAGCGTTTTAAATCGGAGGCCGAGATTTCAACCAGTGCACCCAATTCGGCAATGGTGTCCTGCAAACCATCGGTTTTAGACGGCGTGATTTCCAGCGTATACACAAAAAAGTTATGTGCCAGGATAATGCCATTGCGATCCGAGATCAGGCCGCGGTTGGGTGTGATCGGGACAATTGAGATGCGGTTATTTTCCGCCAGCGTTTGGTAGTAGTCATAGCGGTAGACTTGCAGGAAATAGAAACGACCAAGCAGCGCGGAGAACGCGCTGAGGACCATTAAGATCAGAAAAACCAGACGAACCCGGAACTTGTGCTGTTCGTTTTGATGGTTTTTGAGTTCAGTGCTATACCCCATGTGCTTATAACTTCTTCGGGCGGGTCAGCTCGCCAAACCAGATAATCATGAATTGCCACAATATCAGGTCGGAAACCACGGGCAGGCTGTAGGTCCAGTCCGGCAGCTCGCCGCCAGCAAACAGTTTGAGCAGTAAAATCAGCCCACGTTGTACCCCAAACAGGAATATCACGTACAAATACAGTTGCCAGCGGTTAAACAGCACCAGGCGCCGTTGGTAAATCAGGCCCAGAAAAGCGGTGATGGCAAATGTCAGCGCGTGTTGGCCCAGCAGGCTGCCAGTGGATAAGTCGACCAGTAACCCGGCAAACCAGACCCAGCCGATATTGCAGTGATACGGGGCTTGTAGCACCCAGTAAATCATGATCACCAGCAAAAAGTCAGGGCGGATAATGACACCGGTGTTTGACCAGGGGTAGAGCTGGAATATCAGTCCGACCAACATGGTGAACAGGAAAGTGCTGAATTTTACCGGTTTCATGGGTGCTCCGGCGCGGCAGGGGCCGTGGTGTTTTCAGGGGCAGGGGCTGCACCCGGGGTGGCTGCAGCGGCGCCAGGCTCGGTGCTGGGGGAGTCCAGCACAGGCGTTTCGGTCGCCGGGTGCGGGTCAACCGCGGCATTATTTTTTTGCAGTACTTCAACCACAGACTGATCCAGATGCTGTGCGTTGTTGCGCGGCAACACCGGTTTGTTTTCGCTGGATGGGTTAATGGCGGGTGACTCGGGCACTTTGAGGATTAGCACATGCTTGTGGTTATTCACGCCAGCAATCGGGCGGCTAATGATTTTGGCAAAAGGCGAATCCTGGCTTTGCTTGATCTGGGTGACCACGGCGACGGCTAAGCCCGCCGGGTAGACGCCATCAATGCCGGATGTGACCAGCTTGTCGCCCACTTTAATATCCACGCTGGTCGGCAGGTAGGGAATGTCCAGCGTGTTGCGCTTGCCTTCACCAAAGGCAATCGCGCGCAACTGGTTGCGCTCAATCTGAATGGGAATCGACAGCTTTTTGTCGGTAATCAGCGTCACTTCGCTGGTAAAGGTATAAACACGTGTAATTTGCCCGACTACGCCCTGTTCATCGACTACGGCCTGGCCAGGCGTGATGTGATGGCGGCTGCCACGGTTGAGCGTGATGATGTTGCTGAACGGGTCGCGACCCATGTGCAATACTTCGCCCAGGGTAGCCTGCGGAATAATGGGCGCATCGCCCGCCAGCAGCGTGCGTAAATGTGCATTTTCAGCATCCACGGTCGCCAGGCGCTGCAAGGCGGCATTGTCTATCAGTGACTGCTGCTTGAGTTTGAAATTGTCTTGAATCAGCTGGTTGTGTGAGGTGAAGTAGGTGTTGATGTTGCGGCCCCACTCATTAGGTGCGCTGGCCAGTACTTCCAGGGGGTGCAAGGCGGTGCTGAACCATTGCCTCACCTGGCTCAGGTAGTCAAAGCGCGCGTCCACCGCCATCATGACCAGTGACAGCGTGCAAAAAAACATCAGGCGTGAGAAAGGCTTGGGTCCCTGGATAAAAAAAGCCGGGGACTCCTGCGGATCAAGCTGTTGGTGTATGCCTTTTAGCATAATCGGGTGCGCGCCATCGTTGCCCCGAATTATTCGCTAGCAAAAACGTTGCCCAGCTTGTCCATTTCTTCCAGTGCGCGACCACAGCCGCGTGCGACGCAAGTCAGCGGATCTTCTGCCACGATCACTGGCAAACCGGTTTCTTCCACCAGCAGGCGATCCAGGTCACGCAGCAGGGCGCCACCACCGGTCAATACCATGCCTTTTTCGGCAATGTCGGCACCCAGTTCTGGTGGGGTTTGTTCCAGGGCGGATTTTACCGCACCAACGATAGAGTTCAATGGTTCGGTCAGGGCTTCCAGGATTTCGTTACTGGAGATAGTGAACTTACGTGGCAAGCCTTCTGCCAGGTTGCGGCCAGTGACTTCCATTTCCAACACTTCAGAACCCGGGAAGGCGGAGCCGATTCTTTTCTTGATCGCTTCAGCGGTTGGCTCGGAAATTTGCATGCCGTAGTTGCGGCGGATGTAGTCGATAATTGCCTGGTCGAACTTGTCACCACCGACACGCTCAGACTTGGCGTACACAATGCCGCCCAGTGAGATCACGCCCACTTCGGTGGTGCCGCCACCGATATCCACCACCATGGAACCTGTTGCTTCAGCGACTGGCATATCGGCACCAATCGCAGCAGCCATGGGTTCTTCAATCAAAAACACTTGTTTGGCACCGGCGCGCTCAGCGGATTCTTTAATCGCGCGACGCTCAACCTGGGTGGAGCCTACCGGCACACAGATAATGATGCGTGGGCTAGGGGAGAACCAGCGGGATTCGTGTACTTTACGGATAAAAAACTTGAGCATTTGCTCGGTGATGGTGAAGTCGGCAATCACACCATCCTTCATCGGGCGGATGGCCTGAATATTGGCTGGTGCACGGCCCAGCATGCTTTTCGCATCTGAACCGACGGCCAGTAACACCTTTTTTCCGTTGGGGCCGCCTTCGGTACGAATCGCCACCACCGACGGTTCATCCAGAACGACGCCCTTACCACGCACGTAGATCAAGGTGTTGGCGGTGCCAAGGTCAATGGCAAGGTCATTGGAGAAGTAGCTGTTGAGTGAACCGAACATGTTTTATCCTGTGAAGTTTCCGACTTTAGAACTGCTCGCTAAGTGCGGCATAAAATCAAGGTATAATAGCGCAAAACGCACATGAAATTAAGATGTGCTTTCAAAATCTTACAGACAATTAACCAGAACATGGCACTGAATCTAGATGATATCAAGCGTATCGCTCATCTGGCCCGTATTGAGGTCAGCGAGAGTGAAGCGCAGGAAACCCTGAACAAGCTATCCGGCATCCTCGGTTTGATCGAGCAAATGCAGGCGGTCGACACCAC
>Ga0123391_1017555_pt1 | contig 21057 bp, 11 predicted proteins | sample T3HHNH4metaT_FD_89919 | JGI IMG/M metagenome (GOLD analysis project Ga0123391, IMG submission 89919) | Methane-oxidizing artificial microbial communities from Washington, USA to study methane cycling - T3-HHNH4 metaT (Metagenome... | ecosystem: Engineered > Modeled > Simulated communities...
ATTATTGCCTTTTATCGATTCTAAAGAAATTTACTGATTAATCTAATTTCTATCGTACTATATATGAAGAACAATTTTACTTGGATTTATATCCTTTTATTCCCAATTTTAGTGATAGGACAAACCGATCAAAAAAAAGAAATCAACCAACAACTTCAAACTTGGATTTCTATTAATACAGTTACAAAATTTGCTGATCATTGGGGGATAATTGGGGATTTTCATATCCGTCGAAACGATTTTGTGTCCAATCCTAGTTTTTATTTTATAAGAGGAGGTGTCACTTATATTCCTAATTCAAACGTTTCATTAAATTTAGGATATGCGCATATGTGGCTGGCACCTTCAAATGAAGACTGGAGTACTTTTGCAGATGAAAACAGGATTTATCAACAGGCACAATTAAATGCTAAAGTTGCCAATATAAGTGTTTTGCAGCGCTTAAGAAACGAGCAACGCTGGCAGGAAAAAATGGTTGACGATAAACCCAGCGGAGATTGGCGTTTTACAAATAGAATCCGCTATTTAATGAGTTTTACTTTCCGAATTTCCGATAAAAAATCATGGCCATCCATGGTTCTTTCAGATGAAATTCTTTTACAATTTGGCGAAGAAGCCGTCTACAATACCTTTGATCAAAACCGCTTTTTCATCGGAATCAAAAAAACAATAAACCCAAAATGGAGTTACGATTTTGGGTATATGAATGTGTATCAGCAAAAATATTCAGGTTATCAATATGATATGAATCATACTATTAGGTTGTTTTTTTATCTGAATACAAGTATCCGGAAAAAAGCCCCTTCAACTACTGAAAATTCTGGCGATGAATGATTATTTTTTAAACACATAGAAACATAGAATTTTATTTTAAAAGTGTGTAGAAAGAAACTAGTTTCTAACACATAGTCAACTATGTTTGCTTTAAATAAGTGGAACGCCTTTTTTACGCGTACTAAATCTATGTTTCTATGTGTTAGAATAAATTACGCACAACAGGTTTATTTCAGGAAAAAATCAGCATCAATTAAGCGATTTCCGGTTTCGTCATAAACAGCATAATTAAAACCGCCCTGAACGCAATACGAACCATATTCGCCATTCTTGTTTAAAGCAATAAAACCAACCTGAATATCTTTTAAATCTTTATTTCTGTTCTTAGTCAATTTGACAATTCTGGCTACAGCTTCTTCACAGGCTTTTTGAGGCGATTTTCCCTGACGCATCAATTCAACAACCAAATGACAGCCAGCAATTCTGATTACTTCTTCTCCATGGCCTGTTGCAGTTGCGGCACCAATTTCGTTATCAACATACAAACCTGCTCCAATGATTGGCGAATCACCAACGCGTCCGTGCATTTTAAACGCCATTCCGCTTGTGGTACACGCTCCGGAAAGATTTCCATCAGCATCTAAAGCAATCATTCCAATAGTATCGTGATTTTCAATATTGGCAATTGGCTTGTATTTACTGTCTTTTAGCCATTCTTTCCACTCTTTTTCAGATTCTTCTAAAAGTAAATTTTCCTTTTTAAAACCTTGTTCCAATGCAAATTGCAGAGCACCATCGCCAACAAGCATTACGTGAGGCGTTTTTTCCATCACGGCTCTCGCAACAGAAATAGGATGTTTTATAAATTCAAGACAAGCAACAGAACCAATATTTGCATTTTCGTCCATAATACAGGCATCAAGTGTTACGCGTCCATCTCTGTCTGGGCGTCCCCCATAACCTACACTTCTTTCTTTTGGATCTGCTTCTGGGACTTTTACACCTGCTTCTACAGCATCCAGCGCTTTTCCATTCTTTTTAAGAACTTCCCAAGCTGCTTCATTTGCAGGAATTCCAAATCGCCATGTCGAAAGTACAATTGGTTTCTTTCCTTTTTTAGAAAGTACTTTTTCATCTTTCTCAGAATTCGTCTGAAAAGATTGCAATGCTACTGCAACAGAAGCAATTGCGGTTGTTTTTATAAAATTTCTGCGATTTGTCATGACTTGTATTTTAAAACTTGGGGGAATAAGGTTTTCTTAACTGTAAATTTATAAAATCTATCCTTTATAAAACATACTTGAAGCACCTAATAAAGCTGCAATTTCGTTATCAGTAGAAATAGAAACACCAATTTCGATTCCGCTTTCATTTATTTTTTTATTGAAAGCTGAAAGAAAAAATTGACTCGCATTAGCAATTTTTCCACCAATAATAAATTCATCCGCGCCAAATTTCTTCAACCATGGAATTACAACTGCTGCCAGATTCTCTCCCATTTCTTCAAAAACTTTTTTTGCGATTTCATCACCATTCAAAGCAAGATTGTAGAGTTCTAATCCACTGTTGCTTTCTTTTCCTGCCAAAGTTTTGTAATTGGCCAAAAGACCTCTTGCAGAAACATAATCTTCAGCCATTCCATCATTAAAAGGAAGATTCCAAATTTCTCCATCTTGAGGAACTGATTCTCCCGATGAAATTGAAATTCCTTTATCAATAAAACAAGCTCCAAGTCCAGTACCAAGTGTCACTGCCATCACTTTTTTAGATAAATTTTCGGCATTTTTAAAAACTTCTCCTTTTCCAAAACAAACCGCATCATTTTCAAAAAGAATTGGAAATTCGCTTGATAAGTTTAATGTTCCCTGAAATAAATAACGCACATTCAAACCATAAAAATGTTCGTATTTTGACTGGTCTTTGATCCAGCAAAGTCCGTTAGTATAATCAAACGGACCAGGCATACAAACTGCAAGTCCATTAATTGCTTCTACTTTTGAATTTTCAACCGAAGTCCGGATTACTTTTTCCCATATTGACATTACCTCATTCACAGGCAAATTAGAATCGAAAGATTCTTTTTGCACTGAAAAATCAATCACTTTCATATTTACAATATCAATGATTGCAGCGGTAATGTGCGTTCCTCCAATATCAATTCCAACGGCATATTCTTTATTCATTTCTTCTATTTTATCTTATTTTTGAAATTCAGTTTTAGCTTTTCAATTTTCATTTACGGCATAAAAATTCCTTCATTATAATATTGAAACTATAACTACAACTGATTTATTAACTTATTCTATTTCTGATTAAAGGAAAATTTTAGATGTATTTTTCTTTTAAAATCTGTGGATATTTGATGCTCGTGTGAACAATCATTTCTCCGAAAAGTGTATTTGCCCAGGCGAACCATTTTCGGGTAAATTTTGCTACATCGTCTTTATGAAACGATTCGTGCATAAAACCAGTATCAGCATTTGTTTTGATCAAATTGCCAATGCAGGCTTTAATTTCTTTTTCGTCAACACTTGTAATCGCTCTCAAAACAATACTCATTGGCCAAATTGTATCGGCACCCGTGTGTGGACCGCCGATTCCTTCACCCGCTTTTCCTTTGTAGAAAAAAGGATTGTTTTCTGAAAGCACTACTTTTCGTGTATTCAAATACAACGGACTGTCAGGTTTAATCGCCCCTAAATATGGAAGCGATAATAATGACGGAACATTAGCATCATCCATCATATGAAAACTGCCGTATCCGTTTACTTCAAAAGCAATGATTTTTCCGAATTTTGGATGCTCGATAATTCCGTTTTCTTCTAAACCTTTTTGAACTTGATTTCTTAATTCTGTGGCTTTGGCAACCAAATCTTTGTCCAACATAGCCGGTAAAGAGAAAATTTCGATCAAATAACCCAAAACTTCAATCGCAAACATATTGCTTGGAATCAAATACCCAAATAAAGTACTATCGTCACTTGGTCTAAATGTAGAAACAATTAATCCGCAAGGTTTTACAGGATACCCGTAACCGCTTAACGGCACTCCGTCTGTCGCCCAAGCTGTTACTCTCTGAAAATTGTAAGGGCCTTTATCATGCCATCTTTGTTGTTCTTTAAAAGTCTGCAATACTAAAAGCATTGCTTCTTTCCATTTCTTATCAAATAGGCTTATATCTCCAGTTTCTTTCCAATAACCATGAGCAAGTCTTATAGGATAACACAAGCTGTCAATTTCCCATTTACGTTCGTGAATACCAGGCTGCATTTTGGTCATATCATTTTTCCATTCGCTTACCTGATTAAAATCTTTATAAAAAGCATTCGCGTAAGGATCTAACAAAATACATTTTGTCTGGCGGTTGATTACACCTTTTACCAATTCAGCTAATTTTTTATCCTCTTTTACAAACGGAATATAAGGCCAAATTTGCGCTGTACTGTCGCGAAGCCACATAGCATCAATATCTCCCGTAATTACATAAGTATCGGGTTTTCCGTCGATGATTTCAAAATCAACTGTCGTGTCTAATGTATTTGGAAAACAGTTTTCAAACAGCCATGCTAATTCTGGATTTACAATTTGTTTTTTGATTCGCACAATCGCTGCTTCAATAGCTGGACTTGTAAATTTTCTTTCTGCTAATGGCGGTCTTTTGCTGATAAAATCTTTAAGTGCAAAATTAAAGCTGTCTGAATTCATTGCAAACACATCCGTTTGAAGCGCTAATAATCCTGCTGAAAAAATGCCTGTATTTTTTATAAATTTTCTACGTGATTGCATAGTATTATTTTGAATTTGAATAAGAATATGGAAAAGCGTCTTTAGAAGTTCCTCTTTGTAAATTAGGTTCTGCCGACATATCAAAATTTAATTCGCCTCCTTTTAAAACATCAAAATGATTGATATAATTTTTTGAATAAGAAGCGTTGTTCCATTTTAAATCATTTACATATTTATTGGTTTCTGAATTTTTTGAAGCGTTGATAATAAGCTGTTTTCCGTTTTCTAAATTCAAAGTCAGTTTTTTAAATAACGGTGCTCCCAAAACATATTCGTCTGTTGCTGGACAAACCGGATAAAACCCCATTGCTGAGAAAATATACCAAGCTGAAGTCTGACCGTTATCTTCATCACCACAATAACCGTCTGGAGTTGGCTTATACAAACGATTTATTACTTCTCTTGACCAATATTGCGTTTTCCAAGGTTGTCCTGCATAATTATACAAATAAATCATGTGCTGAATTGGCTGATTTCCATGTGCATATTGCCCCATATTCATAATCTGCATTTCGCGGATTTCATGAATAACTGATCCATAATAACTATCATCAAAAACCGGAGGCGTTGTAAAAACAGCATCTAATTTTTCTGTGAATTTTTTCTGTCCACCCATTAAATCAATCAAACCTTGAACATCATGAAAAACACTCCAACTGTAATGCAATGCATTTCCTTCTGTAAAAGCATCTCCCCACTTTAGCGGATTAAAATTAGTAGGGAAACTTCCGTCCTTATTCCTGCCACTCATCCAACCGATTGACGGATTATATAAGTTTTTATAATTCATCATTCGTTTCTCGAATAAACTGATTTCTTTTTTCGGACGATTTAAGGCTTTCGCCAATTTCCAAATTGCAAAATCATCGTAAGCATATTCAAGAGTTCTTGCTGCATTTTCGTTAATTTTCACATCATAAGGAACGTAACCAAGTGTATTGTAATACGAAACTCCTTTTCTTCCAACCGCTTCTAAAGGTCCTTCATTATTTGCTCCGTGAACTAAAGCTTCATACAAAGTATTAATGTCGTAACCGCGTAATCCTTTAATGTAAGCCTCAGAAACTACAGAAGCCGAATTATTCCCAACCATTACATTTCTGAAACCTGGACTTGACCATTCTGGTAAAAACCCGCCTTCTTTATAATCATTGATCAAACCTTCCTGCATTTCTTTATTTATTGAAGGATAAACCAAATTCAATAGCGGATATAACGCTCGGAAAGTATCCCAAAAACCAGTTCCTGCATACATGTAACCTGGCACAACATTTCCGTTGTACGGACTGTAATGAACTGTTTCTCCTTTTGCATTTATTTCATATTGCTTTTGAGGAAAACAAGTTGCACGGTACAAACAAGAATAAAAAGTTTTTAATTGATCCGCGTCGTTGCTTTCGACAGTTATTTTTCCTAAAACTTTATTCCATTCATTTTTAGAAGCCTCAACAGTTTCATTAAAAGAAGCATTTCCTAATTCTTTTAAATTAAGTTCTGCTTGTTCCGGACTTATAAAAGAGGAAGCCACTTTTACGTTGACAATTTCTCCTTTTTTAGTTTTAAAACCTACAACTGCTCCTGCGTGATTATCTTGCAATTCCAGTTTGTCTTTTTCTAAACCTTTGTCATTCCAAGTCGAATTTGTTGCAAAAGGTTTGTCAAAAACCAATACAAAATAGTTTTTAAAATTAGTTGGAACGCCTCCACTATTGCGTGTTGTGTAACCGATAATTTTATTTTCTGAAGGAATAATTTTGATATATGAACCTTTATCAAAAGCATCTACAACAATTGAAGATTGTTCATTTTCTGGAAAAGTAATCTGAAAATGCGCTGCTCTTTCAGTTGCTGTAATTTCTGTTGTAACATCATAATCAGCCAGATATACACTATAATAATACGGTTTTGAAACCTCGGCTTTATGACTGAACCAGCTTGCTCTATCCGCTTCCGCGAAAGCCAATTTACCCGTAACAGGCATAATCGAAAATTGACCGTAATCATTCATCCAAGGTGAAGGCTGATGGGTTTGTTTAAATCCTCTAATTTTTTCGGCTGTATAAATATAAGCCCATCCGTCACCCATTTTTCCGGTTTGTGGTGTCCAGAAATTCATTCCCCAAGGTCTGCAAATCGCTGGATACGTATTTCCATTAGAAAGACTATGTAACGATTGTGTTCCCATTAACGGATTTACATATTCTGCAGGATCAACGGTTTTTACTTGTGCATTAAGAAAAATGCAGCTTTGTAATACTCCTAAAAAAATTAAACTCTTTAGTTTCATATTATTATAAATTATTCTTATTCCATTCTAAACTCAAACTTTCAAAAACATCTACAAGGCTTTTAAAACCTTGGAAGACTGAAAACGCTTTAAATCGGTCTGTCTGATTTTTTTACTCCAAAAGTTGCTGATGGTTTACTTCCCATAAACAATTTCAGCTCTCCTCCTTTTACAATCATTTCTTGCGTGATATATGATTTTGTATAAGGTTTTCCGTTGTATTCCGCTTTTTGAATATAAATATTCGTTGCACTATTATCAATTGCTTTTATTAAAAATGAAATTCCCTTTTTATGATGAATTACTGCCGAATTTACAAGCGGGCTTCCTAAAACGTAAACTCCATTTGCAGGATTAACCGAATAAAACCCCATTGAAGATAAAACATACCAAGCCGACATTTGTCCTAAATCTTCATTACCACATAATCCGTCAGGTTTTGTTGAGTAGAATTTATCATCGATTTCACGAATTAATTTCGCTGTTTTCCAAGGCTGTCCGGCAAAGGCATACAAATACGGAATATGATGATTTGGCTCATTTCCTTGCGCGTATTGTCCAATTAAACCGCTGATATCTGGTGAAATTTCTTCTCCTTCTACTTTATCTGTAATTTGAAAAAGCGAATCTAATTTAGCCAAAAATTTACTTTCACTTCCAAATAAATCAATTAAACCATAAGGATCCTGAGGAACAAGCCAAGTATATTGCCACGCATTTCCTTCAACATAATCATCTTTACGATGCGCTGATGAAAGCGGATTGAATGGTGTTCTCCAATTTCCATCAGTCAATTTACCGCGCATAAAAGTGGTTTCTTTATCAAAATACAATTTGTACAAATTGGCTCTTTTTGTGAAGTAATCATAATCTTCTGTTTTGTTTAAAGCCTTTGCCATTTGTGCAATACAATAATCATCGATGGCATATTCTAAAGCATTTCCAACGGTTTCCAGCATTTTATCGGCAGGAATATATTGCAGTTTTTGAACGTAATCCATTCCGTCACGCGTTTGCATGGCTGTTTTTTTCATTGCTTCATAAGCCAATGCTACATCATAATCGCGATATCCTTTTAAGTACGCATCAGCAATTACAGCAATCGAATGATTTCCATTCATTGTATTGGTTTCGTTGCCCATCAAATGCCAAACCGGTAATCTACCCTGTTGTTGGTAAATTGCCAAAAATGATTTTACAATATCATTAATTTTATCTGGCTGTGTTATTGTATATAATGGATGAAGTCCGCGGTAAGTATCCCAAAGTGAGAAAGTTGTGTAGTTGGTGAAATTTGCTTTTTCGTACACTTTTTTATCCGTTCCTCTATAATCTCCGTTGGCATCATTAAAAATGGAAGGCGCAAACATGGTGTGATATAATGAAGTATAAAAAACTTTCATTGTTTTATCATTTCCTGTAATCTGGATTTTATTTAATTCGGCGTTCCATTTTGAAGAAGCTGTTTTAACCGTTTGATCAAAATCCCAATTCGGAATTTCTGCTTTTATATTTGCAGCAGCGTTTTCAGCACTTACTGGAGAAATTCCAACTTTTACTAAAACTTGTTTGTTTTTCAAAGTTGTAAAATCCAAAACTGCTTTCATTTTCAAACCTTCGCCTTCATTTCCATTTACAGCTGCTTTATCATCGTATAAAGCTAAATTCGAAATTGGTTCAGAGAATTCCATTGTAAAATAAACGCGCTGATCTGTTGCCCATCCAGCAGAGAAACGATAACCTGCAAGTGTTGTTTCATTTATCTTTTTGATGAAGGTTTTTATAGGTTTGTCCCAGCCAATTCCGTCAGCAAGGTCTACTAAAACGTGATTATCATTGGCAGAATTAAAAGTGTATTTATGAAAACCAACCCTTTCGCTTGCAGTTAATTCGGCTTTGATTTTATATTTATCCAATAAAACACTGTAATATCCTGGTTTGCTTACTTCGTTTTCATGTGAAAAATAAGAACCATAACCATTTGTCATATCTTCTTTTGTTCCTTTAAACAAAGGCACTTTTCCCGAAACTGGAAGAATTAAAATATCGTTCAAATCGCCAATACCAGTTCCGCTTAAATGTGTATGTGTAAAACCTAAAATGGTATTGCTAACATAATTATAACCACTGCACCAGTCCCAGCCTTCAAAAATATTCACAGGCCCCAATTGAACGGCTCCAAAAGGAACATTGGCTCCAACAAAAACGTGGCCATGACCTGCTGATCCAATCAATGGATTTACATATTTTGTATAATCCGGAATTGCTTGTTTTGCTTTCTTTTCCTGTGAAATTGCAGGATTAGCAAAAAATAGATTTAAAGCTAAAAAACCGCTAAAAGCTATTTTGGTATATTTTGTAATCATATTATTTTTATTTGACTTGCGTAATTGGCCACGGATGAAACGGATTGAACTGATTTACGCTGGTATTTTTTTATTTTAGAACTTTAAAACTTTGAGGAGACGCACTACTGTGCGTCTCTACGGAAAGCCTTTGTCTCTTTGTCTCTTTCTCAAAAACCTTAGAACCTCAGTAACTTAGAACCTTAGCACCTTTTTTTAGTTGTATCTTTTTAAAACCTCATAAAGCGAATAAACCTTCAAAACTGGTTTTTCGATTTTTCCCTCAAAAGAGATTGTTTTTTCTTCTCCAGGTTTTAAATCGAAATAATTATCGCTCCATTTTCCTGTATAGCCTTTTATGGAAACATTTACATATTTAGCCAACTTTGATGCTTTTAAAACTACTTTATTTCCTTTTATTTCCCAAGTGATTTTTGGGTCTTCCAATTTTAAATCAATCGGGCGGGTTAAATCTATTTCTGGCGTTTTATCATCTCTGTAGGCTTCTTTCATGGCGTACCAAGCGGCTTTTGGCTGACGATCGTAATAATCGGTTACGCTCCAGCTTGCTACCGGCCAGCAATCGTTTAACTGCCAAACTAAAGTTCCCATATTATAAGGCGCTTTTGAACGATGAATTCCGATAATATTCTTCAGCGAATAATATTGCAGACATTGTGTGAGGTATGTATAATCCTCAACACTCATTTTCTTAAGTTTTGTCTCATTTATAAAATATCGATTCAAATACGAATCTAATTTCATGAATCCTTTACCTGCTTTTTGATGCGCTTCTAAAATATCTGAATATAAATATCGGTCTTCTGGCAACGTAATTCTTTCCATTGAAGAATAATTTGGCATTGCCTGCATTCCATATTCGCTCACAAAACGGCCTGTTTTTTTCTGAACTGCTTCTACATCTTCTAATCCCCACCAAGTTCCCCAATAGTGGCTGTCGCCTTCTGTTAGACTTTCAGGTCTTGACCAGTGAAATCGTGGCGAAGAACTTATATACGGACGTTTAGTATCTACTTCTTTCACCCATTTTGGAATACTGTCCTGAAACAAACGAACATAATCTTTCCATAAACGAGTCGAATCTTGTTTAGACATGTTCATGCTTTTTTGCCATCCCCAGTTTTTAAAAGCTTCATCGGCTTCATTGTTACCACACCACAAAACAATACTTTTATGATGACGAAGACGCTTTACCTGATACTGTACTTCTTTTTTTACATTGTCAAAAAAGGCATCATCTCCCGGTACCATTGTTCCGGCGAACATAAAATCCTGCCAAATGTAAATTCCGTTTTTATCACATAAATCGTAGAAATAATCATCTTCATAAATACCGCCTCCCCAAACACGAAGCATATTCATATTGGCATCTTTAGCCATTCCAATTACTTTTTCATATTCCTTTTTGGTTACTCTTGAAAGAAAAGCATCTGACGGAATATAATTGGCGCCTTTCATATAAACTGGCTTTCCATCAATTTTAAAAAAGAAAGTTTTCCCGAGATTATCCGGCTGTTGCACTAATTCTATTTTGCGATCCAGGACATAGGGTTTCTCTGGCGCTTTTTCGTCATAAACTTCTAAACGAGGTGTTTTCCAAATACCGCAAGTGGTGAATTTTGGTCCCCAATCCCATCCGAAATGATATTGCGCTTTACGTACATAAGCACGAGGATTGTCCGGAATTACAAAAGGAAGATCTTTTTTTGCCAAAGAATCCACAACATTTTGTGCCGATTTAAATACGACAACCAAATCATTGTTTCCCGATTTCAAAAGCTTTTTAACATCAACTCGCCATTGACGAAACATATTATCTGCTTTTAAAACTTCTTTATTGTTCAGATAAACCGTTGCGTATGTATCTAATCCGTCGAAAACTAATTCGGCATTTTTCTTTTTTAAAAGTGTTGGCGAAACCTGAAAAGTGGTTTTGTATTCCCAATCTTTTTTCTCAATCCAAACCAGTTTCTTTTCATTGTCTCTATAAAATGGATCCGGAATTGTTTTGTTATTCAACAAATCAGTATGGACTTCGCCGGGAACTGTAGCTGGAAACCATTTTTCGGTTTTCGTTTCACGGAACTTCCAGCCTTCTTTTATATTTATATTTTGGGCATTGGCAACAAATGAAAAACTTGCTGCACAAATGCCCAAACACCAATAAACTCTCTTTAAATGTTTCATTTTTACTGAATACTAAATTATTATCGAATCAAATTGATCGCCGGCAGAGTGAGAAGTGCAATTGACCGCAATTGCGCTTCTCTTTTAGGTTTACATTTTAGAATAAAAGCAACTAACAAAATATTCAGAAAAAATTTCCCTTTTACGGCTGCCAAGCTTAGTTTATTTTAGATTTCTGATTTTAGATTCATAACTCTTAAAATCTTTATCATCTTAATTATATTCTTTTGAAGATAATCTCATCTTTTTCAGCACACGAATTTTATCGTCTGCGAAAAAAATGATTTTGAAAACTGGGAATAATTGGGTGATAAAACTCTTCTAATTTAATGAAAATCAAAATAGAAATTAAAAAATAAGCCGGGAGGAGGTACAGGTATTCCTACCCGGCTTAATTCAACTAACTAACCAATATTTAAAAACTATTGTTTATCCCACCAAATTCTGGTTGTCATTAAATCCAACCCTTGGCGCGAAATTGCTTCTTTATAATTTGCAGCGTTTGTGATTAATTCTGACTGATCATAAATTAATCTTCTCGGAATTGTTCCTTTAGTTTCTCCGGTAGGATCATTTACAGGAACTAAAACTGGATATCCAGTTCTTCTGTATTCAGAAAATGCTTCAAAACCATTAAATAATAATACAATCCATTTTTGAGTAATAATCTGCTCAATTTTTTGTGCTTCAGTTCCGGCAGCTTTAAACGGATTTGCTGTGATATAAGTATTGTACTCAGCAAGTGAAACTGCAGGCACTTTGTCTCCAAAAATCACTAAAACTTCCATAGCGGCTCTAACTCCGTCTTCATATAATTTTTGAGCTGTTCCACCAACATTCCAGCCTTTTACAGCTGCTTCTGCCAAGATGAATTTAACTTCAGCATAAGACATAATCAAAGTTGGAGCATCTAAACGCAATACTGTAGAAGTATTTGGATCTGAAAACAGTTTTTTGTCTCCTCCAGGAAATTCTTTTGCATCATTTGCAAGACCTTGTTGACTAGCAGGATTATTGTTTCCTGTCGCTTCCAATTTTGCATAAATTCTCAAACGAGGGTCATTGCTGTTTTTCAATAAATCGATGAAGGTTTTGCTGTATTTTGTATTTGCATCTCCTCCATTCAAATCATTTCTAACCCAAGATGATGTAATTGGATTTGTTTTAACTCCCTGAGGTCCTGCATCGTGTTTTAAAACAAGACTGTCATCGTTTGAAGTAAAAACACCTTTTGTAACTGCTTTTTCAACATATTGTTTTGCTTTTGCAGGATTTACTTTAGACAAACGCATTGCTACTCTCAACATTAAAGAGTTTGCCAATTTTTTCCATTTTGCAACATCACCTTGGTAATACAAATCGGCGTTGCCTACAAATGCTTTGTTAGCATCTAAAGCATCTCCAGCTTCATCCAATTCTTTTAAAAGGTCATTGTAGATAGCTTCTTGTGTGTCATATTTTGGGGCAAAAATATTTCCGTTATATCCTTTTCCTGCTTCGAAATAAGGAATTTCACCATAAGTATCTGTCAATTTTTGGAACAAGAAAACCTTCATGATTCGGCAAGCCTGAATCGTATTTGTATTATCCGGAGCGTCTTTAATTACAGACATCAACTGAAAAATCTGGTTTAATCCTTTTCCGTATGATTCTCCAAAAAGAGAACCTGAATACTCAGAAGAATACGTGTATTTTGAACCTGGTCCTCCTAATGAAGAAAAGTGCTGTACAATTTGAGCTGCATAAGCATTGTTTCCTCTTGTGTTTGAATAATCCTGACCATCAACATAAATTTCAGCAAGTGTGAACATTGATTTTACAGCCGGATCAGTCAAAGCATTTGGATTCGTATTCATTTCTTCGAATCCTTTGTCACAGCTTGCCAATGTCATTGCACTAACAATTGCGACACAAAATATTTTTATATATCTATTTTTCATCTTTCAATTTTTATGATTAGAATTTGACATTAAGCGTTAAACCATAATTTCTTGTCAAAGGCATAGAAGCTCTTTCAAGACCTTGAGCATTACTATTAGAATAGTTAGACTCTGGATCGATATTTGGCACTTTGTCATAAATAGTCCATAAGTTATGTGCAGAAAATGCTAAACTGATAGATTGAAATGGAGTTTTTTGCAAATATGTTTTTGGGAAATTGTATGCAAAAGAGATCGCTCTAAGCTTAACAAAATCAGCATCATAAACAAAATTTGATGTTACATCACTGTAACTTCTCCAGTAATCATAAGCAGAAACTGTTGTGTTTACAGCATTTCCGTTAACATCTTTTCCTGATACTGCAATTCCTCCTTCACGACCTGGAAGTGTGATTTCTGATAATCCGTAACGAGTTCCTAACTGATTTGTAGCAGAATAGATTTCGCCTCCAAATTTCGCATCAACAAAAACTGAAAGTGTAAAGTTTTTATAAGAGAAATCATTTGTAAGTCCCATTGATGTTGGCGCAACACCTTGACCAGCAATGATTAAATTTCCTCTCATGAATTTTCCATTTGTATCAAGAACAATGTTTCCGCTTGCATCTCTTAAATAATCATACGCTTTGATTACTCCAAAAGGCTGTCCTTTTTCTAAAACTACAGAAGCTCTAGAATCTCTGTTTCCTTCCAATGATTTTGTTGTAATTTTATCCGAAAGACTAATTACTTCACTGTCATTGTAAGCAAAATTATATCCAACACTCCAAGAGAAACTAGGTGTTTTAACTGCTTTTAAGTTCACAGCAAACTCCACCCCTTTATTTAGGATTTCACCAACGTTGATTTTTGTTGTTCTGTAACCAGAAGCCTGAGAAATATCAGCATCAGCAATATCGTTTGTTGTTCTTTTTTGGTAGAAAGTCAAATCTGTACTTAATCTATTATTGAAGAAAGTATTTTCGAAACCAAATTCGATTGTACTTACATTATAAGGTTTAAGGAATTTGTTTGGAACTGTTTCTCCGTTAACACCTAAAATTGGTTGTCCTTGAGAATCTGTTTGTCCGTCTGGCGCAGTGTAAGTCAATGATAAAGCATAAGCATCTGGCAAAGCTCCTCCTACGTTACCCCAACCTGCTCTGAATTTACCGTAAGACATCCATTCTGGTAAATCAATAACTTCAGAATAAATGAAACTTGAACTTACAGATGGGTAAAAAGTACTATTGTTTGATGGATCTAAAGTAGAAAACCAATCTTCACGACCTGTTAAACTTACATATAAGAAATCTTTGTAACCGATATCAGCAGAATAGAAAAGTGAGTTTACTTCGCTTTCAGAAAATAATTTTTCTGTTTTATCAGGCTGTGTATTTCCGTAGAAATATTTGAACGGAACAATAAAATTATTTCCTTTCATTTTAATACCGCTATATCTGTTATGCTGACGGTTTGCTCCAACAAAAGCATCTAATGAAAGATTTTTTACGATATCACCTTTGTATCCTAAATAACCCGAAGCGTTGTACTCTGTACGACCTTCTACTCTGTTTTCGTAAGATCCTCCAGGATTGTAGTTTATTCCAGTAGGCTCGATTTCAGTATATTCATAATTAATATCGTCAATACCAATAACACCTTTAGCATAAATTTTTTCTGTAATGTTATAATTCACTTTTGCAGAACCGATGAAACGTTTTCTAAGGTCATCATTTAAAGGTTCTTGAGTCGCAAAATACGGGTTTGTATGGTACGTGTTTGCACCAAAATAATCTGCTTCACCTCCGTTAGCATCATAAGCATCACTAATCCATCTGATGTCAGTTCCCGGCGTCATAAAAGTGGTTGGGAAAGAAGGATTTCTAGGCGAATCATTCAAATAAGGTCGGTTATGACTTTTCTCTGTAATATATTGCGCATTAGACTCAATGCTTATTTTTTTGTTTGGAGCCGAATTCAAACTTAATGCCACGTTGTTTCTTGCGAAATTTGTTCCTGGCATAATTGACTCATCTTTAGTATTTCCGAAAGATAATCTGAAATTAGTACTTTCATTTCCTCCAGAAACTGCTAATGTATTACTGAAAGAATATCCGTTTCTGTAGAAATTCTCAACATTGTCTTTTCCATATGCTTGGTAAGGTCTTGTTTTTCCGTCAAGCGAAAGAGAAGGCGTTCCGTCATATTTATCTCCCCAAGCAAAATAGTAAGAATCTCTAAGTTCTTGCAGATCGCTGAATCTTGTAGCAACACCGTTTACAGGCGCTCCAGCTCCGTATTGATCTTGCCAATGCAAAAGACTTGCTGGTGTATTGAAAGTAGAATTTGTACTGAAATCTACTCCTAAACCAGTTCCGTTTTTACCTTTTTTTGTCGTAATCAAGATAACACCATTTGATCCTCTGTAACCATAAAGAGCAGAAGCGGCACTACCTTTTAATACTGACATAGAAGCAATATCTTCTGGGTTGAATGACGACATTCCGTCTCCTTTATCCGCTCCACCCCACATGTTAGCATTTCCTTGTTGGCTATTATCAATTGGAATACCATCTACAACATACAAAGGCTGGTTTAATCCAGAAGCTGAAGTTGCTCCACGAATAACCACACGGCTTGAACCAGAAGGTCCTGTAACCGGCGCAGAAACGTTAACTCCGGCAATTTTTCCCTGAAGGGCATTTCCTAAGTTAATTTCTTTATTCTTTGTAAGGTCATCTCCTTTCAGTTCTCCAACTGCGTAACCTAAAGCTTTCTTTTGTTTTTTAACTCCAAATGAAGTTACTACTACATCTTTTAATTCTTGTGCATTTTCGATTAATACAACCGAAACTCTGTTTTCGTTTTCCTGAAGTACTACTGATTTTGATACAAAACCGATAGAAGATACATTAAGTGTAACCTTACCTTCTGGAACATTCATTTTAAATCTCCCCTCAGCGTCAGTAACTGCGCTAAATGGTTTTCCTTGAACCTCAATGGATGCAGCAACAATTCCCTTGTTCTCTGCATCAGCAACTATGCCTGTTATTAATCGATTTTGCGCAACAGCTCCAAGGCTGCTTAACAATACCATTCCTAACACTGCTAAAATTCGTTTCATAAGCATTTTTTTTGGTTATTTGTTTTGATTTTTGTTTGTTTTAACGTGATTGTTTTTTAATAATTAGTAATAAATTCGAACTCAATTGTAATAGGCACTTAAAGATCTCCACCTTTAAATACTATGCTTTATAATTTTTTGCTACTCTCCAAAAAATCAATATTTTATATCGAAAAAGACAAATTCTAATCAGATCTATTTTTCTAAAATTTTACTAAAACGATTTAGTAAAATAGGTAAAAAAAAACGAAAACGTTTTCTTTCTTTTTATTTAATATCATCTTAAAATTAAACCGATTCTCTAATAATCAAATTTCCTTTTTTCAGACTTTTTTCAACTTTAAATGTTTCCATATCCGTCATCTGACTCATTAACAATTGTATTGATTTAATTGCAATATCTTCAATTGGCTGTGCAACAACAGTAATTGTAGGCGTATGCAATTTAAAACTGTCATGATCATCAAAACAAATTACTGAAATATCTTCAGGAATACTGACCCCTATTTTTCTAAAAGCCTGAAGACCCGCAAGTCCCATATAATTTGCTAAAAATAAAACGGCATCAATGTCTGGATTCTTTTCAAAAAAATTCACAATTGCTGTAATTCTACCTTCTTCATTACTGTGGTAATCAATATGTAGAACAAGCGCTTCATTATAATTTCCATTTTCTTTTAAAGCATCTCTGTATCCATCCTCCCTTAGTTTCATCTGAACCATTTCAGAGGTACTATTGACAACGGCAATATTTTTACAGCCTTTGTTAATCAAGAATTTTGTTGCCGAGTTTGATGCTTCATAATTATCTACAACCACATGACTCACTCGCTGTCCTGGAAAATATCTATCAATTAATACAACCGGTTTTTTCAGTTTTAAAAGCAGATCAATTTTCTCTTCCAAATTTTTAGTCGGTGTAATGATAAAACCATCAACATTTGCTTGTAAAAGACTATGTATCAATTCTTCAGAACGTTCATCGTCATCACCGGTACTACAATAGAAAACCCTGTAATCGATATTTTTTGCTTCATCTTCAATTACTCGCGCCAAATCAGCAAAAAACTGATTCGAAATGTCTTCTACGATAAGTCCTATTGATCTTGTTTTTCCGGTTCTTAAACTGGTTGCAATCATACTAGGTCTATAATTCAGACTTTCAGCAACATCCTGTACTTTTTTAATAACCGCTGCACTAATGCCCATTTTCTCTCACTTACCATTAATAACAAAAGATACTGTAGATATAGAAACTTCAGCTTCTGTAGCAATATCTTTTATAGTTATTTTTTTCATTGAAGAAGTTAATTTTTTATTAAGCGGTTATTAATTATTTCACAAATATATATTAAAAATGATTACTAAAACGATTTTGTAAATATTTTTTTGAACGAATCATTTTTTTAGAGTTAATATAACATATATTCCTCAGTATTTACAAGGATTATATGCTATATTAATTTTTTCTACCGAAAATAAAATGCTCTTTTTTTATGAGATAAATACTTCTAAAATTGAAGCTGTTCCCTTTACGGTAAAGGTTTTTACTGCTGCCGGAATCAAAATTGTATCTCCTTTTATATAAGAATAAGTTTCACCCTCAATTTCAATTTTAAAACCACCTTCTGTACACATATAAACGGTAAAAGTCTCTCCTGATTTCGTAAAATCAACTTCTCCGTCAAGCGGAATAATATTGGTGGTAAAATAAGGGCAATCGACAATAACATTTGATTTATTTTCGACTTTCTCGTAATTTTTATACGTATAAACTTTATTGTAATTAATAGCGTCTAATGCCAAATCTACATGCAATTCACGTTTGTTTCCTTCTGCATCTGTTCTGTCAAAATCATATAAACGATAGGTTATATCTGAGGTCTGCTGAATTTCCGCCACAACCAAACCCGCTCCTATTGCGTGAACTGTTCCTGTTTCCAGAAAGAATACATCACCTGCTTTGGCTTTTACATCATCTAAAATCGAAACCAATGTTTTGTTATTTAGATTTTCCAGATATTCTTCTTTGCTTGAATCTTCTTTAAAACCAACAATAATTCGGGCATCTGTATCAGCTTGCATTACGTACCACATTTCCGTTTTTCCGAATGAATTATGGCGTTCTTTAGCCAATTTATCATTAGGATGCACCTGAATTGAAAGATCTTCTCTGGCATCTAAATACTTAAAAAGCAGCGGAAATTGTTTTCCAAATCGGGCATAAACTGCAGTTCCTAAAATTTCATTTGGAGCATCTTCAATTAATTCTGTTAAAGATTTTCCTTTTAAATCACCGTTTTTTACAATACTTACATCGCCTTCAACTGTTGATAATTCCCAACTCTCACCTGTAATAGCTGAAACAATTGGCTTATTAAGTAGCGTTTTTAATTTTTCTCCGCCCCAAATTCTTTCTTTCAGAATTGGTTCAAACTGTAATGGATAATTTATTGTATTCATATCTAAATTTTTATTTTTTTTTTATTTCTATTTTATCGAAATGGCCACTCCACCGCTAGAAGCCAATTTTTGTTTCAATTTACTTTTACTGTTTACGGTTATTTTTCGAATGTTATACGACTGCGGATTTGTTTTATAATCAGCTGTTTTGCCATCTTCATAAATAGTTGCAGTAAATGATTTTCCTGTCGGAAGAAAACTAAAATCGATTAAAGCTGTGCGTGAATTTTCATCTGTAATACCTCCCACAAACCATTCTTGTTTTCCTTTTGTTTTTCTTGCAATTGTAATATAATCACCTGGTTCTGCTTCCAGAATATAGGTTTCATCCCAATCTAAAGCAACGTCTTTAATAAACTGAAAAGCATCTTTAAATCGGATATAATTTTCAGGCAAATCGGCTGCCATTTGCAACGGACTGTACATTGTTACATACAATGCCAATTGTTTTGCAATTGTTGTACTCAATTTATTTTTCTTAGATCCGTAAACTGATAAATCGCCTTGAAAAATTCCCGGCGTATAATCCATTGGCCCACCCATTAATCTTGTAAATGGCAAAATTGTAGTATGATCAGGATGAATTCCTTCCATCGATTCAAATTCAGTACCACGTGCCGATTCCTGTGCAAACCAGTTTGGATATGTTCTGTGTAAACCAGTTGGACGAACTGCTTCATGTGAATCTACCATAATTTTATGTTTTGCTGCTTCAGTTGCTACATAAGTATAATGATTCACCATTTGCTGACCATCATGATGTTCTCCTCTCGGAATAATTGGACCAACATATCCTGTTTTTACAGCATTATAATTATTGGCGGTCATGAAATCTAAGGCATCGTTTAATTGTCTTTCATATTCTGAAGCAGAAGATGTCGTTTCATGATGCATAATGATTTTTACCTTTTTTTGCTTTGCATATTCGCTTAGTTCTTTTACATCAAAATCTGGATATGCTTTTGTAAAACTGTAAATTCGCTCTTTTTTAAAAGCTGTATTATCCTCCCAGCCTTCATTCCATCCTTCAACCAAAACAGCATCAAAACCATTTGAAGAAGCAAAATCAATATATTCTTTAACATGCTTGGTATTTGCTCCGTGCGTATTATTTGGTTTTAATTTAGAAAAATCAGTCTTGCCAATTACGACATCCTGATTATCAGAATAAGCCCAAGTCGATCCTCCGCCTGTAAAATATTCCCACCAAACGCCAATATATTTTACGGGTTTAATCCACGAAACATCTTCATATTTACAAGGCTCATTAAGATTTAATATCATTTTTGAAGCCAATATATTGCGGGCATCGTCACTGACTACAATTGTTCTCCAAGGTGTAAAACTTCCGGTCTGGATATATCCTTTATTGCCCACTGCATCGGGAACAAGATGTGAACTCAATGAAAAAGTTTTATCGTTTACATTCAGGCACATTGCCGGATAATTTTTTAAAGCTGCTTCGTGAATATTAATATAAAGTCCCTCATTCGTCTTCATCATCAGCGGTGTCTGTGTAGCTAAATTTTTAATCGTAGTCTGTGCGGCTAACGGTACATGCACAGCATCATAAACTAAAGCCTGCATTTCAGATATTTTTGAAGTCGTATAACTGTATTCGTTTGTATCATAATCGCCCGGAATCCAGAAAAGTTTATGATCTCCAGTCAGATTAAATTCGGTTGTTTCTTCCTGAATTATAAAATGACGCAAATTTTCCTGAACAGGAAATTCATAGCGAAAACCTAATCCGTCATTAAACAAACGAAAACATACTATCAGCTTTCTTTTGCTTTTTTCCTGCTCTAATGAAACTTTCATTTCATTATAATTGTTTTTGATTTCTTTTTGTTCTCCAAGAACGGGTTGCCAAACACTATTTTCCGACTGAAATTGAGTATCAGTAATCTTAAAATCTTTATTTAGCAAAATATCTGATTTCAAAATAAACCCCATTTTACTTTTCTTCAATACTTCTTTTTCCTTAAAATTCAAAGAATAAACAGGACTTCCAGCTGAATCTAAATGAAATTCCAGCCTCAAATTTCCATCAGGTGATTTTAATTCTTGTGCATTTGTAAACAGGTTTAAAACAAAAATAAACAGGCAACTAAATAATATCTTCTTCATGTAAAGTAAAATAAAAAC
>Ga0123391_1050572_pt1 | contig 20884 bp, 16 predicted proteins | sample T3HHNH4metaT_FD_89919 | JGI IMG/M metagenome (GOLD analysis project Ga0123391, IMG submission 89919) | Methane-oxidizing artificial microbial communities from Washington, USA to study methane cycling - T3-HHNH4 metaT (Metagenome... | ecosystem: Engineered > Modeled > Simulated communities...
ATGGTGCGGTAAGAGCGCACCGCGCAACTGGTAACAGGTGTGGCAGGGTAAACCCCACCCGGAGCAAGATCAAATAGAGGAGCATTGGCGTGGCCCGCGCTGCTCCTGGGTAGATTGCTTGAGATTTTTATGCTTGGCTTATTCCTAATGCCAGCAAAGAGTTTTGCTTGTGAAAAAATTGTGGTAGATCTTTCTTGCGCAAAAGAAACTTCTAAACCTGCTAATGATTGTTGTTCTAAAAAGAATCATTTAGATGACAAAAACCACGATGGTTGTGGCGGAAAATGCGGACATTCAATGTGTAGTTGTGCTTCAGTTTGCAATGGAGGTATCTCCTTTTTAAGCGAACTGGAATTTAAAAACAATACTTTGAGTCTTTTTTCTCAAAAACAAAAATTCTACAATTCAGAAACCTCAATTTTAACAGGCTTCTATTCTATCTGGCTTATACCTAAAATAAGCTAAAAACCTTTTTTGATAGCCATACGTGTGCCAAAGAAGGAAGCCATTTGTTTTTCATTATTTTAATTTTTCGCTTATATAGAATAATAGTCTATACACCTCGTATATACAATTATTTCTCATAAGGCTACATTCACTTCTAATACATTTTAAAATGAAATCAATTCAAAAAGGATTGATGGCAATTACAATATTGCTATCAGTCATAGTGTATGGCGCACCTATAAAAAATGCCAAAACCGTAAACACAAAAATTTATGGTAATTGTCTAATGTGCAAAACTGCTATTGAAAAAGCAGGAAACATCAAAAATATCGCTTCGGTAAACTGGGATGAGAACACCAAAATTGCGGCCATTACCTACGACCAGAAGAAAACAAATCAGGAGGAGATCTTAAAACGAATTGCCTTAGCGGGATATGACAGTGAGCAATTCTTATCTCCTGCCGAAGCATATGTAAAACTTCCACAATGCTGCCAATATGAAAGAACAAATAAGATGGCTGTCACAATGAAAGAATCAAAAATGGATATGGAGAAAATGGATCATTCCCAGCATACAACCGCAGTTCTTCCAGATGCACAACAAGACAGTCCATTTAAAACAATTTTCGACAACTACTTTGAGCTAAAAGATGCTTTAGTGAAAACAGATGCCAAGACTACTGCAATCAAATCTAAAGAACTTCTTACTGCAATCAATGCTGTCAAAATGGACAACCTAAAACCTAAAGAACATACTGCATGGATGAATGTAATGAAAAGTTTAGCTACAGATGCAAAAAACATTTCTGAAACCCAGGATATTAAGAAACAAAGAGAATCCTTTAAAGGCTTATCTAAAAACACTTACGATCTTATAAAAACTACCAATCAGCCACAACCGGTTTATTATAATCATTGCCCAATGGTTGATGCGAATTGGCTGAGCAAAGAAAGTGGTATCAAGAATCCGTATTACGGTTCCCAGATGCTAAGCTGTGGATCAACTATAGAAACAATCAAATAATCCCAAATCAAAAATGAAAAATATAATTACAGGTACTTCAATCCTTGGAGCATTAATCTTAGGAACCCTATGGCTGTCTTCTTGCAGTAAATCAGATGATATGAATATGTCCGATCCAAAATTGAACATAAACTATCCTGCTGCATATGTGGTCAATGGTCAGGACGGCACAATTTCAGTAATCAAATTGGCAACTAATGAAGTTACAGAGACCGTCAGCCTTATGGGGACCGGAACTGATATGATCATGTGGCCTCACCACATTTCTTTACATTCTAATCACCTGGCCATTGGCGTGCCCGGAATGGACTTCTCTGCCGGTCATACTGCCGGCATGGAAGGAATGACAGGTAAACTCCTAGTAATTGATGCCGTCAATGGAACAACTGTAAAAAACATTAACCTGCCAATGATGAACCATAACACGATCTACAGTCCAAATGGTTTAGAAATTTGGGTACCTCAAATGGACATGAATGGAAAAGTTCTGGTTTATGATGCATTAACATACACATTGAAAAATACCATTGCAGTGGGCATGATGCCTGCTGAGCTTACCTTTTCTTCTGACGGCACTAAGGCTTATGTCGCTAATGGAGATGATAATACTGTGTCAGTTATAAATACGACAACCAAACAAGTTACAGCCACTGTTGCTGTAGGGAACAACCCTGTGGGTGCTTGGACAGGAAGTGACGCCAGAATGTATGTTGATAATGAAGACGGGCAATCTATCTCGGTAATCAATGTGGCAACGGATGCTGTAGATCAAACCATTGATTTAGGATTTATGCCTGGAATAGCGTCTCACAATGGCAATAAGAAGGAACTTTGGGTAAGCGATCCTGTTAATGCAAAAGTACATTATTGGACTTGGGACCAGACTATGATGATGTGGATGCATGGAGGTGTATTTACTACTGGCTCGGGTGCACATGCAATAACATTTACAGCAGATGGCAATACAGCATATGTGACCAATCAGACAGCCAATACAGTCTCTGTAGTTAACGTATCAAATCACACTGTCTCTAAAACTATTAATGTAGGCAGAAAACCCAATGGTTTGGTGCTAAAAATGTAAATCCTATCCTAAAAGGTATTCAAAATGCCAACCGGAAATTGAATTTGCACAATCAAAAAAAGAATTATTCGTATAACACTCAAATAAAAGAATGTTGGACAAAACAACATTTATAAGAGATCTAAAACTAAAAAAAATGAAAAAATTAATTTTCTCGACCCTTATAATGGCAATTGTACTTACAGCCTGTAATTCAAAAAACAAGGAAACTACAGCTCCTGAAGCTGCTTCCGGGACAGCTCAGAGTGATTCACAATTGTATGCCTGTTCCATGCATCCTGAAGTTACAGGAAAAAAAGGAGACAAATGTTCCAAATGCGGAATGGAATTAACCGAGCCAGTAAAGGAAACTACTGAAAAAAGTGCAGAGGTAAAAACAACTCAAGGTGCTCAAACAACATTTTCTATAAACGAAATTGTGAGCAATTATCTGACTTTAAAAAATGCATTAACCAAAGATGATACAAAAGGAGCTGCAAATGCCGGACAAGCATTGTATGCAATTTTTAATAATGTAAATCCCAATTCAATAGATGCGAAATTAAAGACAGAATATCTTGATATTGCTGATGATGCTAAAGAACACGCAGAACATATTGGAGCTAACGGTGGAAATATCGAACACCAAAGAGAGCATTTTGCCATGTTAAGTAAAGACATGAATGATTTGATAAAATCTTTCAAATCAGAGCAAAAATTGTATCAAGATTTTTGCCCTATGTATGATGGTGGTAAAGGAGCTATTTGGATAAGCGAAACCAAGGAAATCAAAAATCCATATCAAGGTAAAAAAATGTTAACCTGTGGTTCTATGAAAAAAGAACTGTAAAGCAGTTAACTACTTCTAAATATATCGGGTTATTTACATAATGACCACTCAATGTTACGGTGACTATTGATGTTCCGAATTTATTGAAATGGAAAAAATGCATCTAATTTTTTAGACTGCCCTTTGATCCGTTCTTTAACCAAATAGTCACTTATGATATGTCTTTTCATGTAAGTAAGTTGATAGACATATTTTCAGAAACATCAATAGTACCCTTTTTTTTAACAATTAAAATTTAATAAAAATGAAAAATGTAATTCTTTCAGCCATAGTTATGGTATTTGTAATGGTTTCAGGTAATGCACAAAGCAAAAAAACAGAAACTAAATTTTCAACTGAACAAATTGTAGCAAATTATTTAGCATTAAAAAATGCACTTGCAAAAGATGACACCAACGGAGCTGCTAAAGCTGGAAAAGCATTGTATGCGACTTTCAAAAGCGTAAATGTAAAATCGATAGATCCAAAATCCAAAGCAGCATATCTTGATATAGCTGACGACGCCAAAGAGCATGCAGAACATATTGGGGCTAATGGTGGCAATATTGAGCATCAAAGAGAGCATTTTGCCCTACTGAGTAAAGACGTAAATGATTTGATCAAGACTTTTGGAGCTCCAAAAACACTATACCAGGATTCTTGTCCTATGTATGATGGAGGAAAAGGAGCTATCTGGATTAGTGAAACAAAAGAGATAAAAAACCCTTACTATGGTTCCAAAATGCTTACCTGCGGTTCAATGAAAAAACAATTGTAAAATGAAACGATTCATCAGAAAGATTCTTTTTATTGGGTTAATTATTTTTCTACTGATGCAATTGTATCAGCCTGCCCGAAATTCCGATTACGGGCAGGTTTTACCAATTCACATTTCGAGAGTCTATCCCATTCCCAAAAATGTACAAACGATTCTTCAGACTTCCTGTTATGATTGTCACAGCAGCAACACGCAATATCCATGGTACTCCTACATACAGCCGGCACGTACTTTCATGGAGGGGCATATTACTAAGGGTAAAGAAAATTTGAATTTTAGCCAATGGGGAAGTTATTCCAAACGAAAACAGGAAAATAAATTAGACCGAATTGCCAAGCAGATAAAAGCTAACGAAATGCCTTTGGCTTCCTATACGCTGATCCATAAAAATGCAGTGCTGAATACTGTTCAGAAAGAACAACTGCTCAATTGGATTGAAAAAGTAAGCGATAGTCTTGCACAAATAAATTAAATCTATGGTACACAAATTAATAGAATGGTCGCTGCGCAACCGTTATATCGTTTTACTATTATCAGCAGGAATATTTGTATGGGGTATCATCTCTATTCAAAAAAATCCTATTGATGCTATTCCCGATTTATCTGAAAATCAGGTAATCGTTTTTACAGAATGGATGGGACGTGCTCCACAGCTCGTTGAAGACCAGATCACCTATCCCTTGGTTACCAACCTTCAGGGATTGCCCAAAATTAAATATGTAAGAGCTGCTTCCATGTTTGGTATGAGTTTTATTTATGTCATTTTTGAAGATGATGTTGATGTATACTGGGCAAGATCAAGAGTACTGGAAAGGCTCAGTACTATTAGCAGCACCTTGCCCAAAGGAGTTGCCCCGCAATTAGGACCCGATGGAACTGGGGTTGGGCATATACTCTGGTATACTTTGGAGGCACCCGGTGTTGACCTTGGCGAACAAAGAGCCCTACAGGACTGGTACGTCAAGTTTGCTTTGCAAAATGTTCCCGGAGTGAGTGAAATTGCTTCTTTTGGAGGATTTCAAAAAGAATACCAGGTTACCATTGATCCAAACAAACTGCTATATTATAAGCTGTCTGTCCCGGAGGTTATAAGTGCTGTACGTGCCAATAATAATGAAAGCGGCGGAAGAAAATTCGACATGAGTGATATTGGTTATATCATTAAGACATCCGGTTATCTGAAATCCATCAAAGAGATTGAGGATATCCCACTGAAAAACCAAAATGGCATTCCTATAAAAGTCAGCGATATAGGAACTGTCCAGATGAGCGGGGAAACCCGATTGGGAATCTTTGATCATAATGGCACAGGCGAAGTCGTTGGCGGTATAGTAGTGATGCGTTATGGTGAAAACGCAGATGCTGTAATTGATAATGTGAAAGAAAAAATGAAGGAAGTTGCTAAAGGGCTCCCAAAAGGGGTAAAATTCAATATTGTATATGACCGGGGACATCTGATTAAAGAATCTATTGATTCGGTTAAGCGTACCTTAATTGAAGAAATGCTTGTAGTGTCGCTTATCGTTATTATTTTTCTTTTTCACTGGCGCAGTGCACTGAGTATTATCATCCAGATACCAATTACCATTGCAGCAAGTTTCATACTGCTCAATGCCTTTGACATATCCTCCAATATTATGTCCCTTACCGGTATAGCACTTGCCATTGGAGTAATAGTTGACAACGGTATTATTATGAGTGAAAACGCCTACCAGCATCTCTCGCAACGGTATGCACAATGGGAATCTGAACAAAAAAATGAAACAAACTCTGATGAAAAGAATTAAAAATATATTTCGCAAAAAACCACAGTGGATATCCGAAGAGGAAAGACTCAAAATAATTGAGAAAAGCAGCAAGCAGGTTTCCCGTGGGGTGTTCTTTGCCACTGTAATTATAATTACCTCTTTCTTGCCTGTGTTTATGCTTACCGGACAGGAAGGAAAACTATTCCATCCTTTAGCCTTTACAAAAACATTCATACTGATTGTGGATGCCCTGTTGGTACTTACATTAGCTCCGGTACTGATTTCTTTTTTTATGAAAGGAAAATTCCGTCCAACCGATGCACATCCAGTAAATCGCTTTTTGGAAAGAGGTTATGAGCCAATTATACGCTGGGTTCTGAAATGGAGAAAAACAACTCTTGCAGTCAATATTCTGGCATTATTGATTTCTATTCCATTATTGATGCGGCTCGGAACGGAGTTCATGCCTCCATTGGATGAACAGAGTATTTTATTTATGCCTGTTACCCTCCCTGATGTATCTAATGGAGAAATCAAACGCATTTTGCAGGTACAGGATAAAATAATCAAATCGGTTCCTGAAGTAGAAAGTGTTTTGGGTAAGGCAGGGCGAGCTAACACAGCTACGGATAATTCCCCAATGAGCATGATTGAGACCATTATCATGCTAAAACCAAAATCACAGTGGCGTGAAGGAATAGATAAAAAAGATATTATTAAGGAACTCGATACCAAACTCCAGATACCTGGTGTAGTAAACGGCTGGACACAGCCCATTATCAACCGAATCAATATGCTGGCAACAGGAATTCGTACCGACGTAGGAATTAAAGTCTACGGACAAAATCTCGACACCATTGCTCGTGTATCTGAAAGGGTGAAAATGGCTTTAGAAGGGACTCCAGGAGTGTCTGATTTATTTGTAGATCCTATTACCGGAGGTAAATACCTTGATGTGGATGTTAATCGCCAGGAATTGGCCCGATATGGATTAACAGTAGATGATGTAAACCAAACCGTGGAATTTGCTTTAGGTGGTGCATCCATTGGCAATACTGTTGAAGGACGAAGACGTTTTTCAATAAGTGTGCGTATGGCACAGGATTATAGAAATAGCGTGGAACGCATTAAACGCATTCCCTTACAGTCTTCTACGTTTGGAGAAGTGCCTTTATCTGCCGTTGCTGATATTAAATTCGTAGACGGTCCTCCAATGATCAGTTCTGAAAATGCACTCCTTCGCGGAGCAGTCATGTTCAATATACGTGATCGTGATATGGGAGGAACCGTACAGGAAGCGATGAAAAAATTAGAAAGTGCCAAAAACATACTTCCTGAAGGTTACTTTATAGAATGGAGCGGACAATATGAGAACCTGATCAGCGGAGAAAAGACCCTTAAAGTCATTGCGCCGCTAGTATTGCTTATTATTTTCTTCGCCCTCTATTTTGCCTTTAATTCCCTTAGAGAAGCCTTTTTAAGTCTTATAACAGTTCCTTTTGCTTTAATTGGAGGTGCCTATATAATTTTTTTCTGGGATGTCAATCTATCAGTAGCGGTAGCTGTAGGTTTTATTGCCTTGTTTGGTATTGCCGTGGAAACCGGAATTGTAATGGTTATTTATCTCAATGATGCCATGGAGCAGCTTATCAAGGCCAAAGGAAACTCAAGAGAAACCATTACTAAAGAGGATCTAAGGGAATATGTGGTACACGGCGCCGCAAAACGATTGCGCCCAAAACTAATGACCGTTTGCGTCTCATTATTTGGATTGGTACCTGTCCTGTGGTCCAATGGTGTTGGAATGGATGTAATGAAACCAATTGTATTGCCTATGATTGGCGGCGTATTTACCTCTGCCGTACATATCTTATTAGTAACCCCGCTTATTTTCCTAATGTCCAAAGAATATGAACTAAGAAAATATGGCAAACTCGAAGTACATGATGTCAAACATTAAAATACTGGCAGTACTATTGCTTTTACTGCCATTACAGCTATTGAGCCAGACCAAACAGGTCTTGTCTCTCGATACAATCCTTCAAAGGATTGATAAAAAAAATGTGCTTCTGCAAAGTTATAGTTTAAAGGCAGAAGGATATAAATACAGTGCCGATGCCGCAACAGCATGGATGGCACCAATGGTGGGTGTGGGAACCTTTATGACCCCCTATCCTTTTCAGGAAGTTATGGATGACCGCGACAAAGGCTCTTTAATGTTCAGAATTGAACAGGACATCCCCAATGTAGGAAAGCTAAACAAGAAGAAAAAATTCATCCAGTCCCAGGGAAACATTGAGAACGCTACCCGTGCCGTTACCCTTAACGACTATAAAGCACAGGCCAAACAACTATATTACAGTTGGATGGTGGCAGAGCAGCGAATAAAAGTTTTGGATCAGAACGAAAAGATAATGCTCACCATGAAAAAGATTGAGGAAGTGCGCTATCCCTACAACCAATCGCAATTGGGTAATGTATACAAGATAGATGCAAGGATTGAAGAAAATAAAAATATGGTCCGCATGCAGGAAGGTGAAATCGCAAAAGCAAGAGCATGGCTCAACAGCTTGATGAACCAGCCCGGCAATGCTGATTTTGCCATAGACACGAGTATTATCCCCGTCTTTAACCCTGCTTTGCACGACACCACAAGTCTTGCAGGAGTGCGTGGTGATATTAAGAAGATGGATGCAGGGATTGAATCGATGCAGCTCAGTATTGAGGCCATGAAAGCAGAGAAAAATCCCTCTTTTAAAATCCAGTTTGATCATATGAATTCTTTTGATAAAATGATGCCCAAAGCCTATTCGGTAATGGCAATGATGTCTATTCCTATTGCTCCCTGGTCATCAAAAATGTATAAATCGGATACCAAAGCAATGCAATATAATGTGCAGGCAATGGAGAAAGAGAAATCCGCCATGCTGCAGGAAACCCAAGGTATGTTATATGGTATGCAATATGAAATACTGACCATGCAAAAAAGGATTCAGGGACTCGAAACAAAAATAATCCCTTCTATGCAAAAGTCCCTGGATGTAAACTTTCTGAACTATCAGGAAAACAAACTGCAGATTCCTGTAGTAATTGATTCCTGGGAAGCTTTAAATATGCTGCAGAATAACTTATTAGATGAAAAATTAAAACTATATCAAATGATTGTCGATTATGAAAAAGAACTCTATCGCTAAGTTAGTCGCATTGTTATTCGTTTCGATATTATTATTGACAGCCTGTAACAAGAAAACCGAGTATAACAGTAAGCCATCACATCAGCATGTTACAAATCAGGAATATACCTGTCCGATGCATCCTGAAGTTATTCAGGATAAGCCCGGCAGCTGCCCAATATGCGGTATGGAATTGGTTCCAAGACATACCCCTGGTACGGAAACAGCTATAGACAGCAGCCTGAAACACCTTTTAAAACCCGTCAATGAACAGGTCGTTTCTAATATATCTGTCATAAAACCTCAGGGAGGTACTAAAATATTCTCTCTGCAGGTACAAGGAATTATTACCTACGATACCCGTGAGCAGACCAGCATTTCCAGCAGGGTAAGCGGAAGGATTGAGCGCCTGCTGATTAAGTACAATTACCAGCCCATAAAAAAAGGACAGCTAATCATGGAAATCTATTCACCTGACCTTGCTGCCGCGCAAAGAGAATTGTTGTTTATTTATCAATCTGATGCAAACAATCCGATGCTTCAAAAAGCAAAAGAGAGACTGTCTCTGCTAGGTATGCAGCAGAAACAAATACAACAGGTATTAAAGACAGGTAAAATTTCCTATCGCATTCCTGTTTACAGTAATGCCACCGGGTACATCTTAGACAATACTGCGACAGCAAACGCTTCTGCAGCAGCTCCTTCGGCTTCACCTCAAAGCTCGGTGTCAGATGATGGCATGGGCGCTATGGGCTCAAGTGGCAATGCAGCATCAAATAATAGCGCATCTACCCCTGCTGCCTCTGCTATTATGCTAAGAGAAGGGCAATATATCGGTGCTGGACAATCACTCTTTACAATCTATACCAACAAAAACCTTATCGCTGAGTTTGCTTTTGATCCATCGGTATCACCCCAGATTAAAAAAGGACAAAAACTGGTGTTTTATGAACCATCAGATAAGCAAACCGTATATACTGGTACTGTCGGACTCATTCAGCCCGTCTTTAAAGAGGGAAGCAACTTTACTATAGCAAGGATTTATTTGCAGGATAATAAATTTCAAACTGGAAAATTAGTAACTGCAACCATTCCTATTGTCAGCAAAGGCTGGTGGCTCCCGCAAAGTGCCGTTCTCAATCTAGGAAATAAATCCATCGTTTTCAAAAAAGAAAAAGACGTCTTTGTTCCCAGAGAAGTTAAAACGAAAAACAATGCTGATGGAATGGTCCTAATAGATCAAGACATCAGTGATTGGGGTATTGCCGGCAATGCGGCCTATATGATAGACAGTGAGAGTTTTATCAAGATAGCTTCAGAAAATAAATTAAAAAATTAAGTCATGAACAGTAAATCAATAATTCGTACTATTTTGCTCATTGCAATGGTTTTTCCACTTCTATTTACAGCATGTGCCCAAAAAGAAGAAAAAAAAGTCAGTCAGGAAAAAGTTCAAACCTATACCTGTCCCATGCATCCGCAAATTGTAAAAGATAGTCCTGGCTCATGCCCAATCTGTGGAATGGATTTAGTGCCCTTCGAAAAAAACAACTCACAGGACTTTCTAACCTTGGGGCCAAGCCAGCAAGCTCTAGCCAATTTGACTACAATAACTGCCGGAGAAAATGAATTTTCAAATTCTTCCCGTCTCAATGGACGTTTGGTTACTGACCCTGAGCAAACTATTTACATCTCAAGCCGAGTGGCAGGAAGGATTGAAGAGTTGTATGTAAAAGAAACTGGTGTTCCCGTTCAAAAAGGCCAGCCTTTATACAGAATATATTCAGAGCAGCTATCAGCCCTGCAACAGGAGTACCTCATCGCCACAGCACAGGCCACAAGCTTTGCCGAGGATAAACGCTTTGCCCAAATAAAAAGTGCTGCAAAACAAAAACTATTATTGTACGGTCAGTCCGAAGCCCAGCTTAATGAATTATTCAAAAAACAAAAAGCATCCCCTTATGTTGATTATTATTCTCCAAACTCAGGAATAGTTGCAGAACTTTCCATTACAGAAGGCCAATATGTAGCAGAAGGAGCCTCTATTATGAAATTAGAAGATTACAATCGTTTATGGGTCGAAGCTGATGTTTATCCAGCCGATGCAGGTAAAATTAAAACCGGCCAAAAGGTTAAAGTTATAGTCTCGGGTTATGAAGATCAGCCCCAAACAATGACCGTAGATTTTATAAATCCTGCCCTGCAAACAAGTAAGCAGATAATACAGCTGCGTGGTACTATTGCCAATCCAAACAATCAATGGCAGGCAGGTCAGCAGGCAATTGTTTTACTGCCTTCCTCAGAACAGAAAATGAAATTGACCATACCTGTGGATGCTGTTATAAGAGACGGAAGCGGCACACATGTTTGGATTGAAATTGGAAAAGGCAAATATCAGCCTAGAATGGTGGCGATTGGTTCGGAAACCTTCGATGAAGTCGAAATTACTAGCGGATTAAAAAAAGGTGATGTCGTTGTTGCATCTGGCGCCTATCTCCTGTACAGTGAATTTATATTAAAGAAAGGTAAAAACCCAATGTCAGGAATGAAAATGTAATAACCAATCTCACAACAGACGATGAAAAAAATAATCAAAATAGGAATCCAAATATTATCAATCTTCTTACTTATTGCCTGCGGTAATAATGAAAACAAAAAGCAAGAGAATCCTAAGGATAGTGAAACTTCTGTCCCAATTTCAAAGGAAGCCGAAATCAGGATAAATGATGATGTCTTAAATGCGATATACAGCCAGTATGCCCATTTAACAGTAGCCCTTACCCAAGATAATCTCGGGGAAGCAAAACTGGCAGCCAATGCGATTGAAGCGGGAGCACGGGAAATTAGCAACAGCAGTAATCTTGCAGCAAGCGCTGCATCAATCGTTTCAGCTCCTGATATTGAAAAGCAGCGGGCTGCTTATTCTAAACTAAGCAATGAAATGGTTGCCTTGCTAAAAAAAGCAGGAATGGCCGAGGCTGAACTATACGTGGAATATTGTCCAATGGCTTTCGACAATAAAGGAGCCGTATGGATTAGTCCTACCAAAGAAGTGCGTAATCCTTACTTTGGAGAAAAAATGCTCAAGTGTGGTGAGGTGAAAGAAATAATTAAATAATTAGAATCTAAATACATAACTATTTGTAATTATTTTTCAGTGTTTTACAATAAGCTGTAACAGCTGATGAACAACAAGTCATTTTAAGTAAATTGAAATCACACGTTTACTAAAAAAAAAACACTAACTTTCTATATATTAAGTAAATAACGCTTCTAAACTGTAAAAAAAATAACCTTATGACACACACCTATACAATATCGGGAATGACTTGCGATGGATGTCGTACGAAAGTAGAAAAAACATTAAATGCTGTGGAGGGAGTAAAGGCAAATGTCACTCTAGATCCCCCATTGGCAACCATTATAATGGAAAAACATATTGCGACCGAGCAACTGCAGGAAGCATTGACTGCGGTTGGAAAGTACACCATTGAAATGACCCACACGACTCATTCGCAAGAAAAAACAGCAGAGAAATCATGCTGTAGTACTGCTAACGATCGTGATCATAAAAAGTTAGCTGCGCCTCATAATGATGCGGGTGGAAAATACTATTGCCCGATGCATTGTGAAGGCGATAAAATGTATGATAAACCGGGAGATTGTCCTGTATGCGGAATGCATTTGGTACAAGAACCAGCCGTTGTTCAGGTTCAGCAATACACATGCTCTATGCATCCGGAAATTATAACCAATGCGCCAGGATCATGTCCTATTTGCGGGATGGATCTAGTACCAATGGAACCAAGCGAAAATGAAGACCAAAGAATTTATAAGGGTTTGGTTAAGAAAATGAAAATAGCGGTTGTATTTACAGTTCCTATTTTCGCAATTGCCATGATAGAAATGGCACACAACAATCCTCTACTTCAACTAATGGATGCGGCTAAATGGAATTGGGTACAGCTTATTTTATCACTTCCTGTTGTCTTTTATGCCTGTTGGGTATTTTTTGTACGAGCATGGAAATCAATAATCACATGGAATTTAAATATGTTTACCCTTATCGGAATTGGTACAGGAGTGGCATTTTTATTTAGTTTAGTTGGAATGTTTTTTCCAGATATTTTTCCAAGTGAATTTAAGACCCAGCACGGAACAGTACTATTATACTTCGAGGCCACAACAGTTATTCTAACTTTAGTTTTGTTAGGACAATTGCTTGAAGCCAGGGCGCACAGTCAAACCAGTGGTGCTATAAAAGAATTATTAAAATTGGCTCCTACCGAAGCTACTTTGGTAATTGATGGCGGTGATAAAGTAATCTCAATCCATGATATAAAAAAAGGTGATTTATTACGGGTAAAACCCGGAGATAAAATTCCTGTGGATGGGAAAATAACCGATGGTGAAAGTACAATAGACGAATCGATGATTACAGGTGAACCAATTCCTGTAGATAAAAAAATAGGAGATATGGTGTCTTCAGGAACTATAAACGGAAACAAATCATTTATAATGATTGCCGAAAAAGTTGGTTCGGAAACCTTGCTTTCGCAAATTATACAAATGGTTAATAATGCAAGCCGTTCCAGAGCACCAATTCAAAAACTAGCCGATAGTATTGCTAAATATTTTGTACCAATTGTTGTTGTAATTTCCATTCTTACCTTTTTCATTTGGGCAAAATTTGGTCCCGAACCGGCATTGGTCTATGGGTTTATAAATGCCATTGCGGTATTAATTATTGCCTGTCCTTGTGCTTTAGGATTGGCAACGCCGATGTCTGTAATGGTAGGAGTTGGTAAAGGCGCTCAATCGGGAATTCTGATAAAAAATGCTGAAGCTTTAGAAAAAATGGATAAGGTAAATGTTCTGATTACTGATAAAACAGGAACAATTACAGAAGGGAAACCTTCGGTAGAAAAAATTGTTGCATTACAATATTCAGAAGATGAACTGCTGCAATACATTGCGTCTTTAAATCAGTATAGCGAACATCCTTTAGCACAAGCAGTAGTAAAATTTGCAAAAGCTAAAAATGTCTCTTTAACGAAAGTTGATGATTTTGAAAACATTGCAGGAAAAGGAGTTATTGGAACTGCTATTGATAAAAAGATCGCATTAGGGAATAAAAAATTAATGGAGCAAGTAGGCGCAGCTATTTCTGCCACAATTGAAGAGAAAATTATTGCCGAACAAAAATTAGGAAAAACAGTTTCTTATATCGCTGTAGATAAGAACGTAGTGGGATTTGTAACGATAACCGATGCTATAAAAGAAACCAGTGCTGCTGCTATAAAAGAATTAATGCGTCAAGGAGTTGAAGTAATTATGCTTACGGGAGATAATGTAAATACTGCCAAAGCTGTTGCCGACGAGTTGCATTTAACCTCTTTCCAAGCAGGTTGTTTACCGGAAGACAAATTAAAAGTAATAGAGAAATTACAAGCTGAAGGAAAAGTTGTTGCTATGGCAGGAGATGGTATAAACGATGCGCCAGCTTTGGCACAATCGGACATTGGCATTGCGATGGGAACAGGAACAGATGTTGCGATCGAAAGTGCCAAGATTACTTTGGTAAAAGGAGATTTGCAAGGAATTGTAAAAGCAAAAAATCTGAGCCACGCTGTAATGAGCAACATCAAGCAAAACCTATTCTTTGCTTTTATATATAATGTCTTAGGTGTACCAGTTGCTGCGGGAGTTTTATATCCGTTTTTCGGAATATTACTTTCTCCTATGATTGCTGCCCTGGCAATGAGTTTTAGCTCGGTATCTGTTATTGTCAATGCATTGCGATTAAGAAGCTTAAAACTCTAAAGAATAATAAATTATTATAAAAACAAATGACCAATCTAGGACAAATTATTCTGCAGTATAAAAACGATAACGAAAGTGTTTACAATACCTGGTTTATAGATAACAACCAACGGTTAAAGGCATTTCGGACTATAAGACGCGGTGTTTTACAAGTCATTGAGGATATTAAAAAGAAAACCTTTCCTAATGATTTTAAAGAAAGCAGTTTAGAATTTGTTCTGAGTTGCATTGCCGAACAAAAACAAGTCTTTGCAGGGGTTTCCCATCCGTTTTATTGGAAACCCAAATTGCGCATTCCTGATATCTATGAAAATCAAAACAATAAATTGGCTTTCGGTCAATTCCTTGAAAATTGTATCAATGCCAAGTCTGAAGAACAGGTTGTAAAAGAAATCATAAAACTCGATGAATTAAAAATTAAAGGATTAGGACCTGCGGTTGCCAGTATTTTATATTTCATACACCCAACCTGGTTCCCGCCATTCAACACTGCTATTCTCAATGGTTTTAATTTTCTTTTTAAAGACAAAAAAAAATTGGGAAGCTGCACAGAATATCTTAAAATAAGAGAAACTTTGATGGAAACTAACACTTTGCATAAATCTCAGCTGTCAAATGATTTGGGTGCCATTGCAGGATTGTGTTTTGAAATTGGAACTCAGAAAATGCTAATCGGTAACGATGAATACTTAAGCGAGGCAGAACGTTCAAGATTCGAAAAAAACGTACACAAGCGTCAAAAAGAAATACTCGAAGAAAAACTGGAGGAAAATCTGCATAGTGAGATGCAATACCATCTGCTAAAAATAGGTATTTCTCTCGGTTTCGATGTTACCCCGGCAAGCAATGATAAAAACAAATCATTTAATGGACAAAATTTCTCATTTATTTCACTGGTAAAATTCCCTGAGTTGCCTACCGACAAGGACACTCAAAATACCATTAAGCTTATTGATGTGCTCTGGTTAGAAAAAGGCACAAACAAAATTATAGGTGCCTTTGAAGTAGAAAAGAGCACTAGTATCTACTCTGGCATACTGCGCTTGTCTGACCTATACTTTAGTATCTCAAGCGGACAGGAAGTTTTTTATATTATTATTCCCAATAGCAGGGAAAAGGATGTAGTGCTTCAGCTAAATAGGCCCGTTATAAAAAACTCGAAAATGAATATAAAATATATCCTGTTTTCTGAATTAAGAGCTAATTGTGATGCCATCTGCAAATTTGGAACCGACCATTCGGTAATGGAAAAAATATCAAAATCAATTTAAAATTAAAAAACTATGAAAAAAATAATTGTATTAAGCTTCATTATTATACAATCGTTATCAATTTCTGCACAGGAAAAAGTTCAAATTAAGCTTACTTCTGCAAGCCCTTCAGCATCATTTCAACAAGAAATTGGAAGTTCAACAATAAAAATGGCCTATAGCAGACCCTTAGTAAGAGGACGAAAAATATTTGGGGAACTGGTGCCCTTTGGCAAACTCTGGCGAACAGGTGCAAGTGACTGTACGACCATCAGTACTAATGAGGATATCACCTTAGGAAATAATATTTTAAAAACAGGAACCTACTCTATATTTTCAATTCCATCAGAAAATGAGTGGACTATCATTATAAATAGTGATATTACTTTACATGGCGAAACTGGTTATGATGAGAAAAAAGACGTTATGCGTTTTACCGTCCCCACAGAAAAAACAACTAATTTCTACGAAACTTTTACCATCGAATTAAATGACATCAATAGTAAAGGGGAAGGTTTCCTTAAAATAGAATGGGAAAATACTATGGTTAAAATACCAATGAAAAGCAAAGCTGACAAAGAAATTTTAGCCCTAATTGACAAATATATTATTAAAGAGAAAAGTCAAAATGCTACTTTATTGTTTCAGGCAGCAAATTATTATTCAACCACGGGAAGAGCAAATAACCAAGCAGTATCCTGGTTAGCTGAGGCTGAAAAATTGGATCCCGAAAATTTTTATTATCCCACTTTAAGACAGAAAGTATCTTTAGAACTGAAGGATTATCCCAATGCTATTGAGGCAGCAAAAAAAGCCTTAACAATTGCAGAACAGAAAAAAATGAAGGGTACTGAAAAATTAAAAAATCAGATTGAAGAGTTACAATTATTACTTAAAAGTAAATAAATAATAAGTATTACAATATCACATTGAAAACTACAGGAGCATAAAAAAATCCTTGCCATTTAAGCCGATATAGTGTTATAGTAACATTAGACTTGTTTTGTTCAGGGAAATAGATAAATCAAAATAACTTTTAAAGCTAAAAATATGAAAATGGAACACGCAACACAGCAGCATTCTAAAGAGGCAGACTCCAAAATGTACAAAAAATTAGCCCTTATGATCGTATTGTCATTTATTTCTATGTACATACTAATGTATTCGATGGTCGATATTTTTGCTAATGTCATTCCCAATGTAAACCAATTTTACATGGCAGGACTAATGACAATGCCAATGCTCGTAATTGAGATTATTGTAATGGGTAGTATGTATATGAATAAAAAATGGAACATAATGTTAATTATAACAGGCAGCCTTGCCGCAATCATTTTTTTTTCCTGCATCAGACAGCAAGCAGCTGTTGATGATAAACAATTCTTAAAATCAATGATACCACACCATGCGGCGGCAATTCTCATGGCTCAGGAGGCTTCTCTTCACGATCCAGAAATAAGTCAACTTGCCCAAGACATTATAAAAGCGCAACAGGCTGAAATTACACAGATGAAAGCCAAGTTGAAAGAGATGAAAAAAAAATAACAGAACACTATTCTTTAAAAAAGCAATATGAAAAATATACTGACAATACTCGTATCTATCATGCTTCCTGTCCTAATTCAGGCGCAGGATATGAAAACAATGGAAATGGATAAAAAGCCAGCGAAAGAAGAGTCAAATCCTACTACCTATACTTGTCCAATGCATCCTGATATTCATGAATCCAAACCGGGAAACTGCCCAAAGTGCGGTATGAAACTAGTTCCGGAAAAAACAAAAAAGCAAACAAAAATATCGCAGCATAAAGACATTCCCAAGAAACAAACTGACCACGGAAATACAGCAATACAGGACAACAATAATAGTACAATTGCTCAAAAAAAACCTGAAGAAAATAACGCACAGCCACGTGTGGTTCGATATGACCTGTATATCAGAGATACAATTGTAAATTTTACAGGAAAAACAAAAAGGGCTATAGCCGTGAATGGACAAATACCCATGCCTACCCTGACTTTTACAGAAGGAGATATCGCTGAAATCTATGTTCACAATGAGCTTGATGAAGATACTTCCCTGCATTGGCATGGCTTATTCTTACCTAATCAATATGATGGTGTGCCAAATCTAACTCAAATGCCAATTAAACCCCATACCACGCATCTATATACTTTTCCCATTATTCAGCATGGCACACATTGGTACCACAGCCATACGGAACTACAAGAACAGATAGGCATGTACGGCTCTTTTATAATGAATAAAAGAACAGATGATCCAACTTTCCGTAAAGGAATCGATGATCTGCCTTCTGTTCCCATAGTATTGAGTGAATGGACAGATATGAAACCTGAAAATGTACACCGACTGCTGCACAATGCATCGGACTGGTTTGCTATTAAAAAAGGGACCACACAAAGTTATGCTGAAGCTATAAAGCAAGGGTATTTTAAGGACAAAATAAAAAATGAATGGAAGCGAATGAATGCGATGGATGTCAGTGATGTTTATTACGACAAATTTTTAATCAACGGAAAAAATGAAAATCAGCTTTCTCAATTTAAAGCAGGTGATAAAGTCCGGCTACGGGTTTCCAATGGAGGTGCATCAACCTACTTTTGGCTTACCTATGCCGGTGGGAAAATTACGGTTGTGGCCAATGATGGAAATGACGTAGAACCAGTTGAGGTCGATCGATTAATTATTGCAGTTTCTGAAACCTATGACATAATTGTAACCGTTCCAGCTGACAAAACAGCTTATGAGTTTTTGGCAACACCGGAAGACCGCACAAAATCTACCTCCCTGTACATTGGCAGCGGGGCTAAGCAATTAGCGGCACCCCTGCCAAAGCTTAAATATTTCGAAGGAATGAAGATGATGAACGGTATGATGAAAATGAATGGAGATCTGGATGATATGGGCATGAGCATGAGCCTTAATAAAATGGATATGAATGTAGTGATGTATCCCGAAATCACGGGTGAAACCAAGCCTAAAACCAATACAAAGATGGATGGTATGAAAATGGATGCTGAGCAATACAATGCCAATGCGCTTTCAGATATTACAACTCTAAATTATGCAATGCTTAAATCGCCTACCAAAACAACACTTCCTGAAAACGCCCCAATTAAAGAACTAAAATTTGAACTTACCGGTAACATGAATCGATATGTCTGGAGTTTGGACAATAAGGTAGTTTCTGAATCTGATAAAATATTAATTAAAAAAGGCGAAAATGTACGCATCGTTTTACATAATAATTCAATGATGCGCCATCCAATGCACTTACATGGTCATGACTTCAGAGTCCTTAATGGCCAAGGAGAGTATGCACCGTTAAAAAATGTGATTGATATAATGCCGATGGAAACAGATACGCTGGAATTTAATGCCAACGTAGATGGGGACTGGTTTTTTCACTGCCATATTTTATACCATATGATGAGCGGAATGGGAAGGGTTTTTACCTACGAAAACCAACCTGCCAACCCTGAAATTCCAGACCCAAAATTAGCACAACGAAAACTCTTTGCAGACGACAGGAAATTTCATTTTATGGCAGAGAATGATTTTGCAACCAATGGAAATGATGGTGAAGCAATGTATCAAAGTACGCGCTGGAGTATTGGAACCGAATGGAGATTAGGATACAATGATATGCATGGTTATGAAACTGAAACACACATTGGTCGATATATTGGAAAAATGCAATGGTTAATGCCATTTATAGGATTTGACTGGAGATATCGAAAAATGGGAGAAGATGAACAGGAAAAAAATCTCTTTGGACAAAAAAATACTAAAGATAAACGTGCAGTAGTAAGTCTAGGGGTCAACTATACCCTTCCAATGTTAATAGTAGCACAGGCAGAGGTTTTCACAGATGGTAAAGTCAGATTACAGTTTGAACGTAAGGACATCCCAGTTTCTAAAAGACTTCGAATGAATTTAATGTGGAATACAGACAAGGAATATATGGCAGGGTTGCGCTATATAATTACCAGATGGGGTTCTCTATCCTCTCACTATGATAGCGATATGGGCTTTGGCGCAGGTTTTATTTTAAATTACTAAATTTTTAACTTAAAAAATTAGCATAGAACAGTTAAAGCAAAACAGGGAAGAAAACAATTCATGAAGAATACAATATTTGATAATTCTAAATACCACATTTAATCCGACCAGCCTTTATAGGCTGGTTTTTTATATCTATTAACACTTTCTTTTTGTACTGCAACCAAGTCATCATAAAATGCTCTTAAGTGTCAATCAATAGCAAGGCTTTATAATAGGGTCTTTTTCAACTAGATATTAAGCTGATAGGGAAATGGATTCATACTTGGTTTAGTGCTGCAGAAAAAAATCTTTAAAATTCGCAGAAGCAGTTTTGTCTTATATAAAGGAATTGATGGAAAACAATAACAACGATTCTACTGATGAAGATGAACCATTTAATGTGTCACAGACCTGGCGAAAAATATAGAAAATCGTAAAATTTTATTTTTTATTTAAGCTAAATTTCTTCAGTATTTTATCAAAGTCTGATAGTGCTTTATAATGTTCTCTTATTTCCGTTACAGTACTTACATTCCATATGCTCGGAGCATAGATATCCTTCATCTTTATGTAAAGCTCGGTTGCTGTGTGTGATTTCAGAATCTGCACATCACCACCAGTATCAACGACTATCTTTATTAGCGTTGTGTTAATGCTTCGTATTGTGAAATAGCAGAGTATGAG
>Ga0123391_1035188_pt1 | contig 19979 bp, 16 predicted proteins | sample T3HHNH4metaT_FD_89919 | JGI IMG/M metagenome (GOLD analysis project Ga0123391, IMG submission 89919) | Methane-oxidizing artificial microbial communities from Washington, USA to study methane cycling - T3-HHNH4 metaT (Metagenome... | ecosystem: Engineered > Modeled > Simulated communities...
CTATTTCGCAGGTGCCGCTTGGCTTTGAACCACAGGAGGCGTCTGGGTAGGACGCTCATAAATAGCCACCGGAATACCAGTCGCTTTTTCTACTGCCGCTTTTAAAACAGAACCTTTGATTACAGGCATTTGCCCACCATTGGCTTGCTCTATCAAATTCAACGCCGTATGCAAGCGCTGCTCATAGGTTGCCGGCGTTTCTTCCAACTCTGGATACACTTCCATGTACAAGGTATCGTGATACCAGCCCACTTTGATCGATTGATTAACAATATTGACCGTGGTGCCCACTTTAACCATTGGAAAAAACTGCTCAATGTCAGCAGGGTACATCCGCATGCACCCATGACTAACCCGCATGCCAATGCCATTAACAACATTAGTACTGTGAATCAGATAGCCGGGTATCCCTAACTTAAACGCATACAAACCCAAGGGATTATTCGGACCAGGCGGATAATAAGGATCCAGCACATCGCCATCAGCCAAATGCTCGGCAATAATGGATGGCGGCGGCGTCCAGGAAGGCTTGTCGGTTTTGCCGGTAATTTTCGTTTTACCCAACGGCGTTTTCCAGTTATCTTCCCGGCCGATACCGATTGCATAAGTCACAACCCGGCCGGCATCCGCGTAATAGTAAATCCGCATTTCCGGCAAATTAACCACGATCCCTTCTCTTGGCGCATTCGGCAACAAAAAGCTGCTGGGGATGCGCACCTGCGTACCTTCGCGGGGCAACCAGCGGTCCACATAGGGGTTGGCCAATACGATATGATCTTGCCCAAGCCGAAAATTTACCGCGATATCGATCAGAGTGTCTTCATGCTTCGCCGCGACATATTTAACTTCATGCGGCGGATTGCCTATCAGGCTGTCACCCGGCCTATCCGGTGCCGGCAGCGTTAGCGCCGACGCCGCCGTACTGGCTGTCAGCAGCAAACTGAATAACAAACGGGTTTTCATTAGGCGTTACCTTCAGCAGTAAATAATTCAAGCAGACGCGGCAAAAACTGAGCAAGTTCCGCAGTCATAATAGAAAAATCGGCATCAAACTGTTCGACTTCGTCGAATGCCTCGATATCGGCGGCTTGCTCCTGAATAAGATCAAGAAACTTTAGCCGCTTGACAGCCAAGCTCTCGTCCAATACAAACGAAATGCGTTCGGCCCAGCTCATCGCCAACTTAATCACTTGCTTGCCGCTATCCAGATGATTCTTGATTTCCGGCAACGCCAAGTCGTGGCGTTTGCAACGAATAATCGAGCCTTCTTCTTCCGGCGAACGCAGCTCGCACTCGTCTTCGATCAAAATATCTTTCGGCGAGGTGTTGTCGATCAACCATTGCGTCATCACGCTAGCCGGTTTGGCGGTGGCGGTGAGCGGCACTATGGGCAGAGACCCCAAGCATTTACGCAACTGGCTGAGCATGTCTTCGGCTTTTTTAGCCGATGCCGCATCGACGACCAGCCAGCCGCCCTGACTATCGATATAAGCATAGGTTTTCCGTGAAAACGAAAACGCCCGCGGCAACAGTTCGAATATCAATTCGTCCTTGATCCGACTACGCTCTTTCGCTGGTAATTTGCGGGCCTCGCGTTCTTCGATTTCGTTGATGCGTTCTTGCAGCATTTCGTTGATCACCGATGCCGGCACGACCTTTTCTTCCTTCTTGCCGCATAGCATCAAGAAACCGTTATTGGCATGCACCAGTGCGTCCGAGGCCCTGCCTAGCGGCGCAGTCCAGCCAAAACTGAACTCATCATGGCTACCACAAGATCGGAACGGCTGTTGTTGCAGTTTTTGCTCCAAAGCAACAGCATCCAAAGTAAATGGCTCGGTAAAACGGTAGACGGCAAGATTTTTAAACCACATGATATGACTCTTTTTTAAAAACCGGCCATTATCGCAAATTTGCGCAGACCATATAAGCTGACCCGCTTAAAGCCTAGCCAAAAAATGCAGTTTGGCAGCAAATTTGCTTAGCATGTAAACAAGTTATGCACATTAAACTGTTTACGGCAAGATCATAAAACGCTTGACAAAATAACTCGTTGAAATACAAAGCATCATTTGTAAGCTATTGATTATAATCAATTAATTATAATGACTTAATGCTGTACAATTTGAGCCCAGCCCAGCACTACCGGGGAACAGCAAAGGCTTTCTACATTTAATACACAGAGTTATCCACAGCTTCTGTGAATAACTGAATTTACCCAGCCGCAATAATCGCTTAGCGATAAATCCAGAGAAACAACTTTTAATTTGTAGCAGCAAGCAATGTCTTATTGCATGGCAAGGTTTGTTAGAATGACGCGTAGCAAGTCCCTCACTCATAACAAAGCGGTCACATCATGCTGTCAACCTGGGAAAACCTGATACTCGGCGCCCTGGCGCTGCTGCTTTTGTTCTGGATGCAGCCCGGCATCAAAGCCGCAATCGCGCGCAGCAAACAAACACCCTCCGATTGGCCCAGCGTTATTGTGCCCCTGTTGATGGTAGTGATGTTCGTGCTTTTCTTAATAGCAATGGTTTGACATGAACGACGAAGATTACCAAGAAGAATTCGAAGAAGAAGATTATTACGACGAACCCGAGGACGAGTACGACGGCGACAGCGAAGACGAGGAAGCCGATCATTACGCGGTACGCCCCAACAAGACTCGCATCAAAAAAGAAATAGCCGAAGTGTTTGCGATGGCTGAGGAAATTTGCGCGCTATCCCCTGCGCATATCGCCGAATTCGAATTGCCCGAGAGCATAGAACAAGCCATGCGCGATGCCGGCAAGATGGGGCATAACTCCGCCAGAAAGCGCTTGTTGAAATATATCACCGCGCAACTGAGAAAGCTGGATACCGCCGCGATTCATGAAAAATTGGCGCGGATGAAAAACCGCAGCGCCCATGCGGTCAGAGAACATCACCAGGCCGAGCGCTGGCGCGACCAGCTGCTGGCAGCCAATGGCAATCAACAGTTGACCCTATTCATTGAAGAATTTCCTACCGCGGACAGTCAGCACCTGCGCCAGTTACAGCGCAACGCACAGAAAGAAGCCAAGGAAGCCAAACCGCCCAAGTCGGCGCGCTTGCTATACAAGTATCTGAAAGAACTGATTGCCGAGGCATCCGGCCTGCCACCTTTTGAAGAGGACGCGCAGGACAATCAGGATGCAGAGGATTAACTCGCGATCAGTTCCCCAACGCCCGCATCTGGCCCAAGATCCAGCTTTGGCGTTTATGTAAATAAGCGCTGGGCTGATCGGCTTTTAGCAATATAGGGTTCGGCAATGTAGCCGCCAACAGCGCAGCCTGATTGGCAGATAGCTGTTGGGCAGAAACACCGAAATAACGGCGACTGGCCGCTTCTATGCCGAATAAATGATCGCCGAACTCGGCAATATTCAAATACATTTCCAATATCCGCTGCTTATCCCAGATCGCCTCGATCAACAACGTAAACCAAATCTCCAAGGCCTTGCGGCCGAAGTTTTTGGCCGGACTTAAAAACAAATTCTTCGCGACTTGCTGGCTGATCGTACTGGCCCCACGCAGTTTACCGCCGCGCAAATATTGGTTAAAAGCCTTGGCGATGGCGTCAACATCGAAGCCGTTGTGCTGATAGAACAATTGATCTTCGGATGCGATCACCGCAGCAAAGGCGTGCGGCGAAATATGCCGGCGACTGACCCAGCGTTGATCAATACCCTTATAGCGCCGGCCTTCGGCCAGATCATCAACATGCTGATGCAGCATGAACGCCGACGTCGGCGGGGGTAGATACCGCAATACGCCTACCAGCACCAGCGAACTGAGTACAAAAAACAGCGCCGCATAGACCAGTCCGCGCTTGCAACGTTTCAGCAAAGAAAGCGCCGTTTTGGGTTGGCGCCAAAATTGGCGATAGCGAGCCGGATGGCGGAAATGCTTCACGGGCGATTCGAGCGTTGTGACTGGGATGTTTATTATCCATGATTGAACGCGGAATTGACTAACTACGGTTTTTGCGGGAAATGCCGTAAAGCAAAGCCATTATTGTGGCAAATAACATAGAAATTAATATGGTAGCTGTCGATTTTAGCGTAAGCCCCTGAATCATGTAGTCTCAAGGGCTTGGCACGGATATTGTTATATAAAGACCGGTGTCAGGGATGTTTAAGTTCTCTCCCCCGTGAACATGGAAAACAGGACGCCAGGGATACCTGGATAGAAGCGCGGAAAAACGCTTTTATCCAGGCAGGGATGATTCCAAGCTCGTTATGCCTCCTGCCTGCTGCAATATAATCAGTAAAAAGCCAAATCAAATTAGCGATGAGCCGCAGGGCTGAATTGTCCATATGCCCATCCTCTATCCCTAGCGAAGCTTTCGCACGACGATATTCAAAGGTGGCTAACGGCACTGCTCTATCAGCAGTGCCGTCAACCAGTATTGAATTAATACTCCAATTTCAAAGATCCCATGGCGGAAATGGGCGCACCGACGTTGGCTGTAGGCAACCAAGAAGTTGAGCCAGTGTAGTATTCCTTATCCAACAGATTATAGACATTGACTTGCGCCGTCAGACGCGTTTTGCCGATGGGTTGTACATAGGCCAGCATCGCATCCAAGCGAGTATATCCAGGCAATTGATAGGTGTTGGTATTGTCGCCTTCGCGCTTACCGACAACCACCCCGCCCAAGCCAGCCTTAAATTGCTCGGTGAATTGGTAGGTACCCCACAGACTGGCTTGATGCTCGGGCACATTCAACAAACGATTGCCCTGCAAACCGCTGTAATCCTTGGTATATCTGGCGTCGGTGTAGGCATAGGTCGTCACCAGGCTGAATTCGTCGGTGATCTGACCTTTAATATCCACTTCAATGCCCTGACTACGCGCTTCGCCGATAGTTTTTTGATCGGTGGGGTCCGGCGTACTCAAGTCGAAGGTCATCAGATTATTTTTGGTCAAATGATAATACGCCACAGTTGACGATAGCCGCTTGTCGAAAAACTCGGTTTTGAAACCGATTTCGTACTGCTCGGCAGCTTGCGGTGCAAAATTGCCACCGGTGGCGGAACGGCCGTTATTGGTGCCGAACGATTCGACGTAGTTGCCGTACAAAGACAACCAATCCCAAGGCTGATAAACGATACCTACCCGCGGACTGAATTTATCTTCATGCTGCATGCTGAATCCGGCCTTGGTTTCGTCCCAGGATGTACCGCCGTAACCGCCGTAGCCAGCCATATCGTAACGGCCTCCACCCATGATATGTAACTTATCCAAAATCGTAATTTGATCCTGGAAGTAAACGCCGTACCAATCGTCGCGCGAGCGCCAAAACCAGTTGGCGGGCTCGGCGCGCAGGGCCGCTAAATCGAAATTGCCGTATTGGGGATTATCGATATCGAAGGTAGGGATGGTGCCGTAACTAAAGTTATTGTCCGGCGCATCCTGGTTAAAAAAGAACCAATCTCCCCCTACTAAAACATCATGCTTAAGGCCAAAGGTTTGAAACTTTCCAGTTAGATCGAGACTAGTAGAGTAAGAGCGGCGGTTGCTGGTACCGAGAATGCCAAATCTATCCAGAGTATGTCCATCCGCGTTTATTTTACTGTTAGGCGCGACGCCGCCGAATACGATGTCGGTCTCGTCCCACTGAAATTTATGCCTTAGCCCCCAGTCATCATTAAATTTGAAGCTCCAATCCGCATAAATCAGCGTAGTGTCTTGGCTGGGTTTGATGGCCGGATCACCGGTAAATAAGGATCTGCGGTTTGTAATAGGCCGATTGCCCGATACCGGCACGCCATAATCTTCCGTGTAATTTTCATGGCGTTTCTCTATTTCGACATTGGCCTCGAAGCGGTCGTTGGGCCGCCAAGTCAATTTCGGCGCAATAAATACCCGCTCGTGATCGACAAAATCTCTGAACGAATTGCCTTCGTCGTAAGCGGCATTAAACCGGTACAACAGGGTTTTATCTTTATCCAGCGGTCCGGTTGCATCGACCGTGGTACGAAATTCGCTGAAAGAGCCGAATTGTTGCTGCAAGGAATAGTAAGGCACATCCAACGCCTTTTTGGTCACGTAGTTGACCATACCGCCGGGCTGCAACCGACCATACAGCACGGATGCCGGACCTTTCAATACCTCGAGCTGTTCGATATTCGCCGGATCGAACTTGCCCATCGAGCGCCTGAAACCATTGCGATACATTTGGTCGTCGGAAGCAAAGCCGCGAATAATGAAGCTTTCGTACATATCCGCCGTACCGTAAGCCCGCTGCACGCCGCTGACGTTTTGCGTCAAGGCGTCTTCGATGCGGATCGCTTGCTGATCGTTCATGATCGATTTGGGGACGACCTGGATGGATACCGGGGTGTCCATAATCGCAATATCGGTTTTGGTTGCAGTGGATGCATTCGGCACCGCATAGATTTGGCTGAAAGGGTCGTTAGGGTCATATACCTTTTTGCCAACCACATTCACCGCCGGCAACGCCGTAGGGTCCTGTTTGTAATTCAGAGACTGTCTTTCGATCAAAATATTGCCGTTTTCAGCGATGCGGTAACTCAAACCGCTACCTCCCAGCAGATGTTGCAACGCGGCTTCCGGGGTGTAATGGCCGCTAAGGCCCTTGCTTTGCAAACCCTCAGTGATTGCCGTGTCGTAGACCAGTTGCAAGCCGCCGGATTCCGCCAAGCGATTCAGCGCGGTAGACAGAGAGCCTGCAGGGATACTGAAAGCCCGACTGGCGCTTTCTGCAACCGCGGTGCCGGAAACCGCCAGCACAGCCCCTAATACCAGTGCCGAAGCATGTCCAAACAGGCCGCCGCTAAATGTTTGTTTCAACGTCATGAATTTCCCTCGCTGTTGTTAAATGATGACTATCGTTGTTTTGACGCACGACAGGCATAAAACAGGAAGTGAGGGATCAAAATTCTTCCTGACTAGAAAAGTCCGTCATGCCCGCCGGGATACCCAAAGGGCAAAAAAGGGGGCATGTGCCATGGATGGCGAGCTTCAAGCTGTCCATGTCGTCTGGATTTCGGTATTTCCGTTTTACCTCGGAGGTATATCGAAATGAGCATTTTGCGGATGCGCGAGACATTCAGATTAAGCAGCTTGCCAACCATCAAGGGTTTTGAAGGCGCCGGGCGTGCGAGTTGATTACGGCATCAATACCAAAAAATAGGTTATATGCCGCACTCAATACGGCATCCCATCGATTTTTTGCGCCTTAATCTTTGTCTCCAAACTCGACGAATACCAAACCAATCGGCACCAAAGCCCCGGATTCCCTGGCTCTTGCCGCACTTGCTGCGTTTGAGGTTATTGTTTGGCATGAATTTGGCTTTACCTTATGAGTGAAAAATCACCGTACCGGGCAAATCCCTCAATATGAACTTGGACATAAGCGCGCTTTATCGCCTGCATTGCAAGGAGCTGTTGCATCACCTGCTGCGCATAGTCAAATGCCAGGAAACCGCAGAAGATCTGGTGCAAGAAAGTTATCTGATTTTGGCCCGCACCGCCAATGCCACGGCAATCGCAAGCCCGCGCAGCTTTTTATATCGGACCGCTAGCAATCTGGCTCTTGATCATCTGCGCCACAATAAAATCGTCGAACGCCATCAGGAAGCGGCTCCGCTCGTGGAAGAACCACAACAGCCCGGCGCAGAAAGCGCAATTGCCAGCCAGCAATGCCGGACCTTGTTGTACCAAACCATCGCCGAACTGCCGCCGCGTTGTCGGGATGCATTTATCCTGCATAAAATTCGCGGTCTTAGTTATCGGGAAGTGGCTGGTGTGCTGGATATTTCCGAAAGCGCAGTGGAAAAGCACATCGTCAAAGGCTTGGTGCACTGTCGAAAGCAGCGTGCGCAACTGGCAATCGCGTTTCTGCCAACCCCAAGTTGTCGGCAATCGGAGTACTACAGAGCAGCCAGCTAAAGGCTGACAAGCCTTGCGCCGGGCGAGTTTACAAATCAAGTCCTCTCAAGTTAAAAAGATGATTCATTTTCTTCTACCCATGGTCGCCCAATGCATACTATCAAGGTCTTTCTCACCATAATCGGCGGGCTGCTTTTGCTTTTTATAGGCGCACACAACGCATTTGCCAAACCGCCGCATGCGTTGCGGATTAGCGAACTGCAAATCCCGGCCAGTGGTGTCAGCCAGCAACACCATCTGGCACAGACCGCCACCGGCGAGTTAATCGTCAGTTGGGTGGAAACCGACGGCGTTAGCAGCACCGCTAAATTTGCCATACTGGAAAAACAGGGCTGGAGCATGCCGTTAACGGTGATCAAGGTCGAGGGTAAATTGGCCGACCCACCGGTAGTGCTTGGACTAAGTGACGGCAGCCTGGCGGCGGCCTGGATGCGGTATGTGAAGGACTCTCCGGACCGCTATGCGGCAGACATCTATCTGGCCAGATCGATAGACGGCGGTTTAAGCTGGAGCCCACCGCTAAAACCTTACGGCGATGCTGCGCGTATCTACGATGCGCAAATGTCTTTGGCCGCACTTCCCGATGCACGACTGGCGCTGGTTTGGACCGACATGCGCAATGTCAGCCACGACCCGGCGGCCGATAAGAAAACCAACCGCTACCAACTGATGGCGAGCGTAATCGACAAAAATTGGCGCGCCAGCCCGGAGCTAACGCTGGATGACGATGTTTGCTCCTGCTGCCGCAGTTTTACCGACGCGCTGGGCGAACAATTGGTCACCGTTTATCGCGACCATGCTGTCGGCGAAATTCGCGATATTAGCGCCGTGCGCTGGCAAGCCGGCGGAGATCCGAAAATCGCTAGCGTTCATGCGGACGGCTGGGTGATCGGCGGTTGCCCAAGCAATGGGCCATCCATCGATCTAACGCCAACCGCTGGCGTGGCGGCCTGGTTCACTGCCGCCGACGGTAAAGGCCGGGTGAAACTGGCCTTCTCCACTGACAACGGCGCGCATTTTAATTCACCTATCGAGCTGGATGCCGACGCCAGCGGCTATACCAACGCCTTACTGCTGGACGACGGTTCAGCCTTGGTCAGCTGGCGCGGCCGCAATGGGCCAGAAGATGAGTTACGAGTCGCCAAAGTGACAACCAACGGCAAAGTCAGCCGGCAAACCACGGTGTATCACGGCAGCTTCCCGAAATGGCCCAGCAAATACCTGGCGATGGCCCGCGTCGGCAAGCAAGCTTTTGTCGCCTGGACCGATCCGATGCAAAAGAAAGTGCGGCTAGTCTCTTTAACCATCGACTAAGACAAGAGATCGAAGGTAATTATTAACCCAGCCCTTAAATTCCCTGGAGCCGTTAAACCGCACAGAGAATCCAATATAGCCGCAGGGCTCCCGCCTTCGCGGGAGCAACGATATTTAAGGGCCGGGTTAATGGTCACGATTAATTGTCACCAGCTCACTTAAGGCAAGGACTCTGCCAAAGACTGCGGCATATGCCGCAATTCCCGCTTAAAACAGGTCATATCACGCATCTACTTTGTTTTTAAGCGCCGCCAAAACATTACTACCGACGGCATAGTCGCGCTAACGCGCGGTGTCTAATGACAACACGGCTGGCTTGGCTTGGTTATTGCTGAAAAGCATCTTTACTTGCCCCGGCCACGAATGCCTTCAATGTCCAAAGAATCACCAGGATTTCTGCACACGCTGTTTCTGCAACACGCGCACGAAATCGGCAGCTTTTTACGCGGCCGTTGGCCGCGAGAACCCGATGTAAGCGACATCGTGCAGGAAACTTTTCTGCGCCTATCGCAATATCCAGAGCCGCAAACCATTCAAAACCCCAGGGCGTTTTTATTTCAGACCGCCGCCAATCTAACGGTTGACCGACATCGCCGCCGCGAAACGCGCGCACGCTTCGATGAACCCGACGCAGACATCGAGCATGTTGCCGACCAGCGCCTTTCGCCCGAGCATTATTGGCAAACTCATCAACAATTGGAGAAATTCTCCGCCTGGCTGGACGAATTGCCGGAATTGCGCCGCCATGCCTTTGTGTTATACCGCATAGAAGGCTGCTCGCATGCCGAAATAGCTAAACGTTTGGGCATTTCAGTACGCTGCTCTGAACGCTACGTGATGCTGGCGATGCAACATATCAGCGCCAAGCTCAGCACAGAATCGGATCATGATTGGCGGTGATTGCCGCCTGGCCCGTCTATGAAAAAGTCCGGTAAACTGTTCCTTTGATAAACACATTTCAGTCACTCAGCGTGTCAGACAGCGAATCTACCAGCCAAACCACGCGCGACCAAGCAATAGCCTGGCTGCTGCGCTTGCGCGATGCGCCCGCGGACGCGCAACTCCAGCGTACTTTCGCGGACTGGTTGGCGATCAATCCCGCCCATCAAACGGCGTATCGGCAGGTGCAGGCACAATGGGACTGGCTGGAGCCGCTTAAAGATCAGGCGTTTCGTGCCCGTGACGAAGCCTTGCGCTATCGACCGCAAACTCATCATTCCACGTGGCGGCAATGGCCGGCATACAGCGCGGCGGCGGCTCTACTATTCGGCGTCGGCTTGGCAATATTTTCGCCGCAAGGCTGGTACGGCCTGCCGCATAGCTACAACACGGCTAAGGGGCAAAGACAGGTGGTGGCCTTATCCGACGGTAGCGAGCTGGAATTGAATACCGATACCGAAGTGCGGGTGCATTTCAATCATGCCCAACGCCGCGTTGAGTTGATACGCGGCGAAGCGTTCTTTAAAGTCATTCACAATGCCGACAGGCCGTTTAGTGTGCAGGCGGGCAATCTCAGCGTGCGCGACATAGGCACGGCTTTTGATGTGTATAAGCAAGCCGACCGGGTTAGTGTCACGGTGCAAGAAGGTGTGGTGGAAATGTCCGTTCAGAGCGAACATCGCGAATTGCATGCGGGACAACAACTGGCGTATAGCGACGATCATCGCTTCGTGCCGGTCATCGCAAGCGATATTGCCGCCGCGACGGCCTGGCGCCAAGGGCAATTAATTTTTAACGGTCGGCGGTTGGTCGAGGTTTTGGCGGAAATCGGCCGTTATCACGACGTGCAGATTCGTCTACCCGATCCGAAACTGGCCGAGCTACGCGTCAACGGCAGTTTCCGCACCGAGCAATTGGATGGGATGTTGAATGCGGTTACCGCTTTATTGCCGGTCAACGTCAAGCGTATCGGCGAGCGGGAAATCGTCTTGGAAGCCGCTTCGGGCAAGCGCTAATGAAGGTGCGGATTTATTCCGACGCTCCAATTCGCATCTACTCCGTTACGGAAGGCTGGCGCTAACGGCGTCAGGGAAAAAACATTCAAAGGCTGGCGGCTTTTTCAAGCCTCCGCGTCTATGCCCATGAACCCTAAAAAAATAATGGAGACATGGAGCATGACATTGACAATCAAACGCCTCGCCACGGCCATTGCGCTGATCTCGGCGCAAGCCTACGCCGAGGACGGCAAACACCATTTCGATATACCGGCCCAGTCCTTGGCGGGTGCATTGCAACAGCTATCCGCACAATCGGGGGCGGCGATGTTGTATGCGGAGCAATCCGCCGCCGGCAAAACCAGTCCGGCGCTGCAAGGCGACTACACGATAGAGGACGCGGTCCGCAAACTGTTGAGCGGTAGCGGCTTGACTTATAGTATTGGCGCGGATGGTACTGTGACGTTGAAACCAGCACCCTCCGGCAGCGATGCGACAACGTTAGGCGCTGTGTTAGTCAAAGGCACGCGTGACCCGAGCGATCCTTACAACAAGGATTACGCAGTCGCCAACGCTGTGACCGGCACCAAAACCGATACGCCTTTGTTCGACACCCCCATTTCCGTGCAAGTGCTACCCAAAGCCATCATCGACGACCAGCAAGCCATCGGGCTGGAAAATGCCCTGAAAAACGTCAGCGGCGTTGCCAAGGGCTGGGGGTTTGGTAACGATAAAGATGAGAATCTCTATATTCGTGGCTTCACCAATACCAATAATATTTATCGTGACGGTGTATTAACACCCAATACGCCCATTTCACTGGCTAATGCCGAGCGTATTGAGGTGTTGAAAGGGCCTTCGGCCATGCTCTACGGTCGTGCCCAACCCGGAGGTCTAGTCAATATCGTGACTAAACGACCGCGAACAGATGCATATTATTCGCTACAACAGCAATTTGGTTCCTTCGATACTTACCGCACCTTGCTAGATGCCACCAATAAAATCACCGAAGACGGTGCATTGGCCTATCGTCTGAATTACGAACATTTGGACGGCGCGACATTCAGGGATAACCATCCGGTCACTCGTGACTTTGTGGCGCCGAGCCTGACTTGGAATATTAGCGACAAAACCCGACTGGATCTGGATTTTATGTATCAGAACATCAAAGATGTCGCCGATTCCGGCATCCCTTACAGCTTGCAGCAGTCCGGGGCGATTCCCGGCAAAATTCCATTGCATTTTTCCGGCAACGAACCGACCGACTTTGCAGACAAAGAGGCTTATACCGGCGGCTTAACCCTGACCCACGAGTTTAATCAAGACTGGAAAGTACGGGCAAAATACTCGACGCATCACCAAACTTTTTTAACCGCGCAGACTTCCTCGAATGAAAACGTCGATCTTCTGGGTAATTTGGCTAGAGGTTTTATCAAGACCAGCGACGATTTTCAAAATCAATATGGCACCGTGGACATAACCGGTCATTTCGAGACGGGACCGTTGAAACATGCTGTTTTGCTGGGTGCGGATTACTACCATTCCAAAAACAGAAATCTGTTTAGCGCTTATACGACCGCTCCCAATATCAATGTTTTCAACCCACAATACGGATTTACCGAGCTGCTGGACCTGCCGCTAGGAGGACAGAACGATACCGTCAATGAGTGGTATGGCATTTACATTCAGGACCAAATCTCGTTGTGGAATCAATGGCATTTATTGCTGGGCGGGCGGTTCGATAATGCCATGCACAGCAATTACGATGCGCAAGGCGTTTCCACCAATCACACAGACGACGACAATTTTAGTCCCCGCATAGGTTTGTTGTACCAACCCGTACCGTGGGTAGGTGCTTACGTTAATTACGTTAATGGTTTCAACGCCTTCAATGCAGGACGGCCTATCGACGGTTCCGCCTTCGCCCCGGAAAAATCCAAGGAAATGGAGTTTGGCTTGAAAGGCGAATGGTTGGATGGACAACTGCGCGCCAATCTGGCTTTCTTCGAATTAACCAAAACCAATATTAAATCGCAACTACCGGCCCCTAACAACAGCTTTTACGCCACAATCGGCGCGGCACGCAGTCGAGGCATCGAGTTCGACTTGCAAGGGCAGTTGACCGATTACTGGAACATCATTGGCACTTATACCTACATAGGCGCAGTCGTCACCAGCGGCAACGAGTCGCCGTTCAGCGGCGTGGGCAAAGCAGGCAATCGCCTAGAGAATATCCCCAGAAATACCGCCAGTTTATGGTCCACCTATGATTTTTCAGGTCTGGGGGCACAGGGCTTCAGTGCCGGCGCAGGCGTTTACGTGGTTGACAAGCGCTCGGGGGATGTCGATAACAGCTTCGAAATACCCGGCTATACCCGCGTCGATACGATGCTGAAGTACCAGCACAAAGCCGGACCTTCCCGTATAACCTGGCAATTCAACATAGAAAATCTTTTGAATAAGGAATACATCGCATCCAGCAATGGTTACGGTAATTTTATTTACCAAACCATGCCCGGTGCACCACGGACTTTCTTGGGCTCGGTTAAGGTGGAGTTTTAGTCACGTAGGTCGGGTTACGCGCTATCGCGTTAACCCGACCTACGTTTCATCATTCCCACGCCGACGACGGATTAAACCTTATCTTGCCTGAATTCATTCATATCGCGATTATCGACCCGGTCGTAAATGTCTTCGACGTTTAAGGTCAAACCGATGGATTCGATACTTACTGCATCGCCCAAAAAATAATATTCCGATAACCAACGCTTGTTCCGGTGCAGCACCTGCACCGGAACGATGTCCTGCTCGATCAACACGTACTCCTGCAAGGACGGTAGATTGATGTAGCGTAGTAGTTTGGTGGTGGTGTCGGTTTTGCGGGTGGAGCGGGACAGCACCTCCACTCGGCTGAAGCTTATACGTAATCAGGTAGGTTTTTATCACGCCGCACTCAGCAATCGGTACTGAAATCGGTAATTCGGGCAGGGCTATGTGATTTGGCGTATCTAAAAGCGATTTTGCGTGATTTGCCGCACCGGATTTCGCAAAAACTACCGTCGTCCTACCATAAGTCGCACCTTTACGGCTAATTCAAACAATTGTTTTAAAAGATGTAATCGCATTTAAAACCTATAGATCAAATTGGATTCGACCGGATGGAATGCTTTTTGCGCGGTGTTCCGTTCTGCCTACGCAGCCAAACCGGAATAGGTCCGGCAGGGGTTTATGCCCCAGACCGTTACTTCTTTTGTCATCGAGACTTGTTAGTGCCTACATCCAAACCCTCGCTGTTTGATCGGCTGTTTCAGCGGCATAGCCATGAGCTCCGGGTCTTTGCCGGCCTGCGCGGCGGCAATGAGTTGGCCGAGGATTTGGTGCAGGAAGCGTATTTGCGCTTGATGCAACATCCCGAGCCGGAGTCGATCGACAATGCCAGGGCCTTTCTATACCGCACGATTGCCAATCTCAGCGTCGATCAACACCGCCGTCAGAGTGTTCGGGAGCGTTTTCATGTGGAAGCCGGTGACGACCAGACACTGCATGACATAACGGCCGCCGAGCCGCTGCCCGAGGATCAATTGGCCTCCGAACAGGAACTGCAATCCTTGAATCGGATTTTATTGGAACTGCCGGAGACTACCCGCAACGCCTTCGTGCTGTACCGACTGGAAGGGCTGTCACATAAGGAAATCGGTCGTCGGCTGGGAATTTCCGAACGCAATTCCGTAAGACTAGTCGGCTTCGCCGCGCAGCATGTGCTGCTGCGTTTCGACTATACGGATGACTAAGCCCGTGGCTGGCGGGTTTTTTTCATTGTTTCTGAAGCCGGATTTTAAATGTCGGGCGGCTAAAGGATAGAATGCCTGTGCTTAGCGCAACCCATCGCCCCCTGTTTAACATGCCCAAAACCGAAGCTTCGCCCGATCTGCAACAGCAAGCCATAGAGTGGATTCTGCGACTGGATTCGGCTGCCTGCACGCCTGCGGAGCGCCAGGCCTTTCAGGAATGGCTGGCGCAAGGCGAGGACCGGCAACGTATTTACCGGCAATTGGCCGACAAATGGCGCAAGCTGGATCGTTTCAAGGGCGGGGATTTTCCGGTGCGCCGGCAAGCCTTAATTTACCGCCCGCCGCGCAAGCTTCTACGCCGTTTTACCGAACTGGCACTGGCCGCTTGTTTGTTGCTGGGTTTGGGCGTGGGTACTTTCTCTGAACAGGGCTGGTACGGTCATCGCAGCCACTATGAGACCGAACGCGGCGGCCGCCAGACCGTGCAACTGGCCGACGGCTCGCGCCTGGAGCTGAGTGGCGATACCGAGTTGAATCTGCGGGTCAACCGTTGGCGGCGCTCGGTCGAACTGATCAAGGGCGAGGCATTTTTTAGCGTGGCTCACAATCCGCAACAACCCTTCGAGGTCAAAGCCGGCAATGGCACCATTGTCGATATCGGCACGCAATTCGACGTAAAGGTGCAAAACCAGCAGGTAGCCGTCGCGGTGCTGGAAGGCGTTGTTAAAGTAGAAACCAACGGCAGCCGGGAACTCAAGGCCAACCAAGTACTCAGCTACGATCCACAAGGCAATTTTCAGGACAGTCCAGGCAATCCGACCAACCTCACTGCCTGGCTGCGCGGTCAACTGGTGTTCGAAAACCGGCGGTTGGACGAAGTGCTAAGCGAACTGGAACGCTTTCACGACACGCGCTTGACTTTGGCCGACCCAAGCCTGGCCAAGCTAAAGGTCAGCGGTACCTTCCATATCGGTAACCTTGATGGCGCGCTGAATGTGATCGCGATGACCCTGCCGGTCAATATTCAACATCCCGCGCCGGGGCAGGCGCTATTGATCAGACGCTGAGCCTCGTTAGGCCCCGTTCTTCTTCCCGAATAAATTTTGGCGTCTTTTTCGGCTTGGTGCGTTTCATTCTGAAAACCCACGCAAAAGGAGAAGATGGATGAAGTGTTTAACCCAATCGCTATTGTTCGGCGCCTTGTTGGCCTCAGCCTGCGAAGTGCGGGCAACCGAAACCACCTATAGCTTTGACATCCCGGCCCAGGAATTGGCGGCGGCGTTGCCAAAACTGGCGGCGCAATCCGGCGTACAAATTTTTTACGCTCACGATAGCGTGACCGGCCGCAGCGGACCGGCGTTACGAGGCACGATGACGCTAAACGAGGCTCTGAGCAGGCTGTTATCCGCCAGCGGCCTGAGCTTTGCGATTGCCGACGACGGTTCGGTATCGATCAGAGCGGGCAACAAGGACGCAACGATGCTGCAACCGGTGAACGTTATCGGTCAGACGGTTTACGATGCCACCGATCCCTACAATACCGATTACAACCGCCCCAACGCCACGACCGCCACCAAGACCGATACGCCGATCATGCAAACGCCGGTTTCGATACAAGTCGTGCCGAAGGCGGTGCTGGCGGACAAACAGGCGATGACGCTGCCCGACGCCGTGAACGGTCATGTCAGTGGTGTATTAGGCCGCACCGGCGGCGGCTATCTGTACGATAACTTCATCATTCGTGGTTTGGCGGGCTCCGGTTTTGGCGATGCCTACCGCAACGGCTTGTATAACCGCCAGGACATTTATGATATTGCCAACATCGAGCAGATTGAAGTGCTCAAAGGCCCGGCGGCGGTGCTGTACGGTCGGATCGAGCCCGGCGGTTTGGTGAATTACGTAACTAAGAAACCGTTGGCTACCCCCTATTATTCGTTGCAACAGCAGTTCGGTTCTTACGACCAATATCGCACCTTGATTGATGCCACTGGGCCGCTTGACGATAACAAGACGCTATTGTATCGGCTGAATGGCTCATACACGGACAATCAATCGTTCCGAGAATTTGTTGGTAACGAGCGGTTTTTTGTCGCACCGGTGGTCACTTGGCGACCGAACGAAAAATTTGAGACCAATCTTGAGCTGGAATACAAGCATGACCGCTTCAATTCCGATTACGGTATTCCGGCCATTGGCGGGCGTCCGGCGGCCATTCCAGTCACCCGCACACTGAAGGATGGCGCGCAGCGCATGTTAGTGGAAAGTGCGCTGGTCGGCTTCGACTGGACCTATCGTTTCAACGACGACTGGAAATTAACCCAACGCTATCTGTTTAAGGACTGGTCGCTGACAGGGCCAACGCTCTTCAACTATGGCGGCTTGCAGGCCAATAACCGCTTATTGAATCGTTCCACCCAAATCGCCGGGCAAGACGTGATGACTCACTCCGGCAATATCGATTTGAACGGGAAATTCGAACTCCTGGGCAGCCGGCACGATTTGTTAATCGGTGTGGATGGGTTTCATGCGATAACAGAGTCAGCGGCAAGAAGCGGTCCGGCAGCGGCTATCGACATATTCAATCCGGTGTATGGCCAAGTCGATTTTGCGGCGCTGACAACTGACAATGCTTTTTTCTATCGCAAAGAATCCTGGGTGGGCGCCTATGTTCAGGATCAGATTACGTTCTTCGAAAGACTACATCTGTTGCTGGGCGGCCGCTACGATAACGTCACAACCGGTTCGCACTTTTCGCCCACATCGCTGACCGCGGCTCAAGCCGGGCGGGTCGCGCTTGAAGATAATGCCTTCAGTCCCAGAGCCGGTTTGTTATACCAAATTCAAGACTGGCTATCGATTTACGGAAGTTACACAAAATCGTTCTCCGCCAATAACGGCGTAAGCGCCAGCAATCAGCGCTTTGAACCGCAGATCGGCAAACAATACGAAATAGGACTAAAAATGGAGTCGCAAGATAAACGCTTTTCGTCGACGCTGGCGTTTTTCGAATTGACCAAAAGCAATCTGCTCACTGACGACCCAACCCAAGCCGACCCGAATTTCCAGATACTCGCGGGAAAAATCAGAAGTAAAGGTATCGAGTTGGACTTGGCTGGACAAATTACCGATCAACTCCATCTATTAGCGACCTACGCTTACACTCAAGCCAATTACATCGAAGATTTCGACGGCTTGCAGGGCAATCGCCTGGAGAATGTGCCCCGGCACCAGGGCAGCCTCTGGGGCACCTGGCAGTTCAACGATGCCTTTAAAGCGAGTTTGGGTGTGGTTACCGTCGGCAGACGGTCCGGCGACGCCAACAATACCTTCGTCCTGCCGGGTTATGCGCGACTGGATGCGATGGCGGCGTATACGCATCGCATCGGTCAACACAGACTGACCGCCCAGCTAAATATCAACAATCTTTTAGATAAGGAGTATTACGCAAATTCGGACGGCGGTAGCCTTGGCGCCATCCCCGGTTACCCAATCAATGTAATGGGTTCGTTGAAATATGAATTCTAAAAGGCGAGCCGCGTAGACTAGATTAGGTGCCCGCGTAACCCAACACGCCGGCTTCGATTTGTCGGGTTACGCTTTAAGGAGCTAACCCGACCTAAATTTCGTCATTCCCACTCCGACTATGGATTCAAAAGTCACCGCATCGCTCAAAAAACATCATCGCCTGCCGTTTTCCTGCAATCCACGGATATATCGCCACAACCATAATCCTTACCTATCCGCACTTTGACCTGGGCCATCAAGGCATACTTTTTTGCGCAATTAGCCACTGACATTCAAAAAACCAAGCGCATGGGTAGCATCTCCGACGCCCTGAAGCCCTGTCGCTGGTAAAAGTGCTGCGCCTGCAGATTATCGGCGTCGGTCAACAAGCTAAGTCGACGGCAACCATTTTGCCGGGCAAACTCCACTGCGTGCTCCAACAACCGGCTACCAACGCCCAGGCCGCGAACATCGCTTGACACGACCATGTCTTCCAGCCAGGCCACCCGTTCGCCCAGCGCGGTGGAGACTGTGTAAAGCAGATTAACCATGCCGACAATTTGGCTGTCACGGCGCACGACAAAGATATGGCCAATGTTCGGGTCGGTAATGATGCGCGTCAATCCCCGACTCTGAGCCTCATAATCAGGCTGAAATTCTGCTTCTTGACTGAATAGTTCGCTCAAAAGATGGCAAAGCGCCGGGATGTCGGCAGGACTGGCCAGGATTATTTCCACTTCTATCTCCCGTATCCGACCAAGGGTTTAAAGCGCACTGTTCGGCACATTGGTAAAGAGTCGTTCCGCATAGCTCAAACCACTTGGCAACTTAGTCCTTAACTGCTTCAACCTGGATGAGTACCTTGACCTCATCCCCCACCGCCGGCACATATTTGTCGATGCCAAACTCAGAGCGTTTTATCGTGCCAACCGCATCGGCGCCGCAGGTATTTTTCAATCTGATGATATTCATCCCACAGTAAAAGTGTTCGACATTCAGGTGTACGGGCTTGCTGATGCCGTGCAAGGTCAAGATGCCGTCCGCTCCGACCAGTTTCTCGCCTTGAAAACTGAGCTTGTCGGATTTGAAGCTCATCACCGGATATTGCGCACTGTCAAAAAACTCCTTGCCACGCAAATGCTCTTCCAACTCCGCCAAACCGGTACTGATAGACGCGGTGTTGACGCTGATGTCTATGCTGCCTTTACCCGCCGCGGCATCCAATGTCACTTTGCCGCTGGTTTCGTTAAACCGACCGCGTTGCGTGGAAAAACCCAAATGGCTGATTTCGAAGCTGGGAAAGGTGTGATGGCTATCGATGGTATAACTATCGGCGGCCAGCACGCTAAAACTTAACAGACAGGCGGCGGTTGCGGTACTTAGTTTTCTAATCATGATCATCTCCTTTGTGGGTTAAAACACCAGTGGCACTGCATTATTGCAGAGACTTTGTGATAATAGATCAGCTTTAACTCCATCACTCTGGCCATTTGCCGCTCTC
>Ga0123391_1015149_pt1 | contig 19652 bp, 16 predicted proteins | sample T3HHNH4metaT_FD_89919 | JGI IMG/M metagenome (GOLD analysis project Ga0123391, IMG submission 89919) | Methane-oxidizing artificial microbial communities from Washington, USA to study methane cycling - T3-HHNH4 metaT (Metagenome... | ecosystem: Engineered > Modeled > Simulated communities...
AACGCTGCGAAATCTTCGGTGGGTTTTTCGTTTGTAATTGTCGTGTTCATGACTACTTACCTCTTAGTGAAAAATATATCCGCGCTCTGGGGAATCGATTACCCCCGCAGAGCGTTGTAAGGCGGCGGCAAACTCTATGCCAGACTCTAGGCTTAAAAAAATCCATCGTCTGTACGCTATCGAACATATCTGCCACACATTGGTTCAACAAAAAATGGGTCAAGTTAAGTACGCTAACGCACAGACCTGACTTACCTCAACCATTACGCTGCTTGGGTAAGATTCATACAGGACCGTGCCATGGAACGTACTAAATCTGAGTTATTCAGGCAGCGTCTAGCTCATCGGTTTCAAGAGCCCAATGCCGCATAAGCCGGCATGGATAATCATCTTGATCGCTGCTGGCGGTTGTACCGTTGGCCCGGATTACCGTGAACCGACAACGGATGTTCCGGTTAGTTGGCAGGCTGAAAGCAGCAAGCCGGCCATAACAACATCAGACCCCAAGCCCTTGCAAAACTGGTGGCTGCGCTTTAACGATGTGTCCTTGAATGCATTGATGGCCAAAGCCTTGGCCGGCAATCTGGATCTAAAAATCGCCCTGACCCGAATCGATCAGGCCCGAGCCGAACGACGCGGCACGCAAGCAGAGTTATTCCCCACCGTAAATATTAAGGCCGGTGCGCAACGCCAGGACAACCCATTACCGGCCTTGGCGCCAGGACTTCGTTACAACATGTTCGAACTGGGTTTCGACGCGCTATGGGAAATCGACTTATTCGGCCGCCAACAACGGCGTCTGGAAGCGGCTTTGGCCGAGCTTGATGGTGCAAACGCCGGCTACCGGCAAACGCTGGTCACACTGAGCGCGGAGCTGGCCCGCGGTTACGTCGAATACCGCAGCACCCAGAACCAACTACGCATCACCACTTCTAATCTACAAACCCAGCAAGCCACGCTGTCACTCACCGAAAAACTGTTCAACGAAGGCGTGGTTGCTCGCCATGAAGTGGTACGCGCCCGCGCGCTGACCGAAACCACGATGGCGCAAATTCCGGCCTTGCAAGCCAAACTGACCGGCTTGCTGCGGCAACTGGAACTGCTGATTGGCGCGCATCCCGGCACTCTGGCGCTTGAGTTAAGCGAGTTGGGCGCGGTACCGCAGGCAGCGGGCATAGACCTGTTGACCTCACCGGCAGCAACGCTACGCAACCGGCCGGATTTGCAAATCGCCGAGCGCAAGCTGGCCGCCGCCACTGCACTGCAAGGCGCGGCTGTCGCTGAACTGTTTCCGAAAATTTCCTTGTCCGCCTTTCTTGGCCTGCGCAGCACGGACTTGGAATCCTTATTCAAATCGGCGGCTTTCTCCTATGGCACCGCCGCCAATCTACTGCAACCTTTACTCAATTTTGGCAGGGTCCGCGCCGGCATCGATCTGGCCGACGCGCGGCAACAGGAAGCTTTTCTGACCTACGAAAAAACCGTGCTTGAAGCGCTGCGCGAAACCGAAACCGTGTTGAGTAGATATTTAAATGAAGAGCAGCGCCGACAGTTACTAGCCAGCTCCACGCTGGACTTGCGCGAATCGCTGAGGCTGTCGCAACTACGCTATCAGGAAGGCGTCATCTCGTTCTTGGATGTGCTGGACTCGCAACGCAGCCTGTATGCCGCCGAAATCGAACTGGCCCGCTCCGAAGCAGACACTTCCACCCATCTGATTGCGGTGTATAAAGCCCTGGGCGGCGGCCCGGATATTAGCACCGTGCAATCGCAGCTTTCCGAGGATCAATAATGGCTAGCGTAAAGGAACCGGCCAAACCGGAAACCGCAACTGCACCGCCGACGAAACCGGCTCGCTCAATACGCAAGTTCATCTTGCCGGGCCTGGCATTGCTAGCCGTAGCGATTCTGGTTTGGTGGTGGTTGCGCCCTGCCCCGCTGCCGGAAGCCATTGTCACCGGCAATGGCCGCATCGAAGCCACCGAGATTGACATTGCCACCAAAACCGCTGGCAGGATTATCGAGATTTTGCCGCATGAAGGCGATTTTGTAGCATCCGGCATGGTGCTGGCGCGGATGGACACCCAAGTATTACAAGCGCAGCAAACTGAAGCACAAGCCCAAGTTCGCCACGCTGAAAGCGCCCGAATCACCGCCAAGGCAGTCATCGTGCAGCGCCAAAGCGAACGCAACGCCGCGCTTGCGGTGGTGGCGCAACGCCAAGCCGAATTCGATGCCGCCAACAAACGCTTAAAACGTTCGCAACGCCTGGTCGGCGAAGGTGCAACGCCGCAACAGGAAGTCGATGACGATCAGGCTAGAGTGCTGGGTATGCAGGCGGCGATCAATGCCGCGCAAGCTCAGGTCGCCGCGGCGGGTGCCGGTATCGAAGCGGCGAAATCGCAGGCGGTAGCTTCACAAACCCTAATCGAAGCCGCCCAGGCGACCGTTAGTCGTTTACAAGCCGATATTGAAGACAGCGTATTGAAAGCGCCGCGTGACGGTCGCATCCAATACCGGGTCGCCGAGCCCGGCGAAGTGTTGGCGGCCGGTGGCCGGGTGTTGAACATGGTCGATCTCGCCGACGTATATATGACTTTTTTCCTGCCTACCGAAGCGGCCGGCAAGGTCGCCTTAGGGAGTGAGATCCGACTGGTGCTGGATGCAGTGCCGGACTTGGTGATTCCGGCCACAGCCAGTTTTGTCGCTAGTGTCGCCCAGTTCACCCCCAAAACGGTGGAAACCGAAACCGAACGCCTGAAGTTGATGTTTCGGGTGCGCGCCAGACTCGATACGGAATTGCTGAAACGCCATCTCAATCAAGTCAAAACCGGTGTGCCCGGCGTGGCCTATGTGAAGATAGACTCGAAAGCAGAGTGGCCGGCCAATCTGGCTATCAAACTACCGCAATGAATACCTCAGTCGCAGCCAAACCAGTGGTGAGCATACACAACCTAAGTTTGCGCTACGGCGAACAGTTGGCATTGGATAATCTGAATCTGGATTTGCCGGCCAATCAAATGCTGGGCTTGATCGGCCCAGACGGCGTCGGCAAGTCCAGCCTGATGTCCTTGCTGACCGGCGCACGGAGAATACAACAAGGCAAGATCGAGGTGTTGGGCGGTGACATGGCCGATGCCAGCCATCGCCGCGCCGTGTGTCCGCGCATTGCTTATATGCCGCAAGGGCTGGGCAAAAATCTTTACCTAACGTTATCGGTGTTCGAAAACGTCGATTTCTTTGGCCGGCTGTTTGGTCAACAGCAAGCCGAGCGCGAGCAACGCATCGCCGAATTACTGAAGAGCACCAACCTGGAAACCTTCCGCGACCGCCCTGCCGGGCAATTGTCCGGCGGCATGAAACAAAAACTGGGTTTGTGCTGCGCCTTGATCCACGACCCTGACCTGTTGGTGCTGGACGAACCTACCACCGGCGTCGATCCGCTGTCGCGCGCCCAATTTTGGGAGCTGATCGCCCGCCTGCGTCAGCGCCGCGCTGGGATGAGCGTGCTGGTTTCTACGGCGTACATGGACGAAGCCGAGCGCTTTGATTGGCTGGTGGCGATGGATGCCGGCAAGATACTGGCAACCGGCACCGCCGCCGAACTGCGTGCGCAAGCAAAAGCCGATAGTTTGGAAGAAGCCTTTATCTTATTGCTACCGGAAGCCAAACGCCGCGGCCACCATGCCATCGTGATTCCGCCAAGGCAAAGCAGTGGCGAGGATATCGCTATCGAAGCACATGATTTAAGCATGCGCTTTGGCGAATTTCTGGCGGTGGACAATGTCAGCCTGCGCATCGCCCGCGGCGAGATTTTTGGATTTCTGGGCTCCAACGGCTGCGGCAAATCCACCACTATGAAAATGCTCACCGGCTTGTTGCAACCAAGCTCAGGAACGGCTTTATTGTTCGGACAGGTGGTCGACGCCGGCAATCTGGCCACTCGCAAACGGGTGGGTTATATGTCGCAAGCCTTCTCACTGTATTCCGAACTGACGGTCAGGCAAAACCTGGAACTGCACGCCAAGCTTTTTCATCTGCCGGCCACGGAAATCCCTGGCCGGGTTGCCGAAATGGCTCAGCGCTTCCAGCTCGATGCGGTTTTGGATACCTTGCCCGATGCACTGCCGCTCGGCATTAGGCAACGCCTGTCGTTGGCGGTAGCGATGATCCACCGACCGGATCTGTTAATTCTCGATGAGCCGACTTCCGGTGTCGATCCTATCGAGCGCGACCGCTTCTGGGAAATGATGATAGAACTGTCGCGCCACGACCAGGTCACTATTTTTATTTCCACCCACTTCATGAACGAAGCCGAGCGTTGCGACCGCATCTCGCTGATGCACGCTGGCAAGGTGCTGGCCAGCGATACGCCTGCGGCCTTGGTGAAAGATAGCGGTCACGCAACGCTTGAGGAAGCCTTTATCGGCTATTTGCAAAAAGCTAGCGGTAGCGAGGCAGACGCCGAAGCATCTACCGAAGCAGCGGTGGTGGTGTCCCCGCAAACCCAAGCCGAGCAAGCCGGCGCCGGCTTTAGTTTGACCCGTCTTTACAGTTACACGCTGCGCGAAGCTTTGGAGCTACGCCGCGACCCGATCCGCGCTTCGATTGCTTTGGTCGGTACCTTGTTTCTGATGTTTACCTTCGGTTACGGCATTACCATGGATGTGGAGGACTTGCGCTTTGCGGTACTGGACCGCGACCAAACCACGCTGAGTAACAATTACGCGCTGGATTTGGGTGGCTCACGTTATTTTCTGCCCAGGCCGCCACTGGCCGATTACGCCGAACTCGATCAACGCATGCGCAGCGGCGAACTGAGTTTGGCATTGGAAATACCGCCCAACTTTGCCAGAGATTTGGAGCGTGGCGATCAAGTCAAGATCGGCGCCTGGATAGACGGCGCCATGCCGACCCGTGCCGAAAACGTCATCGGCTATGTGCAAGCCATGCACCAGGGCTGGCTAATGGAAATGGCCCGCAGCCGCAGCACCACCCGGCAGCCCGCCGGCTTGATGAAAATAGAAACCCGCTTTCGATACAACGCCGACGTCAAAAGCTTGCCGGCCATGGTGCCGGCGGTGATACCCATTTTGTTGATGCTGATCCCGGCCATGCTTAGCGCTCTTAGTGTGGTCCGCGAAAAAGAACTGGGATCAATATTAAATTTATATGTCACCCCAGTGACCAAATTTGAGTTTCTGGTCGGCAAGCAGTTGCCCTACATCGCAGTCGGTATGCTGAATTTTTTACTGCTGTCTATCCTGGCAATCTTTGTATTTGGCGTGCCTTTCAAAGGCAATTTTCTGACTTTGACAGTCGCCGCCCTGCTTTATGTCACGGCCTCGACCGGCATAGGCCTGCTGATTTCCACCTTCACCAACAGCCAAATCGCGGCCATCTTCGCCACCTTTCTGACCACCTTTATCCCCTCCACCCGCTTTTCCGGGATGATAGATCCGGTGTCTTCGCTGGAAGGCGGCGCCCGGCTGATGGGCGAAACCTTCCCCGGCGCCTACTTCCTGACCATATGCCGCGGCACATTTTCCAAAGCCCTGGGTTTCGCCGAACTCGGCCCATCGCTATGGCCACTGGCGCTGGCAATCCCGATTATCGTCGGACTGAGCGTGCTGCTGTTGAAAAAACAGGAACGTTGATGACTTTTAATAAATATTCACGACTGATATCAAGGGATGTGGTTTGTCTCCCGTTATTCCGCCCCGAGCATCGCAGCTTTTGGCGAACAAGGCCCGCAGGGGAGCGGCAGGGATGCCGCTCGTTTTCGGAGGGGCTGGGAAGCCCCTTCCGAAAACCCTCGCCAAAAGCGAGAAGCGCAGGATTAAGGCGGAATCCGGGTGGCCTTTCTTTTGGTGACTTTTCTTTGGCCAAACAAAGAAAAGTCACTCGGCTGTCGGTCCGAGCACCGACATATAAACAGCCGTCGCGACAGCGACACCTATACCAAGCCGCCTTGGAATATTGAGTAACAAATGGAAACCCTACTCAACATCTACTACCTAGGCATCAAAGAACTCCGCAGCCTCAGCCGCGACACCATGATGCTGGTAATGATCCTATTCTCCTTCACCGGCCAAGTTTATCTGATCGCCACCGGCGTGCCCCAATCCTTGCACAAAGCGCCAATCGCCATCGTCGACGAAGATCGTTCGCCACTATCCACCCGCATCATCAACGCCTTTTACGAACCCTACTTTTTAACGCCGGTGATTATCGATCAATACCAAACCGATCATGGCATGGACGTTGGTTTATATAGTTTTGTTCTGGATATTCCCTCGCATTTCCAACGCGACATGTTGGCCGGCCGGCAGCCGGCGCTGCAATTGAATATCGACGCGACACGCATCTCGCAGGCCTTCATCGGCAATACCTATATCCAGACCATTTTAAACGGTGAAGTCAACGCCTTTGCCCAAGGTCATCGGGCCATCGTGACCTTACCCGTAGAGTTGGAGATCAGAACCCGCTTCAATCCCAATTTAAGCTCGGTGTGGTTCGGCTCACTAATGGAAGTGGTCAACAGCATCACCACTCTGTCCATAATTTTGACCGGCGCGGCACTGATCCGCGAGCGCGAGCATGGCACGATCGAGCATTTGCTGGTGATGCCGCTGACACCATTTGAAATCATGTCCGCCAAGGTTTGGTCGATGGGTTTAGTCGTGGTAGTGGTAGCGACCACCTCTATCATTTTTGTGGTGCATGGCTTACTGGAGGTACCGATTCAAGGCTCGCTGAGCTTATTTATTTTGGGCATGTTGCTGCATCTATTTGCCACCACTTCCTTAGGCATCTATTTGGGAACCTTGGCGCGTTCAATGCCTCAATTAGGATTATTGATGCTGATCATCTTGCTACCTTTGCAAATGCTGTCCGGTGGCATGACACCCCGCGAAAGTATGCCGGTGCTGGTGCAAAACATCATGCTCGCAGCCCCGACCACCCATTTCGTGTCATTGGCGCAGGCTATTTTGTATCGAGGGGCCGGGTTAAGTATTGTTTGGGCTGATTTTTTGGCTTTGATTGGGATTGGTGGAGTGTTCTTTGCGCTGGCTTTGAATCGGTTTCGTAACACTATTAGTTCGATGGTTTGAGGGATTTGGTGTCGCTAGCGCGACGGCTAGTTTTAAAGTCGGGTCTCGGCCCGACAGCCGAGATACTTTCTTTTGATTGGCCAAAAGAAAGTATCCAAAGAAAAGGCCACCCGACATTCCACCTTAATCCTGCGCTTCTCGCTTTTGGCGAGGGTTTTCGGAAGGGGCTTCCCAGCCCCTCCGAAAACGAGCGGCATCCCTGCCGCTCCCCTGCGGGCCATTCTCGCCAAAAGCTGCGATGCTCGGGGCGGAATAACGGGAATAAAACCCTCGGGGCTTAACAGGTAGCTATTTTATTTAAATTTTTATTGGAGTTTACTAATGACATCACCCGAAACATCAACACCGCAGACAACATCTCCACTAAACAACGAAGAACTTAAGAACATTAACGCTTACTGGCGAGCCTGTAATTATTTGGCTGCCGGGATGATTTACTTGCGCGATAACCCCTTGTTAAAAGAACCACTGAAACCGGAACATATTAAAAACCGGCTGCTCGGCCACTGGGGTTCCAGTCCCGGCTTGAGTTTTATATACATCCATCTGAACCGGCTGATCAAAAAATATGATCTGAATGCGATTTTCCTGGCGGGCCCCGGCCACGGCGCACCCGGCGTATTGGCACCGGTGTATCTGGAAGGGACTTATGCGGAGATTTACCCCAACAAAGGCGAGGACGAAGAAGGTTTGTTGCAGTTTTTTAAAGAATTTTCCTTTCCAGGCGGCATCGGCAGCCATTGCACCCCGGAGACACCGGGGTCGATACACGAAGGTGGCGAGCTGGGCTACAGTATTTCCCACGCTTACGGCGCCGCTTACGACAATCCGGATTTGTTGGTAGCAGTGGCGGTTGGCGACGGCGAAGCCGAGACCGGGCCACTGGCTACCTCCTGGCATTCCAACAAATTCCTGAATCCGATCCGCGATGGCGCGGTGCTGCCCATCCTGCATCTGAACGGTTATAAGATCAACAACCCGACTTTGCTGTCGCGAATTTCCCATGAAGAACTGGAGCAATTATTTCGCGGCTACGGCCACACGCCGTATTTCGTGGAAGGCAGCGATCCGGACACCATGCATCAATTGATGGCCGGGGTGATGGAAACGTGTGTGCTGGAGATTCGACGGATCCAACAGGAAGCTCGCATTAGCTGCGTCCCTACCCGCCCGCTCTGGCCGGTGATCATCTTTCGCAGCCCGAAAGGCTGGACCGGACCGAAAGAAGTGGATGGGCATAAAGTCGAGGCGTTCTGGCGTTCCCATCAAGTGCCACTGGCCGGGGTAAAAGACAATCCGGCGCATATGCAACTATTGTCGGACTGGCTGCACAGTTACAAACCGGAAGAACTGTTCGATAGTAACGGCAAACTGATTCCAGAGCTTAAAGCCCTAGCGCCAACCGGTAACCGCAGGATGAGCGCCAATCCGCACGCCAACGGCGGCCTGTTGCGCAAAGCTCTACGGATGCCGGATTTTCAAGATTATGCCTTGGCCTTGGATGGCCCCGGCAAAGTGTCGGCGGAAAACACCCGACCGCTGGGTAAGTTTCTGCGCGACATCATGAGCGCCAATATGCATAACTTCCGCGTCTTTGGCCCCGACGAAAATAGCTCTAACAAGTTGGATGATGTTTACAAAGCCAGCAAAAAAACCTGGCTGGCTGATTACCTGCCGGAAGATGCCGACGGCGGTGAACTGGCGACGGATGGCCGGGTGATGGAAATGCTCTCGGAACATACCCTGGAAGGCTGGCTGGAAGGCTATTTATTGACCGGCCGGCATGGCTTTTTCTCGTCCTATGAAGCCTTTGTGCATGTCATCGATTCGATGTTCAATCAACACGCCAAATGGCTAGCCATGTCCAAAGCCGTGTCCTGGCGCGCGCCGGTGTCCTCGTTGAATTTGTTGATTACCTCGACGGTCTGGCGGCAAGATCACAACGGCTTTACCCATCAAGATCCCGGATTTCTGGATTTGGTGGTCAACAAAAGCCCCTCTGTGACGCGCATCTATTTGCCGCCCGATGTGAACTGTCTGTTGTCTGTGGCCAACCATTGCCTGGAAAGCACCGACTACATCAATGTGATTGTGTGCGACAAACAAAAGCATTTGCAGTATCTGGACATGGACGCAGCAATCAAACATTGCACCAAGGGCATCGGTATCTGGGAATGGGCCAGCAACGACGATGGCGCCGAACCGGATCTGGTGATGGTCAGCGCCGGCGACATTCCCACCAAAGAAGCCTTGGCGGCGGTGGTGTTGCTACGCGAGCACTTTCCGCAACTGAAGATTCGTTTCATCAATGTGGTTGATCTCTACAAACTGGTACCTGCCGGCGAGCATCCGCACGGTCTGTCGGATCGGGATTTCGATAGCCTGTTTACCGTTAATAAACCGGTGATATTTAATTTCCACGGTTATCCGTGGCTGATTCATCGTCTGGCCTATCGGCGTCACAATCACGCCAATATGCATGTGCGCGGCTATAAGGAAAAAGGCAGCATCAACACCCCGCTGGAACTGGCGATTCAAAATGAGACCGACCGTTTCAGTCTGGCAATCGATGCGATAGATCGCATCCCGGCTTTGCAAGTGTCCGGCGCGCACGTCAAAGAAAAGCTGCGCGACCGGCAAATCGACTGCCGCAACCACGCCTACGAGCACGGCATAGACCGGCCGGAAGACGATCAGTGGCATTGGCCGTATTGAGGCGACTATGAGCTTGAAGATCTATTTGCTGCGCCACGGCGAAACCGCATACAGCCAACGCGGCGCGTTTTGCGGATCGCTGGACCCGGATTTGACTCCTGAGGGCAAGGCGATGGCGCAAGCATTTGCCGCCGCCTACCGCTCGCTTACCTGGAGCGCTGTCTTCGTCAGCCCGATGCAACGCGCCATTGCAACCGCGCAGCCCTTGTGCGATGCATTGAGTCTGACTATGCAATTTCGTGATGGCTTGAAGGAAATTAGCTACGGTGCCTGGGAGAACCAGGAGCAGGACTACGTGAATCAGCACTATGGGCAGGACTATATCCGTTGGCAAACTGATCCGGCCTGGAATCCACCCACTGGCGGTGAAACGGCAATACAAATCGCTGCGCGGGCCTTGCCGGTCATCACGGAAATCGAATCGAAATACAAAACCGGCAATGTATTGCTGGTATCGCACAAAGCCACGATCCGTATCTTGTTGTGCAGTTTGCTAGGCATTGACTTGGGCCGTTATCGCGACCGCATCAATGCACTGGCCGCTTCAGTCAGCATTATCAAGTTCACTGAATACGGGCCGATGCTGGAAGTGCTGGGCGACCGCAATCATTTGCCTGAGCATTTGCGGCAGCGGGCCGGGACTTGATTTGCCGTCACCGCCAATTGCTTATTTACACCGAAAGAACCAGTAAAGATTCCCGGACGATCAATGGCTTTAAATTAAGGCACCTTCCCCCTTTGAAAAATGGGGAAGGTGGGGGATTTATTCAGAAAAATCTCCCCTAACCCCTCTTTTTCAAAGAGGGGAATTCACAATACCAAAGCCTAACTTAAAGCTTTGCCCCGCAGGGGCAGAAAGAATTGTCTTTGATATTTATCGATCCTTTTAACCGAGCCAACTATCGAGCAGCCTATGAAAAAATCTAACGACAAAGTTAAAGCCGATACCGAAAGTTGGTGGCTGCAATCACCTTCGCAAATGCGCACCGCGCGCGCTAACGACATGGGTGGTTTATCGAGTGCCGAAGCCAGTGCAAAATTGGCCGAGTGCGGTCCCAATCTATTCCGCGATCATCAGCAACAGGCCTTGCTACTGCAATTTCTGGCGCGCTTCAAGAATCCGCTGGTGATTTTATTATTGGTCGCCAGCGCGATTTCCGCGTTCACCGGCGAACTGACCAATTTTGTAATCATTAGCATCATGGTGCTGTTCAGTGTCACACTGGATTTTGTCCAGGAACACCGGGCTGGCAAGGCCGCGGAAAGTTTGCGGCATTCCGTTTCGGTGAAAGCTAGAGTGATGCGCGACGGCAAGCCTATCGATGTGCCTGTGACCGAAGTAGTGCCGGGCGATGTCGCTCTGCTCTCGGCTGGCGATATGGTACCGGCAGATGGCTTGTTGATCGAAGCCTGCGACCTGTTCGTGAAACAGGCATTGCTGACAGGCGAAGCCTACCCTATCGAGAAACATCCGGGCGAGCTGCCACCCGATGCCTCAGACTTGCAGGATGCCAGCAACGCCGTGTTCATGGGCACCACCGTGATCAGCGGCAGCGGCAAAATGCGTGTGATTAAAACCGGCAGAGCCACCGCTATCGGCGCCATCGCCGATAGTCTGACCAGCAAACCGCCGGCAACCGCGTTTGAGGTCGGTACACACCGCTTTGGCTTGTTGATCATGCGCCTAACCGTGTTACTGGTCTTGTTCGTGTTATTGGTCAACGCCTATTTGGGCAAACCCTGGTTGGAGTCGTTTTTATTTGCCGTGGCGCTGGCCGTCGGTTTGACGCCCGAACTGTTACCAATGGTGGTTTCGGTCACGCTTTCACGTGGGGCAATGCACATGGCCGAAAAACGAGTAATCGTCAAACGCCTGGCGGCGATTCAGAACCTGGGTTCGATGGATGTGTTATGTACCGATAAAACCGGCACCTTAACCGAGGCCAAGATCAAACTGGAACAGCACGTCGATCCGCAAGGCCAAGCCAGTGAACGGGTGCTGGAGCTGGCTTTTCTGAATAGCTTCTTTGAAACTGGCCTGAAAAGCCCACTGGATGAAGCGATTCTGGCGCACGAAAACATCGACGTCAGTGCCTGGCAAAAGATCGACGAAGTGCCGTTTGATTTTGAAAGGCGGCGGGTATCGGTGCTGCTGGACAAAGGCAACGGCCGCTTGCTGGTCGTGAAAGGTGCGTCCGAAGAAATCATCACCCTCTGCACCCGCTACGAACAGCAAGGCAGCGACGCGCAACTACCGCTCGATCCGGCCAGTCGCGCCAGAATCCACGAACAACATAATGCGTTGGAACGGGAAGGCTTTCGCGTGTTGGGCATCGCCTGGCGAGAAGTGCCGCTGGATCATCCGCACGCGGTGGTCGGCGATGAAAGCGAGCTGATCTTTGCCGGGTTTGCCGGCTTTCTCGATCCCCCCAAACAAAGCGCCGGCGCGGCATTGGCGGCATTAAAAGACAGTGGTGTGACCGTCAAGATCGTTACCGGCGACAGCGATTTGGTGACCCAGCACGTCTGCGCGCAATTGAATATTCCGGTGCTTGGCGTACTGATGGGCAAAGACATAGCCGCCATGGACGATCACGCTTTACGCATCCGCGTCGAAAAAGCCAATCTGTTTTGTCGGGTCAATCCGGCTCAAAAAGACCGTGTCATCCTGGCGCTAAAAGCCCGCGGCCATGTAGTCGGTTACTTAGGCGACGGTATCAACGATGCGCCGTCGTTGCATTCGGCGGATGTCGGCTTATCGGTGGATTCGGCGGTAGACGTGGCCAAGGAAGCGGCCGATATGATTTTGCTGGATCAGGATTTACAAGTGCTACACGACGGCGTGCTGGAAGGCCGGCGCACTTTCGGCAATATTTTAAAATACATCATGATGGGCACCAGTTCCAACTTCGGCAATATGTTCAGTATGGCCGGCGCGGCATTATTCCTACCCTTCTTGCCCATGCTGCCGACGCAGATTTTGCTGAACAACATTCTGTACGACGTGTCCGAAGTGCCGATTCCGCTAGACCAGGTCGATCCGGAAGAGCTGCGCAAACCGCGTATATTGGATATGAATTTTATCCGCAATTTCATGCTGGTCATCGGCCCGATCAGTTCGGCGTTCGATTTTTTGACCTTTTACATCTTGTTAACGGTATTGAAAGCCGACGAAGCACTATTCCAAACCGGTTGGTTTGTGGAGTCGCTATGCACCCAGGTGCTGGTGATTTTCATCATCCGCACCCGCGGCAACCCTTTTAAAAGCCGGGCCCACCCGGTATTGGTCGCCACTTCCCTCTCGATTGCGCTGATAGGCGCCATCCTACCGTTTACCCCGCTAGGCCACTATTTCGGCTTCGTGCCGCCGCCGGCTCAGTTTTATCTCATTCTGGCAGCGATGGCAGTTTCGTATCTGTTCGTGGTGGAACTGGCCAAAAGAGGGTTTTACAGCTGGCATAACAAACACCGCAAACCACAACGCGTAGGTCATCGCTCGATATGAACCAAACCGACTAGCGTCGGCGACACGGATATAGGCATCGCACTTCAAATTACGCTTTCCCCCTCACCCTCTCCGGCGAGGGGGCAGATGTGCTGAAATTTGAAGTGCGAAAGGTATAAATTAGGTAGCGCTAAACAACTTATCTTTTGAATCCTAAACTACGCAATCACTTACGACAGCGCCGGCGATTCGGACAATTTCTTTAGCAATATTTTCCGGCGACAACACAAAATCGATACAGCCGCTGGCGATGGCACTCTCCGGCATATCCGGCTGAATCGCCGTATCAAGCTTCTACGCAATAGTGATACCGCCTACTTCTTTGATGCCGCATAGCGCGGCGGCGCCATCGCCGTCGAAACCGGAGACAATCACCGCAATCAGTTTGCCGTCCCAATGTAGTGTCAAAGACCGCAGAAAAACCGTAATCACATCAGACCAGCCGCGCGGCTTTGAGATTGGCAATAAACGGAACTCGCCGGCAACGACATGTAAATCCCGGTTTGCCGGAATGATGAACACGCGGTTAGCGGTGATTTGCAATCTTTCCGTGATTAATTCGACCGGCATCTTGGTGTAGCGCGGCAGAACTTCATGGAGCTGGGTCGGCATAATGGTGATGTGATTGACGATGACAATGGCAGCACCCATGTCGGACGGGAGATTTTGCAATAGCCGACTATAGGCATCCAACCCGCCCGCCGAGCCACCAACGCAAACGATGGGGAAGTTTTTTAAGGTATTAGTCATAGTTGATATCGCCATTTCTGTTACTCACGTTTAGCGTTGCTATAAACCGGCAATATGTACGCGGTCGAACAGACCGCTGTGGTGCGAAGCGGTATATTCGAAGCTCAAGCCTGATTGACATAAGGCTCTCTGCAATAGGAAACGCTGATGGACACCCTAGACAAAGCCTCAAATTACGCACATGAAACTTACGATAAGCTCGCCGATGTTGCCGCCAATACTGCGGAGACACTTGCGGAGACGCGGGACGAGTTGATGGATGCCGAAAAAAAACTGATGAAAAACAGCCGCCGCTATGTCCGGGATAACCCGATGACAGCGATGGGCATTGCGGCATCAGTGGGTTTTCTGCTGGGCAGCTTGTTGCGCGGTCGTTAATTGACTACGCAGCACTATCGCTGCATCGTCGCTTAGCGCAAATTGGCACCAAGACGGCCGCGTTGCCAAACAACGCGGTTTCTTTTCGGTCAAAAATGGGTCAGTAAGGCAATCAAAATAATGATTGGAATGGGTACACCCAGCAATAACAGTAAAAGCGAGCGCATGGTTAGTCTCCTGATTTTGAGTTAAACGATATTATGATTAGCTTGCCAAGCATCAGCTAAAGGCCTCTATCTACATAGGTCTCGCTATCACGTTGCCTGCCGCCGAACGTCGCAGCCAAACTTGCCACAAACGCACCCGACAACAGCGCCACCACCATCCACAATGAAGTGTAAGCCGCCACTTTTCGTGCGTCGTCAGCAGTCTGTTTAAGGCTTTGCTCGGTTTTGGCCAGCTCGGCCTGTGCCTTGGCAAAGACATTGAACACACGCTTTTCGGCATCCGCTCCGGACAATCCGGTTTGTTTGGCGACGACTTGGCCCAGATATTTTTGATCCTCCGCCGGCAAACCATTCAAGCGCAGACCGTTAACAAAAATTCGCGACGCCTCCCGCCATACCAAACCATAGTCTTTTTCCAGCATGTCGGTTGGTGATTGCACCGACCGGAATAAACTATCGACCCAATAACTTAAGTCGCTATCGCCATTATGCTTACGCTCGTCTACTCCTTTTGACGGCGGATTAGGATGACCGAGAGGCGCATGAACCCCGGCTAGTTCGGCGCCGGTCAATATCGCTGTAGCATTGGCCGAAGCGCCGATTGCCAGCAGATTGCCGGCCACGGTACCCAATAGCACCGCCGTTACCAACGAAGCAATCGCCCAAGCCAATAGGCCGTGAGCGGTATCCCGGAAGTACACTTCGTCGCTGTGCACGCTGGCCCACCTTACACGCAAGCGGCCGGCCAGATAGCCGCCCACACCCGATGCAGCGATCTGCGCGAAACTAAGCCAGAGGATGGACGATATACCCAGTGCTGACGCGCTGATTCCCTGATGGGACCAAGGCGAAAGCGCCGGAAAACCCAAGCCCACACCTAAAATAAGCAGGATTAAGGACAGCGCAGCCGCAGCGGTTGCACCGGCAAAAATCGATCCCCAGGACACCCCGGCAGCTGTGGTATCCGGTGTTGTATCCAAAACAGTTTGCTCTAATGTTGTCATGATCACTCCTAATTGGAACCCTAGTGACGGCTATTCCCGGCAAGATGAACGGCCGAAGTAATCATAGACACCGCGGCTTTTCCCCGGCGATCGCTTGTGGCGATGGGGATTTGAGTGCCAACGATATTCGAAGCCTTCTCGGGTGAATTTGAAAATTTAGGCAGTTGGCTCATTTCAGTTCTCCGGTTGTGAATGGAAGTGCACAGTAATTCAGGCTTCGTTGTATTCAGCGTTTGGAATACCTCGTTTTAAAGCTCGGCAATAAATTACCGAGCTCAGATTAGCCTTTAGAACATGCAAACTCAGTACGCTAGCGCACGTATATCCGGGCAAAGTTACTGGAATAGGGTCGGTACGCCAGCGTACACAGTCTAAAACCAGTCTGTTCGACAGCGCACCGACAATGTTTTCCCTGTTCGATAAAGTTGAGGTGAGTTTGCAGCACCTGCGAAGGTGCCGATTCAAACTAGCGAAGCACTATTCTTATAAAACGCCGGAGAACAAGATGAAAAAATTAATTCCTATAGTAGCCGTGTCTGTTCTGAGTGCGGCAATGGCAGGTCCGCTTTATGCCGATGACGTAAAAGACAAACAAAAAGACCTTCATGAAAAGCAACAGGAGCTCGGCAAGAAACAAGAAGAGGTCAAGGAAAAACAAGCCGAACTTAATCAAGCCAACCAGGAAGTCGCGGTAGAGCGCGCACAGGAAGCCAATAAGTCGATGCAGCAGGTCAGCCGAGCCAGCAAGATCACCGGTGCCAAAGTGAAAAACACCACGGGTGACGGTCTCGGCGACATCAAGGACTTGGTTATCGATCCGGCGACGGGACAAGTGGTCTATGCAGTCGTTTCCTTCGGCGGTGTCATGGGTATGGGCGACAAGCTGTTTGCCATCCCCTGGAGAGCGCTGCATTGGACCAGCCCCAAAGACTATTACGTGCTTGATCTGGATAAAGACACTTTAAAAAAGGCACCGGGTTTTGACAAAAAGCATTGGCCGGCAAACTCTGAAAAATGGGAAGAACAACGTGAGGCACTCGGCCAGTTTTACCGCGTAACGCCTTAAACATGTATCACCTGCCTCGCGCCAGACAGGCCTTATCATTCACGACCTTGGTGATTGTGCTGTCGGCGTGCGGTGAATCGGCACAATTGCCGATTTCGGCGGGCACAGGTCTAAATCCGCAACTGCCACCACCGCATCCGACCTGGATTCCCACAGTCAACATTGCGCAGGCGGTGGGCTGGCCGGCCAATACTAAACCCATACCGGCATCCGGCCTGACAGTTAACGCCTTTGCCGGTAATCTCGATCATCCGCGTTGGCTTTATGTGCTACCGAATGGCGATGTGCTGGTAGCCGAGAGCAATGCCCCGCAACGGCCAGACGATGGCTGGGGCATCAAAAGCTGGTTGATCAAGCAGGTTTTGCGCAAGGCAGGCGCCGGAACGCCCAGCGCCAATCGCATCACCTTGTTGCGCGATGTCGATGGTGACAGCGTAGCCGAGACGCGATCAGTATTTCTGGAAGCGCTAAACTCGCCATTCGGCATGACCCTGATCGGCAACGATTTTTATGTAGCCAACACCGATGCGCTGATGAAGTTTCACTATAAGGACGGCGAAACTCATATTGCCGAACCGGGCATCAAAGTACTGGATCTACCGGCCGGCCCTATCAATCATCACTGGACGAAAAATCTGCTGGCCAGTCGCGATGGCACACGGCTGTATGTGACAGTGGGTTCCAACAGCAATGTCGGCGAGAATGGGATGGATCAAGAGTCCGAACGCGCCGCTATTTGGGAAGTCGATCCGCAACACGGCAGTTACCTGGTGTACGCGTCCGGTCTACGTAATCCCAACGGACTGGCCTGGGAGCCGGACGGTGGAACACTTTGGACGGTAGTTAACGAGCGCGATGAAATCGGCAGCGATTTGGTACCGGATTATCTAACTTCAGTCCCCGCAGGCAGTTTCTTCGGCTGGCCCTACAGTTATTACGGTCAACATTTGGATCAACGCGTACAGCCGCAACGTCCGGAGCTGGTAGCTACAGCCAAAGCGCCGGATTACGCGCTTGGGCCGCATACCGCCTCACTCGGCCTGGTGTATTCTCACAGCGCCAGTTGGCCGGCGCCATTTAATAATGGCGTATTTATCGGTCAACACGGCTCATGGAACCGCGAGCCGCGCAGCGGTTATCGGGTGATATTCGTGCCCTTCCAGGCCGGCAAACCCAGTGGAGCACCCATTGATATTTTGAGCGGTTTTATTAGCCAAGACGATGAAGCCTACGGTAGGCCGGTGGGTGTCGCGCTCGATAAACGGGCCTCATTATTAGTGGCTGATGATGTGGGGAATACTATTTGGCGGGTCACAGCCTTGGCCCCTAAAGAGTAAACCCACTATACATTGACTAGATTAGGAAACCGACTAATCAAGCCATTTAGCTATCAAGTTCACCGCAAACAGGAGACAACAATGTCTAGTGCCGCTTATCAGGAACCTATAGAAGAACTATCCATCGAAACACGTGACATGCACCGAGCCCTGGTATCGCTGATGGAGGAATTGGACGCCATTGATAATTACAACCAGCGTGCCGATGTTTGTGCAGATAAAGCACTCAAGGCTATTTTTGAACACAATCGGGACGAAGAAAAGGAGCACGCTGCGATGCTGCTGGAGTGGATTCAACGCCAGGACTCTCGCTTCTCCAACAAGCTCCAGGTCTATTTGTTCTCCGAACACCCAATCGCACATTCGGGTGAAGCGGATTAAACCCCAACGGGAGGTGCGGTATGAGCGCCATCGTCAGCCCCAAAGCGGCACAGAGATTTTCTCTCCGGCTCGGATCCTAAGCAACAAGTGACGTGCCAACGCGGGTCCGGAACTAAGGCAAGTTGGTGACGAGGTTAACTGATTAGTGATTGCCATAGACTGCCCAGCGCAAAGCAGCGCCGCTGGGCAGTCTGGTCGCGCAGTGTGAACATCGAAGAACTTCAATTGATCGGACCACGTCGCTATAGCCAAAGCTGCTTGCGGCATTTTTCCACTGAGCAACAAACGCTTAGGCTTTGGCCTGAATTTATGCGCTTAAGGAGGCTCCGATTAAATCCTTGGGCTGCTCTCAGGACCGGCTTGTCGAAGCACTTGGGCCTTTGAGGGCATGAGAGGAATCAACCTGTTCAGCGTTTTATTAAAGGATTGGTGAAACAGTCGACCATTCCTTCATGGCCTTATCACCTGGACGGTCCACCTTAACCTGGCCATGCTCGGTTGAGGTTACCCAGGATAGTGGAAAGAAATGATGCTGACCGGTTTCATCTTTTTTCAGTTTGATTGAGTTAGTGCCTTCCATATGATCGACAATGGCAAATTGGCCGTCTTCTGAGCAGACAACGGGCATATCGGGTTTGATCTGGTCGGGATGAATCATTGTGGTTCTCCTTTTGGCTTGATTTGAGCCAGTCATGTTGAAATGTCTGGCTCGATATTTTGAGTTGCATGTCGCCGGGCACTCATTAAACAAATTCAAAGTTTTGTTAGATCCCGTTGACAGTTATCGACTATAGAGAAATTAGCGGTTCTAATCCGTTCGGCATACCACATTGGTAGCTGAATTATTCAGAACTGGCAAAAACCTAGAGGCATGCTCGCGGCCTAGCGTTTTTCTTGAAACAAACCGGGCCAATCTTTAGCGGTGGCTTGAGTGGATCAATGCCAAGCATATTTATGGCTTTTCTTGATGTTTTTGTGAAATCGAAACCCTGTTTGTATCTTGCCGACGGTGAGCCATGGATATCTATCTGTCTTAATACCCTCTTCGTCCAGCTGAGCTATAGGTATAAAACGTCTCACATGTTCGAGGTGTCCGAAAAAACCGCAGCGATTTAGTATTTAGCGCTGCACGCCTTAAGAATATTCAAGTTCATGCCATTACCGCGTCTAATAACTGATCCAAGGTACGCATATTAGATTGCAGGTTAGGCAACAACTTTGTTTCGATCAATGA
>Ga0123391_1002935_pt1 | contig 18063 bp, 20 predicted proteins | sample T3HHNH4metaT_FD_89919 | JGI IMG/M metagenome (GOLD analysis project Ga0123391, IMG submission 89919) | Methane-oxidizing artificial microbial communities from Washington, USA to study methane cycling - T3-HHNH4 metaT (Metagenome... | ecosystem: Engineered > Modeled > Simulated communities...
CGCATCATAACCGGAAAACACAATGGACATCATATTTTTAGGCGGGCTGGAAATTGAAACTATCATCGGTATTTATGACTGGGAAAGAGTGACCAAACAAACCGTCATTCTTGATATTGAGATGGCTTTCGATATTCAAAAAGCCGCGGAAACCGATGATATTCAACACACGCTTGATTACAAAACCGTTTCTCACCGCATTATTTCTTTTGTCGAAGCCAGCCAGTTTTTGCTGGTTGAAAAATTAATTTCAGAAATAGCCGACATTATCCGTAACGAATTTAATGTGCCTTGGGTGAAAATAACCCTGAATAAAAAAGGTGCGATCCGCGGCGCCAGTGATGTCGGTATTATCATTGAGCGTGGAGAAAGAACATCGTGACCAGAGGCTACATCAGCATCGGTAGCAACATAAACAAGGATGAACACATCCCCGCCAGCCTGCGGGCGCTTGAACAAACTTTTGGTGAACTGACGGTTTCAAGTATTTATGAATCCGAACCGGTCGGCTTTACCGGCGATGTTTTCTACAATCTTGTGGTCGGTTTCGATTCCGATTTGGAAGTGAAAGCGGTTGCCAAGCAACTCAGGCAAATTGAGCTGGATAATGGCCGCACGCGCGACAGCCGGAAATTTGCTGCGCGCACCCTCGATCTGGACCTGATTCTATACGGCGACCTGATTGTCAATGATGGCCGCTTGCAAATACCAAGGGATGAAATTGAACATTACGCCTTTGTGCTTGAGCCTTTGGCCGAAATTGCCCCAAGTTTGCAGCATCCTGTCAGTCACATCAGCTACGCCGAACTTTGGGAACAATTCGACAAGAGCGATCTCAGGCAAAAGCGCGTTGCACCATCCTGGGCTTCAACAAAATAGGGTGCGTCCGCCATCGACGGTCAGTATCTGGCCGGTGATGTAACCGGCATCCTTAATCAAAAAAAGCACGGCTTTGGCAATATCAAGCGGTTCGCCGCTACGCTTTAAAGCCACCCGTTGTAGTATTTCCAGTTTGGCCTGTTCGGATAGATCGTTATCAGGCCAGAGTATCGCTCCCGGAGCCACGCCATTGACTCTGACCGCCGGTCCCAGCTCTTTGGCTAAAACCTTGGTCATGGCGGCCAGTCCGGCTTTTGAAATACTGTACACGGGATAACCGCTTAAGCCCCGTTCGGCATGGATGTCGATAATATTGACGATGCAGCCCTTATTGTCGGCCAAAGTTTTCGCCAGGGCTTTCGCCAGGAAAAACGGCGCTTTTAAATTACCCCCCAATAATTCATCCCATTGTCGTTCGGTCACATCGGATATAGCCGTCGGATAAAAGGATGAGGCATTGTTGACCAGCACATCGATACTGCCCCAAGCCAGACAAGCTTCCCTGGCAACAGCTTCCAACTCGGCCATGTTCAGCAAATCGGCCTGCATGATTTTTGCCGAACCGGGGCGCTGTTGATTCAGTTCATCGCAAAGCTGCTGCGCTTCCGCTGCCGAAGAGCGGTAATGCAGAAAAACATTACAGCCCTCGCTATGCAGTAGCCGCGCACAAGCCGCGCCTATCCGTTTAGAGGCGCCGGTAATCAACACATTTTTTGCATGACTGTTCATCGGTTTTTTCAATCGGCTTTGTAGATCAAGCTTTTACTTGCGACTTCGTAAACATCTTTGGAAATCGCTTCGGTGGTTATAATCCGTTCCAGTTGCGCTTTCATCAGCGCTTGCCTGCCTTCGTCATATCTGCGCCACGCCGTTAATGCGCCGACCATGCGCGAGGCAATCTGCGGATTCAATGTGTTCAGCGCGATAATCTGGTCGGCGAGAAATTGATAACCTTGTCCGTTGGCCGCGTGAAAATGCAGCGGATTGGATTGGCTGAATGCGCCTATCAATGACCTGACCCGGTTGGGATTTTTTAAGTCGAACGCAGGATGCTGCATTAACGCCTGTACGGTCGCAAAGGTGTCGGGCATGCTGCTGGAGGCTTGCAGCGTAAACCATTTGTCTATAACCAGCGCTTCCGCTTGCCATTGGCGGTAAAAGCTGTCCAAACACTGCTGTTTGGCAGGATGCGGGTTATTGACAATGACCGTCAGCGCCGCCATTTGATCGGTCATGTTCTTGGCGGTGTTGAATTGCTGCTGGGACAAATGATGAATGTCTTTGTTTTCCAGCTTGCTTAGATAACTTAAGCAAGTGTTTTTGATGCGTCTGCGACCGATTGCGCCGGCGTCGAATTTGCCGGACTCATCCCGATGATTATTCAGGTATAAAGCCTGGAGCTGTGTTTGCAGCTGCTCGGCCAAAGCCAGCGTGACGAATTCGCGGGCGGCGTGGATGGCTTCTACATCGACAACCTGCATTTGTTCGGCCAGATAGGTTTCCGAAGGCAGGTTTAACAGCAAAGAAAAATACGACAAGTCGTCCCACGGTTGTTCCAGCACCTGTTTAAAGGCATTAATCATAATGGGATTGACGTGCATGTCCCTGCCGTTTTGCAGATCGGCAATCAGTCCCATAATAATCTGTCCGGCCAATTGCTGCCCGGCTTCCCAGCGATTAAAGGTGTCGCTGTCGTAGCTTAACAAGAACGCCGACTCTTCCAGACTGCGTTCCATCACCAGTTTAACCGGCGCTGAAAAGCCTCTCAGGATAGAAACCACCGGCTGCTCGGCTAAACCTTCAAAGATAAAGGCTTGTTCGGACTGGGTGAGTTGCAGTATGACTTCATCGCAGGCTTGATCGCCGCCTTGCAGCTTGCAAGGCGCGACGGAGCCGTCTTTATTAAGCAAACCCACAGTGACCGGAATGTGCAGCGGTTCTTTAACCGCTTGTCCTGGCGTCGGCGGGCAGCTTTGGCTGATGGTTAAGGTCAGGGTTTGTGCGGTTGGATCATAGTGCTGCCGGGCAGTTAATAGCGGCGTTCCGGCCTGGGCGTACCAGCGGCGGAATTGGGTCAAATCGATGTCGTTGGCGGCTTCCATGGCGCTGACGAAATCATCGCAAGTCACTGCTTGTCCGTCATGACGCTCAAAATACAAATCGCTGCCTTTGCGAAAGCCTTTCGCGCCGACCAGCGTACGGATCATGCGCACCACTTCCGCGCCTTTTTCATACACGGTCAAGGTGTAAAAATTGTTGATTTCAATATAGGCGTCAGGGCGTATCGGATGCGCCAACGGCCCTGCGTCTTCGGCAAACTGACGGGTGCGCAGCATGTTGACGTCTTCGATGCGTTTGACGGCCTTGGAGGTGCGGTCGCCGGTAAATTCCTGGTCGCGGAATACCGTAAAGCCCTCTTTCAGGCTGAGCTGGAACCAGTCCCGGCAGGTGATGCGGTTGCCGGTCCAGTTATGGAAATATTCATGGCCGATGACGGCTTCGATATGTTCATAATCGAAGTCAGTAGCGGTATCGGGCCGTGCCAGCACGAATTTGGTGTTGAATACGTTAAGCCCTTTGTTTTCCATCGCCCCCATGTTGAAGTGGCTGACGGCGACGATCATGTATAAATCCAGATCGTATTCGCGGCCGTACACCTGTTCATCCCAGTGCATGGCGTTTTTCAGCGATTCCATGGCATGGTCGCATTTATCGATGTCGTGTTTTTCGACAAAGATTTGCAGGTCGATGTCGCGGCCGGATTGCGTGGTAAAGCGGTCTGCGATGCATTCGAGTTGTCCTGCAACCAGCGCAAACAAATAGCACGGCTTGTTGAACGGGTCTTCCCAGGTTACCCAGTGGCGATTATCCGGTAATTCCCCCTGGGCGATTTTGTTGCCGTTGGATAATAAAACCGGATAACGGTCTTTGTCGCCGACCAAGGTTGTGGTGAACAGCGTCATCACATCGGGGCGATCCAGAAAATAGGTGATTTTCCTGAAGCCTTCCGCCTCGCACTGGGTGCAGAGCATGCCGTTGGAGAGATACAGGCCTTCAAGGGCGGTGTTGGCTTTCGGGTTAATCGTGTTTTCGATGGTCAGCACAAAGCGCTGCTTCTGTGGAACATGGTTAATGATTAACGCATCCTGGGTTTGCAGGTATTGATCTTTGCTTAAGTCACTCACCCTGGGCTGTCCTGCCCAGGGCCCTTCGGGTAAATGCAAATCCGTTCCAGACGGATTTGTGCCGTCGTCCAGATTAATGCGGATCAGTTTCAGGTTTTCACCCGCTAAGGTCAGCGATGTGTCGCGCGACTGGCTGGCCGGATTGCGGCTCAGGGTGAGTCGCGAGCTGACCAGGGTGTTTTCGTCATCCAGGGTAAAATTCAAGGCGACGCTGTGAATCAGGTATTCGGGGACGGTGTAGTCTTTTAGATAGATGGTTTGTGGATTAGGGTCGCGCATTATTTATACCTGCTGTTGTGATCGGAAGATCTGATGTTTGGGGTGGCGAACAGCGCGATTAACAGCCAGGCTGCCAAAAAGCAAACGCCGCCGAAGGGAGTGATCATGCCTAGCCAGGTATGATTAAGTAGTGCCAAGGCATACAAGCTGCCGGAAAACAGCACTATGCCCGCGAACATCAACCATCCCGCCCAGCGTAATAATTTGGAGTCGGGCGCTTGCCGGTGGATCAGGGCAACGCCGATCAGGCCCAGCGCGTGGTACATTTGATAGGTCACGCCGGTCTGGTAGACGGTCAACATTTCCGGGCTGATGATGGTTTTTAAGCCGTGAGCGCCGAATGCGCCCATGCCGACGCCGATTAATGCGCTTAACGCGCCGAGCGATAAAAAGATCGATTTCATCATTTTTCCATCAGTCTGGGCATCAGCTGCACCAGATTACAGGGGCGGGTGCGGTGATCCAGTTGCTCCTTGATCAGGGCGTCCCAAGCGGTGCGGCAGGCGCCCGACGAGCCGGGCAGGCAGAAGATGTAGGTCGCGTTGGCGACGCCGGCAATCGCTCGGGACTGGATGGTTGAGGTTTTAATGTCCTGATAGGACAGCATCCTGAAGATTTCGCCGAAACCGTCCAGTAGCTTGTCCAGTAGCGGCGCAACCGCCTCAGGCGTGCCGTCCCTGCCGGTGACGCCGGTGCCGCCGGTGCTGATCACGACATTAACATCATCTGCGGCAATCCAGTTTGAAACAGCCGCCCTGATTTGATAAATGTCGTCAGGCACTATTTTCTTTTCGATAACCTGATGCCCTGCGTCGGTTGCGCGTTCCGCCAGCGTTTTGCCGGATACGTCGTCGGCATCGGTGCGGCTGTCGGAAACGACCAGTATCGCGATGTTAAGGGGGATGAAGTTTCTATCTGTAGTCATGTTTTTTAAAGGCGAAGGGCGAAGGGCTAAAGGCGAAGGCGCAAGGTTCGAAAGTATGCTTCTTTCGCCTTTTGCCCTTCGCCTTTCATACGATTACTTTAACACAACAAAGAACCCTTCCTGTCCTCGCTGGATGTTAATCAGCAAAGCGCCGTTCGGATCAATCACTTGTTGTAACTCCTCAAGATTGCGGACGCGATAGCGATTTGCCGACACGATGACGTCGCCGGGACGCAAACCTGCACGCCAGGCAGTAGACGCCGTATCGATTTTTTCTATCAAAACGCCTTCGATCTGGTTTTTTAGCGGCGTGCTTAACAGCGTACCCTGCAAGGCCCGATGCAGCTTTTCTCCCGGCAGTTGCGGCATTTCCTGCTTGCCGATCGTTGCGGTAACCTCTTTCTTTTCGTTGTCGCGGAAGTATTCCAGCTCAACTTTATCGCCAATTTGCATCAGGCCGACGATATTGCGTATGTCATGGCTGCTTTTAATGGGGCGGCCATTCGCCGCAACAATAATGTCGCCCGGCTCAAGTCCTGCTTTTGCGGCCGGTGAGTTACTTTCTATCCGGCTGATCGCGGCTCCCTGTTTGTTTTTTAAATTAAACGCATTGACCAGCTCGGGCGTCAGGTCCTGTGTGGTTACGCCCAGCAAGCCGCGCCGAACTTCGCCGTGCTTGACCAGCGACTCCTTGATGGTCATGATCATGTTGGCCGGAATCGCAAAGCCGATACCGACGTTACCCCCGTTGGGAGCGAGGATTGCGGTGTTCATGCCGACCAGTTCTCCGCGCAGGTTAACCAGTGCGCCGCCTGAATTGCCGGGGTTGATCGAGGCGTCGGTCTGGATAAAATCTTCATAGCCTTCTATGCCCAGGCCGGAACGCCCCAAGGCGCTGACGATGCCGGAGGTTACGGTCTGCCCCAAGCCGAACGGGTTGCCGATAGCGACAACAAAGTCGCCGACTCTCAGTTGGCTGGAATCGGCAATCGGCAGCATGGTTAGGTTCTCGGCAGCAATCTGGATGATGGCGACATCCGCTTCAGGGTCGGTGCCGATTAATTTAGCTGAAAGCTGGCGGCCGTCATTCAATGTCACCGTAATTTTGTCCGCCTTATCAATAACATGGTTGTTGGTCAGGACCAGTCCTTGATGGCTGTCGATAATGACGCCGGAGCCCAAGCTGTTTTTTTGCTGTTGCCGCTGCTGCTGCTGTTGGTTGGGAATATTAAAAAACTGGCGGAAAACCGGGTCCTGCATCAGTGGATTTTCACTGACCAGAATATTGGTCGAGGTTGAAATATTGACCACCGCCGGCATGCTGCGCTCAAGCATGGGAGCCAGAGACGGCAATGCCTGTCCCTCCGCATAGGGCGGCAAACCCGCTTGTGCAACTGGGGCGATGCAAAAGTACACGGGTAATAAAGTTATAAAGAACAACTGTTTTACTGATTTAGTATTCATCATGGTTTTCCGGTGTTTGTGAAACATGCACAATCTATAATATATGAGTAAAAATGTTTAATACAAGGTATGTTAAAGTAGATTTTTTTAAACAATCAGCACTGTCATTTAACCGTTATCTTGCTTAAAATATTTAAATGGCCGTAGATGTCAATTCTGAAGATGGGCTGATTATTCGTAAACTAATTCCGCTCGCAACATTGCCGGGCGCTCGGTTTAATGCGCTATGCGCTGAAATGACGGTCGAAGAAACACAAGACGGTTTTTTGTTTAAAAAAGGCGATGTATCCCCCCAGCTTGTTTATCTGATAAGTGGTGAGGTTACTCTTCAGGCGGCTGGACTGGTTGTTGACATCATTGCCGCTGGCAGTGATTCCGCCAAGTTTGCGTTGGCGCACCAGATCCCAAGAAAAATTGATGCAGTCGCGAACGGAAGAGTGCGTTTTTTGCGGCTGAATGCTGATATTGTTAATAATCCACTCTCCCTTGCTTATAAAGAGGACAACAGTTACATGGTCATTGACGAGACTGAGGGCGATCCAGACGACTGGATGACAGCGTTATTGAGATCGCCTATTTTTCAACGTCTTCCCCCCGCTAATTTACAAAAAATCTTAATGAGTTTGGAAGTCGTTCATTTTAAATCGGGCGAAACCATACTCGAACAAGGCGGCATAGGGGATTATTATTACCTGATTAAAAATGGGCAATGCCTGTTAACGCGTAAGCCGTCACCCAACGCAAAAGAAATTAAATTGGCTCAGCTGGCAAACGGTGATACGTTTGGCGAAGATTCATTGCTTTCCGGCGCGCCCAGAAACGTAACCATTACGGCGTTGACGGATATCGTTTTATTGCGCTTGGACAAAAAGCAATTTATATCCTTAATTAAAGAGCCTTCTTTAAAGTTTGTCGACTATGCGGGAATGCAGGAAGCGATAAAACAGGGCGCTGTTTTGCTGGATGTCCGTTCGCAGGATGATTATGAACACCAGCATCTTGATGGCAGTATTAGTGCGCCTTTTTTCTCCTTAAGGATGCAGCTTAAGGCAATAAGCCACGAAAGGCCTGTCGTTGTCGTTTGTCAGGATGGTAAGGTCAGTGAAGCCGCTGCATTTTTATTGCTCAGGCATAAAATTGACGCGATGATTTTGAGCGGTGGGATGGAAAGTCTTGCGGCATACGCACCATCCCCAGAGATAAAGCCGAATATTACGTCTGAGTCGGAAAATGAAGCGCTTCTTTCCGGCGAAGGTCGCGTTGAAAGTGATGACAGGAAGCAGTCCGCCAATATCTTGGAAGATCAGGTAAGCGCCCTTAAGCTTGAAAATGAAGCGCTCAAAAGTGCCAACCAGCAGCTCAATGATAAGTGCATAAAACTGGAATTTGACAAACAACATGCCGAAAAGCAATGTCGAATATTGCACAAGCAAATGGAGAAACTAACCCAGGTACTGGATAAGCTAAAAGGAAGTTAGGTCGGGCTGCCCTCAGGGCATAGAAGCGGCAGGGTAGCCCGGCAGTCGGATTGCAGATGCCGGGTTACGATATGCTGGGTTTGTGCCTATGGGGCAGTTGCCGAGAGCGCCAAAAGCAGGCGCTTCAGGAACGCAAACCGAAAAGAAGTGTTTAAAGCCAAATAATTATTTGATTTTTGCTTCTTTGTAAATAACGTGTTTACGAACAACAGGATCAAATTTTTTGATCTCCATTTTTTCGGGCATAGTCCGTTTGTTTTTTGTTGTTGTATAAAAGTGTCCGGTTCCTTCGGTCGAAATCAGTTTAATTTTATCGCGCATTTTTTTATCCTCTTAAGAGATGTCGCCGGCTTTACGCAAATCCGCAAGAACGGCATCAATACCTTTCTTGTCGATGATACGCATACCTTTGGTGGAAATTCTGAGGCGAACCCAGCGGTTTTCGCTCTCTACCCAGAATCTGTGGTGTTGCAGATTCGGACAAAAGCGTCTTTTAGTTCTGTTGTTAGCGTGTGAAACGTTGTTACCTGTAACTGGGCGTTTGCCTGTTACTTGACATACTCTGGACATGATTAACCCCTAATGCGTGCCTAAATTCAAAAGTTAGCCGAGCTTTATACCAAAAAATCTTTTCAAGGTAAATAACAATCTATAAAATAAGACGAAAGGTGAAGGGCAAAAGGCAAAAGAAGCGGCCTTTCGCCTTGAATCTTTTGCCTTTCGCCTAAAGTACTTATCAGGAAAAAATAATGCCCATTAAGCTCGGCATGGTCATGGATTCCATCGACCATATCAACATCAAGAAAGATACCAGTTTTGCCATGTTACTCGAGGCGCAATCCCGAGGCTGGGAGCTGCATTACATGGAGTTGAACGACTTGTTCCTCCGAAACGGCAGAGCGTATGCCAGAACGCGGACGATTAAAGTTCAGCGGGATGAAAAAAAATGGCACGAGTTTACGGCGGAGCAGGACATTCCTCTGGATGAGCTGGATGTGATCATGATGCGCAAGGATCCGCCTTTCGACCAAGAATATATTTACGCAACCTACTTGCTGGAACGTGCGGAAAGCATGGGCGTTTACGTGATCAACAAACCGCAGTCGTTGCGGGATGCCAACGAAAAGCTTTTTACCGCATGGTTTCCGCAGTGCTGCGCGGAAACGTTGGTTGCCAGGGAGCCAGCCAGAATCAGGGACTTTTTGCTGGAGCAGGGCGAAATCATTTTAAAACCGCTGGACGGCATGGGCGGCACCTCTATTTTCCATTTGCGCCAGAACGATCCCAATCTCAGCGTGATTCTGGAAACCATGACCCAGTACAACAGCCGCTACGTGATGGCGCAAAAATACCTGCCGCAAATTGTAGACGGCGATAAACGTATCTTGCTGGTTAACGGCGAAGTCATACCCTATGCTCTGGCGCGTATCCCCGCCAAAGGCGAAACCCGAGGCAATCTGGCGGCGGGAGGACGGGCCGAAGGCCGACCATTAACCGATCGGGATCGCTGGATTGCCGAGCAGGTCGGGCCTACATTACGGGACAAAGGCCTGGTTTTTGTCGGCATTGATGTGATTGGCGATACGCTCACCGAAATTAATGTCACCAGCCCTACGTGCGTTCAGGAATTGGATCGCCAGTTTGGCTTGAATATTTGCGGTCAATTAATGGATCATATTGAAACGACCCTGCAATGAGAGAAAATCAGGTAATGTTTGATCCGCCTGCACCGCTGTCCAATAACGATTCGTTATTGATCGCCTTATTTTTAGCGGCCGTCATTCATGTTGTGATCGGGCTGGGGATAAATTTCACCGCGCCGCAACCGGAGCAAGTCAGCCGGTCTATTGATATTACCTTAGTCAATATGCCGACCCAAAAAGCCCCTGAAAAAGCGCAATTATTGGCCCAGGAAAATCAGCTTGGCGCGGGTGAACAAAGCAAGAAGCCGGAGCCTCCTCCGCAACAACTGCCCAGCCAAGGCAATAACTCGGCCAAGCAGGTAAAAAAGAGCGAGCCCGAACACAGCGAGCCCAAAGCGGCGAAAAAGCTGATCACCCAGAAAAAAGCGGAAAAAAAGATCGTGACCGCAAGCAAACCGGATACTGTTCAGCATACTGAAAAACACCCGCAATTGACGGCGGAGATGCTACAGCAACAAATTGCGCAATTGGGCACCGAAATCAGGCTTAACCAGCAAACTGCCGAACAAACCAAGATAAAGTTTGTTGACTCGGTGAGCGCCCATAAATACGTCGCCGCCCAATACATGAAAGATTGGGAAGACAAAGTGGAGCGTACCGGCAATCTTAACTACCCGGAAGTGGCGGCCAAGAAAAACTTTTCCGGCACTTTGACCATGGATGTCGGAATAAAAGCAGACGGCAGTATTTACAGCATACGCATCAACCAATCTTCGGGAAATCCGGCATTGGATGAGGCGGCTAAAAAAATTGTCCGGATGAGTGCGCCCTTTGCGCCATTACCCGTAGAGTTGCAAAAAGAACTGGATGTTCTGGTGATTACCCGGGTTTGGAAATTTTCTGATGAATCGGGCATGACCTCGCGATAAGCAGTAACGTAGGTCGGAAACGCGCGGTGTGCGCCGGAATAAGCCTACGGTGTTGGTAATGCCGGGGGTTTAGAAAATTTCGGATGAATCAGGCATGACCACGCTATAAACATTTGCTTAAGTTATCATAAACTTTGATACTAATATCCATGAACCAAGCTACTTACTTAACCGACCAGTTTATTATCGCCATGCCCAATCTGGCGGATCCCAATTTTTTCCATACGGTTGCCTACTTGTGTCAGCACAATAAGGACGGTGCCTTAGGCATTGTCATCAACCGGCCGACAGACATGAAGTTGGGCGAAATTTTCAAACAGATGGATATAAAAGTCACGGCGCCCGCTGCGGCTGAAACGCCCGTTTTTGCAGGCGGCCCGGTGCAACAGGAACGCGGCTTCGTGGTGCATACTTCAGGCGGAGACTGGCATGCGACCATGGCTGTTTCAGAGACTATTTCCCTGACGACGTCCCGAGACGTGCTTGAAGCTATTGCCGCAGGCGAAGGCCCGGAGCAGTATCTGATCGCTTTAGGCTATGCCGGTTGGAGCGCAGGGCAATTGGAAAAAGAAATCATGGATAATTCATGGCTTAACACGCCTTCCGGCAAGCAGGTTCTGTTTGATACGCCGGTCAACTTGCGCTGGAGCGCGGCCGCCGACCAAATCGGCATTGATATTAATCAGTTGACCGCTCCGGCAGGACATGGCTGATTTCAGGCTAGATTCGTTTGAACGCAAACCAGACGCCGCACCTGCTCCCGGCAGGTTTGGCATACACACCATCCCTGGCGATCGCCGCGCTTGTTCCAGACAAGCCTGCGGCATACATACCATCCTTGGTAATATAAACCATGCAAGACCCCTTACTAGCCAAAACTAACACCGATACCTATTTAGGTTTTGATTTCGGCACTAAAAAGATAGGCACCGCCGTCGGTCAAACCACCACCGCTACCGCAAGTCCGCTGCAAACCATTCGGTCGATTAATCAAAACCCCAATTGGGAAATAATTGGCAAGCTGATACAGGAATGGCGCCCGGCCGGTCTGGTGGTCGGCATATCAAAGCAGGCTGACGGTTCGGACAACCCGGTAACACCCCGCATGCTAAAATTTTGCAGACAGCTGGAAGGGCGTTATCAACTACCGGTTTTTCAGCAGGACGAGACCCTGTCGACATTCGAAGCCAAACAACTGTTGTTTGACGAAGTCAATGTTAGCGCAGGCAAACTTTGGGAAGTGCAAGACCAACTCGCCGCCCAGCTTATCTTGCAAACCTGGTTGAATGAGCATACCCATATCGGGTAGTTAGAAAAATACGACTGCATGGATGCAGGAGGTAGAGCAACGCAGGAGCAGTTGCCGAGAACGCTGATGACGCTGATAATTATGATCCAATAAGATTTTTCTTGTTTGAAAAAGCTTTATGCTTAAACGCTGGCTTCAGTAATTTCTGAATATTTATAATTATCTGCGTTCATCATATTCATCCGCGTCATCTGCGTTCCATTTGATTTGGTAACGCTGAGTAGTTACAAAAAAGGACCATTAAGTGTTAAAAATCCCCGAATTATTAAATAACCTGGAAGCCGAGCTGAAGCGGATTATCGACGAGCGGCAGCTGGTTAATCCGTTGATGATAGGCATCCGTACCGGCGGCGTGTGGATTGCCGAGCAAATGCACCGGCGTTTAAATATCGGCGAACCTCTGGGGTTGCTGGATATTTCGTTTTACCGGGACGACTTTTCGCAAATCGGCGTCAATCCCAATGTAAAGCCCAGCCAGTTGCCGCCTCATATTGAAGGCCGCGACATTATCCTGATCGATGATGTTTTTTATACCGGCAGAACCATCCGTGCGGCAATGAATGAAATTTTCGATTACGGCAGGCCGAACCAGATCGTTTTGGCGGTGTTGATAGAACGCGACGGCAGGCAAATCCCGCTTAACCCGGATTGCGTCGGCGCAAGGATCACCTTAAATGCCGATCAGCGGATCAAACTGACCGGGCCGGAACCTTTGGCCGTTCACCTGGAAACTATTGAAGCGGTGGCATAAGCAATGACTGATAACCTGCAATTAAATGCGGAAGGCAAACTTAAACACTTCCTGACCATTGAAGGCCTGAGCAAGAGCTTATTGACGGAAATTCTCGATACCGCCGAGTCGTTCGCCGGCATGTCCGAGCACCAGGTTAAAAAAGTGCCCCTGTTGCGCGGCAAAACCATCGTCAACCTGTTTTTTGAAAACAGCACCCGTACCCGCACGACTTTCGAACTGGCCGCCACGCGCCTGTCCGCCGACGTGATCAACATGAATATCGCGACCTCGGCAACCTCAAAAGGCGAAAGCCTGCTGGACACCATACGCAACCTGGAAGCCATGTTTGTCGACATGTTTGTGGTGCGTCATGCGCTCAGCGGCGCGGCGCACTTTATCGCCCAACAGACCGCTCCGCATATTAGCGTCATCAACGCCGGAGACGGACAGCACGCCCATCCGACCCAGGCGATGCTGGACATGTTTACCATACGCCAGATCAAGCCGGATTTCTCCAGCCTCAGGGTGGCTATTATCGGCGATATATTGCATTCCAGAGTGGCGCGCTCGGAGATTCAGGCCTTAAATACCTTGGGCGCGGCCGAAGTCAGGGTGATTGCTCCCAAAACCTTGCTGCCTGCGCATGTAGAAAGTCTAGGCGTGACTGTGTCGCATAATTTGACCGAAGGGCTGAAAGATATTGATGTGGTGATGATGTTGCGCTTGCAGAAAGAACGCATGACTTCAGCGTTATTGCCCAGCGAAAGCGAATACTTCAAATGTTTCGGACTCACCGAAGAGAAACTGAAAATCGCCAAACCCGATGCCATCGTCATGCATCCCGGCCCTATCAACCGTGGCGTGGAAATCGATTCCAAAGTCGCGGACGGCCCGCAGTCGGTGATACTCAAGCAAGTCAGCAACGGCATCGCCGTGCGCATGGCGGTCATGGCGATGGCGATGCAAAAGCAGGGAGTGACAGCATGATGTTACGCATCGATCAGGGGAGAATCATCGACCCTGCAAACAACATAGACCGCATCGGTTCCGTTTACATCGCAGACGGCAAGATCGTTTCCGTGACTGACGAACCTGTTGGTTTCAAGCCGGATACCGTCATCGATGCCGAAAATCAAATCGTATGCCCCGGTTTTATCGATTTGAGCACCCGCTTGCGGGATATGGGCCACAGCCGCAAAGCGACATTTAAAAGCGAAGTGCTTGCCGCAGCCGCAGCCGGTATCACCACCCTGTGCCTGCAACCGGATACCGTACCGGTCATCGATACGCCTGCCGTTGTCGAATTGATCAAGGAGCTGGCGGAAAAAGCCGATTATCCGCAAATCTATGCAGTCGGCGGGCTAACCCAAAAACTGGAAGGCGCGGAACTGAGTTCCATGTTGTCGCTTAAACAGGCGGGCTGCATTGCCGTCGGTAATGCCAATCAGCCGGTGAAAAACCTGTTGATATTAAGACGGGCCATGGAATATGCGGCCAGCCATGATTTATTGCTGATGTTTCGACCCAATGATTTTTGGCTGAGTAATAACGGTTGCGCGCATGAAGGCGCAGTTGCCACCCGCTACGGCTTGCCCAGTACGCCGGAAGCCGCCGAAACCATCGCCCTGGCGCAATGCCTGGAACTGGCCGAGCTGACCGGCTGCCGGGTGCATTTTGGCCAGTTAAGCTGCAAGCGTTCGGTGATTAAAATCCACCAGGCAAAAAAATACGGCTTGAAGGTCAGCGCGGATGTCGCCATTCATCAGCTGCACCTGACCGAAAACGACATGACGCCTTTTGACAGCGCCTATCATGTATTGCCGCCATTACGTACCGAGGCGGATAAACAGTATTTAAGAAAAGGCCTGGCCGGAAGCACCCTTAACAGTATCTGTTCCGATCATCAGCCGCATGACCTGGACGCCAAGCTGGGCGCATTCCCGGAGACCGAACCGGGCATGTCATCGCTGGAAACCCTGTTGCCGTTAATGCTCAAACTGGTCACGCAGCACGCTATCACACTGGAACAGGGCATCGCCTGCTTAAGCGCTAATCCGGCGCGGGTGCTGCGCTTAAATAGCGGCGCGTTAACGCCGGGCTTTTCGGCCGATGTGTGTATTTTCGACCCGGAACTCGACTGGCAGGTTAATGCGGAAAACTGGAAAAGCCAGGGTGTTAACACGCCGTTTTGGGGACAAACCTTGAAAGGGCGGGTAACTCACACCTTGCAAGCAGGTAAAGTTATTCACCGGTTATAGAGTTTTTTTATTCACCACGAAGACACGAAGGACACGAAGCTTTGTTTCTTCGCGCTCTTCGTGTCTTCGTGGTGATCATCTTTTATTTTTAAAATAACGGAAAGACCACAACATGATGCAAAAAAGAACAGCCCACCAGATCGCCGATGTGCTGATTGAGGCTCTGCCCTATATCCAGCGCTTTAAAGGCAAAACCATCGTGGTTAAATTCGGCGGCAACGCCATGGTTGATGAAGAACTCAAACACAGCTTCGCACGGGACATCGTGTTGATGAAACTGGTCGGTTTAAACCCGATCGTGGTTCACGGCGGCGGTCCGCAAATCGGCCAGCTGTTGGAAAAACTAGGCAAAACCACAGGCTTTGTCGACGGCATGCGCATCACCGACAGCGAAACCATGGACGTGGTTGAAATGGTATTGGGCGGGTTGGTGAATAAGGAGATTGTCAATTTAATCAACATGCATGGCGGCAAAGCGGTCGGTTTGACCGGCAAGGACGGCAATTTCATCCGCGCCAAAAAACTGCATCTCACCCCCCGTGACAAGCTTGCCCCCGAGATTATCGATCTGGGCCATGTCGGTGAAGTGAGCAGCATAGATCCCGCTGTTCTCGATATGCTCGGAGGCAGTGATTTTATCCCGGTTATCGCACCGATCGGGGTTGGCGAAGATGGACATTCCTATAACATCAATGCCGATCTGGTTGCGGGAAAAATCGCCGAACAGCTGAAAGCCGAGAAACTGATTTTACTGACCAACATACCGGGCATACTGGACAAGCAAGGCGAACTGCTGACCGGCTTGTCGATCAAAAAGACCGAGGAACTTATAGCCGACGGCACCATTTCCGGCGGCATGATCCCCAAAACCCGCTGCGCCACCGATGCGATAAAAGGCGGCGTCACCAGCGTGCATATTATTGACGGACGTGTCGATCATGCGGTGTTGCTGGAGCTGTTTACCGATCAAGGGGTTGGGACTTTATTGCTTAAGGGGTAGTTTTTAAGGTTTTTTTTCACCACGAAGGCACGAAGAACACGAAGGAAAAACTTCTTGTCTCCGTGGTTTGACACTTTAATCATGTAGTCAGTACGTCGCCTGCCCGATGGCGTCCCGTGCAGAATCAACGAGATTGTCATAATGAAGGATGAGAATCCTCTCGTTAATTTTCTTGCGGCGAATTCGGTTGGTATTTTCATCGAAGTTTTTCCGTCTTCCAGCAACGACGACAAAGTGAAGCCGCGACTTATCCAATGTCGTAAATTCTTCCGGCAGTATGGTTTCCTTTTTCTTATGCTTGTTGAAAGTCTCTTTCAACGACGAGTAGTTACCGTCAAGCCAAGTATCCCAATCCTCAATTTGCTTTAATCCTTTTCGGAACGAATTGCCAAGGTCTCCCCCTTTCAAGGTAATACTTCCATTCGGGGCTTCTAGCTCTATAAACACGAATTCCCAGCCACCCGATCCTAGGCCAACAAGCAGGTAATCTGCTTTGTACGAGTTTCCGATTTGAAATTCAGGAAACAGATATGCATCGTGATGCCCAAAACGGCCATAGTATTTCTTCAATATACTGGCAACCAAGAAGTAAGCATCTTTGCGATTAATAAAATTGAGTATTTCCCTCTCATTTACGATCTTTGTCTCAAGGAGCGTGGAGAATTCAAGCAGCTGTGTTGATAGGCGTTCTCTATTAGCAAGTTCTACAATATCGAGATAGTGATTCCACAATAGGTAGCTCACTGATATTGTCGACAACTTCCTTTTTTTTGAGGGTGCGTCATGTCGCCTCCTCAACTGTCAATGTGGTGTAGTCTCGTTCGTAAAGGTTCATCTGAGTGAGCTGTAGCCGCTTAACTATAAGTTAGTCATGTATGGTACACGGTGCATACCATACATGACTTCGTGTTCTTCGTGTCTTCGTGGTGAATTTTACGACAAGTTATTTATCAACCGCAGTCTCAATAAACGGCCTGAACGCCGACCTTATATCACGCACCTTCTGGCTGGCACAAAGCTCAGTACCCAGCGATGATTCCCGACAGTGAATATCGAGAAAAAGCTGCTGCTTTTTATTTTCATCTTCTATTTTTGAAACCGACAAGCTCAGGTCGCTGTCGTTTGCGGGCGCGCGGCCCATAATCAATTTGTCGGTATCGGTGTCAATCGGTGTCGTGGCATTGGCTTTGATAAAGTCATGTGCGTTAGTCCAGGCCTTTACGCATAGCGCATCGGTTTCGCAGGCATACAGGCCGATCTCATCGGCGACTTTAGCTTGTGCTGCTTTGTCAGTCGCTTTCGATGGATCTGTATTTTCCTGGGTTAAGAATTTAAAGCGCTCAATGTTGGCTTCGAATTCGGCTTTGGCGCGATTCTTTTTTTCGATTTGCTTGTTTATTTCGGCATAAGCGACTTGTATCTGTTCTTCTGTTTGCTTGATTTCGTCCAGCAAGTTTTTTGGCACTTTTTTGCCGTTACGTTCGAGTTCTGCGGCTTTCTTTTGTTGGGATGCCAGTTGATCTTCTACGCGTTTTAAATTGCCTTGAGCCACATTCCGCTGTGCATCTAGGGACTGTAAGGTTGCGTAAAGGCTCGCTTCCATGTCCTTCACATTACGAAAAGTGCTGAGCAGCACTTTGTCGTTGGCCGCTTGCTGGGCGATGATTTTTTCCTGGGCTTTTTTCAGGGCGTTCAGCCGGTTATCGATAGCCTGCTGTTCTTTGGTTTTTTCCTTTTCGGTGACTTCAACAACCCGGCCTTTTTCGTTTAGCGACTCCCTGCGCAATTGAGACTGTTCCGGCGGCACCTGGTCGGAGAAAATGGTTTCTCCATTCTCATTGACCCATCGGTACATCTTTTTGGCAACTGCGGACTGGCTGCTTAGACAAAGGAAACAAACTAGAAAAAAACTGACTGAAAAAGTGCGTGCTTGCATGGCTGAGGTGTGATTTTTTCAAGAAAAATAAATTATAAAGATAGC
>Ga0123391_1020070_pt1 | contig 17937 bp, 18 predicted proteins | sample T3HHNH4metaT_FD_89919 | JGI IMG/M metagenome (GOLD analysis project Ga0123391, IMG submission 89919) | Methane-oxidizing artificial microbial communities from Washington, USA to study methane cycling - T3-HHNH4 metaT (Metagenome... | ecosystem: Engineered > Modeled > Simulated communities...
CGACCCGTTGCGGACTATCGCTTGAGATGATTCAATGGCAACAGTCAGGCTGTTACCGGTCATTATTTCATCGTCGAATGATATATAGAAAGGAAGATCATATGCAGATCAATAAATTACCTTATCGAAGCGCATTATCGGGTAGATATACGGTTAACAGCTTAATATCTTGTTAGGTTTCTCACGCCATGCACCAACCGAACGAGCACGACATCTATTCGCTCATCGGGTTCACGCTGACGTATATCCAGTCGGTTGAACGCAACATCAAGTTCTGCACAACGTTCGTGCTGCAAGGCGATACCGAGCTAACGTGGGAAAGGCTTCAGCATATTGAGGGGCAAGAGAGGAAGAAGGCGCTCGGCTATTTCTTGGGGAAGGTCAAAGAGCGAGCACAGCTATTTCCTGCTTTTGAAGAACTGCTTAGCGAGTTCTTGCAGAAGCGGAATGATTTCGTTCACAACCAAAACAAGATTCCGGGCTGGAATCTCAGCACCGAAGATGGCGCCTTGGTTGCTCGCAAGTTCGTCGTGTTGCTTCTTCGTCAAGCCCACATGGTGAATGAGATATTTGCTACTCTCGTAACTAAATGGCAAGTCCAAGCCAACATCGATGCGCCCACTACCCCCGACCTTCAAGCGTATCTGGAGGAAATCGAGAACCGATATGGTGCCTACATTGACACGTTCTTCTCAGCCCAAGAAACCTAACCCTGCGGTCAACACGGACCTTGCGCGAAAAGCCGCGCAAGGCCGGTTACCTTCACGGTAGACGAGCAATTTATGACATAAACCGGCCCACACCTCGAAGGTTGGAAATTGGCCGAATTGATCCTTTTCGGACCTTGGGATATTTACATGCCCGCGACCGCTTATTCGAAACCTTGCGCAAAACCAGGAACCAAGATTTACCGGGAAAACGCCGCAATAAATCGCTCCCGTAATTTATCCATGCCCAGCACGGGCGCATCGCTTGACGGCAGCATGCCCTCCGTCCATTGCGAATCTTTTATTGCATCCATCACCTTGCTGTCGCGACTAATCAGATGCACCAGCACGTCATGGCTATCCGATTCGCCGGTCACAAACGGTGCCGGCTGGTGATCTCCCAGCACCAGCAGTACCAGCTTGTCGTCTCCATATTTAATCGCGTAGGAGACGATATTAGCCAGCGCATATTCGATGGATTTTCGATATTGTTCACGGATGCGCTCGGTGTTTTGCCAAACCACTTCCGGGGTATCGCCGACGCGGGCTTGATTGAAAATGCTGCCGTCGCCGACCTGGTCCCAGTCCACCAGATCGGGCAACGGCGTCCAGGGGGCGTGCGACGAAATCAATGCCAGCTCGGCCATCAACGGTTGCCGAGCGCCGGGTTTGCGCTCCAAGGCTTGCAGGGCCGACAGCGTGTATTGGTCCGGCATGGTGATCCAGTTGAAGGTTTGGCCTTTGTAGCCCAAATCCTGTGCGGCATAGATGCGGTCGTAACCGAAGTATTCGCCTTGTGGCCAGGCCATCGTATGTGCCGGTTGTACCGCCACAGTGCGCCAGCCGGCCCGGTGGAACAGGCGATTCAACGACGGGCGTTGGCTCATCACCAAGCGGTCGTAGCGGGTCTGGCTATTGATCCATAATCCGGACATCAAGGTGCCATGCGCCAACCAGCTGATGCCGCCGTACGTCGGCGAGGTCAGGTAAGCGCTACGCGCCAACAAACCGTTTGTGGCCAGATCGGCGCTGCTTTGCTGTAGTAATGGCCGGATATGCGCGGCGTAGTCTGCCCTGTCCAGCACGGTCCGGCCATACGATTCGATGAACACCACCAGCACATCCTTGCCTTTCAATTTCTCGAACAATGCGTTGTCCGGCACGGTGGCATAATGGTCGCTATCGACGATGTTGTTGAAACTTTCCAGATCGGCCATGCCGCTACGGATGCTGGCAACGTGTTGGGCCATTAGGTCGTAAAACGGTTTGCCGGCGTATGACCAATCCGCGAAGGCGGAAGCGCTCCACACCAAAAGGCCGGCTATTAAACCTGTGCCGCTAATTTGCGCCGAACTTTGCAACAGCGTTTGTAGCCGGCGCAGTAAGGTGTTGGTCAGCCAAAAAATACTCAGCAACAAGGCGATGAGCAAACCGGCGACGACGATGGCGCCAATCCGGCCAATGGCGCCTTGCAATAGATTCATGCCGTCTGCCGGAAAGCGGGAATCCAGGACCGGATTGAACGGCCGATCAAAAACCTGGTATGCCGCGAGGTCGGCCATTTTAAAAATGATCCCCGTCGCCAGCAGACCGGCAGCGCACAGACGAATCAGTGAGCCGATCCGGCCCGGCACCAGCAACGCCAGTCCAAGCAATAGCGCTTCCAACGGCAGGTAAGCAAAAGCCGCCAACGAGATCGCGCTCAGGCGATTGGGAATAAGCAACGCCGTCAATACATAAATCACCGCAAAACCATTCAAACCGGTTGCGAGGTGATCAGTCCGGTGAGAATTAAAAATCCTGTTATCGCCTAGCATCTATATTCCCGCAAGACGGTTAAATGTGGCCGGCAAAATCGTTGCCGATAAAGTGAGTTTAAGTTTGCAGAGGCGGGCATGCTAAGTCGAATGTACTGTTAGATATTTAAGGTTGATACTGCTTGCAAGCAAAAACAACGCCAAATTGGCACGGCTTCTGCTTGCGCTTACCGGTCACCCGACTCAGTAACGGAAACACATGCAACCAACCGAGAATGCCACCTTAAATTTTCTGCAGCAGGAGTTGCGCGTAATCGCCCAATTGGGCTTGGGAGTATTACTAATCGGTTTTGGTGTATTAAGCGTTGTCCAAGATTGCCAGCTTGCCGGCCTCTGGCTGTTTCGCGCCAGTCTAATCTGGGCTTATGTCTGCCTATGCGCATGGCGGCGTTTACCGTTGAACCGCGCCAGTTTGGACGCGCCACTTTACGGCAGGCTCGGCTGGGGCAATCGTTTAACCCTCTTGCGCGGCGGATTCATCGCGCTGACCGGCGGCTTTTTGTTTATGCAGCAAACTCTTGTCACATTTATATGCTTGCCGGCGTTGTTTTACACGCTGGCGGCTATCCTCGATAGGTTGGACGGCTTCGCGGCCCGCCGCAGCGAACAGGTGAGCCTGTTGGGTAATGAATTGGACATTCGCTTCGATGCGCTGGGATTAGTGATCGCACCGCTATTGGCAATCGGTTTGGGCAAACTGCATGGCTCCTATCTGCTGTTGAGCGTGGCTTACTATGTTTATCGCTGGGGCTTGCAGCAACGTAGTTTACTGGGCTTGCCCTTATACGACTTGCCGGGAAATCCTTTGCGTCGGACTTTGGCGGGCTTTCAAATGGCGTTTGTTGCCTTGGCGCTCTGGCCGCTACTTGACCCCGAGTTGACCGCTATCGCCGGCATTGCCTTCATGTTGCCGGTGCTGTTCGGATTTACGGCGGACTGGTGGGTGGTGTGCGGTCGGTTAAAGCAGCAGGACTATGAGTGCTTGGCAAATTGGAGCGCGCAGTATTTTCAGCCAGGGCTGAGATTATTAGTGCCGTTGCTGGCGGTTATGCTGATACCGGATGCCATCGACACCGAGGACAAACTGCTGGTGCTAGGCGTTGCGCTGGTTGTGCTTGGCTTGGCCGGGCGCTTGGGAGCCTTGATCGTGATCGTCTCCTTGGGTTGGCATTATCCGCACGATAGCAACCGAGTTGTGTCTTATGGTTTGATCTTCGCTGCCAGCTGGATTTTGCTGCTGGGCACCGGCCGTTATAGCCTGTGGCGATGGGGCGACGACTGGATTCAACGCTATGACGGGGCCTGATGAACTGGTTTAAGGCGCTGCCGATTTTATTGTGGTTGCCTGGATTGCTGCTGGCTAGCGCGGTGTTTAGCCAATTGCCTCTCGCCACTATCACGTTGACTATTGGCACACTTTCTTTCAACCAATGGCTAGGCTGGATAAGTCTGAATCTGGTCATTATCTTAATGGCGACTCAGCGTTGGTGGGTGCTCAGTGATTTGCTGAAATTACCGGTTGGTGTTGCTCAGTTATTGCTGATTCGCCAAGCCGGCCAAGCAGTCAGTTTCATCACGCCCGGCCCGCAGTTCGGCGGCGAGCCTTTGCAGATTTTCTGGTTGTACAAGCGCTACCATTTGCCGCTACACAGGGCGCTGCTGAGTTTGGGCTTGGATAGATTTTATGAGCTGTGGATCAACTTCAGCATCTTGGTTCTGGCCGTGCTATTGCTGCTAGCTTCACCGGCCGGCGCTGTCGCCAACTGGCGAGAAATCTTGCTAAGTCTGATCGCTATCTTGCTGATCTTGTCCCTATTTGGCTGGATTATTTTAAAGCAGCCGGAACGGATATTGGCTTGGCTAAAGCGCCTGGCCCGGCGTTGGCAGCATCATCCGCGCCTACAAAACATCGAAACACATTGGCAGCGTCTGGGTAGTGACTTAAAGGCTGCCGTAACTACCGGTAAGCCGGTTTTATGCAAAGCCTTTATATTTTCTCTGTGCGGCTGGGCCGGGTTGCTATTGGAGTTATGGCTGCTGCTCGGCGTGTTCGACTTTGCCCTGGATGTTTCGGCGTTTCTGGTGGTGTTGGTGGCGATGCGTCTGTCGTTTTTGTTGCCGCTGCCGGGCGGCGTCGGATCGTTGGAAGCAGCGGTGTTTTGGGCGTTTCAGTATTTGAGTTGGCCCGCCGAGACAGCTGTTGGCTTGATAGCGTTAATGCGTTTGCGCGATGCCATTATGCTCATCGGCGGCCTGGGTTGTTTGCGCGCGTTACAGGCAAGTCGGTAGCCAAGTGCTTCTCTAAAGACAGTCAGCCAGCAAACCCTGTCTGTATCGCAACAGCTGGCGGGCATTAACTCTGTTCAACAACGGAATTTCCTGGCGATTAAATACGGCACGATTACTGCTGTTTTCGGAGCGGGAACCTTGCTCAAGGAATCCGTTTTGATAACCCATAACTAGAGAGAAAATGCATGAAAAAAACTAGCTTTGTTGCCGGCCTGCTCGTTCTGAGCGCCAACACTGCCTTCGCTCAACAAGCCCCCAGCGACGCCCCCAAACCACCGCTAGGCTTTTTCGTTACCAGTGTTGGCTCCGGCAAAGGCGCGGATTTGGGCGGCCTGGCGGGCGCGGATGCGCATTGCCAGAAACTGGCGACCGACGTCGGTGCCGGCAACCGCACCTGGCGCGCCTATTTGAGCACCCAGGCCACAGCCGACCAACCCGCCGTCAACGCCCGCGACCGGATCGGCAACGGCCCCTGGGCCAACGCTAACGGCGCGATTGTCGCGAACGACGTTGCACACCTGCACGGCGACACCGTGGAGTTAGGCCAGTTGGGCAACAACGTGCATCGCACCACCAACCTCACCGAAAAAGGCGCGCAGATCAATGGTGTTGGCGCTACACCTAACCAGCACGACCTAATCACCGGCTCCAAACCGGACGGCCGCGCCTACACCGATGCTGCCGACCACACCTGTAAAAACTACACCAGCAGCGGCGAAGGCAGCGTTCGCGTCGGCCACTCCGACCGCACCAACCGCGGCGCCACCGGCGGCAACGTCTCCTGGAATTCCACCCACGACAGCAAGGGCTGCAGCCAGGAAAACCTGGTCAGCACCGGCGGCGCGGGTTATTTTTATTGCTTTGCGGCGGATTAAGTTGGTTTGAGAGGGTGGGCTGACGAAAGGAAGCCCATCCGTGGCGAGTGATGCGATTCACTTCGTTCTGTCTTCATGTTGAGTTTCGCATTTCTCCACCCTGCCCTGATAAGTCAAATTAATGAGTTAGTACCCAAAAAATGTTTCTTATAATCACCCATGAAAACAACACAAAACCTATTGCATAAAAAGCAGTGCAGATATATCTGAAATAACGGTATTCTATATTCAAATAGTCGTATAACGACCAGAACTGATCTTCCTCTGCCTTAGGGTTTTGATTTTTGCTACTGTCATTAAATCCAATACGCCGCTTTAAATCTTCGTAATCTTTAGAGCTTTCTAACTCCTTAGCACGAATATTATTTAGATGAAGCTTATATTTTTCTGTCATATACCTAGATAGATGATGTATGTTTCTTCTTGATCCAGTGTACTCGCCATAATCTTTGAAATCTTTTATTAACTCGGGAGCTAAAACTAGAAAAATAACATTACCGATAACAAAGCATAATGACGAATAAAAGAACACCTCCCAGGAGAATGGTAGCTCTATCACAAATTCGTACACACTACCGTCGATAGTTATTTTTATGGATTCATTTATTTTCGACAATAACTTTGCCACAAGTGGAACAACAAATAACCATACGTACGTTGAACTTATTATCTTGCTGTTTTGTATAGCGCGAAGTTTATCCCAATTCGTGAACTTCTTAGCCCACAAGGACATTTCTTGAATTTGGCTACTATATTTTTGAATATTTATATTTGTCATTGTCTTTCCAATTTTCTTTTAGCGGTAGGATGGGTAGAGCGCCAGCGAAACCCATCAGGTAAAAATTCATAAATATTCTTATTCCAAATTTAAATCATTTTCCAATCCCATTACTCCGCCCCAATCAACCGGAATAATCCCTCGCTTAACATACTGATGAAACGATGAATAAGGCCAATCCGCGACAGTTGTGACGTGACCATGTTTTACTGGATTGAAATGAATGTAATCCACATGTCTGGCAAAGTCGTTATCATCCTTTATTCGGTGCTCCCAAAATCGTCTTTGCCAGATTCCTCTTTCATTTTTACGAATACGGCTATGGGAAATTTTCTCACCAATTTCAATATGCCTGGAAAATTCTGATTTGATTTGTCGCCAGCGCAAACTGAAATCATCTTCACCATCGGGTAATATCCAAATGGCGTGCAGATGTTCCGGCAACACTACAATCGCTTCCATTGTAAATGGATGTTTTTGTTTAACCATACGGAAGGATTCTCGCAAAATCTCAATATGATCCGTCAGTAGTGTTTGGCTTCTATCCGCCAGATTTACCGTAAAAAAGTAAGTGCCACCCTGGACACGATGGCGACGGTATTCAGTCATTTTTTTCAGCGTAAGTTTGAAGTTAGCGATGGGTTTCGCTTCGCTCTACCCATCCTACGAAGCCCATTGAGTTTAGCCCTAGCTTAGTCCTGTGAGCCATCCCGCCAAATTGTTTACCATACACCCGAGCAACAGTATCAGTATCTCCAGCAACAATTTTTCTCTAATCCGGTGTAATAAGGCCAGACTTGGCAAGGCTTATAAACATGGCATAAATAGTGATACGACATTATCGGCATCACGCCTGTTTAATCCTTGATAGTGAGTGGTCTATGTTTCGCACGGAACGATTTTTGTCTGTAGTTAATCCTGGTACAGGCTTACACGCCTGGTATTTTTTGACTCGGGAAGGCCGCAAAGGGCCGTTTTCCTCTAAAACCAATGCGCAGGTGGCGCTGCACCACTACATCGATAGCTGTGCTCGACAGGGACTTGCCAGCCGGCGCACGCGATTGTTGGCGAATGGCTGAGCGTTTATCGGTTTTGCCCGATTACTTGACCCGATAAAAACGCGCGGATGCCGGCGCAACTTGTCTCCCATTTGGGATGGTCGGCATAGAATTGCAGGGCGTTAGCGCCCAATCGAGCCAGCAGTTGCCGATCATGATGCAGGGTTTTTAACAAATTGCCTAAGGCGACATGACCTTCGGGTTCGATCAAATAGCCGTTATCTCCTTCACGAATAATCTCCCAGGCAGCTCCCGCCATGGTGCCGATCACCGGCAAGCCGAATTGCTGAGATTCCACATAGACAATGCCATAGCTTTCGTAAGCGGACGGCATGACTAATAGATGGTGTTGCCGGTACAAATCGGCCAACGCTTCACCTTGCACGGAACCGAGCAAGGACATGTTTTGGGTCAATCCGGCATCTTGAATCAAGGTTTTGATATACGCGACATAGCCCGGCTCCATATCCAGCCGTCCGGCCACTCTGAGCAGGTAGTCCGGTGCAGGCAGTTGGCTAAGGGCTTCGAGCAGCACATGCAAACCCTTGCGGCGGATGACGTTGCCTACCAGCAATATTCTCAGCGGTCCGGGCTCCAGCGCGCGGTTTAACACGGCTGTGTGATCGATGTTTACGCCCGCAAAATTATCGCCGGCCGGCACAGCAATACAGTGCGGAGGTAATTCGCCGGCCAGTAGCTGTTGGATTTGGCTTAGCGTGGTCCGGCTGTTGGCGATGATGCCGTTCACCGTTTGTAAATAGCGGCGCTCGATAATCCGATAGAGCCAGGCACTGTGCCAAGGCGAGTGGTCGATGCTGGCTAGCAGATGCACCAGGGCAATTATCGGGATGTCGAGTTGTTTACTGATGCGCCGATTCAAATAAAACACGGCCGGATGCGCTATGGCGTCTTGAATCAGAATATCCGGCTTGGCTGCGGCGATTTTCTCCAGCAAATCGCCGGTAATATTTTCCGCCAACAGCCGCCAATAATTATGCGGCGGCAAGCTGATAATGCTGACCTGGTCACCTTGGCTTTGCAGGTAAGCCACCAACTTGCGGTTATACAAATAGCCACCGCTGACGCTGTCCATATCTCCAACGATCAGCAAGCCGACATGCACGTTGTTTAGCGCTTAGAACGCCAAGCGGTAAGCCGCCCAACAGGTGGCGTTTTCCCAGAGTTTTACCCGCAATCTGCCTGTGCCCGGTGGATTAATGGCTGCGGCGATTTTTTCGCAGATAATGCGGCTGAAGTGCTCGATACTGGGGTTTAAGCCCGCAAACTCCGGTTTGTCGTTGAGCATTTGGTCGCGAAAACCGGCGACTATTTCATCCAACGCGGCTTCGATAGCAACGATGTCCACCAGATAGCCGTGCTGATCCAGTTCCTCGCCGTCGATACGCACTTCGGCGATGTAATGATGGGCGTGGGGTTGGTTTTCGCTGCCCCAATCGCCGCCGATTAAGTAATGGTTGGCGATAAAGTCTCGGCTGACGGCTACGCTGTACATGTTGGTTTTCCTTGGGTTTCGGTGGCTATTTTTGTTACTGGCGGCCAATGCCTTGTTCCTTCTCTGGTACTAACATGTCATTTAGGCGAAGGTTAGACTAGGGTTTTATCCCCCTCACCCCAGCCCTCTCCCACGAGGAGAGGGGGCTAAATTCACGGCGATTAGCTAAAGCTATGGTCTATTAATAGATAAAAACGGCTTGTAAGACTTGTTCCGGCGCTTGATCCAGCAGCTGGTAAACGTCTGCGGCTTGGTCGATGGGAATGCGATGACTGATCAGTGCTTGCGGCTTCACCTGCCGAATCATCCGCCAAGCCTGTTGAAAACGCCGGGCCTTATCCCAGCGCCCCGTCAATTCCGGCGCAATACTGCTGACTTGGCTGCTAATGAATCTGATTCGATTGCGATGGGCCACTCCACCCAGTTGTACGGAAGCGGATTTGTTACCGTACCAACTGCCGATCACGATGCGCCCGGAATAGCTGCACAGGTCGATAGCCAGATTCAAGGCTGCCGGTGCGCCGCTGACTTCGTAGATCAGATCGGCGCCGGAGTTCGGTGTTGCCGATAATTCCACGGGCAATCGTAAAGCATCTTTCAATTCGGCAATTTGCCTATCAGACTTTGGGTCGAAAGTTCGGTGTACACCCAACCACTCGGCGTAATTGCTGCGTTTGCCGATTTCATCCAAAGCCAGCAACTGCGCCAAGGGAAAACGAGCCAGTAAGCTGGATAGCAATAAGCCGACGATGCCTTGCCCTAAAACAGTCACTCGTTCGCCTAAACCCGGACTGCCGTCCAGTATCAGATTGACCGCCGTTTCCATGTTGGCTAAAAACACCGCCGCCTCGGGTTCGACATCATCCGGCAACGCGATGAGTTGATCCAGTGTAGCGATAAAATGACTGGCGTGCGGCTGAAACGAAAACACGCGCTTATTTAACCAAGAGGCATCGACGCCAGCGCCGATTTGTTCGACGTTGCCTACGCAGGCATAACCATATTGCAAGGGATAAGCGTTTTGCTGCTGCAAGGCCGCCAGCGAGGCATCCAACGCAATATCGGTGGGCAATTGTCCCCGGTAAACCAGCATTTCCGTACCGGCGCTTATCGCCGAGCAAAGACTCTTCACCAATATTTGCCCAGGCTGCAACGGCGGCAAGCGCTGCTCGCGGATTTCAACCTCTCCGGGCTTGATAAACCAAAGCTGACGGGCCCTCATGCTACCGCCATCTCCCGGTAATGCAGATTGCCCCACATGATCAAATCTTGTCCCAGCATTTGCGAATGTAATGGACGAATTTGCGGCAATTGGCTTTTACAGCCTAAATCCAGATTGCCGACGCCCTTGTAACCGCCGACCAAAGTCGGCGCAATGGTCAATACCAAGGCATCCGCCAATTGCGCTTTTAAAAACGCGGTGATGACCTGACTGCCGCCCTCCACCATCAATGTCCGGATGCCTTTTTCCCAAAGTCGTTGCAGGGCTGCCGACAGGTCAACACGCCCATCGTCATCGCCGGCTAAAGTGATGATTTCGGCGTTGCCGCCGAATGTCCCGTCGGGTTTTAAACAGGTTAGCAGCCAGCAGTCTTTATCCTTGCGTTGGCAGAGGCGAGCGGTCGGCGGCGTGCGTAAACCGCTATCCAGCACGATGGGTTGCGGGTTGTGCCCATCCCATTCGCGCACCGTTAATTGCGGGTCATCGGTCAGCACCGTGCCGATACCAACCAGGATGCCGTCATGCAGACTACGGAGTTGGTGGGTCAAACGCCGCGACTCGGAACCGCTCAAGCCCAAGGTTTCACCGGCGCGCGTGGTAATGCTGCCATCCCAACTTTGCGCATAACTTAGCGTGACAAACGGCCGTTCCGCTGATTCGGAAAACGCTGTTTGGGCGATCAGCCAGCGCTCAATCTGCTGGTTCACAAGCATGTGCGGCTCTCTCGCTTACCCTGATAGCGGCAGGTTTAACCCACAATAGATGATCCATACGCCTAACTTTAGTCAGCAAATAGCCTTGATTGTCGGCATTAACCGCGGCTTCCAAAGGAATACGAGCTTTGACAAGCATGCCCTCGCTTTCCAAAGCTTGAATCTTTAACGGATTGTTGGTCATCAGGCGTATCGACTTGACACCCAGCTCCTCCAGAATGCGGACTGCCAACGAGTAATCTCGTTCATCGGCACCGTGGCCCAGCAACAAATTGGCGTCCACCGTGTCGTAACCTTGGTCTTGCAAGTTATAAGCGCGCATTTTTTGCAACAGGCCGATACCGCGGCCTTCCTGGCGCAGATAAACTAAAACGCCGGCACCCTGGCTGGCGATCAATTGCAACGAGCGATCCAGTTGTTCACCACAGTCGCAACGTCTGGAACCCAGCACATCGCCGGTAAAACATTCGGAGTGGATGCGCACCAAGACATTGTCGGCATCGCTGACGCTACCCATCACAAACGCCAGATGTTCTTTGTTATCCAGGGTGTTGCTGTAATAGCAGAGTTGAAAGTCGCCATACGCCGTGGGAATTCGGGTGCTGGCGAGTCGGGAAACGGTAGATTTGGACATGGTGTTCGATAAATGCTTAATTCCTTTCATAAATCAACTTGCGTGCCAGCTTTCAAGTGCTTGTTTGACATAGTATTTAGCAAATTAGCCATCGCTACACTGCTGCCTCACGCGCAGCAATTGTTGACTGCCTGTTGTTTAAACAACTACCAGAAAGCACAAGCCACACATTATTTTGCTTAAAAGCCTTTAGCAAATTGATCAAGGGTGGAAGTTACTCAAACGCTTAACTGCTTCATGCAAGGTCGCGTCATCCTTAGCAAAGCAAAATCGAATCAAACCCTCGCCGGCGGCGCTTTGATAAAAGGAACCGCCCGGAATGCTGGCGACACCGGTCTGTTCCAGAATAGCTAATGCGGCGGCTTTGGCGGTGGGATACCCAAAGTGGCCGATGTCGGCTAACACGTAGTAGGCGCCTTGCGGTACTAAGGGCGTCAAACCAGCCGCATGCAAGCCGGCGCAAATGATGTCGCGCTTGCGTTGATACTGCGCCCTGAGCTGCTGAAAATAGTCCGGCGGCGCCTGCAAACCGGCTGCCGCGCCGTATTGCAAAGGCGACGGTGCACAAACATAGAGTAAATCGTTAACCAAATTTATCGCCTGTGCCAATGCCGGTTCGGCGACCGCATAACCCAGCCGCCAACCGGTAATGCTAAAGGTTTTGGAAAAGCCCATGATACTGACCGTACGCTTGGCCAGATTGCCGACACTGGCCGGGGAAATATGCGGCACGCCGTCGTAGGTGATGTATTCGTAGATTTCGTCGGAAATAACCAGCAAATTGTGCTGCTCGGCTACTCGCTCGATGATTGCCAACTCGGCGGCACTGAAGAGTTTGCCGCTGGGATTACTGGGTGTGCAAACCACGATTGCCCGGGTATTGGGTTTTAGGGCGGCACGCAACGCCGCTTCGTCAAGCGCAAAAGTCGGCGGCGCCAAGGTTAAAAACTGCGGCTCCAGGCCGTTGAGCAAAATCGTGTTCAAATGGTAGCCGTAGTAAGGCTCCATCAGCAAAATGCCGTCGCCCGGGTTTAATAGCGCCGTCAAAGTAGCTGCAAATGCCCCCGTTGTGCCGCCGCTAATCACGATCTGACTGTCAGGATCGACGTCCAAACCATTGTCGCGCTTAAGCTTGGCGGCAATCGCCTGCCGTAATGGCGGCACACCTTCCGAGGCAGTGTAGGTATTGAGGCCGTCTTGAATAGCCTTTATCGCACCGTCCCGCACTAGGGCCGGTGCCGGCAAATCGCCTAAGCCCTGACCCAGATTGATCCCGCCGATGCGTTCGCACTCGCGGGTCATCAGACGTATATCGGACGGTTTAAGATTGGCAATCCGGTTAGCAGCGGGAAAAGTCATCGGCATATGTTGTAACAGTCGTTTAAAAAGAAGCGCCTTGACGGCGCTTGAGAGGGAGGAGAGCCCTGAATGAATTAAAACCGCCGAGTCCAACCAAATTGCAGCGAAAACTGGCTCATCGACAAATCGATGGATTGGCCCGGACTCAATGGATTTGGGCCGGTAATGGTTTTCTGCGGCGAATACATAAACGCAAAACTGAGTTCGTCTTGTTTGCTAAGCGCGTGACTTAAGCCGCCGGTCAAGTGCCATTCCTGCACCCCAGGCGCCAGAATATTGAACAGCACCTCGGAGCCTTCAATGGGTTGCTGCCCATAACTCAGGCCGCCGCGCCAAATCCAATCCGGGCTTTGCTGCCACTGCACCCCGGCTTTATAAATCGTCATATCGTTCCAGCCAAAACCTCGGCCGTCGGCGTGTCCCAGCAAATTGCCCTGAAAGGTGTTGCCGACCGATTTAATTTCACTGTAGCGGATATGCTCGACGTCAAAATTGGCGGTCAGCGCTTTGCTAACATCCCAGGACAATCCAACATTAAAGCTGTCCGGAATATCAAAACCACCGCCCTGGGCAAATAAGCCGGAGTAGCGTTCGAACTTGGACATATAGATGCGGCTTTTGTAAGACGCACCCAATCGCAAACCCGGCGTTAACTCGGCCAATCCGCCTACCCGGAAGCCGGCACCGAAAGAATAATCGCGTCCCTGATCCGATAAATGATCCGGTTCACTGGAAAAACCGAATTGACCGAATGTATTCAGGCCTCTGGCCTTGAAAGTCTGCGCCGCAAAAATCGGCGATATTCCGAGCGCATAACGGCCTTTAGCAAACGAATGCGCGTAGGTGCCGACGATAAACGCTTGCGCCATATCGATACCGGTGCGGCCAGCGCCGAACGTGCCGTTCGCGCCGGTAAATAAGCCATTACCGTTAACTAATGGTTTGTAATCGGTGTTCATCCCACCATTGCCGTACATCGCTACACCAAGGGTTTGCTCAGAATCCAATTTGTAACTCCAACCCAGGGTCGGCACCGGAAAATACTCGCTGTCGCTTTCGACCGACCCGGTCGCCAACATGCCGCCGCCGTTTACGCGGTATTCACGATGCGGACTGAATAATTCAAATTCCAAATCCAGACGATCACCCACATAGGCTAGGCCCGCCGGGTTTATCGCCGAGACAATCGCATCCTGCGCAAAACCGGTACTGGCCCCGGCCAAGGCTTTACTCCGGGCGCCGTAGCTGTGGGCAAAATAGCCGTTGGTGGCGTTCGCGGCGGGCACGCACACAGCCAACGCGGTAAAAGATCCCAACATGGCCCATGATATTTTTGCAAACGACATAAAAGGTTTCCCTGTGTGACAAGCTTAGGGAAATTCTATCCAGCGCCAGACTCTCTTTAAAAACGATATATTTCGATGTCTATTTCAGATATTGGCATAAAGACAAGATGCGTAAGACGCACTGCATGTTGTTTTTATCATCGGGCCCGACACGGCACACCGAGCTGATTCTGCATAAACACCTAAGCAGCAAACGTTGCTAGTTGAGCAGCATATCGCCCTTCCTATCAACATAAGCCATCCCCCTGGTTGCGCCGGGTTTGCGGCCTACCGTTAAACGGCACAGCTCTTGCTGAGCTCAGCTCCAATTGAAATCAATCAGCGCCGAAAATCCCAGTAGCGACACTGTCCAACCGGCCGGCATTAGCGGCAGACAGCCTAATTTGACCCTTACCGATCCATACACCTATTTCAAACCAACAGGAGTTAACATGTATAAATTGCTATACCGAACGGCCGGTTTAACCGCGCTTATTTTCACCGGCTGTAGTTCGCTGCAGCAAAACAGCATCCAATTAGCCAGCGATGCCGCGGGCGTCACGAACCTCAAATCCATCGAATTTAGCGGCACCGGCCGTTGGTACCAATTCGGTCAGGCGCCGAATCCCGACCTGCCCTGGCCGCCGTTTGCCGTCAAAAACTACACCGCCGACATCAATTACGAAACCGCCAGCGCCCGCGTGCAAATCAGCCGTTTGCAAGAGATAGAGCCGGGGCGGAATCGGCCGCAACCCACCGAGCAAAAGGTTGATCAATACGTCAGCGGCGCTTATGCCTGGAATATTGCCCCGCCTGCGGCCGGCGCCACCAGCGCTAACCCCGCCATCACCACGCAACCCACCGCTAGCGAAGAACGCGCCGCCGAAATCTGGGCCACGCCACAAGGATTTTTAAGAGCAGCGCAGAGCCATCAGGCCAAAACTGAAGACAAGGGCACCGATACCGAAGTCAGCTTTACTTTGGACGGCAAATACCGCTACCAGGGGACATTGAATGCCCGCCACCAATTAACCAAGGTCAAAACCTGGATTGACAATCCGGTGCTTGGCTACACCTTACTGGAAACGCAATACAGCGACTACAAGGAATTTGGCGGCGGCTTGTTTCCCAGCCATATCGTGCGTCTGCAAGGCGGCTATCCGGTATTGGATTTGAACGTCATCACAGTAAAAGCCAACCCGCCGGTAGACATCGCGGTACCTGCCGAAGCCGCCAAGAAACTGAACATTATCGTCGCAGCCAATAAACTTGCGGACGGCGTGTATTATTTGACCGGCGGTACTCACCATAGCGTGGCTATCGAGCAGCTAAACCATATCGTGCTGGTAGAAGCACCGCAAAACGAAGAACGCTCCTTGGCGCTAATCGAAAAACTCAAGGAAACCATCCCCAATAAACCGATCAAATACGTGATCAATACTCACGCGCACTTTGACCACAGCGGCGGCTTGCGCACCTTCGTCGATGCCGGCGCCACTATCGTCACCCATCAGCCCAATCAGGCTTATTACGAAAAAGTCTGGGCTGCACCGCATAGTATTTACCCCGACAATCTGGAGAAGTCCAAAAAAGCGCCAAACTTCCTCAGCTTTGCCGGCAAACAGGTGATTTCTGACGGCAAACGCAATATTGAAATTCATGCCTTGGCTGAGAATAGCCACAACGACGCCTTTGTTGCGGTGTATTTGCCCAAGGAAAAGATATTGATCGAGGCCGACGCCTATACGCCGCAAGCGGCTAACGCGCCGGCGCCCACATCCGTGAACCCTTATTCGCTGAATCTGTATGAAAATATTCAACGGCTTAAATTGGATGTTGGACAGATCGCTGCCTTGCACGGTCCGCGTGTGGTGACCTTAGGCGATCTGCGCAAAACCATCGGCATCACCAAAGCTTCGCGATAAGCAGATCAACAATTGAGGCACCGGCTGGCTGAATGCCGGCGCCTCAATCTCAGCGCAAACAGGCCTGACTTAGAAATCCCAATAAACTTTCGTTGCTGGCGGGCGCCTCAGCAACAAGTGGGTTCTGCCCCGCCATCAACACCCCGCAGCCAATCGCTGCTGAATTTCAAGCAATCCTGCGCAGCAATCGCGGCTAGACCCTCTAAAACGCCACCTTCCCAAAGTTGGCATGTAGCGTGCTTTGTTAAATGCGTATTTGAATTAGCAATTTCACATTTATCCTCTCATCGTTCCAGTACTACGCATGACTGACCTAAAAACCAAGTCGGAGAAAACTCGCGAGCGATTGTTGAATGCCGCCGGCCGCATCTTTGCCGAGAAAGGCTATCAGGACGCGACCATCGCCGAAATTTGCGAGCAGGCCCAAGCCAATATTGCCTCGGTGAATTATCACTTTGGCGACAAGCAAACCCTTTATCTGGAAGCTTGGCGGCATGCTTTCAATCAGGAGTTAGGCCAGCATCCGCCCGACGGAGGCGTGCCTCGGCAGGCGCCGGTAGAGCAACGGTTGGCCGGGCGCATAAAATCGCTAATCCGCCGCCTGGCCGACGACGAATCTTATTCGTTTGCCATCATTCACAAGGAAATGGCGCAGCCGACCCGCTTGCTGGCCGACATTCTGGAAAAGGAAATCAATCCGCAGCGCCAACAAATGTTCGGTTTGCTGCGCGAATGCCTGGGCCAGGACGCCAGCGAACAACAATTGCAATATTGCCACGCCAGCATCATGGGCCAATGTTTTCAATTGCTGCGCCTGAAACAAACGCAACAAGCCCGGCCGCAGCGCGCCCTCCCCAATGACATGAGCGACATCGGTGCCTTCGCCGAACATGTGGTGGACTTTTCGCTGGCCGGCATCCGTGCCATCCGCTCGCAAACCTTACCTAAACGCATCCAAGCATGAACCCACAAATTTCCGATTTACCCTCGTCGAGCAAGCGCCGGCCCTGGTTGTGGACCGGCGCACTATTAGTGGTGAGCCTGGCCAGCGCCGGCGTCTATTTTCAGCACAGCGAAGCCGCCCCGGATACTAAAGCCGAGCGCGGTGGCGGCAAAGGCCGGCGCTTTTTTGAACAACCAGATGCTCCTGCGGTCGTCGCTACCCAGTCAGCCAGCAGCGGCGATTTTCCGGTTTATCTGAATGCGCTCGGCACAGTCACCGCGTTGCGCACCGTCACCGTCAAACCGCGGGTGGACGGCGAACTGGTAAAAGTGGCGTTCAGCGAGGGCCAAATGGTCAAAGCCGGCGACTTACTAGCCGAAATCGATCCGCGGCCCTTCCAGATGCAATTGCAACAAGCCCAGGGCCAGTTGCTGCGCGACCAGGCGCTGTTGAAAAACGCCGAACTGGATCATGCCCGTTATGAAACCTTGCTGGCTCAAGATTCCATCGCCGCCCAGCAAACCGTCACCCAGGCATCACAGGTCAAACAATATCAAGGTAACGTGGAAATGGATCAGGCCTTGGTCGATAGCGCCAAGTTGCAATTGAGCTATGCCAAGCTGACCGCGCCAATTTCCGGCCGGGCCGGCCTGCGTCAGATCGACCAAGGCAATATCGTTCGCGCCAACGACGCCAACGGTTTGGTGGTAATCACCCAATTACAGCCGATCAGCGTGGTGTTCACCTTGCCGGAAGATAAATTGCCGGAGGTAGTAAAG
>Ga0123391_1071439_pt1 | contig 16672 bp, 10 predicted proteins | sample T3HHNH4metaT_FD_89919 | JGI IMG/M metagenome (GOLD analysis project Ga0123391, IMG submission 89919) | Methane-oxidizing artificial microbial communities from Washington, USA to study methane cycling - T3-HHNH4 metaT (Metagenome... | ecosystem: Engineered > Modeled > Simulated communities...
AAAGTTGAACGGCCGTTTCGTACCGTGAAAGAGGTACATGAAACCCTGTATCATTTCCATCAGCCGCAGAATGAGGCCGAAGCCAACTTGTGGTTGCAAAACTATTTGTTGGACTACAACCGGAAGCCGCACCGCAGTGAACCTCACACACGGCTGGAAGACTGGCTCGCCAACTTGCCGGCAAAGGGTTTTCGCGAAATGTGTTCCTGGGAACAGTTTTGCCGGTTTGCTCGGGAACCAGAGCGGCATAAGGTCGGACCCGATGCACGAGTTTCAGTGGATGGCACTGCCTATGAGGTGGCGCCGGAACTGGCCGGCGAAACCGTATTGCTGCTGTGGGGGCTATTCGACACCGAACTCTATGTCGAATACGACGGCGAACGCTCCGGGCCATATGCTCCTATTTCAGGCCCAATTCCCCTTAATCGCTATCGGGCGTTCAAGAAAACGGCAATCGACGAAAAGGCCGACCGCATCCGGCAACTGGCCGATCAACTTGGGCTGCCTATCGCCGCATTGACCGGTGACACCGATTTCCAGCTGACAGAACCGGTAGCATCGCCGGAAGATTTGCCACGGCATCCCTTCAGCGCCGAACATCAGGAATATCATTATCCCAGTAAGATTGCCGCTAAGCTGGCAATCGCTGATGACATTGCGAAGCCGTTAGCGAAGCTCACGCCCAATGATCGCGATTTTATCGATAGCGTGCTCGCTGAAACTCTCGAACGCAGCGTTGTGCTGGGACGTATTCGAGAATATTTTAGATGCCAAGAAATCCAAGGGGGGCAACATGCGGGTTGAAGTGATGGATTATTACGGACTGACCAAGCCCCTGAATCGAGCTGGTTACTACGAAACCGAACATCACAGCCAGTTGTTCAAGAATATTCGCGGTGCTATCCATGAAGGCCGGATTATCGTTCTCTACGGCGTCATCGGTAGCGGCAAAACCGTCACATTACGCCGATTGCAGCAACAATTGAAAGATGAGAATAAAGTCACCGTCTCCCGCTCGCAAGCGGTGGAAAAGCACAACGTTAAACTGAACACACTGATGGCGGCGCTGTTCTACGATCTTTCCACGGGAAAGAAGGTCAGGGTACCTTCCCGATCAGAGGACCGCGAACGGGAATTACAGGAGTTGGTCAAAAAGGGCAAACGCCCGGTGGCTTTATTTATCGACGATGCCCATGCCCTGAAAGATGAGGCCCTAACCGGCATCAAACGGCTGATGGAAGTAATTGAAAGCGATGGCGGATGCTTGTCAGTCGTGCTTGCGGGTTGGCCCAAGCTGCGTAATGATTTGCGCCGCCCCAAATTGGAAGAAATCGGCTTACGTACCGATATGTTCTCACTGGATGGTATCACTGGCAGCCAGCGTGAATACATTCGATGGTTGCTCACTACCTGTACCGGACGCCAGGAAGGGATAGAGGCATTGATGACCGCCGATGCCATTGACCTCTTGGCAAGCCGGTTACGGACAGCCTTACAGATTGAATGGCATCTCACTCAGGCTTTTGAAGCCGGTTATCAATCAGGCGAATTACCGGTAGATGCTGAATTGGTCGAAACGGTGCTATCCAAGCATTTGGACGATATGGAGGCCGCCATTACCCGGCAAGGCTATGGTCTGCGGGAATTGGTGCAGAACTTCGACGCCAAATCGGCAGAAATCAAAGCACTGTTTGCCAACCAGCTCGATCCGGTCCGTGCCAGCGACCTACGGGATCGGATGCGCCTGGCTGGATTACCGATCTGAATTCACTATGGTTTTAGTTGCAAATAATCCTGGTTTACGGCGGATGATTGCAGGTCGGCGGTAACGATTGCAGGTTCAGTTGCAAATAATCTCGGTTGGAGCGCTCGTCAGTTGCATTTAATTCTGGTCGAAAATTGCGCTGATTGCTGGTTTGCGCGTTTTCGATTGCAAGCCGCTACATATAGCCATCAACTTGGCTTTTTCAATTTATACTGTCAGCGGAGAACGGATTCTATCTTCCCAGTTACCGCCACCCGCCAAGTCCAGCCATGCACCACAAATTAATGACGTTTGTCCGAGACGATATTTGGTTGTTGCACGAGCAAGATCTGCCTTATGTTCAAGAAAAACTGATCAAGTATTTAAAAATCGTTATTTTGTCCTGGCAAAGTTTTGGTTTGGATCTTTGTCAGCTACGTGCCTCCGCTTTAACCTTGTACAGCATTTTGTCGATAGTGCCGGTCATTGCCATGTTGTTTGGCATTGCCAAGGGCTTTGGCTTTGAAATCATGCTGGAGCAAGAACTGTTGCAGCGCATGCCGGAGCGAGATGCGCTAGTGGTGCAGCTAATCGGTTTTGCCAAAAACCTGTTGGAAAGCGCCAAGGGTGAAGTGGTGGCCGGGATAGGGATTGTCGTGCTGTTTTGGACCGTGATCAGCTTGATAGGCAATATCGAAGAGTCTTTCAACTACATCTGGAAAATCGGCAAGAGCCGGTCGTTGGGCCGCAAATTTAGTGACTATTTGTCGCTGATGTTGTTGGCGCCGGTGTTGCTGATCGCCGCCAGCAGCATCACCGTCTTTGTTAGTACGCAAATCACTTGGTTTATTACCGTCATGCAATTGCCGGCGTTTGCCAGCTGGCTGGTGGTCAAAGCGCTGAGTTTGTCGCCGGTGCTGCTGATGATTGCCTTGTTTTCCTTTACGTTTATTTTTATGCCTAATCATAAAATACACGTTCGCGCCGGCATTATCGCCGGTGTGGTGACGGGCGTTAGTTATCATTTGTTGCAATGGGCGTATTTAAGCTTGCAGATCGGCGTGTCGAGTTATAACGCCATTTACGGTAGTTTTGCGGCGCTACCCTTGTTTGTGGTTTGGCTGCAAAGCTGCTGGATGATTGTTTTGTTTGGTTGCGAGATGGCTTTTTTTACCCAAAACTACCAAACCTATCGAAACAATAATCGCTTTGCCCATTTAAGTTTTGCGCTGAAAAAACTGGTGGCTTTACAAGTCATGCATTTGATAGTCAAAAACTTTAGCCAGTTGCAGACTCCCTTAAGTGCAGCCGACATCGCCGGCAAGCTGGCCATACCTATAGCGATCATTCAGGAAGTGCTGGCGAAATTACTGCTTAGCCACCTGCTGGCCGAACTGAAAGAACCTGATGGTAGCGACGAGGTCTATCTGCCGGCTATAGACATTCATATCCTGACCATCAGCTTTGTGATCAACGCACTGGAGCAATGCGGGCAAAACCAATTGCCGGAAAGCAACCAGCAACCGCTGCTGATCGACGCGGTCGAAAGCTTCAAGAGTTTGATAGCAGCATCCGAGCGTAATCAGCTGCTAAAAGACATTTGAAAGAGTCGATATAATTGAGTGCTGAGAATTTTAATTTGAAAGCCAATGCAACATTTAGCGCAAGTTGCAAAGCAAGCGGAATCGCTGCATGACTGGCTTTCAGTCTTTAAGCTTCGTACAATTTCAGTTGCGTTGAGCGAGCGCTTCTTGATGCTGAGCAGGACTGTTAATTTTGAGGTAGTTGCTGCATCGGTTAAAAAGATAGGGGAAATTGCCCCCACAAAAAAGCCTCTTGTGTAACAGGGTTGTTTAGCAAACTCTGTTACACAAGAGGCTTTTTCAAAAAAATTATTGTTATTCAATAACTTATAAGTTGGCGGAGAAAGAGGGATTCGAACCCTCGATACGTTGCCGTATACACACTTTCCAGGCGTGCGCCTTCGACCGCTCGGCCATCTCTCCTAATACATTTTTGGGCTGATCAGCAGATTTAGTGCTTCAGAAATTCATCGCTTCATAGCTTAATCTGCTTTTGTCGCCGTGATAGCGACCACCCAATCCCGACTAGGATAATGGATACACGGTTATTTTGCAATTCGGACGAGTATTTTCTCGGTTATTGGCCTAGGCATTGAATTTCCCATGGGCGTTACTTCCCTAAAAGACAATCCAGTTTAGTCATTGGTTTAGCGCCCGATCAGCCCTTAGTTGTACTCGGTTAACCATATTCTGTCGGATAAATAAACTGTTGAACTTTGCTCTTCAGTGGATCGTGGTCTAAGTTTGCGCAGGAGTTTGCTGGAGAGTGAACTCACATTTTGTCGATGGCCTATCGGAGTGAACGGGGGAGCTCTATGAACGATATTTGTATTTCAAACGAAAAACCAAAAATTCTGATCGTCGATGATGTTCACGAAAACTTGCATACCTTGCTGAATATTTTGCGGCAAGATTATGCGGTGATGGCTGCTACTTCCGGTGAAAAAGCCTTGGAAATCGCCCGGCGCGCGTCGGCTCCGGATTTGATTTTGCTGGATATAAAAATGCCGGAAATGGATGGATACCAGGTGTTGGAATATCTGCGCGATGATCCGGCAACGGCCGAAATCCCGGTCATTTTTGTGACTGCGGCCGCCGAAGTCGGTGACGACGCCAAGGGTATGGCGCTGGGCGCCGACGACTATTTACTCAAGCCCGTAGTGCCTGAGTTGCTTCTAGCTCGGGTTAGACTGCATTTGGAGCTAGCCACCTATCGGAAACGCTATGGCAGACTATAATCGTTGGGGTCAAGCAACGCTGATCTAACTATTTCCTTGGATAATGAACAAAGACAAATCCCTATCGCTCAATCCCAGGCCGACTATTTTGGTGGTAGACGATCTTCCCGAAAATATTCACGGCTTACTCGAAGCACTCAAGGACGATTACGGCATTATGGTGGCGACGGAAGGCATGCGTGCGGTGGAGTTGGCGCAGGGCCCGACGCCGCCTGATTTGGTATTGCTGGACGTCAGAATGCCGGGTATGGATGGCTATGAGGTTTGTCGGCGGCTCAAGAGCGATCCTAGAACCGCGGGTATACCCATTCTCTTCGTGACGATAGTCGAAGCGTCCATCGAAAAAATTCGCGGTTTTTCCATGGGCGCCGCCGATTTCATTACCAAGCCGTTTGATATTGACGAAGTACGGGCCAGGGTCAAAACGCATCTGGAACTGAGCCGCTTACGCCGCGCTCTGGAAGGCCGGGTGAAACGTCTGAGCGAATACCGGCATGCCACCGATGTGTCTAATATCGTATTCCGCACCGATCCGCACGGCGTCATCACTTTTGTAAACGATGCGTTTGTGCAAACCTACGGTTATACCCGCGAGGAGGTTATAGGCAAAACCAGCCGGATTCTCAAAGATCCCGACGCGGCTCCGGGTTTGCATCGGGAGTTATGGAACACGATTCTAGGCGGTGCAATCTGGCGCGGGACCTACAGCAATCTTACTAAAAGTGGCGAGGTGATTTACATCAACAATACCATCGTCCCCATCCTTGACGCCGACGGCTCGATTCGCGAGTTTATATCCACCAGCGTTAATGTCACCCATTTGATCAAACAGGAAGAGTTGATTCGGGAACAGACCACGGATGCGTTAACCGGTTTGCCCAACCGGGTGAAACTGATGCAGGATTTGGCAAACGCCGGTCCGTCGATATTGGGCATGATCAACATCGATCAATTCAAAGCCATCAATGATTTTTACGGTTTGCGCAACGGCGATAAAGTTTTGTTGGAAATTGGCGAGCGTTTGCAAAAAATGAGCGGCGCCGATGCGCAGGCTTACCGCATCGGCGGCGATTTATTTGCTTTGCTCTCCAAAACCGGTGGCGATCCGGGCCGTTTCGAGCAATTGATAGACAGCATTATCAAGCATTTGGAATCGGAAGCGATCGATTGCGGCGAAGACAAGATTAACATCCGCGTGACTGCAGGCATCTGTTCGGGGGCCGACAGTCCTTATACGCATGCGGCGCTGGCGTTGGAGCGCGCCAGGATCGAACGTCGGGATTATTTGATTTATACCGATCAGATGCAGATCAAGTCGCACTACAAGGACAACATCCACTGGAGCCAGAAAATTCGCAGTGCCCTGGCCGACGGCCGCATCGTGCCTTTTTATCAACCCATCATCGACAATCGCAACGGGAAAGTCGTGAAATATGAAGCGCTGATGCGGATGATAGACGAAGAGGGTAATGTCATTCCGCCCAGCTTTCTCGGCGTGGCAAAACGCACCCGGCAATATACCGCCTTGACTCGCACCATCGTCGAACAAGTGGTGAAAGCCTTGCCCGAGTCGGAGGGGGAGATGAGTATCAACTTAACCGTCGAGGATATTATCGATGCCAATACGGTGAGCTTTATTGCCGAAAAACTCTCTCAGCCCGGCGTCGGTTCGCGCATTGTATTGGAGATTACCGAATCTGAAGGTATCGAAAGTTACGAGGAAGTGCGCCAGTTTGTTAATCGCATGAAAGGCTATGGCTGTCACTTTGCGATTGACGATTTCGGTAGCGGCTATTCCAATTTCGTGCATTTGTTGCGGTTAAAGATCGATTACTTAAAGATCGACGGCTCCATCATCATGAATATTATCGACAATCCGGATTCTGAAGTGATTGCCCGCGTCATAGTCGATGCTGCGCGGCGCTTGGGTATGCGCACGGTTGCCGAATTTGTGGGTAGTGCGGAGATCCAAGCCAAGGTCGTTGAGCTGGGTATCGATTTTTCGCAAGGTTTTTATCTGGGCAAACCGGCACCGCTGGGGACGCCCCGCCATGATTGAATCCAACGTGCATCCGGGGGAGGACATGAATCAGTCTGATCCAGGCAACTCAGCTACTAAAGCCGGAATGGAGTTTTAAGATGCGGCCGGTTTTTAATCAACATCCTCTGCGCAAGACGATAACTTGGCAGAGGCTCGTCGGTTTTACGGTCTGCCGGTTATCAAGCGCCGCCAGCGTTCTGCTGACGATAAGCTGTTGGAGCCATCCCGTGCAGGCCGACATCAGTGCGGCGACAATTCGCGGTCAAGTCACGCTGCGAGGGGCTGACACTCAGGCAGGCGCGCAAATCATCGTCACCAGCCTGGAGCGGGGTTTTTCCACGCGGACCTTTTCCCGAGCTGATGGCTCTTATGTGCTGATGGCATTGAAACCCGGCCGTTACCAGCTCAAGGTGTTAGGTTTGGAAGGCCAGCAAAACAGTCAAGAGCTGACGCTGCAAGTGGGGCAGGTGGCTTTGGTAGACGTTGCGTTAGGCGATGATAATAGCGTTGCCGAACAGACGAGTGAGGGCAATTCCGCGGAGTTGGCTACCTATTTAACGCCCGAGCAAATGCAGCGCTTGCCGCAGGTAAACCGCAATTTTCTGAATTATGCCGATCTGGCGCCCGGTGTGAACGTGGTAAACGATGAGAATGGCAGTACTCGCTTGCAAAGCGGCGGGCAGCGGCCGGATAGCGTCAATTTGTTTATCGACGGCGTCAGTCAGAAAAACTATGTGGTCAGGGGGGGCGTAGCCGGCCAGGATTCCAGTCGCGGCAATGTGTTTCCGGAATCGGCCGTTGCCGAATATAAGGTCATTAGCCAGAACTATAAGGCCGAGTACGATCAAGTCGGCGGCGCGGCAATTTCGGTGCAGACCAAATCCGGCGGCAATACCTTTCACGGCGAAACATTTTACGATCATACCAATCAAGATCTGCGCAGCGTCACGCCCGGTGAGCAGCTCGCCGGCGGCAAGCGGGATACCGAGCAAGCGCAATTCGGGGTGACCTTAAGTGGGCCAATAGCCAAGGATGTCGCGCATTTTTTCATGGCGTACGAACGTAAACTCAACGACGATTACGCCAATGTCAGCGCTGGCGACGGCTCCCGCTTACCCCAGCCGTATCAATCGCAACTAGGCCGCGTGAATCGGCCGTTTACGGCTGATTTGTTTTTCGGTAAGTTGGATTGGGCGCTCAACGAGAGCAACTTGATCGAAGTGTCTTTTAAGTTGCGCGACGAAACCGAAACATTGGGCATAGGCGGTGAAAACTCAGAGTCTTACGCGCTGACCAAGGGTAACAGTGAAAAACGCCTGGACTTTAAATATCAATATAGCGCCGAACATTGGGTCAACGAAGCCCGGTTTACTTATGAAGATGCCAATTGGCGGCAACTGCCGGCCACGCAAAGCGCGGGTTTGCAGCTGCGTCGCCTGGACGGCAGTTTGAGCGGGGGAAATCTGAATAGCCGGAGTGTGTTGAATAGCGGCGGCGCGACCAATTATCAGGATAAGGGCCAAAGCGGGCCGGGTTTTCAAGATGATCTAACCTTCAGCGGTTTGGATTGGCATGGCACCCATGTCGTCAAGTTGGGTGCTAAAGTTAAACAGATAGAACTGGGCGCGGTAGAGCGCGATCCTTACCACCCGCAGTTCGGCTTGAATTTAAACAATCCTGCCGGCAACCCGTATCAAGTGCGTTGGGCAACGCCCTTGGCCGGCGGCGGTGACGGTTCCGCCCAATCCGATGTGACGCAATTCGGCGCGTATCTGCAAGACGATTGGAACCCTAATCGACATTTGAGCGTGAACCTGGGCGTCCGCTGGGATTACGAATACAACCCCGGCTATCTAAACCATGTCACGCCGGGCGATGTCAGCAGCGCGCTCCGCAACTGGCGTAACATTCACAACGCGAATACGGGTTACGACATCGAGAACTACCTTAGTAACGGCGCTAACCGGGCGGCCGACAGCAATAATATTGCGCCCAGATTAGGTTTGGCATACGACTTATTCGAAGATCAGCGGCATGTGTTGTTCGGCGGTTACGCTAAAGCCTACGACCGCCATATTTACGACGTGTTGCAACTGGAACGTACCAAGGGCAGTTATCCCAGTTTTAGCGTCAATTTTCAGGGCGACCCCAATTACGATTGCGTGGCCGGCGTCGATTGCATCGCCTGGAATCCCGAATATTTAAACTATACGCCGGCGCAATTGTCCGCACTGACCGGTGTAGGTACGGGTAGCAGCCGGGAAATCAATTTAATGCGCAACAATCTGCGCACGCCCTATGCCAACCAATTTAATATCGGCATGCGCAATCGTTTCGGCGACTGGCATACCGAAGTCAGCGTGTCGCACGTGCACAGTTACAACGGTTTGGTCGGTTTGCTGGGCGGCCGCAATGCCGACGGCAGCTTTTACGCAGCCGGGTCCGGGTTCGGGGGTACCTTTCAGGCCGTGCCTGGCTTTGGGCAATTAATTTTGTTCGATAACGGTGTACAGACCAAAACTAATTCGGTATTTGTCAAAGCCGAAAAACCGTACAGCAAAGACAGCGGCTGGGGTATGACGTTTGCCTACACCTTTACCGATTCCGAGGAAAACAAACCGCAGTCTTTCTTCGATAACAGCAGTTATTTGTTTGAACATCCCAATACCCACACCAATGGCTGGCTGGATACCGCCGGGGTCAGAAAACATAAGCTGGTGACAACCGCCAGTGTCGATTTGCCGTGGGATTTGATTTTTTCCACTAAGCTGACGCTGGCGACCCCGGACACCCGCTCCGGCGTCAACTGTGCAAGCGGTGCTTGCCGTTTTGATACCTTTACGCCGCAAGGTAGCGATTTTATTTTTCCGGGGCAGTGGTGGGGATACAAACAAGTCGACATTGCGCTGATAAAAAGTTTCGATACGCCGCACGACACCCGGATGAAACTGCGCCTGGATGTATTGAATTTATTCGATTTTAAAAATTATGCGGCATTTAACAGCGACTTTGCCTCGCCGAATTTGGGGGCGCCGCTGACTGTGCTGGCCGGACCGAGTTTGACGGTGAAATTGACCGCCCGCCTGGAGTTTTGATGCCGGGCAAGCTAGTGAGCGCGGGTTTATTGTTGTGGGTGTTGCTCAGCAGTTTCGACGCTGCCGCTGCCGACGACATGCTCAACGCCAAAACCAAGGCCAATTACGTGTTCAATTTCACCAAGTTCGTGGAGTGGCCGGCGCTGATGAACGATACGCTGCATGTCTGCATCGTCGGCGCCGAACCTATCGTTAACTTGCTGAGCGAGTTGGCCAGCCGCGATACCAAGGGGCATTTATTGCAAATCTGGTCGGGCATAGACGACCCGCAGATTTGCCAGATTTTGTATATCGACCATGACGCGCCGGAATTGCCAGCCTTGATACAGCAGGTGCGCGGCAATCAGATATTAACTGTCAGCGATGCCGAGGGGTTTGCCGGTCGCGGCGGCTGTATCGGTTTTTATAGCGAAAACGGCCAGATCAAACTGGAAATCAATCCGGACGCCGTGCGCCGTGCGCAATTAAAAGTCAACGCCTTGTTGATGGAAATCGCCCGTATCGTCCGTTAATTCACTCCGGAATCCCATGACAAACCAGGCTGAATTTAAACGCGATCTGACCATAAAAACCAAGCTGGTGCTGATCATGTTGGCAACCAGCATCTTGTCCCTGCTGCTGGCGGGGGCCGGTTTTATTGCCCAGGAACACATGCGGGTAAAAGAGGATATGGGCCGGGATTTGAGTTCTCTGGCTCGTATCATTGCCAATCGCAGTACCGTGGCCTTGTCGTTTAATGACAGCAGCGTCGCCAACGCCACTTTGGCCGCTTTAAGCGTCAAGCAGAGCGTGGTTTCGGCCTGTATTTACGATAGCGCCAATCAGCTGTTTGCACTTTACGACCCCGGCTTGGCCTGTCCGCTGCAACATCCGGAACCTTCGGCTAGCGAGCGGCCGCGATTCGACGATGCCTATTGCACCATAAGCGAAACGATAGCCTTGGACGGTCGTATTTTGGGAAGGGTTTGGATAGCCTCCAGCCTGGCGGAGCTGGATTCATTATGGCGGGATTTTTTGGCTGCGGCGATGGGCATTGTGATGTTATCCGGTCTGTTCGCCTTGCTATTGGCTTCCAGTTTGCAGCAAGTGGTGTCCGGTCCGCTGGTCAGGTTGAAGAAAACCGTCGAAACGATCAACAGTGAAAAGAACTACACCTTGCGCGCCGCACAAGAGAGTAACGATGAATTGGGTGCGCTGATTCAAGCCTTCAACACGATGATAGCCACCATCGAAGCTCGCGATAGCGAACTGTTGGCTTTGAACCGGCAGCTTGCCGAGAACGAAAAACTATTGGCCAGCATCAACGAAGGTCTGGAAGAGCGCGTGGCTGCCCGCACCACGGAGTTGGCGGAAATTAACGCCAAATTGGCGCATAACAGCGTAATGCTGGCCACCGTGCTGGATAGCATGTCGCAGGGCTTGATAGCCTTTGACAGCAACTTAAAGTTATTGGTTTGGAATAAAAAACTCAGCGAGGTGCGCGGTTATCCGGAAAGCATGCTGGCAGTGGGCAGGGACCATGCCGATTTCGTGCAGTTTGATTTAATGGATCCGCAGTTGCGTTTCCGTGATCCCGATACCGAACTGCGGCAATTGCTGGAAGAAATAAGACATTTTCGGCCGCACAATTTTACCCGGCAAAGATTGGACAACCGGGTCATCGAGATCAGCGGCGGGCCGATAGCCGATGGCGGTTTCGTCAGTACTTACGAGGATGTGACCTTACGCAAACAGGCCGAGCTGGCGTTGAAAGAGGCTCGGGACGCCGCCCAGTCAGCCACCCAGACTAAAAGCCAGTTTCTGGCAAATATGTCGCACGAGATTCGCACGCCGATGAACGGCGTGCTGGGTATGTTGCATCTGGCTTTGCAGACCGAATTGACCGCGTCGCAACGCAACTATTTGGCAAAAGCCCACAGTTCCGCACGTACCTTATTGGGGATTCTTAACGATATTCTGGATTTTTCCAAAATCGAGGCCGGTAAATTGGCGCTGGAAGAAACCGAATTTCGCTTCGATAGCGTGGTGGAGCAATTGGCTGACATGATCGGTTACCAAGCCGGCTTGAAAGGTATCGAGTTTCTGATCCGTCACGATCCGCAAATTCCGCCGGTGTTGTTAGGCGATCCCTTGCGTTTCGGCCAGGTGTTGACCAATTTATGCGGCAACGCGCTGAAATTCACCGAAGCCGGTGAATTGGAACTGGCATTCTATTGCCTGGCCAAAACCGATAGCACTATCGATTTGCGGGTATCGGTCAGAGATACCGGCATCGGTATGGCGGAAGACGATCAGAAAAAACTGTTTAAAGAGTTTACCCAAGCCGATCAGGGCACCAGCCGGCGCTTTGGCGGCACAGGTTTAGGCTTGGCCATCTGTAAAACCCTGGTGGAAATGATGCAGGGCCGGATCTGGATCGAGCAGTCGCAATTGGGCCAGGGCACAACCTTTTGTTTTACCGTGCGCTTGGGCGTGGCTAAGGATACTTTGCTGCATCAAGACGCGCTGGAGCAAAGCATAGGCGTGTTGTTGGCCGAGGTGCGGGTATTGGTGGTGGATGACAACGAGGCCTCCCGGGAAATCATCAGCGATATGTTGCGGCCGTTTCAGCTACGGGTGAGCTGTTCGGCCAGTGCGGCCGGGGCGCTGAGAGCGTTGCGGGAGGCGCCGGCCGATCAGCCTTTCGATGTGGTGTTGATGGACTGGAAAATGCCGGGTATGAACGGCGATGAGGCGATCAGGCAGATTCGCGCCGACACCAGCCTGATGCCGCAGCCCAAGATTATCATGGTCACCGCTTACGGCAGCGAAGATGTGATGGTTTTGGCGGGCCGGGCCGGTATCGATGGCTTTTTGATCAAACCGGTATCGCCGTCCTCCCTACTGGATGCGATTTTGTCGGCACTTGGACGTGGCCGGGTGCTTGGGGCGGTGGATAAATTTAAGCAATTGGGCGGGGCGGATATTGCCGGTATCAAACAACTGCAAGGGATTCGGTTGTTACTGGTGGAAGATAACGAAATCAACCGCGAATTTGCCTGCGAATTGCTGCGCAGCCACGAGATTGAGGTTGACGAAGCGGTGAACGGCGAAGAAGCGGTCAGCATGGTTAGGCAGCATCATTACGATGCGGTCTTGATGGACATCCAGATGCCGGTGCTGGACGGCTTGCAAGCCACCGTCAAAATTCGGGCCTTAGCGGAATCCGAGAACGATCAACGTTTTGCAACTATGCCCATCATCGCGATGACCGCCCATGCCATGGCCCGCGATGTCGAGAAAAGCCTGGAGGCAGGTATGAACGATCACGTTACGAAACCGATTGATCCCGACCGGTTATTCAAAGCATTGGCAACCTGGATTCCGCTCACGGCCGACGGCGAACAGAGCCAGGAGGCGGCGCGGATTTATCAAGCTGCCGATTATCCCGAAGATTTACAAACCTTGACCAGTCTGGATATTGTGCAAGGCATACGCCGGATCGGCGGTAATCCGGAGGCCTATCGCAAACAGTTATACCGTTTTAAAGAACACTACCCGGATGCGGTCGCCGAGATTCGCGGCTTGATCAATGCCGGGGAACTCAAACAGGCTGAAGAGCGTTGCCACGCCTTGAAAGGGGTTAGCGGCAATCTGGGGGCGACGGATTTATTCGAAGCCGCCGCCGGTGTGGATATTGTCCTTAAGCAAAATCAAATACCGCCCGCTGAACACTTGCAGTACATGGAAGGATTTTTGCGCCAAGTCATCGGGCAAATTGAGGCCTTGCAAGCACTGGCGAGCAGTCAAGCGCCCGACACGGATCCGCTTGTGACTGGGGTTACCGACGCCGAGATAGCGGCGGATTTACAGACATTGTCGCGATTGCTGGAAAGCGATCTAGGCGCGGCCGAAGCCATGTTGGAGCAATTACAGCGTAGTATGGCCGGTCATCAGTATTTGCCCTTGCTGGAGGACATCGCCAAAAAAATCGACCGATTTGCCATCGACGAGGCACTGGCGCAACTGAGCGAGTTGCTGCAAAAACTCTAACGCCAGCCTAACCCCGGCTTTGCAGCGTGCGGTCGATAACGATGCAATTTAATTTACCTGCCCAGCGTCAATATCTTACAATTCGGTAGCCCACGGCTAAAATAATTACTTAGGAGGATCTCATGTTTAAATTTCGTATGCTGGTTTCTGCGATAGCGCTGGCTAGTTCGATGTCTGTTATGGCGGCGGATGCGCTGCCCACCACGGCGCCAGCGCCTGCCAACAACCCCACAACCCCCGAAAAAGTTGAACTGGGTAAAATGCTATATCACGATCCGCGTCTGTCTTCCACGGGCACCGTTTCTTGCGCGTCTTGTCACAACACCATGCTGGGCGGCGAAGATAACCGGCCCAACTCCATGGGTGTCAACGGCCAAACCGGCGGCCGCAGTGCACCAACGGTCTGGAATGCTGCATTCAACAAAGTGCAATTCTGGGACGGCCGCGCCGACAGTCTGGAAGCGCAAGCGGCAGGTCCAGTCACCAACCCAATTGAAATGGGTATGAAAAGCTGGGATGACGTGGTTGCTCGCTTGAAAACCATCAAAGGCTATCGCCATGCTTTCGAAGTGGCCTTTGGTAGCGATGCCGAAGCTATTACCAAAGACAACGCCACCAAAGCGATTGCCGCCTACGAAAGAACGTTGATTACACCGAATAGCGCCTACGACAAATATGTCAAAGGCGATAAAGACGCCTTGACCGAACAGCAGGAACGCGGCCTGAAAAAAGCAGTGGAACTGGGTTGCACCAGTTGCCACAGTGGTCCGGCCTTTAACGGCCCAGGGGTATTCCAAAAATTCCCTGTTAACCCTAGCGGCTACTTCGAAGCGCAATACCACTTTCAAAAAGACAAAGGCTTGGCTGAAGTCACCAAAAAAGAAAGCGACGAGCACCTGTTTAAAGTTCCGACTCTGCGTAACGTGGCTTTGACCGCACCTTATATGCACAACGGTTCCGTAAAAACCTTGGATAAAGCCGTTTGGTTGATGGGTAAATTGCAATTAAATCAAGAGTTGTCCGATGCTGACGTGGCTGACATCGTCGCGTTTTTGAATGCGCTGACCGGTGAATTCCCAGCGCAAACCATGCCGCAATTGCCAGGAACACCGGGTTCCAGCTTTAACTGAGTTTTATCAGGTAGTTAAAGATTAAGGGGGCCGCAAGGCCCCTTTTTTTGTCAAAATACTTCCCGCACGGGGCACAATACGCAATGTAGATTAAGAGTTTTGGGTACTTTAAGTCGTTTCCATGGCAAAGTCATTGGACGGTTTGCCGGCTTTTGCATGGTGAGAATACGTTGACCCTGATTTTATTTGAAGGGTCGCCAAAGCATATTACCGAACAAGCACCGGCAAGCCGAAAATAATCATTGCGGGAAATATTACCGTTTCCCTGATAGGCAAAGATATGTATAAGCGTATCTTTACCATCTGCTTTGGGGCTTTTTATGAAAAATTACTTAACGATAATATGCCTGGTCATCGCGTCATTTTCATTTCAAGTTAATGCGTCAACTTTAAGTTGGAGCACAATTACCGGTTACGGCCCTATTCTCGGAAGTTTGCAATCAGGTCAAAATTCGCCGCAGGATCTATTCGGCATAGTAACCGGCCTACGTATCGAAACCAATGTGCTTGATGATTGGACTTTTAATTTACACAACAGCAGTCAAGTTAGGGTTTCAGTGAGTTCCCTAGAAGCTAACACTGGGAGTCTGTTATACGCCGTCAACTTGGATGGAAGTCCATTGGCTAAAAGTGCCGGACCTGCCGATGAAGCTTGGTCCTTTGACGGTATATTGACTGCCGGCTCTCACACGATAAATATTCTGGGTATCGCCATTTCCCTGGAGAGCACAAGTGGCTACCAAGTTAATGTTAGCGCCATGAATGCAGTTGTTCCTATCCCGGCGGTTGGGTGGGTTTTCAGCTTTTTTCTGTTTTATATGTTCCGAAATATGCCGCGCCGTCGAGGTTATTGATGCTGGGTATAACAAATGGATGCAATCTTTCCGCTGTCTCCGCGGGACCAACAAAGACTCTGAACGCCGGTAAGGATTTGTGTTCCGTTGCCACTTCAGGTAGTTGGATATTGCAAAGCTTCTACGACAAAACCGCTGATATTTCTGCGGCGTTTTGCGATTGAGTCTTCGGGCGGTAAGTCCAATAGACTTTTGATTTTCAGCTAAGCAAAAGCTGACAATTTTAGGATTGGCGATTAAATCGCTCCCGCATTTGCGGGAGCGCATTGCTTAAAGTAGCGTAACTTTGAGTCCTATCACTTCACTTTCTACGGGAATGCCTCTGTCTATTTCGCAATAGAACAGACGGATTCCTAAGGCTGGCAGCAAATTTTAGCTGGCTTGGCCGGCGGCAGTCGCTTCCGGTACTTCGATTAAACGGCCGGTTTTGACGTCGTAAACATAACCGTAAACCGGAATATCGCTAGGCACCAACGAATGGGCTTTAATGCGTTTCACATCTTCCAACACGCTTTCGGCTTGATTTTTGATGGTCAACCAGTTGATATATTTACCGTCTGTAGAGCCAGGGCCAACACCGCTGTCGTGCCAGCCGGTGGCATCGACACTGGCGGTTTTCAAACTGCTGGCGAGCAAGTCGCTCATGATGTCGTTGGTAAAGGTTTCCATACCGCAGTCGGTGTGATGAATCACAAACCATTCCTTGGTGCCGAGTAATTTGTAGGAAATAACCAGGGAGCGAATCGCGTCGTCGCTGGCGCGGCCACCGGCGTTGCGAATCACATGCGCGTCGCCTTCCGATAAACCGGCGTATTTAGCGGGATCCAGTCGGGCATCCATACAGGTCAGAATGGCAAACTGACGAGCGGGGGGCATAGCCAAATCGCCTTTGGTGAAGCTGGATACATAATCGCGGTTGGCTAACAGTACTTCGTTGTGAATTTTGCTCATAAAA
>Ga0123391_1003812_pt1 | contig 16143 bp, 12 predicted proteins | sample T3HHNH4metaT_FD_89919 | JGI IMG/M metagenome (GOLD analysis project Ga0123391, IMG submission 89919) | Methane-oxidizing artificial microbial communities from Washington, USA to study methane cycling - T3-HHNH4 metaT (Metagenome... | ecosystem: Engineered > Modeled > Simulated communities...
TAGAAATATATAGCCAAATATTGCTCAAATGGGACGTCCTGATTTGAGCCGCCTGGTGAGTAAATTAATTTCAGTGAAGCGGCTAACGACATAGGGGCGGTCCAGCAAGTGTCAATAGTTACGCGCTATTATCTACGTAAAAATATGTAAGTAATAGTACGTATACTTAAGAAAACGTTAATATTCCAGCAATACACTCTAGTTGAATTATATAGAAATAATGTCGCATGGATAAAATGGAAGAGACTTCACGATTTTTGTGATTTTTCTACGTTACACTTTAGGCGGGTCTTATAGAAATCCTTTTGCATGGATGAAATGGATCATATGATTCTTATAAATTTTCAATATAATTCAATATGATATAAAAAATAGACATCGAATGTCTCGTAAATTAATGGTCTTATGTATTAGAGGTAACATTATGAATAAATCGACTAAATTGGTATTTTTGCTTTCGCCCCTAATCCGCTTTTCGGAAGCGGTCTTTAGCTTGTCTCAGCCCCCTAGCATTACCCCCTACGTCTTTAAATCCAATTAAGAGGACTATGGAATCTATTATGAAAAATTATCTTACGAACACCTCCTTGCGTGAGCTGTTCCCTCATTTTCTGTTGGCCGGGCTCGCCCTGTTTTTATTCAGTGGCAATTTATTCGCTGGAAGTGCAAACCTCGCCTGGAATGCCAGTGCGTCATCGAGCGTGGGGGGATATAAAGTAGCTTACGGACAAACCAGCGGCAATTACACCTCAACCATTGATGTAGGCAACACAACTACTTCCGCGGTATCGGGTCTACAAGCGGGTACCAAATACTATTTCGCTGTGAAGGCCTATGATTCGACCAAGACCGTTGAGAGCGCTTATTCCAATGAGTCCAGCATGACAGTGCCGGTCGCGACGACGGCAGTAACGGCGGATTTCACAGCAAGTAAAACCAGTGGTGTCGCGACTTTGGCAGTGGATTTTACGCCTGTCACAACGGGGACCATTACCAGTTGGGCATGGTCTTTTCCCGGCTCATACACGCCTACCGTCACGAACACAACAGCTAAAGTTACCACAGCGACCTATGCGACCCCAGGGACGTATAGTGTAAGCCTGACGGTAACCGGATCCAGCGGAAGCATCACCAAGACCTATCCGAACCTGATTACCGTAACAGCTCCAACGACTACAACGACAGGAACAACTACGGGAACAACTACGGGAACAACTACGACTACGGGCACCAGTAATACCGGCTTGGTGGCAGCCTATGGCTTTGATGAAGTCAGTGGCACTACTGTTGCGGATGCATCGGGTCAAGGTAACCTCGGCACTATTAGTAATGCAACCAGAATAACCAACGGTCATAGTGGAAATGCACTGAGTTTTAATGGTACGAATGCTTGGGTCTCAGTCAATGACAGCGCAGCACTGGATCTTTCAACCAGTATGACCCTTGAGGCATGGGTGTATCCAACATCCCTGACTACCGGCGGAAAAACTGTATTCTCGAAGGAAAAGTCCGGAGGGGCGGTCTATAACCTCTATGCCAATGAGGATGCCAATGTACCTCTTTCTTCTTTCAATGATGGAAGTTATCGCGTCATATCAGGTCCCAGCCAGTTGCCGGCAAATCAGTGGGCACATCTTGTGTCAACCTATGATGGGCAATATCAGCGGATTTATGTGAATGGTGTAGAGGTTGCCAAGCAAGCACAGACTGGCCTGATTCAGCAATCCACAGGCGCGTTGCGCATCGGTGGAAACAGTGTTTGGGGCGAGTATTTTCAAGGCTATATTGATGAGGTGCGCATTTATAATCGGGCTTTGACCGCAACAGAAGTCACTTACAACTTAAAGACTGCAGTCAGTGTTTCAAATCCGCAGCAGTTTGTTATGGGCGACAAAACCAAAGAGCCTTGGGTCGATTATAAACCGCAGGGTACAGCGCAAGCATACCGGACGACACCTCAGAAGACCGGCGTAGTAACCACTGTGCAGGTTTATCTGGATGCAAGCTCAACTGCAACGGAACTGGTTGCCGGTGTTTATAAGGACAATAGCGGTCACCCTGGGGCTCTTGTCGCTCAAGGTAAATTGAGTACGCTTAAGTCTGGAGCGTGGAACTCGGTACCGGTTCCCGTAGCCTCTGTTACCGCAGCCCAGCCTTATTGGATTGCGATACTGGGATCGAAAGGGCAAATTAGATTCCTTGACCTATTGGGATCGGGAACGGGGGCTTTGGAATCGAGTGCTTCCACCACCCTGACGAGCTTACCCGCTACCTGGACTGGCTCGGCATATAAAGCCAGTTCGAATATGTCAGCCTTTGGGAATGGCTATTAATAACGGGTCAATGACCGTTTAAACGGCATACCGATGGGGCTGGCATCGCATTGGGCGAAGCCAGTCTCCGTCGGCTACTTCAGATTGGTAAGTGAAGCTTGTTGATCTGTCGAGTATCGATAACCAACAAACTTCATGCGAATTACTAACTAATTGTTATATTACAAATAATATCTGCGAAATGGCATAATCTATGACACTATATTACGAACAACCTAAAATAAAGGCTCACGCTTCCACGAAGAAGATTACATTAATGGATATCTTTGTAGAGCGTCTTACGAGAACATCCTTTTTTGATACAACACATAGTTACAAAAAAAGGCAAAAAACGGTATTTCCATTGAAGCAGCTATCAGCATTGTTGTTTCTAAGCATATTAAGTTATGGCGTAGAAGCTGCGGACTGGTATGTACGCGCTGGTGCTGGAGGTAATGGCACAAGCTGGACAAGTGCATGGAGCAATGTAACTAATATCACCTGGACATCAATTAATCCTGGTGACACTATCTGGGTCGCTGGCGGGACTTACGGAGGCCTTGTTCCAGGTAAGAGCGGAAATGCTGACACAGCAGCCGGAAGAATCTCTATTAAAAGGGCTACTGCTGCGGCGCATGGTTCGGCTACAGGATGGAGCAGTGCTTACGATGCACAAGTAAAGTTGGCAAGTATTAGTTGGGATAATACTGCAAACTATTTTTCAGTCGATGGGCAGGTAGATAACGGTATTTATATAGCCCATACAACGGGTAATGCAATTAGTTTTAATGTACCCTCTACTTATGTAACTCTTAGGTATATAGAAACTGCCGGACCTGGAACGGCTACTAATTATCACCATACCACTGATGATAGGGGTATAGATATTACACCTTCTAGTGGCTCTAGTGCTTTTATGAAGCTACAGCATGTAAATGTGCATGGGGCATGTACCCTTCTATGGTTCATGGCCACTAATAATATGACTCTTGAGGATAGTTCTATTTACGATAGTCATGATGATAGTGGTTCAGTATGTCACCCTAATTTAATAGCCACTGCTAGTTCATCTAATGTAACTATTAGAAATAATAAGTTTTATAATTATGATGCTGAAGGGATCATGTTTCTATATGCTTCGGCTGGTAGATGGGATATTTATGGTAATGTATTCGATGGCGGTAATGGTGGTCCATATAATAGAGTAGTATCATCTGAGGGCGGTGGTGCTAATGGCCCTACTTATTTCTACAATAATACTGTAGTAAACCTATGGGGTACTATCATGGGAGACACCGGTTCATCCTACGCTTCTGGTTCATCTAGCTCGAATAATATTTTTTGGAATGCTGCCTGTGATGGTTCTAGCCCTACAATAGGCACTCGATCAAATAATTATAGTAATAGTTCATGTTCTGGGACAGGCTCTATTTCCTCAGGAAGTAATCCATTCACTAATTATGCTGGAGCTAATTATAATTTAATCTCTACTATAGGATCAACATATCCTAAAGACAAAGGGACTAATCTAGGCTCTACATATAATGGAGATATGAATGGAACTACCAGAGGAAGTGACGGTGCTTGGGATATTGGGGCTTATGAATATAATTCGGGATCTTCAGGAACTATTCTAACGTTGCAAGCGCCTCAAAACCTTATAGCTACTCCGTAAATAATACGAGTAACAATCGACGCAATTGATAAACAATAAACCAAGATATCTACGACGAGTTAATACTTTGTCAATAGATCTGGTTGGGCGGTGAAAGAAAGAATCAGACAAGCGCCAGTTTTTTTCGTGAAAACTAAAATGGGATTCATTCGATTTTAGCAGTGAAAAGAACTGGCGCATATTGCCTTCGGTGGCCCGCGTTCTTCCTGAATCCACCTTGTCGCATACTTCGCTTCAATATCAAACGGTATATCACCCAGGGCAATCACGCTTAAATTATTTCGATGATGCGAAATAAATAACTGATCTTTTCCTAATTTCACGGGTACCTCGCCAAGAGACCCTTTTGACTTCAAAAGCTTCAGGACTGAGACAGCTTAATTTTGAGTGAAGTCTTTTGCGGTTGTAATACACTTCAATATATCCGAATACATGCTGTTTTGCCTCTGCGGGGGTTAGGAATTTCTCGCCATGTATGGCTTCAACTTTATGGCTGCGATTCCAGCTTTCCATTGCGGCATTGTCGTAGCAATCGCTTTTTTTGCTCATGCTGCAGATCCGCTAATGTTCATCAAAGAGCTTTTGATAGGCTGCCGAGTAATATTGGCCACCATAAAGCCATGTTAAGTGCATCGCATACCCGTTATCACTGTCATACGCTCAGCCATTACCCAGCCCATCACTCGACGCGAAAATAGTTCGAGTACGACGGCCAAATACAGCCAGCCTTCTTCCGTCCAAATAGTGGTAATATTTGATACCCACTTTGGGTCAAAAACATCCGCTTCAAAATTTCGAGCTAACAGATTCGGCGCAACGGGCAATGAGTGATTATTGTTTGTCGTAGCCTGGTATTTCTTGGCGCCAGCCGTTGTCCTGCATAGTTCGCCACTCAGTTGCGGTCTGCTGACACACCTTCATCTTGAAGTCGCCGAGTAATTCGGTGTGAACCGGCGCGTGCTTTCCCTTCATCAAAAATGCGCTTTATATTTTCCGATAGGGCTTTATTGGCTTGGTTTCGTTTGGAAAGGGAATGTCGCTTCCAATGGTAAGTAACCACTGCGTGATACCTTGAGGATACGGGACATCAGGGTCACTGAAAAAGTGCCTTCATTGATTGTAATCATCGCGTACTTCCCTTCTTGTCAGGCGTTTTTTGTGGTTATATTCGCGGTCAGCAAAATTGGTTTGATATGACATGCAGGTCTTAGGCTTGTTTATCCCATAATGGGGGATTTAATCAGCACTGTCTTAGGTACTCATGCGTATAGCATTTTAAGGTCGAAATATTGTATTTTAAATCGCAACGGGAAATAGAAATATATTAGTAATTGTTGGTCAAATACTGTCGAATATTTCAAATCTTCACATTAAGTCTGTTCATGATGTATGCCGATTTGTTGCGAATAACTTACTGGGAGATTTAATGAGCGCCATCCCTAGGATGAGATACGAAAAACTACTTGCTAATTACGTGGCTACGCCGGAAATACTTTTCTATTTTTCGGCTTTAAAATCTCGGTAAGAGCAATCACCAACATCTTTTATGGATAGAGAAATGCATAGTAATTTTATTCTATTGACAGCCGCGAAAAATGAAGAAAAGTATATTGGTATAGCGATTGAATCGGTGCTGCGCCAAAATATTAGGCCTGTAGTGTGGTTTATTATGGATGATGGCTCTACCGACCAGACTGCGCAGATTGTCCAACGTTATATGTCCAAGCATTCGTTCATCCGGCTTTATTCGACAAAAAATCATGGCAATCGCAGCTTCGGTTCTAAAGACAAAGCCATAAACGCAGCCTACGAGCTGGGGAGGCAACTTGAGTTTGATTTCGTCGGCATTCAGGATGCGGACATCGCACCAAAGGAAAATAATTACTACGAAAAAGTTTTAGGCAAGTTCGAGGCCAATGAGAGACTTGGAATTGCCGGCGGTTACATATATGAACGTTACAAAGGTGCTTGGGCTTGCCGAATAAGTAATTCCCCTGACTCTGTGGCGGGTGGTATACAGCTATTTCGTCGCAGATGCTATGAAGGGATCGGAGGATATACCCCACTTCATTTCGGAGGCGAGGATTGGCTAGCTCAACTGGACGCAAAAATAGCGGGGTGGGAGGTGATGGCATTACCTGAATTACCTGTTTATCACTACCGGCCAACATCCAGCTCTGATGGGCGATGGCGGGGACTATTTCGGCAAGGAATGATGGACGCTTCCTTTGGCTCTCATCCGGTTTTTGAATTGATGAAGTGCGCACGACGTATTGCGGAAAGTCCCGTATTGATTGGCAGTATCATCAGCTTTTGCGGGTATGTCTGGTGGATGATTTCAGGACGAGAACCCTTGCTACAGGCTGAGAAAATTGTCTATTTGAGAAATGAGCAGATTGCCAAGATTTTGAGGTGGTGGGGAGATTTAAATTCGAACTTAAGAATTTTTTAACTACGTAAAATTACATTGGCAGAGCTACCTAAAAGATGACGAACTTCAACGCAGCTAACACCCGTTTTTGTGATTTGTTAACACTTGCAGAAGATTGTTACCAGGGAGGGGATTTTTTAGCTGCCGCACGGCTTGTTCAGTTTGCGGCATTTCACGCATTTCCTGCGAATGTCGGCCTTTTTGGATCGCCTCGACTTGAGCAACTTCTTCTTGATATTGCTAAGCGAATCCCCAATGCTTCAGCAGACTCTAAACCAGCAGCTGTTGAAAAATCCAGACATGTTTTGCATGTTTTGAGCTATGCCAAACCAATTGGGGGCGATAGTCGGTTTGTCTGGCGCTGGATGCAAGAGGATATTAGTAGTCGGCACTCACTGGCAATTACGCTACAGTCTGATATTAAGGATACTTATGATGTCCCGGAGATTTTTGTTAAATCAGCTAAACAGTCCGGCGGGTTTGTTAAAGTGCTTAGTTCACCCACGTCAAATCCTTTAGATCAGGCTCTTGAGCTTAGAAGGTTGTGCCAAAATGTCGATGTTGTCGTTTTACATTTATATCCATACGATATCATTCCGGTGCTTGCACTAGGCGCGGGTTGTAATTCTGTTAGAGTTCTTTTTATTAATCATTCGGATCATACGTTCTGGGTTGGAGCAAGTGTTGCCCATTGCGTCGTGCATCTACGACAACAATGGTCGGATTTCCTAAGAAAGCGCCGTGGATTGCGTCTTGAATATAATCCGATTCTTCCTATTCCTATTGTCCCGATGCATACATCAATGCCACGCGTGGAGGCTAAACGTTTATTGGGCTATGATTCAGATGTTGTTCTGTTATTGACCATAGCCTCGCCGTTCAAGTATTTTGCAACTAACCACATTGCCTTTCTGGATTTAGTTGTTCCTATTCTTATAGATTTTCCGCAGACGGTATTAATAGCGGTGGGTCCGGAAGCCAAAGGCGCCTGGTTGTCGGCGAGTAGTCAAACAAATGGTAGAGTCGTTCCGTTAGGTCGTAGATGGGATAACGAAATTCTTTACGCTGCTGCCGATATATACCTTGATTCTGTCCCTTTTTCATCAATTACATCTTTATTGGAGGCTGGGAGTCATGAAATTCCACTATTGGGATATAGTCCGGCTAACCTTGATCTGAAGCTTCTCGGTCCTGGCGCTCCGGGCCTTGAGAACACAATGCTCATGGCAGATGACGCAGAGTCTTATAAAAGTATGCTGGTCAAATTAATTAGCGATGAGGCCTTTCGTTGCCAACAAGGCCGGAGTGCCAAAAAAGAAATCCTCTCATTGCACACCGGTATAAATTGGAGCAGAATCGTTAACGATTTATATCAAAAGCTAGAGAAGATCGATGACCGGGGATGTATTTTGGACAACATTGATACTTTTAACCCGGGGGAGTTAGATAGTGCGTTGGTTCAGCTTTATGACCAAGTACAAGGGCGACAGCATATTCGTCAGCTTATAGGTGATTATATTGGGACATTACCTTACCGTTCGAGATTAACATTGACATGGCAACTCTATCTTATAGGCTTCGACCTTTGCTATTTAAACCTTTTACCACCGGCAGTGGATGGATTAATTCGATTTGCCGGGCGTCGTGTCAAGAACACTTTACGACATATTTTTTCCTAGTGCGAATTCTTTGATTGATAGTCACGAAGCTCTCATGGACATAACTCAGCTACCGTATACCAAGTGTATTGGCCGAATCAAATTCGAAATGCAAATATCATTACTATAATTTTATCTAAATTATGACTCTATCTAAGAATAATATTAAAATCTTGGTTGTTATAGCCAGCTACGGCGTCAACAACGATCAGTACTTACACCAGCTAATTGACGAATATTCCAGCATGCCCTATCTGGTGGATATTGTCGTTGTTTCAAATATTCCAAAAGCACTGGGTACAGAAGTTGAAGTGGTTGTTGGTCTTCCCTCGAAAAATCCGTGGTCATTACCGTTCGCCCATAAAAGAATTTTTATTGAACGGCAAGATCATTACGATCTCTTTATTTATTCCGAAGACGATACTCTCATTACGCAACACAATATCGAAGCTTATTTACAAGCATCGGCAGTGCTTAATTCCAATGAAATCCCGGGATTTCTGCGGTCGGAGCAAGGGCCGGACGGGACAATTTATTATTCGACAATTCATAGCCATTATCACTGGGATGCTAGTTCCGTTTGCCGACGCGGTAATGACATCTTTGCTTTTCTCACCAATGAGCACGGTGCTTGTTATATATTGACACAAGACCAACTGCGCCAATCGATCGCTTCGGGCGGGTTTGATGTCAAGCCTCACGAAGGTAAATACGACATGCTGGTTAGTGCTGCAACAGATCCTTACACCCAATGCGGCTATCGAAAATTAATTTGCATTACCCGTTTGGAAGATTTTACGTGCAAACATCTGACCAACAAGTATATCGGCCGAACGGGGCTTGAAAAATCGCAAGTAGAGGTGCAGGTGCGCGCCATGCTCGATATTGCCAAGAATGGTGGGCCGGTTCCTGTCCCAATGAGTGTGGAAAGCAAGCTGCTTGGAACTCGCTGGACCAAATCTTATTATGAACCTTGCCGTAATGATCTTCTATCAATGGTGCCTGAAGGTACAAAAAGTGTTCTTTCTATTGGTTGTGGGTGGGGTAAGACAGAAGAAGCGCTTTTGAAGAAAAATATCCAAGTTACCGCAATACCTTTGGATACAGTCATCGGCAAGCTTGCCGAAACCAAGGGCATTCGTGTCATTCCTGAAACCATGGAAGCAGCACCAGAAATTCTTGCTGGTGAGAAATTTGATGTCTTGTTGATTTCAGGGTTACTTCACTTGATGGATGACCCCGTCGCTTTCCTCCGTAATTATCGAGAATTATTGATAGATGACGGGGTAATTATCCTGAGTTGTCCGAACTTAACGCACTTGGCGATTCTGGTTCGACGATATATGGGGCAGCCGGATCTTCAAGGTCTTGAAGATTATCAAAAGTCTGGTGTTCATCAAACTTCGCATAGAGTGCTATGCAGCTGGCTCCGCTCGGCGGGCTTTGTCGTTGAACAGGTTGAACATGTGATAGAAGGGAGATGGAAAGCATATAACAAGTACACGCTCGGACTGACAAAAGGTCTTTGGGCGTCCGAGTTTATTATTGCTGCGAAAAAACGGGCTTCTTAGCATTAGCTTCATGAAAAATGAGCAAAATTTCACAGGTAAAATATAGCCCCTATTAACGTGGAGTTGATCACATCGATAAACGCCGTAATTCTGGTACCAACCTGTCTCGAGCTTCCGTCATTAGCCTTCGAATTCCTGACCAAGGCTCAAATTTATACAGTGAATCATAGTTGCCTTGGGCTTGCGATATTTGCGAGGAAATAATCTGAATGTGTTGGCCTGAGTGAACCGCGATTAATTCATTGAATTCAATGGGAACTAAGTCCTTGAAGCCTCCCGTGGTTTTGGTCAGCAAAGGTTCCATTGCTCCTTCTTGCCACCAAGGTCGCTCTACTAAAATATAATTAATGCCTTCTGGAATTAAAAGGTCGGCTATATTCGAGTACATTTTCAAGTGAAGAATATCCTTATCAATCATTTTTGAATAATGGCTTCTGGAAATACTGGTCATATTCGTCCATCGCACCTCGCCGAGGGAATTAATAAAGTGCGATAAATGCGCTAGCATATTTAAGTTTTCAGCCACATCCTGATGATGCCCGACGGGTATTATTGGCTGATGAAGAAGAGCGGCAACCAAGATTGCGTTTTGACAATCCATTGAAATCCGAAATCGGGGCAAAACCGGAAGACCGTGAATATTTTCAGCCGGACGCATGCCAAGAGTACGGACCCAATTAGCATGTTTGTTATAGTGAGCTAGAGATCCTCTGGATATGCATGCAGCTTCATATCCCATTAAGGCCATTTTCTTAAGAGTTTCCTCAGAGCATGCGCCGTGTGGCGGCGCCATTACGCGAGCAACAGATACATTTGCTCGCTTTTCCAGTTTTTCTATCCTAAAGAGCGCCTGTTTTAACATTCTAGTGCGTTCTTCATTCGGTATTTTTCTTGCGAGCTCTTCGGCTATGTGGTCGTTCCCATGTATAAGCAGTGAAATTCGATGATGATGCTCCTGAAATAGATCAGCTGTTTGCTTGTGAACAAACCAGGCGTCCAATGGGATGGTAGCAAAAGACGCGTGATAATTATGTAAGTCGGCGTGTCTTGCCATTTCAAGAAAATTTATGAACCCATACGTTGGCCAATGCAGATTGGGATCATCGAACATGAAGCATGCCTGTAAAGGCGGGGGATCCCACCGGTTTTCATCGGTTAGTCGGCGTAAAAATGTCAGCAGTGGAAGTAAAGCCAAAAATTGATTATCGTGGAAATGATGGAAGATGGGTTCATCGCTGTTCAACTCCGGTATTGTTAATGCGACATAATGATGTTGGCAGTCTCGATGTTCCTGAACTGCCCATATTGGAGACTCTGTTTTACACGCAAGCGTTGTCGTATTTTGTAACCAGTGTGGAAGGCCTTTCAACGTGATAACTTCATCCGATCGAACGTCACGATTACTGAGTATTTCAGGAATGAGTGCATGTTTATTGAAATTAATGGTCGAAGATTCTCCGCAAGAGGTGAGGTGTTTTTCAGCAATGACGGCATAGCTTGGTAACGGGCTATTTTGAATACGTAGCATGGAGTCAGGATTAATTTCAAGGTAAAGCCATGCGTCGATGCCGGCATCATTGGCAACATTAGGCTCCTCAAATCGAATGCCGAAGATTTCTCCTAAGGCATCAAACATTCTCCAATGACCTTGTGATATTAAAGCTGCTGAAATGCCGATTCTTTTCATTGCGGTTTCATACCATGTGTGAATAAGTTAAAAAGTAATAATTTGGAACAAGAACCCTATCCCTTTTTTTTGATGACTATCAATATTCAGGCTAATTTCCAAGTCAATACACGTATGTTTTGGAGCAAAAAAATAAAATTTAATCAACGCATTTTTGGGCGACTAAACAAGTTGTTTTGGATTCTGGATGAGCCCGAATCCATTAATAATTGTTTTCCAATTTTGTTTGATGTGCTCACTGTGGGTGTCGCAGCGGAAAATTGGAGACGTGTCCACTGTGTGTTCTGACCTTTGATGGCTAAAGTTGCGGCTGAGCCAATATTAGCCAGAGTGAAGTAAACGAAAACAGCAGTTTGGTCAAAATATGAAACTGAAAAAAATGTTACCACATTAGCAAAAAGCGAGGAACCGAGCGCCCAGACCATAAATCGTAAATCGGGTGAACAATCGGTCGTTTGTTTTAGCGCTTGAGTGACACCGGAGAATCCCTTAACCAGAACAACTACGAATAGCGCCAATAATAGTAGGCCACCAAATACGCCCATTTGAACGTATTGACTCGTAATATCGGTGTGATCCGGGCTCCAGGGCACAAATTGTTGCATCCAGTGGCGAGTATAATCTGTTCCAATCAACCACCACTCGTCTAGATGTTCTAAAGCAGCTTGTAATAACCTTGCTCGGTACCAACTGGTGCTTCCTCCCATTAAATCGATTCTGGCAATAATGAAATAGGCTGGATCTTTCATATACAAATCCAAGGCAATATACCCGGGGATAGCCCATCGCTGTAACAGCGGTATAAACTGACGATAACGCCACATGAATAGTGCAAAGATACCCGCCACTGCACTCAAAATAGGCCCGCTGGAAGCGCTGGAGTAAATGATTATAAAGCAGGCTATGATCCCAATTACCGCTAACCTCCGATGAGGGCGCCATAGCGCTATCATCATCGGCAAATTGATTGCTCCTGCTGTGCCGGCGAGTATGGGATGAGCGAAAGGTCCATTGGCCCTGACTTTGCCTAAGCGGATCATCACTGATTCCTGTCCGCCTAGAATAGAAAATAGATTATGAACGGTTAGCTTCTCAATAAACATTTCCATGGCCAGAGGTACCAAAAGGATCGCGGTTAGTTGGTACACACCAGAAATATCCTCAAGGCTTCTGCAAAAGCTTCGGAAAAGCACATAGATTCCACAAGCATCAAAAGCGAGGCCGAGTCGAAAAATAAGTGTCGCCCCGGGGTCCTTGTGAAAAAAACCGCTAGCTAAAAGCCAGATAACCCAAGTCATCATAGCGCAGTCTATGCCATTGATTCCGTTTGGCGGCCATTCCTGTTTTATTATCATTCGAACTATGCCAAGCGCAATCAACACGCGGATAGCTGTGAAATGAAGTGGTCCCAGTTCAATATTCAAGTAAGTCGGGAAGTAACAGACGCCTACCAGAAGAGGTAACGGTGCCCAACGGCGACTGACAAATATCAGCGTAGCCGCGTCGACCAACAGAAACACTAAGGCAAGACTATTCATACCCGTCAGACCAAGTTAACACGCAGTAATTATCGAGACAGTTCTTAGACTATTCATCAGTCTTTTCGGATTTTTCACATTCATTCAGTGTGCCGCTGCTTAGACCTGCATCATATTCATGAACCCATTTCTCTAAGCCAAGTCCCCACCTAAGAATGACGAACCACTTGTCGACAGCCCCTTTCCACCATTCATATGCTAAAAGCTTAATCAAAGTGGCAGGGAAGCAAAGCGACAGCAATATCAATCGAAAGACAGCAGCAACGCTCAGCGCTATTCGATAGCCCGTGCTGTAAGAATTGCCATGGGTTTTTCTCAATAGTCGACTCGTTGACTCAGGTATCATGACTTCAGAGAAACGACTGCGCCTGTGTTGGGTGCTTCCACCGCCATGATGCATAATTTCTGCATCAGCTACATAGTAATTAGTGTACCCAGCCATGCAAATTTTATAGCAGAGGTCCAGGTCCTCTGCGTACATGAAATAATCGGTGCTAAAACCTCGTACCTGATCGAACACTTCCCGCTGGATCATCATGCAGGCACCTGAAATCGCCTCAACGGGTACGGGTGAAGTTGCGCCTTCGAACTTCCTGGCCGACATCAATAAGCTGCTTTTTGGAAACCAGCGTTGCAGTATCTCGGCATCGAGAATCTGATTAGCAATTGTGGGCAACGGCTGTACGCCGCTCGTTTGTAGCGAGCCATCGCTGTTTAGCAGACGACAGCCAATAATACCGGCGTGCGGAAGTGTTTGAAGGCACGAGTATAGTCGTTCGATAGCATGGCTACGCACCTCGGTATCTGGATTTAGAAGCAACACTGAAGTACCACAGGCATAACCTGCGCCGATATTATTCGCCCGTGCAAATCCAACGTTGTACTCGCTTTGGATAAAATGAACCTGCGGGTATAAGTTCTTCAGCATGTCGCTACAACCATCGTAAGAAGCAGAGTCTACTACGATAATTTCGTATTTGATGTCGTGGGTATTTGCCAGAATGGACGCAATACAATTCCTGAGATAATCCATGGAATTCCAGTTAACAATAATTATAGAAAGATCCGCCGATGTCATGACTGCTCCATAATAGGAAAAAGTTTTAAAATTATCCGTATATTCATTATTAATTTCCCGTCCAAATTGCAGCAGACATTGAAAGTCTAAAATTGGTAGTTTAGCGGTTCATAATTGAGGCTCTAAATACCACTTTGTTGGCTCATTATCCGAAAAGCATCCTTTTGGGAGCATATTTTTGTATATCTTCATTCCACGTGATTCATGGCTTGCATAACTGGGATGGGGCTGCGTGATGGGCAAGCCCTCACGGTTTTCTTCGCTAAAAAGCCATTTAAATACAGCACATTCACAGGTCGTCAGCAACAGGCCAGTCAGGATTTGGCTGGAAAATAAAGCGGTCACAACAGCGACCATCAACACTCGTCATTCATAATCAAACGCTGGCCAGACATGGCTGGACTTCAGTAACGGTAAATTCATGGCATTTAATAATTAACCTTAGAGTGACCTGAAGTAATTCCGTGTGATAATTCGTTTCGCTGTTCCCAAGATTGAACGTATTTTTTGTCCACCAGAAAGTTTTAACCAATTTCGTAATAAAGAAAATCCCTGAAAGTGCGGAGCCGGGATACCTAGCGTTTTCATCGTAGTCACTCTTCCCCATATGGCTCCCCGCTTGCGAAGTAATTCTTTTTGGGAGCGTTCAAGTATTTCCGGTTTAACCGGCGTAAGCTGAATATAACCGGCTTTTATAGCGCCTTTTACAATTTCACGGCCTTTCTCGCTTCTAACCAGCACGAGTGATTTACCTGGCTCATCTGCATCGATACTTCGATACCAAGGGTCGCCGCATGATATATCGGCAAACTCGCTCGTGCCGTCCGGGCAAACATGACACCGATAAGGACGGTAAGCTTGAAGGAAGTCCCAAGCCTCTTCATAAGTAGCAAGCTCTAGCCACTCTGAATCGCTTTTTAAACGTACAGAAAAGCTGCCGGGCCAGCCTCTGCCTCGATATCTAAGTTCCTCAACGTCTTCATGACTGATTCCGTACTTCGCCAACAAATCTACGGTTCCTTGCGTACTTGGCGTACCGGCACAAAAAATTCCGATAGCAACACCAATATTTTTGCTTAAATCAGGGCGAATAGACTGGGTTTTTCGCAGACCTTCTAAGTCACAGGGTTTACCAATAAACACGCAAGCACCTTCCGCATCTTCGATTGCTTGAAACAGATCACAGGGAGAAGCAGGTGAATAGCGCGAACCTGTTGTTGCGAGTATGTCGTCCCTTGTTCGACTAAATGTGCTTTTATTTTTGTATTGCTCTTCACTATCATTGCCAACGTGAACAACGCCCCGCATACCTTCATTTTCAACACAATAGAGCGCTAAAGCACTTGCCAAGCCTCCCGATGAACCATTAAAACGTATGACTTTATCAGTAGCATGGCCTTCCCATATTTCCAATACCGGTCCCCAGCCTTCAGTCAGCATGTTAATGACTCCTTCTGCTGTCTTCATCATGGGATCATGTGACACTCCAACACCAGGACAAACCGTGACGCAGTCAGAACAGCCGCTGCAATCTCCAGTAGGAAGTACCACCGGTCTTATTCCTTGGTCTATGAAATCGATGAGTTTTATTTTTTTTTCAGGACATGCATATTCACAAGCACCGCAGCCAAGACAAAGACGCCACTTTACAACATCCGAGACGTCTGTAAATCTACTATTGTCCAATTTCGCTGCCATTGCCATTACTCGATTTCATTAAATAGGTTCAGTATTTTTTCTTTTGCTTCTGGTATGGCTCCCAAGAGATGTTTCTGGATTTCTTCTCGTTCGGTCAATGCCTTATCAATTATGCTTAACGTTTCTTCTATTGTCAGTTGTCGTGGGTCGGCAATAAGATCTCCGACGCCAATGCTTTCAAATACACCGAGAAATTTCTGACTATAACTAATTCCAATTGCAGGAATTGATTGTGAAAGGGCGCCAATGCATGCATGCATGCGGGAGCCAATAAAGAAATCACAGCGGCCTATGATGTACTTGATTTCGTTTTGATCATACAAGCCGCGCACGCAAAAAAGCCTGTCAGGATATCGGGCTTTTAGCCGTTCATAGACCGCAAAAACAGCAAAGCTATCGCTTTCTTCCTGATCGCCAAAAACGTGAGGAACAAGAAGAATATTCGCTTGATTTACCTCAATTAAAGTTTTGATTATGCAATCAATCAGCTCTTGA